>Ga0307408_100000047_pt1 | contig 166310 bp, 169 predicted proteins | sample 322Cmetagenome_FD_202116 | JGI IMG/M metagenome (GOLD analysis project Ga0307408, IMG submission 202116) | Maize rhizosphere microbial communities from greenhouse at UC Davis, California, United States - 322HYB-C-3 | ecosystem: Host-associated > Plants > Roots > Rhizosphere > Soil | place...
GACCCGCTCCGAATCCCGGTGCGCGCGGCGCACCCTACCCGTCGAGTTCCCGTAGGGTGCGCCATGCGCACCAGCCGCAACAGCAATCACCGATACGCACCCCCGACCCGCTCCGAATCCCGGTGCGTGCGGCGCACCCTAAGTGCGCTGTTGCCACTGCGCCAACCAACCCAGACTGGCCTGCGTGCCCGCCTCACCGGGCTTGTACTCGGCACCCAGCCAGCCGCTGTAACCGCTGTCACGTAACGCACCCAGCAACGCCGGGAATGCCAACTCACCTGTACCCGGCGCACCGCGCCCCGGCACGTCGGCGAACTGCACGTGGCCGATACGTCCGGCCAGCAGACGCATGCCTGCGGCCACATCGATCCCCTGGCGCGCCATGTGGTAGAGGTCATACTGCGCAGCCAGATTCGGGTGATCCACCGCGCGCAACAGCTCATCGAGATGCTCCGGCGTGTTGATCAGAAACCCCGGCATGTCGATGGGGTTGATTGCCTCCACCAGCACGCGAATGCCCAACGTCGCGAAGGCCTCGGCACTCTTGCGCAGGTTGGCGGCCAGACAATCCAGCGCCTGCTCGCGGCTCACGCCTTCGGCCAGGCGGCCGGGCAGCACATTGATGCAAGCCGGGCGCGCCATGGCAGCGTAGGTCAGCGCCTCCTGCAACGCGGCATCGAACTGTGCCTGGCGCGCCGGCACGCCGGCCAGACCGGCGCCACCCGTCATCAGGTCGCCGGCCGGCACGTTGATCAGCACCAACGGCAGCGCAGTCAACTCCAGCACTTCTTTCAGAGCGACCGCCGGCAGGTCGTAGGGAAACTGAATCTCCACGCCCTCGAAACCCGCCGTCATCGCCGCCAGTACGCGCTCGCGCAGCGGCAACTCGGTGAACAGCATGGACAGGTTGGCGGCGATCTTCATGGGCATTGCTCCCGCAGCATTTCCACCAAGGTGGCGGGGTCGCATTCCAGGTTGCCCTGGCTGCCGTGCAGGCGCATCAGTTGTGCGGCCAGGCCGCTCATGGGCGTGGCGCTGCCCTGCTCACGGGATAGTTTGACCGCCGTGTCGAGGTCCTTGAGCAGCGTGCGCACGTGCCACTTGATCGGCTCGAACTGGCTGGCGGCCATCTGCGGCGCGAGGATCTGCAGCGGCTTGGAGTCGGCGAAACCACCGGCCAGTGCCGGCGCGATCAGACTGGCATCGACGCCGGAGCGCTCGGCCAGCGCCACCACTTCGGCGATCACCAGCGCGTTGCAGGCGACGATCATCTGGTTGCACACCTTGGTCACCTGCCCGGCGCCCACCTCGCCCATGCGCGTCAGGCGCTGGCCCAGGTGCGCGAGAATCGGGCGCACGCGCTCCACGTCCTCTTCGCGGCCGCCCGCCATGATCGCCAGCGTGCCTGCCTCGGCGCCGGGTGTGCCGCCGGAAACCGGTGCATCCACCCAGCGCATGCCGGTGCGAGCTTCCAGTTCAGCCGCCATCTCACGGGTGGCCGCCGGCTCCAGGCTGGAGAAATCCACCAGCAACTGCCCCGGCCGCGCGCCCTCGACGATCCCGCCCGGACCGAACACCACCGCACGCACCACCTCGGTGTTGGCCAGGCAGAGCATCACCACATTGGCATCGCGACACAGCTCAGCGGGGTTCTCCACACGGTGCGCGCCCTGCGCCAACAGCGACGCGCATTTGTCCGGTGTGCGGTTCCACAGGGTCAGCGGGTAGCCTGCGGCGAGCAGGCGGCGGGTCATCGGCAGGCCCATCAGACCAATCCCGGCGAAGGCCAGGGCGGGAAGCGTTGCGGTCATCGATCAACTCCAGGCAATGAAGATCAGACCGGCATCTTAACCTCGGCGTCAGTTGTGTGCTGCCGGGGCTGCATCGGCAGCGCCAGGCCACTATACTCCGCGCGCCTTCCCCGCTATTGAACCGGAGAATCCGACATGTTCAAGAACACCCTGGCGCTCGCCGCCGGCATCGCCCTGTCCGTATCCGCTGTATTTGTGCAAGCTGCCGATGTCCTCAAGGTCTCGGCCATCCCTGACGAAGCTCCTACCGAACTGCTGCGCAAATTCAAGCCGCTGGGTGCTTACCTGGAACAGGAACTGGGTATGAAGGTGGAGTTCGCGCCAGTAGCCGACTACGCCGCTGTGGTCGAAGCGCTAGCCGCCGACCGCATCGACATGGCCTGGCTGGGCGGTTTCACCTTCGTCCAGGCGCGCCTGAAGACCGGCAACGCCGTGCCGCTGGTACAGCGTGAGCAGGACGCCGAGTTCACCAGCAAGTTCATCACCTCCGACCCGGCGGTGAAATCCCTGCAGGATCTGAAAGGCAAGACCTTCGCCTTCGGTTCGGTGTCCTCCACCTCCGGCAGCCTGATGCCGCGCTACTTCATGCTGCAGGACGGCATCAAGCCGGAAGATTTCTTCAGCCGCGTGGCCTATTCCGGCGCCCACGATGCCACCGCTGCCTGGGTGCAGGCCGGCAAGGCCGATGCCGGCGTGCTCAACGCCTCGGTATGGCAGAAGCTGGTCGACGCCGGCAAGGTCGACACCGACAAGGTCAAGGTCTTCGCCACCACCCCGACCTACTACGACTACAACTGGACCGTGCGCGGCAACCTCGATGCGGCGCTGCAAGAGAAGATCAAAGCAGCTTTTCTTGCCCTCAACCCGGCCAAGCCCGAGCAGAAGGCGATTCTCGACCTGCAGGCCGCCAGCCGCTTCATCGAGACCCAGCCGGCGAACTACGAAGGCATCGAAGAAGCCGCTCGCGCCGCTGGCCTGTTGAAGTGAGCATCCGCCTGCGTGGCGTGGGCCTGGCCCACGCCAACGGCAAGGTGGCGCTGGAAAACATCGATCTGCAGGTAAGTCCCGGCGAACGGGTGGCCATCATCGGCCCCTCCGGCGCCGGCAAGACCACCCTGCTGCGCCTGCTGGCCACCAGCCTGCAACCCACGCACGGCGAGATCGACCTGCTACAGCACAACCCCTGGCGCCTGGCTGCCCGCCAGCGCCAACGCCTGCGTGCGCGTATCGGCTTGATCCACCAGGCACCGCCGCTGCCGCCGCGCCAGCGCGTGGTCACTGCCGTGCTGGCTGGCAAGCTTGGCCAGTGGTCATTGGCCAAGGGCCTGCTCAACCTGCTCCATCCGCTGGATGCCAACGGTGCCCAGGCCGCCCTTGCCCGGCTGGATATCAGCGAGCAGCTCTACCAGCGCTGCGACCAGCTCTCCGGTGGCCAGTTGCAGCGCGTCGGCATCGCCCGCGTACTGTACCAGGCGCCAGAGCTGATTCTCGCTGACGAACCGGTCTCGGCGATGGACCCAGTGCTGGCCGGCCACACCCTGGCCGTGCTAAACCGCGAGGCCGCCGAGCGCGGCATGACCCTGCTGGCCAGCCTGCATGCAGTGGACCTGGCGCTGGCGCACTTCCCCCGGGTGATCGGCATTCGCGACGGGCGCATCGCCTTCGACCTGCCGACCGAGCAGGTGCAGCCTGCACAGCTGCAGGCCCTGTACGCCAACGAGCAGCTGCAGACCACACACAGCTCACCCGTGCAGCCGCAACCGGTGCATATCCCGCGATGCTGAGCGCTGCCCCACGCGACCCCGCCGCCCTGCCGCGACTGCTCATCACTGCACTGGCGCTACTGTTGTTGTGGCCAGGCCTGAGCCTGAGCGAGCTGGACCTGGGTGTACTAGTCGATGGCGATAACACCCGCGCCATGGGCAACTTCCTCGCCGGTTTCTGGCCGCCTGCACATGACGCCGAGTTCTTCGCCCTGCTCGGCCGCGCCACCCTGGAAACCCTGGCCATCGCCACCGCCGGCATGAGCCTGGCCCTGCTGATCGCCGTCCCCGCCGCGCTGCTGGCCAGCCGCGCGCTGTCGTTGTCGGCCGTGCACCGGGGTGGCCGCCCGGCCTGGTGGGCGAGCCTGGCGCGCTGGCCGGTGCGCGGCCTGCTGATCTTCCTGCGCAGCGTGCCGGAGATTGTCTGGGCACTGCTGTTCGTCCGCGCTGTCGGCCTCGGCCCCACCGCCGGGGTACTGGCCATCGCCATCACCTATGCCGGCATGCTCGGCAAGGTGTACGCAGAAATCTTCGAGTCGGTCGACGCCCGCCCCACGCGCGCGCTACTGGGTGCCGGCAGCAGCCGCCTGACCGCCTTCGCCTACGGCGTGCTGCCCAACGCTGCGGGAGAGATGCTCTCCTACACCGTGTACCGCTGGGAATGCGCCATTCGCGCGTCGGTGGTGATGGGCTTCGTCGGCGCGGGTGGGCTGGGCCAGCAGATCGACCTGTCGCTGCGCATGTTCGCCGGCGGCGAAGTGGCGAGCATGCTGCTCACCTTCCTCCTGCTGGTGCTGCTGGCCGACCAGTTCAGCCGCCTGCTGCGCGCGAGGCTGACATGAGAGCCGGCAATCTGGTCCTGCTCGCCGCCATGCTCGGCGCGGTGGCTGCCTCGTTCCTCTATCTGGGCATCGACCTCGGCGCCCTGGTCGCCGGCGACAGCCTGGCGCAGATGGGCAAGTACGCCAGTGGCTTCCTGCAGCCGGACTTCTCCAGCGCACACCTGCAGGCCATTGGCCGTGGCGCGCTGGAAACCCTGGCCATGTCCGCCATCGGCACCCTGCTCGCCGCCCTGCTCGGCCTGGCCCTGGCGCTGCCAGCCGCCGGGCGCTTCGGCGGCTTCGCCCTGCACGCCACACGCCTGCTGCTCAATGCCCTGCGCGCCATCCCCGAACTGGTGTGGGCGGCGCTGATGGTGCTGGCTGCCGGGCTCGGCCCCAACGCCGGCACCCTGGCCCTGGCCCTGCACACTGCCGGCGTGCTCGGCCGCCTGTTCGCCGAAGCGTTGGAAAACACCCCACGCGAACCGGCCGACGCGATCCGCGAAAACGGCGGCGGACGCATGCTCGCCTTCTGCTACGGCACCCTACCAGGCGTCTGGCCGCAACTGGTGGCCTACATCCTGTACCGCTGGGAGAACAACATCCGCATGGCCAGCGTGCTCGGCTTCGTCGGCGCTGGCGGCCTGGGGCAGATGCTCTACGTGTCGCTCAGCCTGTTCCAGGAAGCGCAGGCGGCCACGGTGATCCTGGCCATGTTACTGCTAGTGCTGGCGGTGGATGGTCTGAGCGGCTGGGCGCGGCAGCGGTGGGTGAGCTGAGCCAAACACAGCATTGTGCCCTGGCGGCCAGTCTGTTCGTAAAGCGCCGCGACCAGTCCGGGGCATCGGCACAGCCGAAGGAGCCAGGTTGGCGGTGCCGAGCAAACCGCCGGCAGTTGAAAGCCGCCGAGGTTTTTTCCTGCCTCAAGATCGCCCACCCGATTGTGAGACCTCAGCCAGCCTGCAAACGCGCGCGTGGCCATGGGCATGAACAGATACACCACGAGCAGAACGATCAAGTGAAACCTCAAGCACATTAAATAGCATCCCATTACATAACAGGACTTCCCCCACTCATGATGCAGTGCTGACCTTTGTCAATGACGGATTGGATAGTCAAGCGTTGGAGGCATATAACCTTCGCCAGGTTTGCGGCGACAAACCTGTTTCCCGCCTAAATACACGGCAAAAGTGTGCCTGATCACAGAAGCCGTGACTTAGCGCAACGTCGCTTAAGGAATGCATGGAGCAAAGCATAAATTGCTGCGCAGCCTTCACACGCATCGTCGCGACGTATACCAAAGGGGTCATACCGGTCGTTTGTTTGAAGGCATGTGTAAAATGGCTGGCGCTCAAACTGAGCAATGAGGCAAGTTCGACTGTCCGTATACTGCTACTGATATTGTCATTTATGAATTTATCTACGCGCGACTTCTGCCAGCTCGCCAACCCTCCGCGAGGCTTGTATGGGTTGTGTTTGTTATGCCTGGTGACTGTCAGCAAGCCAATTGCCTGATTAAGATAAGTCGATGCGATATCAGGATCACGATGAATTGCCCTTTCCGTTTCCATTAGCAACATCAACAGTCGTCTTGCCTGTTCTGCACGGTCAGGGTGACCGACCCCACTGTTACTCAACATAATACCCGTATCGATACTTTCGCTCATAGCTCGCGCTCCCAGATCGGGTGGTTAATTCATGAGTTTCGTATTACTTATGAGATAATCAACTGGTGTGCTCTCAACACAACCAGGACCATAATAGTTATTTGAGAAATATTTCCGATGCTTGTGCGCCGCCAACATTTACGAAAACCGCTCGCAGGAAAAAACTGACTCAACCGGCACATATCTACTACCACTGACACCCGTTTCTTGATCCCGCTTTATGGCCTCACTGATGGAGAAGTCAGAAGGACGGGACGTCCAAATGCGTGACATTTATTGCCAGCCAAAATCAATCGACACTTATGATTGCCCTGTGGCGCGATATCTTGACCGCCGAAGGCGAAGTTGGAGATATCTGCCCTCGGTACTGACGTTATAGCGCCCGGGCATCAGGCCACACTTAGTTATCCATCAGGCCTGGGTTGAGCGTGATCGTTCTGATCTCGGTGAAGTCCTCGATCGCCGCCACACCATTCAGACGGCCGAGCCCCGACTGCTTGGAACCGCCCTCCTCGGTGTCTTCGCCGAGTGCACCCCACTCGTTGATCCAGACCATACCCGCTTCGATCCGGGGCGCGATCCGCAGTGCTTTGGAGAGATCGCGCGTCCAGATGCTCGCTCCCAGGCCATAGATGCTGTCGTTGGCCAACGCCACGGCCTCCTGTTCCGTCGCAAACCTCTGCATGGTGACCACCGGCCCGAACGTCTCGTCCTGGACGATTGGCATCGTCGGATCGCTTACCTCCAGAAACGCGGGGCGAAAGAATGCGCCTTTCGACAGCGGACCTTCGACCACCGGACCACCTCGCACAATGCTCTGCGCGCCCTGAGCAATGGCGCGCTCAACCACGTTATCGACGCGCTCGACGTTCTCGCGGTCGATCATCGGGCCCATGTCGCTCGACAGGTCTGCTGCTGGCCCAACCTTTACCGCGCGCAGACGTTCAGCAAAGCGTTTGCGAAACTCGTCGGCTATCCCTTCCTGCACGATCACCCGCTGCCCCGTCACACAGAACTGGCCCGCAAACACCGTGACTGACTTTTCGAGGATGGGTAGCGCGAGATCGAGATCGGTATCGTCGAACACGATCGATGGCGTTTTACCGCCGAGCTCCAGCCCAACGCGCTTGAAGTGCGGTGCGGCGCTGAGCGCGATCGCTTTGCCGGTCCCAGTGCTACCGGTAAAGCTGATGATCGGCACCTCCGGCGAGACGACGAGATGCTTGGCTCCATCGCCAGTCTCGTCGGTGAAAACATTGATCACGCCGCGGGGCAATTCAGTCGCGTTGGCGAAGATCTTGGACAGGGTCGAGGCGATCTGCGCGCTTTTGCCCGGCAACTTGATGATTACCGCACAGCCGGCCGCCAACGCAGGCGCCAGCGATCTTACGGTCAGGATTATCGGGGAGTTCCAGGGCACTATGATTCCCGCCACGCCCATCGGCTGGCGCACCATCATCGCAATTCTGCCCGGTTTGGAGTCCACGACCCGTCCGGCCTCAGTGCGCACGATGCCGGCAAAATATCGCAGTGACGGCGCGCAAAGATCGACTTCGAAGCTGGCCTCGCGATGAATCTTGCCGTTTTCGGTGCAGAGAATCTTGATAAGTTCGCCCCGATTGCGTTCGAACGCGTCTGCAAGGTTGTCGAGCACGCGCGCGCGCAGCTTGCGGTCGTGCACCCAATCGGTCTCGTGCATCGCGCGTTTCGCCGCGGCGATGGCCGCTTCGGCGGTTTCAACACCCCCTTCGGCATAGGTACCTATGACCTCATAGGTGGCTGGGTTGATGGATCCGCGGATCGTATCCGAGCCCATCCACTCGCCGCCGATCCAGTTCAACGCATGCCTGGACGTGTGTGGGGTATGAATATTCATGGCTAACTCCTGCGTCTTGCCTGGTGTGAATTGTCAGGCCCTGTCCTCGCATGGTTGCGCTCCGTTGGGCGACCATCAGGTCCCTCTGGCTGGCGCCAACGGCATCTCTGGAAACGGCGCATAGCGAGAGGTTGGCAATGATGTGCTCCCTCATCTGGGCGCTATCTGCCGGCACGCCAGGAGTGTTTTCACGCTCCGGGATGCCGACACAAGGCTTGGTCCTCGCGATCAAAATCGTTAATCCGCACCCACCGCAAAGGGGGCTGCGTTCGCAGAGGTCTTCACAGTCCAGGAGCCAGACTGTCGGAAGGAACTGGCAGACGCGTAGGTATCTTCCATGAACTGGAAATAGGTCATCTTGCCGTCACGCACCTTGGCATGGATGGAGAACGGCGAAGTGAATACCTGGTCGACCGCCACGGACCGGTAGGTGAACTTACCGAAAATCGCCACATCTTCTCCGGAGGAGATTTTAGTGCTGATGGTGAAGTCTTCGATTTTCCAGTAATCCTGGACCTGCAGGAATAATGAACTAAAGGCTTTCGGGCCCTTGTTTGTGCCAGTCCAAGGCAAGATTTTCCTTAATTCCGGGTTATCGAAGTTGAGAGAAACATAAGTGGCGTCCGAAGCTGCCAGCTTCTCGGCAGCTGCCTCAACCTTATCGGGCGCAGTATTGGCCAGAAACTCCATGACTACCGAAAGTGAAGCCGCAGACTGTGCTTCGCTAGTTGACTGCGCGAGCGCAGGCGTAACCGTCACAATGCACGCAGCGAGCGTAATTGCTGCAGCGAGCGATTTAATTTTAGAGGTGATCATGGGCTTTCTCCGATTAACTACCATTTGTGATGCGTAAGAACAAACACGTCGCTAAGTACGGGGCACATACCCAGCAACTGGCAGGACTTCAGCAAAGGGTATGCCATCACAGAAAAATCTGGAGAAAAGCTATATTTATCAGCAGGATAGGCTTGTAGCGGACGGGATTCAGCTCAAATCCACTGTTTATCAAAGAGGGTTGAATTCATCATTTGATAAATCATGGCAGCCCATTGATCAATTGGTTAATGCCGCGCAAATTCGCAATCGATTGGATCCGTCCGAGAAGGCAACTGAAATCACTCAGTTGCATCCTCATCAAGGATGCCGCTTTTCTTGAGACGATAAGCTAGCGCAGGTCGAGTTAATCCGAGGATTCGAGCGGCTTGCGCAACGTTTTGCTGAGCATGGTCCATTGCCCGTCGCATCAGCTGTTCTTCCACCGCTTCCAGGCTTATGTTTCGTTCGAAGATTTGCGTGACCCAATCGGCCGTGCTTGCTGTGTCCTCAGCCTGAACCAGCGCGCCATCGGCGTTAAGACGATCACCACGCACAGTGCCTGCCTTCGGGAAAACCGCAAAGAGCGCGTCCTGTCCTATGGTTTCGTTGCTGTCAGTCAAGATGACGCCGCGTTCAATCACATTCTCCAATTCGCGGATATTTCCAGGCCACGCGTAACTAAGACACAGCTCCAGAGCCTTGTCTGACAAACCTAGCGTGCGCTTGTGATACTGCAGATGAAACTTGCTTAGAAAGTGCTCGACCAGCAGCGGCAGGTCCTCGAGCCGATCACGCAGAGGGGGGACCTGAACCGGAAAAACGTTCAGGCGATAATAAAGATCCGCGCGAAACCGTCCCGCCTCGACCGCATCGGCGAGACTCTCATTGGTGGCAGCAATGACTCGCACATCGACCTTATGGGTCCGAGAGCCCCCCACACGTTCGAGCTCCCCCTCTTGCAGCACCCTTAGTAAGGTCGCTTGCGCTCTGGGCGTCAGCTCTACCACCTCGTCCAGAAAGATGGTCCCGCCGCTGGCGCGCTCGAAGCGCCCCGGGCGGGTCTGATTGGCGCCGGTATAAGCGCCTTTCTCAACGCCGAACAGTTCAGCCTCGATCAAGTCCTGCGCAATGGCAGCACAGTTCACCGCGACAAAGGCTTGCTCGGCGCGATCGCTGCGAAGATGCACACTGCGAGCGATGACCTCCTTGCCGACACCGGTTTCTCCGAGCAACAGGACCGAAATCTTGCCCTTGGCTGCCTTGTCGATCGTCTTGCAGACCTTCATATAGGCAGGGGAGCGCCCGATACCGTAGTACTGGCCTTCCTGCTTCTCCAGGCTCGTGCGCAGAGAGCTGACCTGCGATTGCAGTTCATACAGTTCCTCGATGATGGGGTCGCTTTGAAAGTACTTTCTGAACTCTGCTGCGTTCTCCCATTCCTCAGCGGGTTTCCCAATGATGATGCAGCGCTCATCACCACACCCGCGGCAGCTCGTTTCCTGAATGATGATTTCGCGCTTCATGAACGAAGAGCAGTGCGCACATGCGTAGCCCAGCAAGGACCAGCAAACCGGCTCATCCATCACACCCACCTCCGTCAGGCAGGTCTCGACCTCGAATGAATCAACCCATTCAAGCTCGCAATAGAAGTGGCCGGTCTCCTGATCCAGTTCCAACTGGATGGGTTTCGGATTGACCATGCCTTTCAAGGAGTGCAAATGCGGTCCAACCAGGAACATCTCCAGTTCCGGACTGTTTGGCCTGAGCTTGCGGGCCAATTCGGCGTCCTTGAGCCCGGATTGGTAGCCAAGGCGCATGAAGAACCCTTTTGCGCGCTCGATGCCGAGGGTATTGATGAGTTCACGGCGCAAACTAGCCATCGCCGACACCTGCATCAGCAACATGCGCTGCTCACCAAACCAGATTTTACCTTCTGTGCTTTGGAAACGAACCTGATCGCTTAGGTCCTGAAAGCCGGAATACTGCAGCTCCGGCTTGTAGCTGATAGCCATTGAAGGAGGCCTCGATTATTGTTTTGAGCGGCTTGATGGATCTGTGCCACCGAATAAGAAGACCGAAGCGAGCGATCGTGATATCACTCGGTTCCAGTCAGTGTGGATGCGCAGAGCGGGGCTGCTCCGGAGAAGCCGCCAGGGCGGCGCAGGGTTGACGGATAGCACTGGAGCCATGATCAAGGGCTGATCAACTAAGACGGCCACGGCTCAAGTCGCTGGATTGAGCGAAAGCCGGACGCTACACGAGGCCTCTCCCCCATTGCTTCGAATACCAGGTGACTGCCCGCTTGAGGACCGGGGTGAACGCAGTGACTGACGCTCGCACCTGCAATTTCAGGCAATCTCATAATCGTTGCTCTGAACGGTAGCTTAGCCATAAGCCTTTACCGGCCTGCCAATAGGCCTGGTTCCACGCGCCAAACCACACGGGTTAGCCGAATACATCCTGGCAAACACGCCACGGCGAGCGGTATGGAACATTGACACTGATCCTTTCGCGTACAGCGCGCTCAGCTGAAAAAAGGATAAGTCGGAGAGACCCTCGCCATAAGCCTGGAAAAATCGAATCGGTGTTTCGTTTTTCTCGAACGACTCACTGCCGGGATTGCGAACTGGTTGTCAGCATCTGGTCCCAGATTGGCGGGTTGCCGATCTGCTCGCTAAGGAAGCTGCTCAGTGCGTGAAGCTTGTGCGAGCCTTTTTGCGATTGGCGATAGACCACAGAAATATTGCCGCCTCGGGGAGCATAAGGCTCCAACACCTCTATCAGCTCACCGTCCACGATGGCCTGCGCGGCCAGAAAGGTGGGCAATATAGCCAGCCCGAGGCCTGCTTTCGCCGCTTCCATGAGTTGATGACCACAGTTGGTGCGCATTCGGCAGCGCACACGAAATGACTCCAATGTGTCGTTCACCGGTAGCGTCCACATGCCATGTGGTTCGCGATTGACATAGAGCAAGGCGAAATGCTGAGCCAGGTCTTGTGGTGTCTGTGGCGTGCCATGTGCATTCAGATAGTCAGGGCTGGCACAGATGATATGGCGGTTGGGTGTGATGATTTTGGCCACCAGCGAAGAGTCCGGTAACTCGCCAATACGCACCGCCGCATCGAAGCCCTCTTCATGCAAGTTGACGCGCCGGTCGTCGAACTCAACGTCCAGAGACAACTCAGGATATTGCTTGGCAAAAGACGCCAAAATCGGCGTCAGATATCTCATGCCGAACGCCATCGGAGCAGCGATGCGCAGATCTCCGCGGACACTCGACTGGGAGGTCAGAACGGCATTCTCGGCATTTTCTATGTCAGCGAGAATTCCGGTGCAATGGCGGTAAAAAACCTCACCCGACTCAGTCAAGCGAGTCTGCCGGCCACGCTCGAGCAAGATGCATCCTAGACGTTTCTCGAGTTGCTGAATGCGCTGAGAAACCATCGACTTGGCCGTGCCCAAACGACGAGCGGCCTCGGAAATACTCCCGCTGTCCACTACCGCAACGAAAGCATGCATTTCAGATAGTTTATTCATGCTCTTATCCAGAGAAATTGACTTGCATACTTTTCAGACCCACCGCCCAAGCGCTGCTGGCTCCGCACAATACCAGCAGAAAGCAGATTTATCGGCGAGATCAAGGGACCTCTATGGATTTGTCCTCCGCTTACGGGAGGACAAGGATGGTTAGCCAAACCGGCCAAAAAGCGGCAGCGACTCATGGGCTGTGCCGGGTGGTCAGGTGATGAAGCTCACTACCGCCTATCAACGTTCAAATGAGGAAGCAGGAACGACTGGGTTTCTTCATAGCTCGACTGCGCGCCGCGGCCTCATAAGTTCTTCAGCAGACGGCTGTTCGCGCGCCGCAATTGAGAAATCTGCTGCGGGGCACTACGACACCCGGTGCAGACCTAAGGCCTGCTTCGGAGAATTGATTCCAATGGATTGGATAGAGCACAGCGCAAGGACACCGTGTAGCTCAGTACCGGTCACCTCGCATCAGACGAATCCCGGCCTGACGCAACGTGCATGCTGCGAGCAAATCTCGCTGCAGCATGCAGCGCCGTGCAAATGGAGTTGATCTGCGCTGATCGTTAATCAGGAGGAAACGAGTTTCTCGTAGTCAGAGAAAGGCTTGAGCTCGCAATACTGCACGTGTAGCAGATTCTCTTGAACGTAAGGCAGCGCCTCGATGTAATCACGCGCTTCCTCGAAGGTGGTGGACTCCAGCTCAAACGCTGCACCTGGACCAGCGGCCAGTCCATGAACTGCGCGAACAATACCGTCAGCGAAGCCTTGCCAAACGTGCAATACCTCCGGTTTCGCCAGTCGCTTGAAGTCCTCTGCCGCTCCATCAGCGCGGCGAGTCAGAATCACGAAGGTTTTCATAACGCTCCCTCCGTTTCCAGCTGCTGCCGCTGAGTCGTTTCGCCATCAGCAACATGCGCCGTTATCCCCGTCTGGCCCACGGCCACATGCGGTTCAAGCTCGTTGCGGGGCGTGTAGTCCCCACCATTCTGGGGCCGGAAGGGTATCGGCGCGTCCTCGAACAAACCCTCCAGACGGCTGCGCCAAGCCTCCTTGGCCGCGTCAGCACCGACGGCAGTCAAGTGGCCAGTGCCGTATACGGCGAACGTAGGCAGCACATCGAACCCTGGGAAGTAGAGCGAGCCGTGCGTGATCGGAAACAGCAATTGCTCAAGTGGTCCGTTGATACCGCGCGGCGAGTAATCTTCTGCGGGGCCGCCGACAGCGACTGACAACATGGCCCGCTTGCCCTTGAAGGCCCCATCTCCGTAGCGATAGGTGTTGCCTGCGTCCTTGAAGTTGTGGGCAAGTCCGGCTGCCCAAACACGATCTATCCATCCCTTCATGATGGCCGGCATACCGTACCACCAAAGCGGGAACTGAAAGATCACGGCATCTGCCGCAATGACCTTGTCTTGCTCTGCCGCTACGTCGGCGGTCTGGCGGCCATGACGATATGCGTGAGCAGACTCTGCGCCGAACGACAGCCGCTGAAGATTGGCCCGCTCAGGAAAGTCGTGCTCGTCGAATATCGCTTTCCAGCCCATGGCGTATAGATCGGATTGCAGGACCTCGTGCCCTTGCGCAGTCAAGCATTCAACAGACACATCCACCAGTTGCCGTGTTAGCGACGAAGGCTCGGGATGGGCATGGATGATCAGTACTTTTTTCGACATGAAGGACGGCTCCGTTGTGATGTCGCTGGAGTTTCGCGGGGCGCGGACCCTCTGTGAAATCGCAAAATTTTCCTGCTAGCATAAGTTCGATGGATACCAGACGCCTTGATCTCAATCTGCTTGTGACGTTGGAGGCCCTTCTCATCGAGCAGAACGTGACGAGAGCGGCCACCCGTCTGCATTTGAGCCAGCCAGCAGTCAGCGCGCAGTTGAGTCGTCTGCGCGACGTCTTCAATGACCCTCTTCTGATCCCCGCGCAGCGTGGAATGACCCCCACCGTCAAAGCCTTGGAGCTGCTCGTGCCGCTTCGCCAAGCACTTGACCAAGTAAGGGCCACCGTCACTACTCACCTGAATTTCGAGCCCGCGACGGCGAGCCTGACGGTATCAATCGCTTGCACGGATTACGTGCAGGCGGCCTTGATCAAGCATCTTGTCGTCGCCATGCGACCCGAAGCGCCGGGTGTCCGTATCGCACTGCGCATCCTGGACGTACCACAGCTGGAGCTGCAGATGACCCGCGGCGAAGTGGATCTGGCCGTGATAAACATGAACGGGGCTCCGCCAGCACTCCACTCGCAACACCTCTACGATGAGAGTTACGTGCTGATTGGACGTCGTGGGCATCCAAGCCTGCGCGCGGACCTGACGGTGGATGAGTTCGCGCAGCTGGAACATGTCGTGGTGTCGCTACGCGGCGGAGGCTTCTCTACCTCGGTGGATAACGCCTTGGTAGCACGAGGGCTGCGGCGTAACGTAGTTCTGTCAGCGTCCTCATTCCTTCCAGTACCGGAGTTGGTCGCGCAGTCGGATTGTGTGGCCCTGGTTCCAAGTCGTCTTGTAGAAGGTCGTGGTGAGCAACTGCTGTGCGTAGCCCCTCCATTGCCGGTGGAGGGTTTTGCGATTGGCATGTTCTGGCATGAGCGGTCGGATGGGCACGCCGGCTTCAGATGGGTGCGTGAGTTCATCACTCTCGTAGCCGATTCTCGAGCATCCGGTTCAACTGAATCGAACAATCAGGCTAGGTAGTTAATCGCATTATTCAAATGCGGCCTCACGTAGCTCGTGGCATCTGCGTATTCGCGGCAGACATGGCTTAAAACCGGAAATAGTGTTCGCTGCTCTGGCCAGTTACAGCCTGTCACGACAGGCGCCTACCGGCCAATTGCAGCCAGTCGCGTCGGGCAGAAAACGCCCCAAAACGGACTCTGAGATATGTCCATTAAGCTCGGTGCGATTCAGTACTGGACTAAGGTGCTCACTGCAGGTTAACAGTCGATACTCAGTCTCAATAAGAAGTCGGCGGCGCGACAGCTTTGGGAAAACTTTCTCTCCACTCCTGTTGGCTTACAGGCGTCATTTCTTGAGCTACAGCGCTTCTAGCGTCTCCTTAAAGCGGGACTTGAGGTAGGCCACCAGCACGCTCACCCTGCGCGGCAAATACTGGCGATTGGGGTAAATAGCATGCAGGGTGCGCGCAGTGGGTGGGTAATCCGTCAGCACCGGTAGCACAGTCCCGGCATCCAGCTCTTTGTCGACCATGACCCGCGGCACCAGGCCGAGTCCCTGATGGTTACGCACCGCCTGGATCAGCAGAAGGCTGTTATCCACGGTCAGTCGCCCCCCCACCCGCACCGAGCGAATCTCATCACCCGCGGTGAACTGCCACTCTGTGGCGTCGCTACTGCGGCTATAGACGATGCAGTTGTGCTGGGCGAGGTCCTCTAGGTGGCTTGGTACTCCGTGTCGTTCCAGATAGGCAGGGGTTGCCACCACGACTCGCTGCAGCGGCATCATCGGCATGGCCACCAGATTCGAATCGGCCAACTCGGCAGATCCACGCAGCGCCAGATCGATGCCATCGCGCACCAGGTCAACCGGCTGATCACTGAGGCGTAGCTCCAGTTGCAGCTGCGGATGCTCATTCTGGAAATCCAGCAGCAGCGGCCCGATCAGGGTCAGCGTCAGCGACACCGGGGCGGATATCACCAGGCGCCCAGCCACCTGCTGGCGTTCCTGGCTGAGCTGATCGTGCAGCTCCTGGGTGTCCTGCTCGACACGCAGGCAGTACTGGTAAAACAGCTGACCGGCTTCGGTGAGTTGCAGGCTACGCGTGCTGCGCTGCAGCAACAGGTTCTGCATCCAGTCTTCCAGGTATTTGACGTACTTGCTGATGGTGGCATTCGAGCACGCCATTTCATCTGCCGCAGCCGAAAAACTGCCCAGTTTGACCACGCGCACGAAGCAGCGCATTGCCTGCAATCTATCCATCCCCACCCACCTGGCCTTTTGCGAAACACGAAAAATACTTTCGCGATCCCTCTGTTTTTCCGTCCTCTGCGCAACCCTAGAGTAACGACCGCTACCTATTGCGGAGAACGTCCCATGAAATACCTATCACTTGTCGCCGCGCTCTGCCTCGGCATGCAACTGGCCCAGGCAGACAGCACCACGGTTGGTCAAAGCCCCTGGGGCAGTGCCGACGAAATTGGCGCCCTGAACCGTATCACTCCAGAGTCAATTCTGAATGTCGTAAAGCGCGTAAAAAGCGGCAAAACCTACGATCTGAGTGTCGAGTATTACGTGGGCATGCCCAGCTACTACTTCCTCGGGCAACCGCGTTACCAGATCTGGAATGTGCACACCCCGCAAGGCACCATCGTTGACGACCCCAATGGCCTGGGCAAGGAGAAGAACAGCCTGATCAGCTACTCCGGATCAGCCATCTCGATGTATGCCCACACCGGCACGCATATCGACGCGCTGTCGCACTTCGGCCTCAAGGGCAAGATCTACAACGGCTTTGCCACCGAGGAGCATCTGGGTGATCGCGGCTGGCACAAGGCCGGCGTAGAGAATTATCCGCCGATCATCGCCCGTGGTGTATTGCTCGACGTGGCGCGTTACAAAGGCGTCGAGGTACTCCCCGAGTCCTACGGCATCAGCGTCGAGGATTTGCGCCAGACGGCAAAAGCACAGGGCATCCGCTTTGAATCCGGCGATGTCGTGATGGTACGCACCGGGCGCATGCAGTGGTTCAAAGAGCCGGAGCGCTTCATGCACAACACCCCCGGCTTGACCCGCGAGTCTGCAGACTTCCTGGCAGAGCAGGGCGCGGTGGTGATCGGTGTCGACAACATCAGCACCGATGTCTGGCCGTCCAAGGAAAAAGACAACTGGATTCCTGTGCACAGCTCAATGCTGTCGATCAAAGGCGTCCCGATCATGCAGAACGTCTACCTGGAGGAGCTGGCCGCCGACAAGATTTACCAGTTCGCCTGGTTCGGCGCACCGCTGAAGTTGCGCGGAGCTGACGGCGCACCGATGCGACCGGTGGCCCTGCCAATCGACTGACCCGCCACACAAAAAGGGGACCAAAAAGGGGGCAGATTTATTTACTGGATGATCGTCCGCTTCTGGCCGGTTGCTGCCTATCGCTACCGGCAGCAATGGGGCGGTCTCTGCCTCCGCGTCTCTGCCGCCCGCTGGTAAAGTCGGATGCAAGCGGGTGGTCAGCATCAATGCAATTGCCTGGTCAGATGCGTGCAATTTCGCAGCTGTGGCCGAGGCTAAGCTGCGGCCATGACATGAAAGGTCAGGCCACGATTGCATCCAGATCCGGGCGTTCGGTCATGCGGTGTTTGCCGATAGCGGCGAGCAAGCTCTCGACAAAATCACCGTTGGCCATCTTCCCGGATGCGGTAATCACCCCAGGACCTTGAAAGGCTGCGCCCGGGTTACCGGTGGAACGCGCAGCTTTGTCGATCAGCATGGCGCCGTCGTCGGTGGCGGCGATGGGCTTGCCGTGCTTATAGGCCTCTTTGACGAACAGCAGTGCCTGGGCATTCTTGCAGAGCGCATCAACGCTCTTGGCCCCACCCGGCACATACACGGCATCGAACTGCACGGAACCTACGGTGGGCAGGCTGTGGTCCACCGTGAGGGTTTTCCCCGCACCACTGCGGATTTCACCTAAGTGCGGGGCAATCACTTTCAGCGTGGCGCCGGCTGCCCTTAGAGCAACGCGCAGGCTTTCGATAGTCGTGCCATCGACGTCGTTCGCCACCAGTACTGCAACTTTGTGCCCGACGATGGAGCCTATGCGGGTCGTCGCCATACTCAGCGCCGCGTCTGTCTCGGGTTTATCGGTGCGTGGCAGACTTTCTGCGCCAGCCGGCGATGGTGGCACGACCATGCCCAAACCATCGGCGACTCGTTGCGCGAGCGCGGCGTCGACCTGGGTCAGGTTCGCCAGCATGCGTTCGCGGATGACAGGCACACTGACCTTGCCCAGCTCAAAGCAGAAGGCGTCGACGATATGCGCTTGCTCCCAGTCAGCCTGGCTGCGCCAGAACAACCCAGGCTGCGAGAAGTGATCGGAAAAGCTGGCGCTGCGCGCCCGGACTTTTTCACCCTGCAGCGGTTCGGCATGACTGACGAAACCACCCTGCTCCCACGGCCGCTGCATCGGGCAACCGCCGCCCAGAGTGTTGGGCTCGTAACTGACACGCCCCTTGATGATGTCCTGGCGCATATGGCCGTCGCGCTGGTTGTTGGCGACCGCGGCGATAGGCCGGTTAATCGGAATTTCATGGAAATTCGGGCTACCCAGGCGCGACAGCTGGGTGTCCGTGTAGGAAAACAGCCGGCCCTGCAGCAGCGGGTCGTTGCTGAAATCAATGCCGGGCACCAGATGACCCGGATGGAAGGCCACCTGCTCGGTTTCCGCGAAGTAATTGTCAGGGTTGCGATTCAGGGTCAGCTTGCCAATCAGCTGCACCGGCACCAGGGATTCGGGAATCAGCTTGGTGGCATCAAGCAGGTCGAAGTCGAACATGTGCTCATCCGCTTCAGCGACGATCTGCACGCCCAGCTCCCATTCAGGGTAATGCCCCTCATTGATGGCGTCCCAGAGGTCGCGGCGGTGGAAGTCGGCGTCTTTACCGGCCAGCTTGACAGCTTCATCCCAGACCAGCGAATGCACGCCCAGCAGCGGTTTCCAGTGGAATTTGACGAAGCTGGCGCTTCCCGCGGCGTCGATAAAGCGGAAGGTGTGCACGCCGAAGCCTTCCATCATCGCGTAGCTGCGCGGGATGGCGCGATCCGACATCAGCCACATCAGGGTGTGGCTGGTTTCCGGCACCATCGAGATAAAGTCCCAGAACGTATCGTGGGCGGACGATGCTTGCGGTATCTCGTTGTGCGGCTCGGGTTTAACGGCATGGATAAGGTCGGGAAACTTGATCGCATCCTGCACAAAGAACACCGGCATGTTGTTGCCGACCAGATCGAAGTTGCCCTCTGTGGTGTAGAACCTGACCGAGAAACCGCGTACGTCACGGGCCGTGTCGATCGAGCCACGCGAGCCAGCCACGGTGGAGAAGCGCACAAACACCGGAGTTTTCACGCCTGGATCCTGCAGGAACCCGGCCTTAGTCACCGCGCTCATCGATTCATACACCTCGAACACGCCATGCGCACCGGCACCGCGGGCATGCACCACGCGCTCGGGGATTCGCTCATGGTCAAAGTGCATGATCTTTTCACGCAGGATGTGATCCTCCAGCAACGTCGGGCCGCGCTCACCGGCGCGCAGAGAGTTCTGGTTGTCGCTGATCAACAAACCCTGGTTAGTCGTCAGAGATTCGCCAGGCTGCTCAGCGAGCACAGCGGTCGCCTGCGCAGAGCGATTGGCATCGGCAGGGGACGGATCGAGACCAGTCAGGTTCTGCGTAACGGGTTCGTCGTTAGTGCGCTTGCTCATGGGAACGCTCCTGAAAAATTGAGTGTGGCGAGCGTTCCCCTCAAACAGCAGGGTGACGGGCCCACGCGGGATGTGCGGTGGTCTGAGGGCAATCAGCGACAAGGCTGATTACCCACATCAAGCGACTATAGAAAAGCCAGGGGCATGGGCTGCGTATCAATTGCTGACACCTTTCACCACGCGCTCTTTGATGCTCAGGCGAAAGCTGGTTTCTTGCGGTTGCAACACATGGGTACGCAAATGCCGGTTGCAGATAAACCAGACTTCGTCGCGGTCATTGGAAAGCACAAAATACGCATCGCTGGTTTCCGAGGGGTTGTACAGCCCCATTGCCCGGTAGGCGTTGCCCGTTGAAAAACCACTTTCCAGCGGCAAGGGTTTTGGGCCATCGGGCAGTTCCTCGACACGCAGATAAAGGCCCTGCTCAAAGAACATCATGTCGCTGACTCCGCAGGATCCAGCTTCCAGACAGGGGGTAGCTCAACGCAGAGCATCGCCGGCTTTACCGACGGCACTTTTACTTTTGTGCCAAATACCGAGGTCAATAACTCAAGCAGGCGCGCCATCAGGCTCGGTTCGGCCTGCCAGTAAACCGCCGATTGCGGGGTGAACTTGAGTAACGTCGAGTTAGCCAGCGGGGCTTGCGCATTAAAGTTGGGGGAGTTGAGACGCCCCAGCCAGATAGAGCCCAGCAGGTACTCGGAGCACAAACTCTCCGCGTACAGCCCCCCTCGCCCAGAAAGCGACACCCGCCGGCTGCCCGCGGCATCGGCGAAACTCAGGTTGAGACTCGGCATATGCGCTGCAGGCAGGCAGAGTGGATCGGTGAAGAACCACAGTTCGCCACAGTCGTCCATTTCCCAGCGAGACATGCGGCAGCTGAGCAAGGCGCCGTGCTCGTCAATAATGCTGAGCGTGGCTACAGACATACTTTCCATCATGCTGCGCAGCTGCGACAGCGGCGCGCCGGCTTGGCTCTGAGTATTCACGGACGACTCCTGCTCGGGATAAGAACGGGCTATGCCCTTGGGCAGCTACACGCTGCTAAGCGCGTGCGGCCATAAGCTCTGCTTTTCGCTCGGCGAGTTGGTCGCCAAGGGCCAGCATGTCCAGATCGGCCGCTTTGGCTTTCGGGAACATTTCGCTCTGCTCTTCTTTGACGTGATGCTTGACGTACTCGGAGAGCACCTTGATCTTCGCGTCGAACATCTCGCCATCGGGCTCAACGCCTTCAATCTGAGCGATCAGATCCTTCAAGGTGGCGTGCTCTACGGTCGCCTCGGGAACCAGCTCCTTATCCTTCAGGGCCAGTTTTACCGCCGGGTAGAAAATCTCTTCCTCAACCTGGGCATGCACGCTGAGTTCGGTGCAGATCTGGGTGACCAGCTGCTTTTTCTTGATCGCCGAACGGGCTTTTTCGTACTCGGCAAACAGCTCGCTGACCAGTTTGTGATCGGCGCGCAGCAACGCGGTGGCGTCCTGGCGCTTGGCGGGGCTGGCAGGTGCTGCGGTTTTCTTCGCTGTAGCAGTCATGGGCATATTCCTTTGGTGAAATGTCACTGCGATAAATGCCTGGGAAACCTTGGAGCAGACTGACTCGCGAGAAGCAGTCAGGCCGCCAGGTTCCTAGAACACAAAGATGGCTAGCAGGATGATGATGGGGATCGGAATCCCGAGAAACAGCAGCAGTAGTGAGCGCATGGCAGTCTCCGGTCATTGAGTAAAAGGGCTGATCAAGCGTCGCGCTGGCGGCCGCCATACGGCGCGGCGAAGCTGGCAACGAAGGCACCAATCAGTAGCGAGACAAACAACCAGATCGCGGCATAAGCAGATGCTTTGCGGGCGCTATCGGCGGCCTCGCGGGCGCTGGTTTCTGCTTCGTTGAGGGCGGTTTGCACCTGCGTGAATGTCTCGCTTACCCGCTGCTCGGCTTCTGCTTGGGTCAGGCTGGTGCGCTGGGCGACAACCTGGCCTAGATAGCTGACATCCTCTGCAGGCATGGCGCCGGTGCGCAGCGAATTCATAAAGATGCGCGTGACTTCGCCCATGGCAACCGCCGTTTCTTGCTGCGACGTCAATGCGCCTTGCTAGCTGCCCATTGGACCGGACATAGCGTTAACGTCGCGTCGAAACAGGGTGTCGAGGAAGTAGCCTACCGAGCCACTGTTCGTCTCGTCAGTCGCCATTTCCGAGCCTGCGGCTACACCGCCGGCAGTCGCGACCATGGCAGTAGTGGCCACACCGCCGGCCACGTAGGCACCGGCTTGCACCCCACCGTTGACGATGGCGCCGATCACCGAGGAGAGCAAAGCCGCGGTAGCCAGCGAAGCGATAGCCCAGGCCAGAAAACCATGGGCGGTATCGCGGAAGAACACCTCATCGGTGTGCACTTCCAGCCACTTGGTGCGCAGACGACCCGCTAGGTAACCGCCCATACCGGCGGCCACCAGTTGGGTGAAGGTGACCCAAAGAATCGTACCGACGCCGAAAGTTGTGGCGCTGACTCCGTCGTTGATCCACGGCGATATGGAAGACAAGCCCAAGCCCGTGCCCAGGATCAACAGAATCAGGGACAGCGCCGCCGCGGCAGCTGCACCTGCCAATATGGCACCCCATGAAACGGCACTGGCTGACAGTTGAGAAGTATCGACGGCCGTTCTCTCTGAGCCGTACATCGCGTTTTGTTCGATTGCTGTATTCATGGCGATCTCGGTTGAATCCAACATCGCGCGGGATTGCAGCGAGCCGGGACCAAGACCATTACATTGGGCGGGCACAGTGTCGGTGCGCTATCGCGCACATGCAATTTGATATGGCTGAGGTTGTTTTGATTAACAAAGTGTTTGCTAATACTGAATAGGCCCTGGTTTTGTAGATGATCAACGAGCTCTATTGGCCCGTTGGGGATGCTGGCGACGGACTGCGTGCGGCCGTATGCGGACGAGACATCACTTCCTTCGATAGCTAGGCGTCTCGCAGTACACCCCTTCAATGGGCCGGTGCAGACGGTGCCGGTACCACATAAGCAGCCCAGTTTCTCATTCGCAACGTGCCCTGGCGTACAGAACGTCTCCCGCTTTGAGTACAGCATTAGCAAACGCAGCGCCGAAAGCCTGGTCTGACGCTGCGCTCAATTGACCCCCGAGATGATCGTCAGGAGCTGAGCATGAACTATGAACAACGCGATACCTATGGCATTTACAAGGGCACCAGCAGCATTGACAGCAACGCCCACTTGAGTGCGGGGCCCGGACCTCAGTTGATGGGGGCAGACACCCTCATTGGAAATGACGTCTGCAATCAGGACGACGAAGATCTGGGTGACATCAAGGAGATCATGCTGGACGTGAGCAGCGGCCGGGTGGCCTATGCGGTGCTGTCCTTCGGTGGCTTTCTCGGCATGGGTGAGAAGTTGTTCGCCGTGCCGTGGAGCGCATTGACGCTCGATACGGTGAATAAGCGCTTCGTGCTGGCCATCGACAAGGAGCGCCTCTCCCAGGCGCCTGGCTTCGACAAGGACAATTGGCCTGATATGCAGGATCCGACCTGGAGCCAGGAAATCCATGCTTACTACGGCACGAAGCCGCATGTGGATGACCGGCTTTAGCCCCCCTCTACTCGGCCCAGTACCGTTGTGCCAACTCTCGACTGATTGAAGGGCATTTCGGCCACTGGGCCGTGGGAGGCAAACATGACCATTCGATGCTTGATCGCTGGTTGTATTTGGTCCGAGGGCGTGAGTACGCTCATAGGTAAGGGAATCCTCCTGTGCCAGCGCTGCAGCAGCTTCCGCTACGTGGCGGAAGTTTGATGCGGCTGTAACCCTCTGGAGTTGTCCTCATCATGCCCCGAGCCATCTGGAAAGATGCCATCAGCTTCGGTCTGGTCCGCATCCAGGTCGCGCTACAGGCTGAATCGCCCCTGCTTTTCCATGTACACCGTAATGACCGCTATCGGCCGGTAGCAGCCCATCCAAATAGTCCCTCCACCCTCCCTCGTCTTTCAGCGTAAAGTCGCCACACCCCCACCTGCGGTTTCCGCTCAGACGAATGGGGCCGAACAAGGACTCACCGACATGGACCGTTTACCTGGCATCCTCCCCGCCTTGGCGCTCTGCCTATTCCCTCTCGCTCAAGCCGATACACGCCAGCCACAGCCTTGCGACACTGCATTGCTGGATTCACTGTCCGCCCAGTTGGGGCAGCACGGGTGGACGCCCCCTGACGGGCGTGGTAACGGACCGTTGGTGGCGGCTGCCTGCAAGCCCTGGCCGAATGATCCGGCGCTATCCGTGGTGACCCTGGCTTACCGTGACGCCGAGGACTCCACGCCAGCAGGCGAGCGCAATCTCCACTGGCTGGTGGCGAAGGTGGACGCGCAGAGCGGGCAATTGCGCGAACGTTATGACGACTACCTTGGCGAAGATGCCGCTCTGGAACTCGATGCCGACAGCCTGTGGCTGGATACCGCGCGCTATCACCTTGCACCGGGTGTTCGCGCGTTCGGTGTGGTGGTGCGCAGTGTCGCACGCGGGGCGAGCTGTCCGGATGCCGGCTTCAATGATCTGCTAACGCTGGTGCTGCCGGAAGGGCCGCGGCTGAGACCGGTGTTTGCCACCTATCTGTACTCATGGACGACGGTAAAGGGCACGTCCTGCGTGATGGACAGTGACTTCCAATCAGAGCGTGCCGACCTGACGCTGGGCCTTGGACAGAAGCGAGCCCACGGCTACGCCGACCTGGTGGTAACCGCTCAGGTTCGCGCAGATTGGCAGGGTCCGATGCTGCGCAAGGTCAGTACGACCGTCCGCTACGACGGCAAGCACTACCCGTTCGATCAGTTCCCGATGTTCTGGATGACAGAACCGCAGCCGTAACGACGAACAGGCAAAGACAAGCCTGCGCGTCACGGCCGTCTAGACTGCTGAGTCTCAACCCATGGCGGGAGACTCAGGATGACCAGCAAGAACACCATCTGCCTCTGGTTCGACCGCGATGCGCTGGAGGCTGCGACCTTCTATGCCAAGACCTTTCCCGACAGCGCCGTACTGGCAGTACACCATGCACCCGGTGACTACCCCAGTGGCCAGCAGGGCGATGTGCTGACGGTGGAGTTCAGCGTGATGGGCATTCCCTGCCTGGGTCTGAATGGCGGCACGGCATTCCAGCACAACGAGGCGTTCTCGTTTCAGGTCGCCACCGACGATCAGGCCGAGACGGATCGCCTGTGGTACGCGATCATCGACCACGGCGGCCAGGCCAGTGAATGCGGCTGGTGCAAGGACAAATGGGGCATCTCCTGGCAGATCACCCCGCGCATCCTCAGCGCCGCCATCGCCAACCCCGATCGCGCAGCCGCCAAGCGCGCCTTCGAGGCGATGATGACCATGAGCAAGATCGACATTGCCAGAATCGAGGCGGCGCTGAAGGGCTGACTGCCGAAATGGATCAGACGCGGGCGTTTTTCTTCTGCAGGATCAGCGACGCTTCGTTATAGGCGCTCTGGAAGGCGTCGCTGCCGATCCAGGTGATCGCGGCGTCTTCGTCTTCATCGTGGAAGATGCCGCGGTAGACGATCAGCAGGCCCATCATGAAGTCGGTCGCGGCCTCTTCCGACTCCTCGGCGACCACCAGTTCCAGCACCGGGTACTGCAGGAATATCAGGCACAGGGCGAGCAGGCTGATGCCTTCGCCGGCTTTCATGGCCTGGAACAGGTCATCGAAATGCGCGGGGTCGAAGCCGTTCTCCTCGATGTCCTTGAAATCGAAGGTGGCGAGGTCGATCTCGACGTCATCGAACGGCTCGTTGATCAACGGGTTGGCGAGAATCGGATGGACGACATTGGCCTGCGCCTTGGGCTTGCCCATGCGGTTCTGCCTGGCTTTGGTCTTGGCCCGTTGGGCGCGCTTCTTCTGTTTGTCTGCGGATGCCATGGGGCGTTCCTCGTTCGGTACAGCCATGTGCATGGCACGGAAAGTTCAGGCGCCATTGTATTCAGTCTTGGTCATGGCCTGCGGCTGAATTTGCAGACGGAGAGCCATGCATTGAAGATCGGGCTTGCCTCTTTGGCTTCCCCCTGTTTTCTTCGGGATGCATGGATGACAGGAGCCTGACCATGACGGACCACGAACAACTCCACCACGACGGCTATGCGTTGCTGCGCCAGGCGGTTCCTGTCGGGTGGCTGGATGGGTTGCGCACCGTGTTCGATGCGGGCATCACCCCCTCGGATCAGTGGCCGGTACCGCGCGGCGCAGACTGGCATCACTCGCTGCTGGATGACGACGCCACGATTCAGGCCGTGTGCCGCCTGCCACACTTGCTGGCAGTGGTCGGCGAACTGATCGGCGAACGTTTCTTCCTCGCGCAGGTGGAGGGCCGCGAGCCACTGACCGGTGGCGGTCATCAGCCACTGCATCGCGATCTGTCGGCGCAGCGCCCGGGCGATATCGTCAATGCCATGGTCTACTTCGACGACTATGGCCCAGGCAACGGTGCAACCCGTATCGTCCCGAGCAGCCACCGTCCGCCTGCCGGCGAGTCACCCTTCGAAGTCAACGACGAGTCCCGCTCAGTGCAGCTTGCGGGTGCGGCCGGCGACATCCTGGTGTTCGATGTGGACCTGATACACGCCGGCAGCCTGAACCGGCTCGGCACACGTCGCCGCTCGATCCTGATCAGCTACTTCGCCGAGCCCCTGTACGCGTCCTATCTGGAGACGCGCAGCCTGCGGGGGATTCGCATGGACGCAAGCGAACGCTTCGAACCTGCGGATTTTCCCCTGAGGCAGGTGTGAGCAAGGCGGTTGCCTGTGTCAGCAGGCGACACTGGCGTCTCTCGCCGGCGGCAGGCCGAACAGCCGGCGGTACTCCCTGCTGAACTGCGACACACTTTCGTAACCCACCGCGAACGCAGCACTGCTGGCGGTGGCGCCCTCCCCCGTCATCAGGCGACGCGCCTCGATCAGACGCAGCTGTTTCTGAAATTGCAGCGGCGTCAATGATGTCTGGTTGCGAAAGTGGTGATGAAAAGATGACGGACTCATGCCGGCCACGGACGCCAGATGCTCCACCGGCAGCGGCCGGGTGAATTCGGTGCGCAGCACCTTCACCGCCCGAGCGATGCGCTGCGCATGGCCGTCCGGCCAGCCCAGGCGACTGATCGCCGGGCCATGCCGACCAGCCAGCAGCCAGTAATGCAGTTCGCGCACAAGCGAAGCGTGCAGCACCGTCGCCGAAGCCGGGCGCTCGAGCAGTCGCATCAGGCGTAGTGCCGCTTCGGCGACTTCGCTATCGGTCGGTTCGATGCGGATGGGCTCAAGCTCCGCACTCGGCACCGCCTTCATTTCCTCCATCAATTCGGTGAGCAGTGCAGGATCGAGGTCGATCACCAGCGAGATGTAAGGGACCTCGTGGTTCGCCTGGATGATCTGGCTGACCGTCGGTACGTCGGCGGTGATCAACAGCGAATCACCGGCGCTGAAGTTGAAGCTCCGGGTGCCCATCATGACGCGCTTGCTGCCCTGCAACACCAGACAGGCCAGAGGCCGGGTGATGGCGTAATCCAGCCCGCTGGGCTCTGACGTGCGAATGACGGTCAAGCCGGGAATGGGCGTTTGGGCAAGCCCGCCGGGTTGGCAATGTCGATCCAGATAACCGCGGACGACCTCCAGCAGCGCTGCGCTCATCGTAGGCTCCTGATGCTGATCCAGAGCATGTCTTTTCCTCTTGGAGAAATGGGCAAAAAGCGTCGAGGTTTCGGTAACGACGGGGTTGCGCCACGCGCCACACAATGAAATCCCGTTCACCCATGAGAGGATTTTTACCATGACCAAGATCGCCATCGTAACCGGCTCCAGCCGTGGCCTCGGCCGCAACACTGCGCTGAACATCGCGCGTCAGGGCATCGATGTCGTCGTCACCTATCACAGCCAGGCCGACACCGCACAGGCCGTGGTTGCCGACATCCAGGCCCAGGGACGCAAGGCGGTCGCTCTGCAGCTCGACGCAGGCGACGTCAGTACCTTTCCGGCCTTCGTACAACGCCTGCGCCAGGCACTTAACGAGACCTGGCAACGCGATAGTTTCGACCACCTGATCAATAACGCCGGCCATGGCGACATGGCCTCGATTGCCGACACCACTGAAGCGCAGTTCGATGCCCTGGTGAACGTGCATTTCAAAGGAGTGTTCTTCCTCACCCAGGCGTTGCTGCCACTGATGGCCGATGGCGGTCGTATCGTCAATATCTCGTCCGGGCTGACCCGCGTGTCCTATCCCGGTTTCTCCGCCTACTCGGCGGTCAAGGGCGCAGTGGAAGTGCTGAGCCTGTACATGGCCAAGGAGCTGGGCAGCCGGGGTATCGCAGTCAACACAGTGGCGCCCGGCGCCATCGAAACGGATTTCCTGGGGGGAGCCGTACGTGACATGCCGGACCTGAACAAGGTGTTCGCGGACATGACGGCGCTGGGTCGGGTCGGCGTGCCGGACGACATCGGCCCGATGATCGCCAGCCTGCTCGGCGAACAGAATCGCTGGGTCAACGCCCAGCGCATCGAGGTATCCGGCGGTCAGGCGATCTGATCGCCCCGCTGCGACCGGACAACCCGGTCGCAGCGATATCCGCACGCCCTAGCCACGCGCCGGCTGCCCAGCCATGCGCTGACGCATCAGTTCCAAATCATGGTCGTTGTCAATTTACCTGATGACTGTCGTCTTTCTTTATCAGCTAATTCCCTCTAGTTTCCAGCCATCGACAACCCGATGGGAGCCTTGCATGAAACAGGACTGGAACGACCAGGTTGCACTGATCAGCGGTGCCGGCAGCGAACACGGCATCGGCATGGCCATCGCCAGGCGCTTGGGCGCGGCAGGGGCGAAGCTGATCGTCACCGCCAGCAGTGCGCGCATCGCCGAGCGCGTCGCCGAATTGCGCGCCGAAGGCTTCGCAGCCGAGGGCCGGGCAGTCGACCTTACCGACGAAGCCGGCGTGCAGGCGTTCGCCGCCTGGGCCGAAGAGCTGTGGGGGCGCGTCGATATTCTGGTGAACAACGCCGGCATGGCGATGCAGGGCAGCCCCGAGCCGTTCGCGGAGCTTTCCAGCATGAGCCTGGAGGTCTGGAATCTCTCGCTCGCCCGCAACCTGACCAGTGCCTTCCTGCTCACCCGCGCCCTGCTCCCCGGCATGCAGATGCGCAGCTACGGGAGGATCGTCAACATCGGCTCCACCACCGGCACGCGTGGCGGCAATCCCGGCGAGGCGGCCTACAGCGCCGCCAAGGCCGGTATGGTGGGCATGAACATGGGCCTGGCGTTGGAGGTCGCAAGCCAGGGCATCACGGTCAACACCGTGGCGCCGGGCTGGATCGCCACGGGCTCGAGCACGCCGCATGAACAGCGCGCCGCGGCCTATGTGCCGATAGGCCGTGCCGGCCGCCCCGAGGAAGTGGCATCAGCCGTGGCCTTCCTCGCCTCCCCTGAAGCCAGCTACATCACCGGCGAGGTGCTGGTGGTCGACGGCGGCAACTGCCTGATCGAGGACAAGGCCCCATGAGTACCGAGCCAAAAATCAGCCCCGTGGTGCTGATCACCGGCGCGGCTGGCGGCTTGGGCAGTGCGCTGGTGGCACGCTTCGTGGCCGGTGGCTGGGCGGTATTCGCCACCGACGCCAACGCTACCGGCCTGGTCGAGCTGGGCCAGCGCCATGCGCTGGCAGGCAACCTGGCGACGGATATCCGCAAGCCTGTCAACTGCAATGCAGTGGTGACGGCAGTGATCGAAGCAGCTGGCCGACTGGATGCATTGATCAACGCGGCAGGGGTATGGCGCGAAGGGCCGGTGGAAGCCTTCAGCGAGGAGGATTTCGACCTGGTATTGGACGTCAACCTCAAGGCCAGCTTCTTCATGTGCGCTGCGGCCATTGCTCACCTGCGCCAGACGCGAGGCGCCATCGTCAATATTTCCAGCGACGCCGGACGCCAGGGCAACCCCAATGCGGCCGCCTACTGCGCCAGCAAGGGCGGCCTGAGCATGTTCACCAAGGCACTGGCGCTGGATCTGGCACCTTACGGCGTGCGTTGCAACGCCGTCTCGCCTGGCGATATCGAGACACCGATGCTCAAGTTCCAGGCCGAGCACTACGGTAATGGCGATCCGGACGCCTACTACCGGGAGTTGCTGGGGAAATATCCACAGGGAGATCAGGCGCGTTTCATCCAGCCGGAAGAAGTGGCGGAACTGGCGTTCTTCCTCTGCCAGCCTGGGGCGCGGTCGATCACCGGTGCTGACCTGGCCATCGATCAGGGCATTTCAGCCGGTCACTGATCGTCGCGCCGTTCGTAGCGGCGCTGGATACGTGTCAGCTCACCCGTGCTGCGCAACTTGGCCAGAGCAGCGGCCCAGGCCGCGACTAGCGCATCGTCGCTGTCGCGGCTAAAGGCGATATACAGCGAGGAGCGGTACAGCTCGATGGGCACCCGCCTGAGAGTGCCCGGGGCAATGCCAAGTAGGCGACTGTAGTAGGCCACGCCGGCGTCGGTGTCGCCGATGATGACCTCGGTACGCCCGGCCAACAGCATGCGGTAGAGCTGCTCACTCTCCGTTGCGCTCGTGTCGAGGTTGTCGAACCCCATCGACGCCAACATCGTTGGCACCAGGCCGGCGTGCCGGGTGGTGATGCGTGGGGTGTGCAGCATCTGCTCCAGCGTATGGATCGGCTGCGCTGCAGCGGCCAGTTGGTAGGGGTAGATAGACTCCTCGGCGATGGGCCCGACCCACTTGAACAAGGGCTCGCGCTCTGGCGTGCGAAACATCGAGTACATGATGGTTCTGGGCTGAGTCTGCAGTACACGAGAGGCACGCATGCTGGGTCTCATGCTGATCTCGAAGTCGTCGCCGGTCAGCGCCATGATGGCCCGCACCACCTCCGTGGCCATGCCGGTGATGTGCTCGTTCTCCCGGTAGTTGTAGGGTGCCCATTCCTCGGTGACGAGCTGATACGTCTCGGCTCTGGCCAGCGCCCCCATCAGCAGGCAAAGCAGCGCGACGATGAATATCGAGTGCTTCACGGGCTGTACCTGCGGGACGGGATGCTGTTCAAGGGCGGCTCTGATCAGGGTGGCTCGGCAAGCATAGACGCTATGCCAGTGTTGCAGCCTCATGGCCAGAGCCGAAGGTTAAAGTTAACCTTGAGCTCACCACACTCCTGCCACGGTGATATTACCCAGATGAAGATCGGCGAACTGGCGCAACGCACAGGCCTTGCGGCCTCGCGCATTCGCTTCTACGAAAGCATCGGCCTGCTCAAGCTGGTGGAGCGCCAAGCCAACGGCTATCGCAGTTACCCGGAACAGGCCGTGCTGGTGCTCAACCTGATCACCGCCGCGCAGCAAGCCGGCTTCAGCCTGGACGAGTTGCGCACCCTGCTGCCGCAGGATCTGGCGCAGTGGGAACACGGCAAGCTGCTCGATACTTTGCAAGCAAAAGTGAAGGACATCGAAGCGCTGGAGCAGCGCCTGGCGCAGAGCAAAGCGCACCTGCTGGCACTGATCGATGAGATCGAAAGCAAACCGGACGATATCGACTGCGCCACCAACGCCAAGCGCGTGTTGTCGAAGATGAACCTGAGCGAGACGAGCGAGCGGCCCAGACCTGCCGGCAAAATCCGTGGTCGTGCCTAAGGCTGCTTTCACCTTCGGACACACGGCGCTACCCCCATCTGCACGCCCTCGTCGCATCCAGGCTCGGGCTTCAATGGTCGGGCCCACCCATTGACATTAAAGTGAACTTTAAAGTTAAGGTCACGCCGACCCAACCGAGGAAGCGTCCATGACCCTGTTCGATCCCCTTGTCCTGCCCAATGGTTCGACCCTGCCCAACCGCATCGCCAAAGCGGCGATGGAAGAGAACATGGCAGACGCCAACCACGCACCGTCCGAGCATCTGATGCGCCTCTATCAGACCTGGGCCGAGGGCGGCGCCGGCCTGCTCATTTCCGGTAACGTGATGGTCGACAGCCGCGCCATGACCGGCCCCGGCGGCGTGGTGCTGGAAGACGACGAACAGCTCGCGCGATTCGAACGCTGGGCCCGTATCGGCCGCGCCAAAGGGGCACAATTCTGGTTGCAGATCAATCATCCCGGCCGGCAGATGCAGTCCAACCTGGGCCAGCCAACCTGGGCGCCTTCGGCGGTAGCGCTGGAGCTGGGCAACCTGTCCAAGCGTTTTGCCACGCCGCAGGAAATGACCCCGGCGGTGATTCAGGACGTGATCGAGCGGTTCACCCGCACCGCGCAGTTGGGCGAGCAGGCCGGCTTCACGGGCGTGGAAATCCACGCGGCGCACGGCTACCTGCTCAGCCAGTTCCTGTCGCCACTGACCAACCAGCGCAACGACCAATGGGGCGGCTCGCTGGAAAACCGCGCGCGCCTGCTGCTGGAGATCGTCAAGGCGGTGCGCACCGTGGTGGCGCCGAGCTTCGCCGTGGCGGTCAAGCTCAACTCGGCAGACTTCCAGCGCGGCGGTTTCAGCGCCGAGGACGCCCAGCAGGTAGTGCGCCTGCTCAGCGAGTTGAATGTGGATCTGGTCGAGCTGTCCGGTGGCAGCTACGAGGCGCCGGCCATGCAGGGCCAGGCCCGCGATGGTCGTACCCTGGCGCGCGAGGCCTACTTTCTGGAGTTCGCCCGCGAGATTCGTGCAGTGGCGAACATGCCGATCATGGTCACTGGCGGCATCCGCCGTGCACCCGTTGCACAGGAGGTGCTGGAGAGCGGTATCGAGATGGTCGGCATCGGCACGGCCCTGGCCATCGACCCAAACCTGCCGCGTGACTGGCAGCTCGGCCTCGGCGGCGCTCCCCAGCTGCCGCCGATCACCTGGAACAACAAGGTGCTGGCCTCGCTGGCGAACATGGCGGTGGTGAAGTATCAGCTGCACCAGCTCAGCCAGGGCCGGGACACCCAGCCCGGTGTATCCCCCTTGTGGGCCCTGGTGAAACAGCAGGTGAAAGACCTGTTCCGTACTCGCCAATATCGGCGTCGGATGACACGCCGCACGGTGCAATGAGCCGCGCAGAAGCTCGGCCTCAAGCAGCGCGGCCAACCTACGGCGTATGCGATGACCGGGCCGACACCGGGGCAATATGGCCAGCAATACGGACACGCTTGAGCCCTGGAACCCGATCTTGAGCGGCAGCCAGCCTGACCCGCCGACAACCGAAACGCCGTTTCGCTCGTTGCGCAGATGCAACAGTCCTTTGCCCAAATCCCGGTTTAATTAGCTTGCTAACGAGGCGTATAAACGAACTGCGACATTTCGCCGCATTCGTATTACGAGGAGACAAGCATGAACGTGATCGTACGTGAACGTGACAACGAACATCTTTCCCGTGAAGCCCGTGCCATGGGGATGCTGGTCTGGGACGTGATTCAGAATGGAGAGCTGGTGGGTATCTTCCCGTCCCAGGACGAAGCCGATGCCTACCGCAAAACGCTGGAAAACGCACAGCCGCAAGGATAAGCAGAGGCTGTTGCCGTTTCGATCGAAACGGCAACAGCTTCAGACAAGCGCTCAGCCCAGCGCACTCTGCGCTCTCAATTGAGCCACCGAAGCGCCCCCGCAAGCATTCCGTATGACCCGACAATCTCTCGACACCCCGCAACGCAGGCGCCGCACCCACCGCTGCCAGAAGCGTGAACCTTCAGCTGCGTAGCTCGGCAACTCATGTGGCAATAACAGCTGCGATGCCAGATAGCCGACCTCCACTTCGCAGCACTCGTCACGCCAGGACGAAGTTGGCCGAGCGCCTGTTTCAAAATCAGGCCAGAGGTCACGACTTTCAGCTTGAATGTTCATCGGCAAGGCCCCTCACAGATCGAGCACGAGGGGCTGCACGCCCTCCTCACCCTGCGCCGGCACCGCGCAGCAGATCAGCACACTATCGCCTTCCGGCAACTCGGCTGGCGGGTTCGGGTAATGCACCTGGCCGCTGACCAGGCGCGTCTTGCAGGTGCCGCAGGAACCACCACGGCAACTGAACTCGGGGCTCAGGCCACGGCTCTCGGCCAGTTCCAGCAGACTCCCGCTGTTCGGCGTCCAGCGCGCCTCCTTGCTCGAGGTGGTGAAGTACACCGGTACCGGCTCGGTGGCCGCTGGCGGCTGCACGAAGGTAGTCACCTGCCCGTCCGTGCGACGCCTCAGCGTCGAGGGACCGAATGCCTCGGCATGGATGCGCGCATCGGCGACATTCAGGTCGCGCAGGCCATCGTAGATCGCCTGGGTAAAAGCAGCCGGGCCGCACAGGTAGAAATCGTAATCGTCGAACGACAGCGCCGCCTTGATCTGCGCCAGCTCGATGCGCCCGTGCTGCTCGTAGTCGCGCCCGAGTACTGCGTCCTGCTCCGGCGCACTGAGTGCACGGTGAACGTGTAGCAGACCCCCCGCACGCTGCACCAGCTCACGCAGTTCGGCCTGGAACGGCAGGTCGCTCAGGGTCCGGGCGCCCTGGAAGAAATGGATGCGCCTGCCCTGGCCCAACGCCACCTGCTCGCGCAGCATCGACAGCAACGGCGTGATGCCAACACCGGCACCGATCAGCACCAACGGTCGATGGGTTTCGCTGTTCAGGGTGAAGCTGCCCAGAGGCGCACGCACGTCCAGCACATCGCCCACCTGAACCTGCTCGTGCAGGTGCCGCGACACCACGCCCTGCGCCTTGACGCTGATACGCAGCTGGCCGTCCGACGGCGCGCTGGACAGGCTGTAGGTGCGCAGCAGGGTTTCGCCCGTGGCGGTGGTGATGCGAATCGGCAGGTGCTGACCAGCAGCGAAGTGCGGCGCGGTGCCCTGCTCCGGCGCCAGCACGAACGAGCGGATATCGCTGCTCTCCTGCTGCTGGTGCTGCACACGCCAGCGCTGCCACTGATTGCGCTGCTCACGCTCGCGCAGGCGCACCTCGGTTTCCGCCCAGGTGCCGGTCATCAGGCTGGTCGGTGCATATTCCTCGAAGGCCCAACGTAGCGAGGCTGCCGCCGGGCGCAGTACCACTTGCTCGACGTCGAAGGTCCACAGCCGCTCAGCGCCTTCGAAAAGGTTGATCAGCGGGCTGTCGAGGATGATCTCGGCGCGTCCAGCCAGTTGCAACACGTCGCCCGAGGCGAAGTCGACGAACAGCAGGCCAGCGCGCGGATTGACGCTGAGATTGCCCAGGGTGTTGAAAAACAGGTTGCCGGCGTAATCGGGAATGGTCAGGCGGTTGCCCTCCACCCGCACGAAGCCGGCGCGCCCACCACGGTGGGAGACGTCCACCGAGCGCTGGCCATCGTCGTGCTCGACGTAACTGGCAACGAAGAAGGTGTCGGCGCTGCCGATCATCTCGGTGCTGCGGGCATCCAGTTCGCTCGCATCGAAGCGCTCGACGCCGCGCTCGGGTACACGTCGGTACTGGCGCAACTGGATGTACTGCGGACAATTGCCGTAGGAGTGCTCCACGGTGATGTCCAGACGCTGCGCCGAGGCCTGACGGATATGCCCATTGATGCGGTTGCGTCGCCGGGTATGCAGTTCGATGCCAAGCAGGCCGATGGCCTCGCTGACACCCAGGCCGGGCGTGGCCGGATCGAGCGGGTCGAGCGCCATGGCGGCGAGGTCGAACGACAGCGTGCGCGGATCGGGCGAGGTGACGAAACCTTCTTCGCCTTCGATCAGCGTGGCCCAGGGTTGACCTGTGCCATCCACGGCAGCGGCGATCATGAAGGGCAGTTGATGGTAAAAGTCGCGATGCTGATCCGGCATGTAGTCACGGATCACCTTCTGCCCGAGCACTTCCATGCGTTCGCCAACACCGACCTTTTCCTGCAGTTGCTTTTCACCGGCATGCCAGGGCGAGTGCCGATGGCTGGGAAGCTGTTGCATGTTCTGCCCTCCGCGAAAGAAGCCGCCGGGCGATCCCGGCAGCTATCGGTGACTCAGGCTTGCAGCCCGGCGGCGGTACGCGGCATCGGCACGAAGCCCGGCAATGCCTCGATGCGTGCCAGCCAGGCACGGATGTTCGGATAGGGCTCCAGCGAGACGTTGCCCTCCGGCGCATGAGCGATGTAGGAGTAGTTGGCGACGTCGGCGATGCTCGGCTTGTCGCCCGTGAGGAACGGGGTCTCGCTCAGTTCACCTTCCATCACGGTAAACAGCGCGTGGGCACGGTTGATCACTTCTTCGGTGTTGAACGAGTAGCCGAACACGGTTACCAGGCGCGCCGCAGCCGGGCCGAAAGCCACCGGACCCGCGGCCACGGACAACCAGCGCTGTACGCGAGCGGCGGCGGCGGGGTCTTGCGGCAGCCAGTCGTCATTACCGTAGCGCTTGGCCAGGTAGACGAGGATGGCGTTGGAATCGCTGATGATGGTGCCGCCGTCATCGATCGCCGGCACCTGGCCGAAGGGGTTGATAGCCAGGAATTCAGGCGTCTTGTGCTCGCCCTTGGCCAGATCGACGAAGATCAGCTCAGTGGGCAGTTGCAGCAGCGACAGCATGAGCTCGGCGCGGTGGGCGTGGCCGGAGCGAGGGAAGTTGTACAGCTTGATGGCGGGACGGGACATGGCGATGACTCCTTCGAGCGAGGTTGGGTAAGGTCATCGCGAGGTGACTGGCCTTCGCGACGATGGGGCCATATTCGCCCCACCCAACTGAGATAAGAATCACCACTCAAGACAATCCACTATTTCATTTCATGCAACTAAAGCGGATCACGCCTGAAACGCCGGATGGGCACGCAGACGCGGCACGGCGAAGTCGAGGAAGCTGCGCACCCGCGCCGCCGCCCGGCGCCCTTCGCGGTAATACAGCTGCACCGGCACGGGCGCTGCGGCGAAGTTTTCCAGCACCGCCTGCAACTGCCCACTGTGCAACTCCTGATAGGCCTCGTAGCTCAGGCAGCGAGTCAAGCCAAAACCGGCGAGCGCCGCACGGATCGCTGCCTGAGGCGTGCTGCACGTCAGCCGCGGCGAAAGCTTCACCGCGCCGTCCGCAAAGCGCCATTCCCCTGCGTGGCCGGTCGAAGAACGGGCGATGGTGCGGTGCGCGTGCAAGGCCTGCGGGCTGGCCGGCCAACCCCAGCGCTGCAGATAGGCCGGCGCCGCGCAGACCAGCGGTCGCGCCCAACCCAGCGGCACGGCAAAGCCGGACGAACTGGGCAGATGGCCAACCACCACGGCCAGGTCGATGCCCTCCTCCAACAACCTCGGCGGCTCTTCGCGCGCCAGGGTGGCCAGGCTCACCTCGGGAAATTCCGCCAGGTAGTCGACGGCGATGGGGGTCAGCACCTGATGCGTCATCAGCAACGGCAGGGCCAGATTGAGCTGTCCAGCGGGGCTGGTGTGCAAACCGGTCACAGAGCGCTCGGCCTCCTCCACCCGCAGCAGGATGCGCTGACAGCTCTCGGCGAACGCCGCACCCGCCGCGCTCAGGCTCACACCGCGTGGCCCGCGCAGCAGCAAGGTGCTGTCCAGGCGGCTCTCCAGTGCAGCCACGGTCCGCATCACCGTGGCCTGGGACAGCTGCAACTGCCGAGCAGCGGCCGCCAGGCTGCCCGCCCGGGCCACGGCGAGAAACACCTGCATTTCCCGGTGATGGTTCATGGCGCCGGCGCTGCACCGGCCGCACGCAGAGCTGGGTCGGCACGAAAACTGGCAGCGCAGTGGTCGACGAAGGTGCGCACCTTGGCCGACACCTGGCGACCGCCCTGGTGAATGATGTGCACCGGCAAGGCCGGCGGTTCGAACGCCTCGAGCACCAGCTCGATCTCACCGCGCGCCACTGCGACGGCCACCTGGTAGGACAGCACGCGGGTATAGCCCCAGCCCAGGCGCGCCACGCTGATCGCCGCCTGGTTGGAGCTGACGGTGAAGCGCGGCTGCGGCATGAAGCCGAACGGGCCGTCCGCGCCAACGAACTGCCAATTCGACAGCAGGGTGCTGGCGCTGGACATGACGATGGGCGCATCGCGCAATTCATCCGGGTGGCGTGGTCGCCCGACGCGGTCGAGAAAATCTGGCGAGGCGCACACCACCGGGCGAATCTGCCCGACCTGCAACGCCGGATGATCCCCCTCGGGCAACGAGCCGATGCGCACGGCCACGTCGATGCCCTCCTCCATCATGTTCACCACACGATCGACCAGCAGCGCGTTGACCTCCACGTCCGGGTGGGTGTCGAGGTACTGGGCGATCCGCGGAACCAGGAACAACTCGCCGAACATCACCGGCGCCGTCACGGTGAGCCGCCCGCGCGGCCGCACACTGCCCCCGGCAGCCAGTTCCTCGGCCTCTTCCAGCTCCAGCAGGATGCGTCGGCAGTCCTCGACATAACGCTGGCCGGCTTCGGTCAGGCGCAGGCTACGCGTACTGCGGGCCAGCAACAGCGTGCCCAGACGTGCCTCCAGCGCCGCGACGGCGCGGGTCACGCTGGGCGGCGAAATGCCCAGCAGCTTGGCACCACCGGCGAAGCTCTCGGCCTCGGTCACTGCCAGCAGCACCCTCATTTCCTGAAACCGATCCATCATCACCGCCTGGTTTTCTGTTGCATCGGCACAGAGTAACCACACACCGACCTGCTGTCAGGACTCAAGCCCGACCACGGCACGAAGCCACTTCCTGACCCACGATCCATCAGGCAGAACGACAGGCTAGGAGTGGATCTGCACATGCTCTGGCTGCACCAGCAGCGCCCTGCGCCGGGTGAGCAGGCGGAAAGCACCACACAACAGCAACAGGAAGGGCACGCCGAATACCAGTGTCATGTGAAAGTCCGGAACGAACGCCGTGGTAACGAGAATCGCCGCCATCAGGGCGAAACCGAGCAGCGTGGCCCAGGGAAAACCCCACATGCGAAACGACAGGTTCAGGCCGCCATTACGTTCGTGATAGCGACGAAAACGGTAATGGGTGAGGAAGATCATCATCCAGGCGAACAGCGCACCGAAGATGGAAATGGCCATCATCAGCACGAAGGACTCTTCGGGGAAGATCAGGTTGACCAGCGTCGCCAGCGCGATACCGGTACATGACAGCGCCAGGGCGTAAACCGGAATCCCGTTGGACGCCAGACGCCCCATGATGCGCGGCGCATGACCGGCACGGGCGAGGCTGAACATCATGCGGGTGGTGGTATAGAGCTGGCTGTTCATGGCCGACAGCGCGGCCACGAGGATGACGAAGTTGATCAGCCCCGTGGCACCCGGAATGCCCACCTGCTGCATGACCGTGACGAACGGGCTCTGCGCGCCCTGCCCCGACTGGTTCCACGGCACCATGGCGAGAATCAGCGCCAGAGTCAGAATGTAGAACACCAGCAGACGCACCATGGTCACGCGAAACGCACGCTTGACCGCCACCTCCGGCTGTTCGGCCTCGCCTGCAGCAACGGCAATCATCTCGATGCTCAGGTAGCTGAAGATGGAGATGATCACCGCGATCCACACGCCACTGAAGCCGTTGGGCATGAAGCCACCGTGTTCCTGATAATGGTGGAAGCCGTAGGCCGGGTCCGCACTGCCGAACACCAGCCAGGCGCCTAGCAGGATGAAAGCGACGATGGCGCTGATCTTGATCGCCGAAAAGCCGTACTCGAAATGACCGAACGCCTTGACGCTGAGCGCATTGGTCACCACCAGAGCGGACGAGAACAGCACGATCCATACCCAACTGGCCACCTCGGGAAACCAGTGTTTCATGTACACCGCGATGGCCGTTACCTCGGTGCCCACCGCCAGGACGATGGCCGCCCAGTAGGCGTAGCGCACCAGAAAGCCTGCAAGCGGGCTGATATAGAACTCGGCATAGGCGCCGAAGGAACCGGAAGTGGGATGGGCCACGGTCATTTCCGCCAGGCAGCCCATCAGCAGCAGGGCGATCAACGCACCAATGGCGTAGCTGACCAGCACGCCGGGGCCGGCAAAGCCGATGGCATAGCTGCTGCCCATGAACAGGCCGGTACCGATGGCACCGCCAATGGCGATCATGGCCATCTGTGCAGCCGTGAGTTGGCGCTTGAGTCCCTGCTCTCGCGCCGTGATTGCGGCGAATCCTGTCTTGTCGTTCATCGTATGCCTCGAAGGTCTTGTCGTTATGGAGGGACGTCAGAGCAGTTGCAGTGGGTAGTCGATGATCACGCGCACTTCGTTGTTGTCGGCGCTGTCGGCCAGCCCGACCTGGCCGGTCGAGCGGATGCTGGCCTGACGCACGCGGATCGACAGGTCGCGGGCCCTGCCCTGTTGCACCACGTAGCCCAGCTCGATGTCGCGCTCCCAGCGTTTGCCATGCTCGCCATAGCGCTGGTAGACGCTGCGGGTGGAACGGTGGCTGTCGTCGATGTGGTCGCCGCGGATGTAGCGCGTCATGAAGCTCAGGCCGGGCACACCGAACGGGGCCAGATCGAGGTCGTAACGCAGTTGCCAGGAACGCTCGTTGGGCGCGTTGAAGTCCAATACCTGCACCGAGTTGGCCAGATAGATGGAGGTGCCGGTCTGGCGGTCGAAACCCAGGTAGTCGAACGGTTCGTTGCCGTCGACGCGCTGATGCGCCAGGGTCAGGCCATGGGCGCCGTTGCGGTAGCTCAACGCCAGCGAGGCCGTGCGGTTATCGATGGGGCCGGCGCGGCGCTGGCCCTGGTCACGGGTGCGATACAGGTTGAAGTCGAGGGTCAGACTCTGCTGCGCAGCGAGCGGCCACTGGTGACTCGCGCCGAGGTAGTCCTGGCGCCAGATGTCCTCGAAGCGCGAGGCGTAGACCGACAGCGTGGTGGCGTCGTTGGGCGTCCAGCTTGCGCCCAGGTAGTCGACGCGCCGCGTCTCGACCTGAGCGAACAGCGCCTTGAGGGCGCCGTCACGGTTGGTCGAATTGCCATCAGTGGCCGAGGTGAAGTGCCCGGCTTCGAGCAGCAGATCGGACACCTCGCGGCTGCTCAGGGAAAAACCCTGTGGCATGGGTGCGAACAGGCGCGCATTGCCGGTGCCGAACACCGGGTTGATCAACAACTGGTTGCCGTACTTCAGCTCAGTGAGGCCGACGCGCATGCGCACCGCACCACCGGCCTTGGCGTAGTGATCTTCGGGGCGCCCGCGCGAATCGATAGGCAACAGATCGGTGCCGGTGCGAGCCCGACTGCTGTCGAGCTTGAGGCCCAGACTGGCATAAGCATCCAGCCCGAAGCCGACAGTGCCTTCGGTGTAGCCGGAACGGTAATCCAGCGTCAGTCCGTGCGCCCATTCTTCACGGTAGTTCTGGCCACCGGGGTTGTTCAGCAGGTTGCGGTGAAAATAGAAATTGCGCTGGTTGAGGCTCAGGTGGCTGTCTTCGAGAAAGCCATCGGCAGCGTCATCGGCCAGCAGCACAGGGCTGTACATAGCCGCCAGCAGCACGGCAGGCAGCGTTAATCGTGGAAGGTTCATCTCATCACCTTTTGTTGTGGTTATGGCTGAGAGTCGGAGGTGGCGCCCTTGCGGGCGCTTGAAGGGTGAATTGGCTGTCAGGTCACCTGTTTGCGGGTCATGAAGCGCTCCTGTCGCCAGGTTTCGTTGTCGAGGATCTCGCCCAGGATTTCAGCCGCATCCCAGACATCCACGAAACGCGTGTACAGCGGCGTGAAGCCGAAGCGCATGATGCGCGGCTCACGGTAATCGCCGACCACACCGCGCTCGATCAGTGCCTGAATCACCGCGTAGCCTTCCGGGTGCTCGAAGCTGACGTGGCTGCCGCGACGCGCGTGCTCCAGCGGTGTCACCAGTTCCAGCGGGTGCTGGCCGCAACGCGCCTGCACGCGCTCGATGAACAGATCGGTCAGGGCCAGCGACTTGGCACGCAGTGCCTGCATGTCGGTGCGGGCGAAAATCTCCAGGCCACACTCGATCATCGCCAGCGAGGTGATCGGTTGCGTCCCGCACAGGTAGCGACCGATGCCCGGTGCCGGCTCGTAACGCGTCTCCATGCCAAACTGGCGGGCATGCCCCCACCAGCCAGACAGCGGCTGCCAGACCAGTTCGCGCAGGGCCGGTGCGACCCAGACGAACGCGGGCGAACCCGGCCCACCGTTGAGGTACTTGTAGGTGCAGCCAATGGCGTAGTCGGCGTTGGCCGCCTTGAGATCGATCGGCACCGCACCGGCGGAATGGCACAGGTCCCAGATGGTCAGCGCGCCACATTCGTGGGCATGTGCGGTCAACGCCTGCATGTCGTACAGGTAGCCGGTCTTGTAGTTGACCTGGGTAATCAGTGCCACCGCCGTATCACTGCCGATAGCCGCCGGAAACGCTTCGGGCCGATCAACAAGACGCAGGCTGTAGCCCTGCTGTAGCAAATCCGCCAACCCCTCGACCATGTAGATGTCGGTGGGGAAGTTGCTGCGCTCGGTGACAATGACCTTGCGCGACGGATCACGCTCGGCCTGCACGCGCAGGGCCGCCACCAGCACCTTGAACAGGTTGATGGACGTGGTGTCGGTAATCACCACTTCGTCGTCGTCGGCACCGATCAGGCGCGCCAACTGGTTGCCCAGGCGCTGCGGCAGCGCCCGCCAGCCGGCCTCGTTCCAACTGCCAATCAGGCCATTGCCCCACTCCTCGGCCACCACCTGATGGGCACGCTCCAGCGCCGCACGCGGACGCGCACCGAGGGAGTTGCCATCCAGGTAAATCATGCCCTCTGGCAGGGCAAAGGCGTCACGCAGCGGCGCCAGTGGATCACGGGCATCGCGTTCAAGGCAGGCGTGTCTTGTCGTTGTCATGGTCGGCTCCTAAGTCGACAAGCGACGCAGCACGGCACGCACCGGGCTGGCATCGAGATCAGTGAATTTCAGTGGCAGGGCGATCAGCTCGTAATCACCCGGTTCGACCGCATCGAGCAGCAGCCCTTCGAGAATCGCCAGGCCGTGGGTAGCCACGGCGTGATGCGCATCGAGGGTCTTGCTCGCTTGCGGATCGAGCGAAGGGGTATCCGTGCCCACCAGACACACGCCGTGGCGGGCCAACAGTGCAATGGACGACGCGGCGATGGCAGCAAAGGTATCCGGCCAGCGATCCAGCGGTACCTGTACGCAGGTGCGGATCAGCACCCGGGGCGGTACGTCCATGAGATGGGCTTCGAGGTGATGGGGCTGCACCAGGCCATCATGATCAAGACAATGGATGACCCGGCAGGGCCCCAGGTAAGGCGCCAGGGAGACAGCACCGATGGCGACACCGTCGCGCTGATAGTGCAAGGGAGCATCGGCGTGCGCGCCAGTATGCGGCGACAGAGTAATGCGTCCGACGTTCACCGGGCAGTGCTCGTCAAGACGCCAGCAGGCTTGCTGCTGAAACGGCGTATCGCCGGGCCAGACCGGGGTGCTGCTGTTCAGGGGTGGGCTGATATCCCAAAGTTGCGGGGCGTCGCGCATGATCCTTTCCTCCTAAGACTGAAAGGATGATGCTGCAAGGAGGCTCAAATTATCGTGCTATCTTCGTTCCGAAACCGGCACATCGCCGCAGATAATTCTGCGTTCATAATAAAAATAGGAATTTAATTCGAATGACCCTCGACAGTATCGATCTGCGCATTCTCCATTGCCTGCAACAGAACGGACGTATCAGCAATCAGGAGCTGGCCGAGCGGGTGGCCCTGTCGCCTTCGGCCTGCCTGCGGCGCCTGCGCAATCTGGAGGACAGCGGCGTCATTCGTGGTTACCGTCCGGTACTGGACAGCGAGCGCCTGGGCATCGAGCTGGAGGCGCTGGTGCACGTGTCCATGCGCCAGGACGAGGACGACTGGCACGAGCGCTTCGTCGAGCAGCTTCAGGGCTGGCCGGAAGTGGTCAGCGCCTACATCGTCACCGGCGCCAGCAACTACGTACTCAGGGTGCAAGCACGCAACCTCAAGCAGTTCTCCGACTTCATCGTCATGCGCCTGAACCGCGCCCACGGCGTGACCGACATTCGTTCGGAAATCATCCTGCAAAAGGTCAAGGACAGCGCCGCCAGCCTCGACCTACTGCGCTACTGACGCAAGGACTCAACGCCGACTCAAGGCCAGACGCGCTGCGAACAGGACGAAGATCAGCCCCGTGCTGCGATCCATCCACTTGATCACCGCCTCACGCCGCAGCCAGTGGCCGAGTGGCTGGGTGGCACCGATCAGCAGCAGCGCCCAGACCAGGCTGAGCGCGACATGGATACCCACCAGGGCGAATGTCCAGGTGATCAGCGGCTGCCCCTGCGGAACGAACTGCGGCAGGAAGGAGACGTAGAAAATCCCCACCTTGGGATTGAGCACGTTACCCAGCAGACCGCGCAGGAACCAGTTGGCATCGGTCGTGCCGCTCGATTGTGCGGGCGCCAGTGAGGTGCGCGGGCGCAGCAGCATGTTCAGCCCGAGCCAGGCCAGATAAGCCGCACCGCAATACTTGAGGAGGTTGTAGCCGAACTCGGAAACCGCCAGCAGCGCACCGAGTCCGAAGGCCACCGCCGCGCCCCAAAGCAAGCAGCCGGCATTGATGCCCAGCGCTGCGCGAAACGCCTGCTGCCGGCCCTCAACTGCGGCAGTGCGCAGCACCAGCGCCGTATCGATCCCCGGCGTCAGGGTCAGCAGCGTGGCCGCCAGAGTAAAGGCGATCAGATTTTCGGCAAAGGGCATCTGCAGGCGCTCCGTCAACAGGGCAGAGCGCGAGTATAAACAGCGCATCGTTCAAACCGTAGGGTGCGCCATGCGCACCGTGGTTCGTTCATGCAATGCGCGCACTGCGGTTCATGCCATGCGTGTTGCCGGTGGTGCGCGCGGCGCACCCTACGTTTATCCGCAACAGGCCTCGAACAGCCCGGTGGCGATGCTGCAGACCCGTAGGGTGCGCCGTGCGCACCGCCAACCACCGGGAAACTACCCGGTGCGCGCAGCGCACCCAACGTTTAGCCGCGATACGCCTCGAACAGCCCGGCGGCACCCATGCCGCCGCCCACGCACATGGTGACGATGCCGTAGCGCAGCTCGCGGCGTTGCAGCTCGCGTACCAGATGCCCAACCTGGCGCGAGCCGGTCATGCCGAATGGATGGCCGATGGAGATGGAGCCGCCATTGACGTTGTATTTCTCGTTGTCGATCTCGAGCGTGTCGCGGCAGTACAGGCACTGCGAGGCGAAGGCTTCGTTGAGTTCCCACAGGTCGATGTCGGCCACGCTCAGGCCCTTGGCCTTGAGCAGCTTGGGCACCGAGAACACCGGACCGATGCCCATCTCGTCCGGCTCGCAACCGGCAACGGTGAAGCCGCGGAAATACGCCTTGGGCTTGAGGCCCAGCTCCAGCGCTTTTTCCAGGCTCATCACCAAGGTCATGGAGGCGCCGTCGGAGAGTTGCGAAGCGTTGCCGGCCGTCACACTACCAGCCGGGTCGAACGCCGGCTGCAGCTTGGTCAGGGATTCCAGGGTGGTGTCCGGGCGGTTGCAGTCATCGGCCTCGACCACGCCGTCGACGATCTTCTTCTCGCCAGTGGCCTTGTCTTCGACCAGATACTTGACCGTCATCGGCACGATTTCGTCAGCGAACAGACCTTCGGTCTGAGCCCGCGCGGTGCGCTGCTGGCTCTGCAGGGCGTAGGCATCCTGGGCTTCGCGGGTAATGCCGTAGCGGTTGGCGACGATCTCGGCAGTCTTGCCCATGGGGTAGTAGATGCCGGGGTTGTCCTGTTGCAGCAGCGGGTTGAACAGGTTGTCCATGTTCATGCTTTTCAGGGTCATGGTGATGGACTCGACGCCGCCGGCGACGATGATGTCGCTGCAGCCGGACGCCACCTGGTTGGCGGCGATGGCGATAGCCTGCAGGCCCGAGGAGCAGAAGCGGTTGAGGGTCATGCCCGCCACCGGATTACCCAGGCGCGAGAGCACGGCGACGTTGCGGCCGATGTTCATGCCCTGCGCCCCCTCGTTGGAACCGGCGCCGACGATGCAGTCATCGACCAGTTTCGGGTCGATGCCGTTGCGCACCAGCAGCGCATCGACGCAATGGGCGGCCATGTCGTCCGGCCGGGTCATGTTGAACTTGCCGCGGAAGGACTTGGCCAGGCCGGTCCGGACGCTGTCGACGATCACCACTTCACGCATGACGCACCTCGTTGTTATTGGATGGAGAATGGCGTGAAGATAAATCCAGCCGATCCCAGGGCGCGACCATCATTGATCTGGCGTATACGAGGCGATGCTGGGACGTAGCCCGGATGCAATCCGGGACCATCGGGAACGATACAAAAGCATCGCGGCTGAAGCCGCTCCCACAGTGCAGTGAATACCGTAGGAGCGGCTGGGCGGCATTCCGCTTTAGCCGCGATTAACGCTTCAATCCCCGGCGAACGCCGCCTCGATGGCCTCGTTGATGGTGCGCAGCACCTTGACCCGTGCGAAGCGCTTGTCGTTGGCCTCGATCAGGGTCCAGGGCGCGATCTCGGTGCTGGTGCGGTCAACCATGTCACCTACCGCATCGGCGTAGTCATCCCACTTGTCGCGGTTGCGCCAATCCTCTTCGGTGATCTTGAAGCGTTTGAAAGGGATCTGCTCGCGTTCCTTGAAACGCTCCAGTTGGGTCTGCTGGTCGATGGCCAGCCAGAACTTCACCAGGATCACGCCGGCATTAGTCAGTTGCTCCTCGAAGTCGTTGATCTCGCCATAGGCGCGCAGCCAGTCGGCCTGGCTGCAGAAGCCCTCGACCCGCTCCACCAGCACGCGGCCATACCAGCTGCGGTCGAAGATAGTGAACTTGCCGCGCGCCGGGATGTGTCGCCAGAAGCGCCACAGGTAGGGCTGGGCACGTTCTTCTTCGGTCGGCGCCGCCACCGGCACGATGCGGTACTGACGCGGATCCAGCGCGCCGGTCACACGGCGGATGGCGCCACCCTTGCCGGCGGCATCGTTGCCCTCGAATACCGCGATCAGGGCGTGCTTGCGCATGTGCTTGTCGCGCATCAGGCCGGACAGACGCGCCTGCTCGGTGGCCAGCTGCTCCTTGTAGTCGTCCTTGCTCAGTGCCTGAGTCATGTCCAGGCTGGCCAGCAAACCGCGATTGTCCAGACTGGACACCAGCGGCGCGGCATGCGGTTGCAGCTGGGTGCGCTGCGGACTGGCCAACGCCGCCTGCAAGCCTTCGAGCAGAATGCGCCCGACGGTGAGGCTGCGGTAGTAGTGATCGACGCCCTCGACCACGTACCAGGGCGCGTAGTCGCGACTGGTGCGGCGCAGGATGCGTTCGCCGTGATGGACGAACTTGTCATAGGTTTTCGATTGCTGCCAATCCAGCGGGCTGATGCGCCAACTGTGCAGCGGGTCGTCCTTGAGCGCTTCGAGTCGCGCCTTCATGTGCTTCTTTGACAGGTGAAACCAGAACTTGAAGATCAGCGCGCCTTCATCGCAGAGCATGCGTTCCAGGCGCTCGGCGCCGTCGATGGCCTGGTCCAGCACGGCATCCTTGAACCTGCCGTGCACCCGCCCCTGCAACATCTGGCTGTACCAGTTGCCGAAGAACACGCCCATGCGCCCCTTGGGCGGCAACTGCCGCCAGTAGCGCCAGGCTGGCGGTCGCGCCAGCTCTTCGTCGGTCTGTATGTCGAAGGTGCTGACCTGGATCAGCCGCGGGTCCATCCACTCGTTGAGCAGTTTCACCGTCTCGCCCTTGCCGGCGCCTTCGATGCCATTGATCAGCACGATGACCGGAAACCGCGCCTGCTGCTTCAACTCATACTGTGCCTCCAACAGCGCTTCGCGCAGCGCCGGCTCTTCGGCCTCGAACACGGCTTTATCGATGCTGCGGCCGATTTCGGCGGATTCAAACATGCGACAACCTCCCTGGAAACGATCCTCACAGAGTAACGGATGAAGCCCGCTTTTGCCTGCAGCCGCGGCGCCTTGTCCCAGCGCCGAGGTACCCGAGCACGGTAGAATCGCAACACGATCCAGCGGACCTCTCCCATGCCAGACACCCATCACGCCCAGCTCGACTGGGACGAGCGCGGCCAACCTTTGTCGCGCAGCTACGGCGACGTCTATTTCTCCCAGGAAAACGGCCTGGAAGAGACGCGCTATGTCTTCCTCGCCAACAACGATCTGGCGGCGCGCTTCGCCGCTCTCGCCGAGGGCGAATGCCTGAATATCGGAGAGACCGGTTTCGGCACCGGGCTGAATTTTCTCTGCGCCTGGCAGTTGTTCGAGCAACAGGCGCCCGCCGGTGCCCGCCTGCACTTCGTCAGCGTGGAGAAGTACCCGTTGCGTCACGACGACCTGCAGCGCGCCCTGGCCCTGTGGCCGGAGCTGGCGCCGTTCAGCGCAGAACTGCTGGCGCAGTACCGCGCCGTTCACCCCGGATTCCAACGCCTGCTGCTGGCGGGTGGTCGAGTGGTGCTGACCCTGTTGATCGGCGACGCGAGGGAACAATTACCGCTGTTGGATGCACGCATCGACGCCTGGTTTCTCGACGGTTTCAACCCGGCGAAAAACCCTGAGATGTGGACGCCCGAGCTGTTCGCCGAACTGGCCCGGCTATCTGCAGCGAACGCGACCCTGGGCACCTTCAGCAGCGCCGGCGTGGTGCGCCGGGCGCTGAACGAGGCCGGTTTCCAGATGCGCCGCGTGCCCGGGCTGGGCAAGAAATGGGAAGTGCTCAAAGGGCACTTCATCGGCACCCCGCAAAACGAAGGCAAACCCTGGTTCGCCCGCCCCGCCCGCCCCACACAGGAAAAACACGCGGTGGTGATCGGCGCCGGCCTGGCCGGCTGCGCCACGGCCGCCAGCCTGGCCGCGCGCGGCTGGCGAGTGAGCCTGCTGGAGCGCCACGCGGCGGTTGCCTGCGAGGCCTCGGGCAACCCGCAGGGCGTGCTTTACCTCAAGCTTTCGGCCCATGGCACCGCGTTGTCACAATTGATCGTCGCCGGCTTCGGTCATACCCGCCGGCTGCTCGAACGCCTGCAGCGCGGCGCGGACTGGGACGCCTGCGGCGTGCTGCAACTGGCCTTCGATGACAAGGAAGCCGCGCGCCAGACCAAACTGGCCGCTGCCTTTCCGGCTGACCTGCTGCACGCCGTGGGGCACGAGCAGGCCGAAGCGCTGGCCGGCATCGTTCTGCCAGCCGGCGGTCTGCTCTACCCCGACGCCGGCTGGGTGCATCCACCGGCACTGTGCCGGCAACTGGTGCAACACCCCTTGATCGAGCTGCGCCCCTATCACGAGGCGCTGAGCCTGAGTCGGCAAAATGATCGTTGGTGCGTCGACGGGCAGAGCGGCACGCTGGTCGAAGCCCCGGTGCTGGTACTGGCCTGCGCCGCCGAAATCGGCCGCCTGCTGCCGGATGCGAACCTGCCGCTCAAGCGTATCCGTGGGCAGATCAGCCGCCTGCCGGCCAACTCGCTCAGCAGTCAATTGCGCACTGTGGTCTGCGCCGAAGGCTATGTCGCTCCGCCGCGCGAAGGCGAACACACCCTGGGCGCCAGTTTCGACTTCCACAGCAACGACCTCACACCCAGCGTGGCCGAGCATGCCGGCAACCTGGAGCTGCTGCGGGACATTTCCACGGATCTCGCCGAACGCCTGGATGCACAGACGCTCGACCCGGCGATGCTAGAAGGCCGCGCCGCGTTCCGCTGCACCAGCCCGGACTACCTGCCTATCGTCGGGCCGCTGGCCGATGCCGAAACCTTCGCCGAGGCCTATGCGGTACTGGCCAAGGACGCCCGCCAGGTACCGGATACGCCCTGCCCCTGGCTGCACGGCCTTTACATCAACAGCGGCCACGGCTCGCGCGGGCTGATCACTGCCCCGTTGTCAGGCGAACTGATCGCCGCCTGGCTGGAGAACGAACCTCTGCCGCTGCCACGTGAGGTAGCTGAGGCCTGCCACCCCAATCGCTTCATGCTGCGTACGTTGATTCGCGGCGCATAGGACTTATCCGGCCAGCCGGGTCCGCCGGGGGCCTGTCCATTCCTGACGACTCTGCCAGGGCGCATGCCGCCCTCGGTTAAGGCTGTTGGCAAAAAGATCTAATGAAATGAATTCGTATTTACATTAGCCTTACAAATTAACCCTAACCTCTGTCGCACCGGAGCCGCAGAATGCCCCGCAAGACCCGTCTTTGCCTCGCCATCAGCCTCGCCTGTCTGGGCACCCACGCCATGGCCGATGAAAGTCGCGAGAAACTCGAACTGGAAACCATGACCATCAGCGCCACTCGCGGTCACAGCGAAGCTGGCAAGACGCCACAGAAAATCACCGTCATTACTCGCGAGCAGATCGAGCAGCAACTGAGCATTACCAGCGACCATGGCCAGGTGTTGAGCAACCTGATCCCCTCCTATTCACCGAGCCGGCAGAAGCTGAGCAACGCAGGGGAAACCTTCCGCGGCCGCGCTGCGTTAGTGATGATCGACGGCGTGCCACAGTCCACACCGCTGCGGGCCGGCGGGCGCGACGGCTACACCATCGACCTGGCGATGGTCGAGCGCATCGAGGTGATCCACGGCGCCAGCGCCGAACACGGTCTGGGCGCCACCGGCGGGATCATCAACTACGTCACTCGCAGGCCACAAGGCGGTACTCTCAAACAACATGTGGGCGTCAGCCTGGAGGCCAATGACCGCTTCAGCGTTGAGGGCCTGGGCTACAAACTGGACTATCGCGTCGAAGGCAACCAGGGCAACTGGGACTACCTCGCCGCCATCAGCGGCCAGACCCGTGGCATGTTCTACGACGCCAATGGCGATCTGATCGGCGTCGACGATACCCAAGGCGACATCATGGACTCCAGCAGCACCGACCTGCTGCTCAAGCTCGGCTACTGGTTCGATGCTGACCAAAATCTGGAGATGATGGTCAACCGCTTCCAGCTCAAGGGCGAGCACGAGTACGTCAACGTGCCGGGTAATCGCGCTGCGGATGTTCCGACCACCTCGCGCAAGGGCGATCCACTCGGCAAGGCGCCGCAGAACGAAGTGCTGGCCACCAGCATCACCTACAACCATGCCGACCTGGGTGGCAACCAGCTGACCGCCCAGCTTTACAGCCAACGCTTTCGTGCCCGCTACGGCGGCAACATCCTGGCCAGTTTCCAGGACCCGGCCATCGCTCCGGTCGGCACCCTCTTCGATCAGTCGCAGAACGAGTCGGACAAATACGGCGGCAAGCTCACCCTCAGCCGCGACGACATGTTCGACGGCTTCCTGAAGCTCACTGGCGGTCTGGATTTCCTTCAGGACACTACCAGCCAGATGCTCATCGCCACCAATCGCGAGTGGGTACCAGAAACCGTGTTCCAGAATCTTGCGCCTTTCCTCCAGGCCGAAATTCACCCACACGAGCGTTTGACCCTGCACGCTGGCGTACGCCATGAAATCGCCAAACTGAAGATCGACCCCTTCCGTACCATCGCCAGCTCCGGCGGCGTAAACGTAGAGGGTGGCGAACCGGATTTCGAGGAAACCCTGTACAACGCCGGCCTGGTATTCCAGCTCAGCGACTGGGCACAGTTGTTTGCCAATTACTCGGAAGGTTTCGGCATGCCCGATGTCGGCCGTGTACTGCGCGGTATCAATCAACCGAACCAGAGTGTTGACGACTTCCTCGATCTGCAACCGATCGTCACCGACAACCGCGAGGTCGGTCTGCGCCTCAACTGGAACAAGGTCGATATGGAGATCAGCTACTTCGAGTCGCACTCCGACCTTGGCTCACGCCTGGAAAGCGTCGGCGGGGTCTACCAGGTGCGCCGCGAACGCACCGAGATCGACGGTATCGAAGCCACTGCTGGCTGGCAGATCGACAATGTTCATCGCCTGCAGGCCAGCTACGCCAAGCTCACCGGCCGTTCGGACACCGACGGCGACGGCAAAGTGGATACCGACCTGGACGGCGCCAATATCGCCCCCGACCGCTATGGCCTGAGCTGGCAAGCCAAGTGGACCGACAAACTCAACACCCGTTTGCAGGCCAACCACTACGTCAGCCGCAGCTTCGATGCCCCTGGCCTGGATTTCGACGGCTACAGCCTGGTGGATGCCTCGATCAACTATCGCCTGCCGCTGGGCCAAGCCAGCCTGGGCGTGGAAAACCTGCTCAACCGCGACTACATGACCTACTACGCTCAGGGCGCCAGCACCCGAGACGATCAGTACTTCGCCGGGCGCGGGCGTACCTTTACGCTGGGCTATCAGCTGGACTTCTAAGCCCCTGGGGGCGGCCGCGCACTGCAGCCGTCCCCAGCTCAGGCCGTCCGCACCGGCACCTGGATGACCCGCGGCTTGCGAAACACCAGCACGTTGCCCAACATCACCAGCCCCAGGCCGAACAGCGCCGGAGCCGTCCACTGGTAGCCCTCGGCGAACACCGAAATGTTCAGCGCCACCACCGGAAACAACACCGTGCAATACGCTGCGCGCTCTGGCCCCATGCGCCCGACCAGCGTCAGGTAGGCCGTGAAGCCGATCACCGAGCCGGGAATCGCCAGGTACAGCAGCGAGCCAACATAGCGCGCGTTCCACTCGAAGGCGAACGGCGTGCCGCTGACAAAGCAGATCCCCACCAGCATCAATGCTCCATAAAGCATGCCCCAGGCATTGGTGGTCAGCGGCTTGAGGCCCGCCTTCTGCTGCAGACTGGAAAGCATGTTGCCGGCAGAGAAGAACAGCGTGCCGCACAGCGCCAGACCGACGCCCAGCAGGCTTTCACGGCTGGCCTCATGCCCGGCCAACTCCGGCCAGAACAACAACCCAAGACCGGCCAGCCCCAGACCACCACCGAACAACACGTTGGAGGCGATGCGCTGTTTGAAGAACAACCGCGCATTGATCGCGTTCCACAAGGTGGCCGTGGAGAAGATCACCGCGATCAGGCCGCTGGGTATCCACTGGCTGGCGGTGTAGAAGCACAGGAAGTTGAGGCAGAACAGGCACAAACCCTGCACCAGGCAGATGCCCTGACCACGGCGATCCAACGGCTGCAGGCGGCCGCTGAACCAGAGCATGGCGAACAGCACCGCCGAAGCCAGGGCAAAGCGATAAGCAATGGAGGCAGCGACAGCCACCTCGCCCATCTGGAATTTGATGGCGATCCAGGTCGTGCCCCAGATCAGCACGGTAAGCAGGTATAACGACAGGTTCATCGAAGGTTCTCCAAGACTGATTACAGTCTGGAACCGGCGAACCTGCGGCGCTTGCACAAAGTTGCGCATTTATCACCGCGCCATCGTTGCCTGCCATCGCGCCACAGGGCTTATCATTCCGGCTTTGCCAACCAGGTCATTCTCACCGCATGCTTTCTGCCGTCGCGCGCTACAAACAATTGCTGTCCAGCACCCTCGCCCGCTACTTCCCTCACACCACCGCCTACCTGCGTGCCGAGCGCGAAGCCGCACAGCCCCGTAAACCCGCACGCAAGCAAAGCAAGAAGAAATCCACCGAAAACAAGAAAGCCGCCAGTAGCAAAGCTGGCAGCGGTAAACCCGGCCCCGCCGGTATTTACCCTGGCACCCGCCTGAAAGTCGAAGATGCTCAGGTACAGGCGATGCGCGAACGCGTGGCGCAGGCGGTGAACGCCAGGCTGATCGGCGCTCCGTCGGACGAACAGTGGGCGATGATCCTCTGTCGTGCGCCGCTGGCACGCATCTTCGCCGGTGCCGGCTCGGGCAAGTCGAGCACCCTGGTACTGCGCGTGGTGTTCCTGCTCTGCCACCTGGAGGTCGATCCCAAGCGTCTGACGGTGATTTCCTTCACCAACGCCTCCTGCAGCGAGTTGCGCGAGCGCCTGCAACGCCTGCTCGACTTCTGGCGCTACCCGCACGATGCACGCCAGTGCGTGCGTACCTTCCATGCGGCCATGGCCATGCTGGCCAAGGAGAACCTGGGTAACCCGCGCTGGTTCGAGCAACTGGACGACCCCAGCGACGAGCCGGACAACCCGCTCACCGGCGCTCGCCTGCGCCCCGCACAGCAGCGCCTGCTCAAGCAGGCCTACCAGAATGCCTACGCCGAGGACGCGCGCTTTCGCGTTCTGACTCACCGCCTGCTCAAGTTGCCGGCCCCCGAGGAGCCGCCAAAGGGCAAAGCCAAGGCGCCACTGGATGCCTGCAAATTACCCGGCGAATTCGCCGCATTGCCCTTGTTCGAGCTGCTGCACGGGCAGATCGATTTCGCCGAGAGCCTGGGGATTCGCCTCGACCGCCTGGACGTGAAAACCCTGGACTGCGCTGCACGCGAGCGCGACGTCATCGAGGCCATGCAGCGCTTGAACCAGCACTTCAACACCCTGCTGAAGCATCAGGGGCTGATCAGTTTCAACGGTGCATTCGCGCAACTGAGCGAGCGCCTGCAAAGCGCTGAAGACAGCAAACCCGGCCCAGCCCTGCTCGCCCTGAGCCACCTGCTGATCGACGAATTCCAGGACATCTCGCCACAGATCGTGCTGTGGCTGCAGACCGTGCATCGCCGCCTGCACGCTACGGGCGAGCGCATCAGCCTGATGGCCATCGGCGACGACTGGCAGTCGATCTACGGCTGGCGCGGCAGTTCGCCGGAGCTGTTCATCGACTTCGACCGGCACTTCCCCAGCCGGGGTCGCAGCAAGAGCACCACCCTGCTGCTGGGCACCAACTACCGCAGCATCGAGCCGGTGATCCGCGACGGCGAAAAAGTACTCGCTGACGTGCAGAACAAGCAGGCCAAAACCTGCGTTGCGGCCAAGGCGATGCAACCGGGCGACCATGGCGTCAGGCTGATCCAGCGCTTCGACCTGGCCTGCGGCCTGCCGGCGCTGCTCAAGGAAATCACCGCGCAGTGCCAGCACGTCAGCCAGCGTCCCAACGCGGATAGCACTGCCGTGCTGCTGCTCAGCCGCCGCAACGAGCCACTGCAGCAGGTGCGCGCGCAGTTGGACAAGACGCTGCCGGTCAGAGCCATGACCATCCACCGCGCCAAGGGCCTGCAGGCCGAAGTGGCGATCATCCTCGACGACTGCCTGCCGATGGAGAAGCACCCGCTGCGCAACGCGCTCTACGCCCAGTGCGGCTTCTTCGCCGGCAGCTACGACCAGGCCATGCAGGACGAAGCCCGGCGCCTGGCCTATGTGGCCATCACCCGTGGCGTAAGCCGGGTGCTGTGGTATACGCGCAAGGCCCAGGGCGCAACGCAGTGCCTGGCCAGCTAGATCGCCCGGCGACACAGAGAATGGCTGACGCCAACACCATGATGGCCGCACAGCAGCTTTGCGTGGAAGCACCGGGGCGAAGCTTTTCAGGTCAGCGTCGCCAAGGTTCGCGGCGGGGCGCGGCGGAGCGCTGTGCCCACACGCTCGGGGTATTGAGCGAGTGCCCCTTCAAGCGCTGACACTTTCTTGCAGACAACAAAAAACCCGCCGAAGCGGGTTTCTTCCCAACCATCCGACATCCTGTCGGCGCCAATCCTGGCCTGGTCATCTTCCGTGATCCTCAGCGATCCATCGCTGCAGGGGATGTGAGTAGATTAAGGATCGGTTTGGCATGGCACCAGTGGTGCTTACCGTCGCCGCGTGTAAGACATTCGCCATACCACCCTGAGTCAGCGCCCGATCATCCGCGCCAACACATCCTCGCCACCCTGGCGGCGATGAACGAAGGCCATGGCCACGTGACCAATGACCATGACCAGCAGCAGCCAGCCAAGGTTGCCGTGCAGCAGGCTGGCGGGGGCAATCATCCACTCGATCTTGGCGTCGCTGAAGCCGGGCATGATGGTCATGCCGAAGGCGACGAACTCGCGGCCCGAGCCGTACTGGCGCAGCAGCGCGACGAAGGGAATCACGAACAGCAGACCATACAGGGCCAGATGGCCGAAGCGGGCCAGTGTGCTGACGGGCGCTGGCCGGCGGCTGCTGTTGAACAAAGCCCAGAGCAGGCGAATCACCACCAGCACCATGAGCAACAGCCCGGTCGCCTTGTGCGTACCGCCGACGATGCTTTCGAGGAAGTGCCCCTCGGGCACGATCACAGTGAGGTATTGCCATACCAGCAACGCGGCCATGGCCCAATGCAACAGCCGCGAGACAGCGCCGTAACGCTGTGCAGAATCTTGGAGGTTCGACATATCAGGTTCCCTGTCAGGTCAAATGGGTGACGCAGCCCTATAAGGCCTGCCTTGTGTGCACGCGGCAAAACGTTATCGGCGACTGCAACAGGAAGCCGCGAACACGGTTCCGCGCGCTTCGCTTGTTGGAGGGTAAAGGCTCTGTTCCGGGCCTTTCAGACCATACCCAGGGCATATGGTGCCTGCAGCGAAGCGCATATGGGAAGCTGGGCTGTAAACAAGTGTGTCACTGCCGGGCCAGCGACACACTTTCCGCCTTCATCCGCCGCGCAGGCGGTCGCTGGCTTCGCGCCAGGCGTGATATTGCGGCTCCTGCCAGATGCGCGCGTGCAGGCGCGCCATGCCATCAGGATCGTTGAGCAGACGCCAGCGGGTCGCCTCGACCTTGCCTTCAGGCCCGGCACTGAGGATCTCATCGATACGCTCGTCGCGCAGCGCTTCGGCGGCGGGCACCACCTTGGCGTGACGGGCACGGGCCATGGCGCAGACCAGGGCGTTGTACAGCGGATCGACCACTGCGCGCAGGAAGCCCTTGCGCAGCGCCCGCGCGCTGTTCAGTTGCTCGTACTCGGAGGTGTTGCTCAGCTCCACCGGTACCTTGTGCTCTTCCGGGATCAGGAACAGCTTGCCGCGCCGCGCAGCCAGGCCCGGTGCAGTCCGGCTGGTCAGCACCGAGACTACCGGCGACAGCACCAAAGAGACCACGATAGGCGCCAGCCACCAGAGGAAGTCCGGGTTGAGCCAGGCCACCAATGCGGTCCAGCTGATACCGATCAGCACCTGGGTACCGTGACGCCGGAAGGCTTCACTCCAGGGCGTCGAGTCATCCACACGCTGCGGCGAGTTCCACTGCACCGACCAACCGAGGAAGGCCGCGGTGACGAACAGGCTGTGGAACAGCATGCGCACCGGTGCGAGCAACACCGAGCAGGCGGCTTCCAGGAGCATCGACAACAACACCCGCGAACGACCGCCGTAGGCTTCAGCGCCCTTGATCCAGATCAGCAGCACGCTAAGCAGCTTGGGCAGGAACAGCAGAGTCATCGTGGCGGAGAACAGGGCGATGGCCTCTTGCGGCTGCCAACGCGGCCACAGGGGGTAGAGCTGGTTGGGCTGCAGGAAGTACTCCGGCACCATCAGCGTATGCGTCGCCAGCAGGCAGGTCGAGAGCACCAGGAACAGCAACCAAAGCGGCGCCGAAAGATAGGACATGACACCGGTGAGGAACACCACGCGATGCACGGCGTGCATGCCGCGCACCAGGAACAGGCGGAAGTTCATCAGGTTGCCATGGCACCAACGACGGTCACGCTTGAGCTCGTCGAGCAGGTTCGGCGGCAACTCTTCATAGCTGCCCGGCAGGTCGTAGGCGATCCATACGCCCCAACCGGCGCGGCGCATCAGCGCAGCCTCGACGAAATCATGCGAGAGGATCGCGCCGGCAAAGGAGCCGGTGCCCGGCAGCGGTGCCAGGGCGCAGTGCTCGATGAAGGGTTTGACCCGAATGATCGCGTTATGCCCCCAGTAGTGCGATTCACCCAGCTGCCAGAAGTTGAGGCCGGCGGTGAACAGCGGCCCGTAGACGCTGGTAGCGAATTGCTGCAAGCGCGCATAGAGGGTGTCCATGCCGGACGCCTTGGGCGCGGTCTGGATGATGCCGGCACCCGGGTTGGCCTCCATCAGGCGCACCAGGCGGGTCAGGCATTCGCCGCTCATCACGCTGTCGGCGTCGAGCACCACCATGTAGCGGTAGTTGCTGCCCCAGCGCCGGCAGAAGTCGTCGATGTTGCCGCTCTTGCGCTTCACCCGACGCCGACGACGGCGGTAGAAGATATGGCCGAAGCCTTCCACCTCACGGCACAGTTCCATCCAGGCCTGTTGCTCGGCCACGCAGATGTCCGGGTCGTTGCTGTCGCTGAGGACGAAGAAATCGAAATGCTCGAGCTGCCCGGTGGCCTTGAGCGACTCGAAGGTCGCACGCAGGCCGGCGAACACGCGCGGCACGTGCTCGTTGGCAATCGGCATGACCAGCGCGGTACGTGCCCGCGGCGAAATCGGCTCATCACCGCAGCTGCTGGCGGAAATACTGTAGCGGTCACGCCCCTTGAGCAGCTGGAAGAAACCCATCAGCGCAGTCCAGAAGCCCATCGACACCCAGCAGAACAGCACGGCGAAGAGCGCGAGAATACTGGTCTGCAGTACATAAGGCAGGATCTGCCGCGCCGACTCCTGCCAGGGCTGCTCGAACACCAGGCCCAAATCGACCAACGACCAGCCCTGATAGGGCAGCACCGACTTCATGTACCAGGTGGCGACCACCGTCTGCACGACCATCAGCACCAGCAGCGCCGTACGACGCACGGCCGCGACGTGGCGCCAGTGCTCTTCGGCGAAGTCTTCGCTCTCACGCGTGCGCGGGCGCGGGGTCGGTTTCTCACCCTTCAAACGACGCCAGCCGCGATCCAGAATATTGATCTGCCAGGGCTCCGGCACCATGCGCGTGCGCTTGATCGGCGGCGTCGAATCGATGGTGGGTCGGCCCTGATGGTCCTGCACGATACGGCAGCCGCGCTCGAGTGCATCCGGCCAGCCAAGAGACAGGCGAGCCGGCACCGACTCGAGCATCTCGCGGGTCTCCTCCAGAGGCTCGGCAGCCGCGAGATCGTCCTCGTGCAGGGCACGGTGCAAGGTGGCGAGATCCCCACCCTCCTCTTCCAGGCGATGAGCCAAAGCCTCCTGCTGCTCAGGATCGAGCGGCAGTTCCTCCAGATACTCCTGGATTTGCGTAGGGTCTAGAGTGTTATTCATGGGCAGGCAGCTGGTAGCTCCAGGTTTCCGACAAGGGCTTGCCGTCCTCGACCAGGGCAGCACGCATTTCCACCGGCTGCACCGGGTCCTTGACCTTGATCCGCAGCGTCAGGCGCCAGCCTTTACTGACCGGGTTGTAACGCAGGCTGTCCTCCAGCAATTCGGCGTTGCCATCGACGCTGACCTGAGCGGTCGGCGCTGCATCAGGCGAGCGCTTGGCCAGCTCTTCACCAACGAAATCGACCACCAGCGCAGTACTGCCATCGGCCTGACGAATCAGGTTGGCCTGCTTGATATCACCCTCGGACAGACGGGTCTGGCTGACCATGGCCAGTTTCGGGTCGTGCAGCTTGGCGTCGTCACGGCTGAAGTGTAGGCGATAGGCCACATCCAGCGACTCTCCCTGTGCTGGAAGCTTCTCAGGGCGCCAGAGGGCGACGATGTTGTCGTTGGTTTCGTCCGGCGTGGGGATCTCCACCAGTTCGACATGACCAGCGCCCCAATCGCCGACGGTTTCCACCCAACCACTCGGGCGCAGCTCGTAGCGGTCGTCAAGATCCTGGTACTGGTTGAAGTCGCGACCACGCTGCATCAGGCCGAAGCCACGCGGGTTGTCGATACGATAGCTGCTGACGTTGAGGCGCTGAGGGTTGTTCAGGGGGCGCCAGATCCACTCGCCATTGCCAGCGTGAATGGCCAGACCGTCGGAGTCATGCAGCTGCGGGCGGTAGTTCGGGCGCGGCCAGGGCTGGTTGGCACCGAACAGGTACATGCTGGTCAGCGGCGCAATGCCGAGCTTCTCGACGTTCTCACGCAGGTAGACCTTCGATTGCACGTCGAGCACGCTGTCGCGGCCCGGTTTGATTTCCATGCGGTAAGCACCGGTGGCTCGCGGAGAATCGAGCAGCGCGTAGATCACCAGAGTACGGCGGTCCGCTTGAGGCTTCTCGATCCAGAACTCGCTGAAGCGCGGGAATTCCTCGCCAGACGGCAGAGCGGTGTCGATGGCCAGGCCACGGGCGGACAGGCCAAACACCTGGCCCTTGCCGACGATACGGAAGTAGCTGGCGCCGAGTACGCTCATCACTTCGTCGTGACGCCCCTTGTCGTTCAGCTCGTGGATCACCTTGAAACCGGCGAAACCCAAATCCTTCAGGTCATCCGGGTTCAGGTTGAGATCGGCGAAATCGAACATCGACGGGTCGTACTTGATCTCCTGGGTGCCGCTGGCGGTCACTTCGTTGATCTTCACCGGCACGTCGAAGTGCATGCCCTGGTGGAAGAAGTACAGCCGGAACGGCGTCTTGCCGTCCGCCCAGTGCGCCTTTTCCTCGAGGAAGCGAACTTTCTGATAGCCGGCGAACGGCAGCTCACGCAGCGAAGCAGGCAAGCGGCTTTGCGGTGCGCTATAGCTTTCGGCCGCAAGGGCCTTGGCCTTGACCGCGACATCGTCCAGATCGAAGGCCCAACTCTGGGCAGCGAACAGCATAGGGAGCACACAAAGGGCCAGCTTGCCGGCCTTGCCCACAAGGGCTCCAGAACAACGACTCATCGACACACAGCCTCCAGGGCAACACGTACTGACAGGCAGCGGCCAGCCCAAGGGCGGCCGCTGCAGGGAGTTGAAAACGGGCGAATAGTGTAAAAACAACGCGAGCACGATGCAGACAGCCAACCGAACGGCGACGTCTCCGCATGCGCGGATTCTTTCTGCGCATTATTACCAGATCGTGAAGTCCGGCACAGGTGCTCGCGCGAGTATATTTTTCGCCTCCATGGGCCACGTCATCATTGGCGTGACAACAGTTCGAAACGCGCCTCCTGCACGCTCTCCGAATCCAGCCCCAACTGAACACGGAAGGCACCCGGCTCGCTCACATGCTGCAGGCTGGCGTTGTAGAAACGCAGCATGCTTTCGTCGATCTCGAAACTCAGCTCGCGCGCCTCACCTGCCTCAAGCTTGACCCTGCGAAAATCCTTGAGTTCCTTCACCGGACGGATCACCGAAGCGGCCTCGTCGTGCAGATACAGCTGCACCACGGTCGCGCCAGCCCTGGGGCCGGCGTTCTTCAGCGTGACGCTGACGCGAATTTTCTCGCCCGGCATCATGCGCTCGGCGGACAGCTTCGGCGCCGAAAGCTGGAAGTCGCTATAGCTCAAACCGTAACCAAAGGGATAGAGCGGGCCGTTGAGCTCCTCGAAATACTGCGAGGTGTAGTTGCCCGGCGTACCGGGTGTGTACGGACGCCCCAGGCGCAGATGGTTGTAGTAGGTGGGAATCTGCCCGACCGAACGCGGGAAGGTGATCGGCAGCTTGCCGGAAGGGTTGTGCTCGCCGAACAGCACGTCGGCGATGGCGTTGCCGCCCTCGATGCCGCTGTACCAGGTTTCCAGCATCGCATCGGCGTTTTCCTTCTCCCAGCCGAGCGCCAGCGGCCGGCCGTTCATCAGCACCAGCACCAATGGCTTGCCGGTGGCCTTGAGCGCGCGCAGCAGTGCCTGCTGGCTGTCCGGCAGGTCCAGGCGAGTGCGACTGGACGACTCATGGGACATACCGCGCGCTTCGCCCACTGCGGCGACGATGACGTCAGCCTGAGCGGCGACACGCACGGCCTCCTCCAGCATTGTCTGTGGCGAACGTTTATCCAGCACCACCTCGGGGCGGTCCCAGTTGAGCTGGTTGAGATAATTGATCACATGGGCATCGTCGGTGACGTTGGCGCCCACGGCGTAAAGCAGCTTGCCCTGGCCGTTGAGCGCCGCCTCCATGCCCTTGCGCAGCGTGATGGCCTGCTCGGCTACACCGACCGCCGACCAACTGCCGAGCATGTCCACCGGCGAGTCGGCCAGCGGACCGATCAGGGCGACGGTGGTCTTCTTGCTCAGCGGCAGGGTGTTGTCATGGTTTTCCAGCAACACCAGGGAGTCACGCGCCATGGCCCGTGCATCGGCGCGGTGCAGACGGCTTTCGGCATTGACGTCGGCCGGGTCGTCCTCGGCGCGGCCGATACGGCGGAACGGATCGTGGAACAGGCCGAGGTCATATTTGGTGTTCAGCACATGGGTGACGGCTTCATCCAGCACACTCTGCGCTACCGCACCGCTGCGCACCAGTGTCGGCAGCTCCTGATCGTAGAGCGTGTCGGCCATGCTCATCCCGACACCTGCCGTGACGGCCAGTTTTGCAGCCTCACGGCCATCGGCGGCCACACCATGGCGCAGCAGTTCGGTGATCGCGCCGTGGTCGCTGAGCGCCACCCCCTTGAAGCCCCAGTCGCGACGCAACAGATCACGCAGCAGCCAGGTGTTGGCCGAAGCAGGTACGCCATTGATCGCGTTCAGCGCCACCATCACCCCGCCGGCGCCAGCATCGATGGCAGCGCGATAAGGCGGCAGATAATCCTGGTACATGCGCATCGGGCTCATGTCGACCACGTTGTAGTCGCGCCCACCCTCCACCGCGCCGTACAGGGCGAAGTGCTTGACGCTGGCCATGATGCGCTGCGGGTCGCTGGGATTCTCGCCCTGATAGCCACGCACCATGGCTGCGGCGATGCGCGAAACCAGATACGGGTCCTCGCCGAAACCTTCGGAGGTCCGCCCCCAACGCGGATCGCGGGAAATGTCCACGGTCGGCGCGAAGGTCATGTCCAGGCCATCGGCGCTGGCCTCGAAGGCCGCGACCCGGGCACTGTTCTCGATGGCGGCAATGTCCCAGCTCGAAGCCAACCCCAGCCCAATCGGGAACGTGGTGCGATGGCCGTGGATCACGTCATAGGCGAAGAACACCGGGATACCCAGGCGACTGCGCAGCGCCGCCTCCTGCATCGGGCGGTTCTCTGGACGTATCACCGAATTGAAGGTGGCACCGATACGTCCTGCGGCCATCTCCTCGCGGATGCGCTCACGCGGCATATCGCCGCCGATGCTGATCAGGCGCAGTTGGCCGACCTTTTCCTCGAGGGTCATACGACCTACAAGATCGGCGATGAAGGCCGATTTGTCATCGATCGAAGGTGCAGCAGCCAGCAGGTTGGGAAAGATCAGGGCAGAGGCAAGCGCGAAGTGGTGCAGGTATTTCATCGAGAGCGGCATCCGGGATGCGAATCATTGTTTGAATGGCCGCCACGATACTCCGAGTCCTCGTGCCGCGCCGCGGGTTGGCGCAAAAAAACTCAAGCACCATTCAAAGGCGTTCCAGCAATTACGACCCCGGACTTTCACAAACTTGCGCATTTTTTTCGTCGACACTGGTTTTGCATGTCGGCAGGCGTAGCATGGCCGTATTCGGGAGAAAATGATGGCGCAATTCGAACATCTGCAGGTATTCCAGAGCATGAGCCGCTCGCCCAATGCGCGGCTGCACGCCATGGCCGAACTGGGCAACGGCATAAGCGTGGCACGCTGGAGCAACGCCCATGATGCGCGTGACTACCTGGCCCCCAGCCATCACACGCTGTCGTGCTACCTCAGTGGCGGCACTGGCACCTTTCGCCGCGAGCAGCCTGGCAACAGGGGCGCCCCGGATAAACTGTGCATCCTGCCGGCCGAACACCAGTCGGCCTGGATCATCAACGGCGAGATTCAGCTTGCCCACCTCTATATAGCGCAGGAGCAGTTCGCCCTTGGCGCGGTCGCCCTGCTCGATCGCGAACCGCGCAGCCTGCAACTGCAAGAAGCGACCTTTCTCGAGGACGCCGAACAGGCCGCACGCTTCCGCCAGCTGTGCACCCTCGACTGGCACGAACCGGGCGAACGCCTGCTGGCCAGCAGCCTGGCTCACCAGTTGCTCGACCATGCGCTGCTCAACCAGGTTGGCCTGCGCCAGGGCCTGCGCCACAAGGGTGGCCTGGCACCGCTGCAACGCAGGCGTGTACGCGAGTTCATCGAACAGCATCTGGAGACTCCGCTGCCGCTGAGCCAACTGGCGGCGCTGTGTGCCCTGTCGGAATACCACTTCGCGCGCATGTTCCAGAGCAGTTTCGGCCTGCCGCCCCATCGCTACGTGTTGGCCCGACGCCTGGCGCGTGCCTGCCAGATGCTACGTCAGCCTGCCCCTGCTCTGAGCGAAGTGGCGTTGTCCTGCGGCTTCGCCAGCGCCAGCCATTTCAGCAACCGTTTTCGCCAGGCACTGGGTGCCACACCGGGGCAGTACCGCGCGGCATTCCAGTAACTGCGCTGACGGGCCCCGCCCGCCCTACTGTCGGCAATCTGCTGGCAACGCCTGCTAATCCCTGCACAGCTATGCGAAAATCTGCGGCTTTGCATTGCCACGGCCCAGTCATGCGCCCACCACTGTTCCCCATGGGGCTTCGTTGATGCCTCTGGATATCCACCAGTTACGCCAGGAAGACTGGCGTTCCGAGTTCGGCGCAGGCGACCTGCGCCGCGGCATTGCCTACGCCGAAGAAAAGCGCAGCAAACTGCTCAGCCTCAAGGACAACAGCCTGCTCGCCAATTGCCGGGGCTCCGGCGGACAGACCTATCAGCAGCGCATCACCCTGCACCCCTACGGGCGCAAGTGGAGCGTGACCGGCCACTGCAATTGCCCGGTCGGTTTCAACTGCAAGCACGTGGTCGCCGCCCTGCTCACACTGGAAAACCAGCAACGTGCCGGTAGCGATCTCTCGGACATCATCGCGCTGAACAAGGAACTCGTGGAAACGCGTCTCGAGGGCGTCGCCCCCTCCGCCGTCCTCAGCCTTGGCAGCCAGGTGCGCGTGCACTTCGACGCACGCAAGGGACGCATGCATGAACAAACCCAGCACCGTGCGGCGCTGGCTTTCGACTACGCCGGACACAAGGTTTTCGGCAAGCCGGCCAAGGATCTGGTCAAGCGCCTGGACGAGCAAACCAACCTGCGCCTGATCCGCGACAGCGGCGCCGAAGCCAGCCTGCGCAAACGCCTGGAAGGCCTCGGCCTGCAGGTCGCCCTGCGCCAGAGCGAGGCGCTGCCGAGCGATGCCGGCGAGCCGTTCGAGCTGGAGCGTGAGCGCGACTGGCTGGACTTCGTCCAGCAGCAACTGCCGCAACTGCGTGCCGAGGGCTGGCAGATCCACATGCGCCCGGACTTCCAGTACAACCTCGCCGAGGTCGACGACTGGTACGCCGAGGTCGAGGAAGATCCGCAGCAGAACTGGTTCGATCTGGAACTGGGCATCGAAGTCGAAGGCCAGCGCCTGAGCCTGCTGCCGATCCTGCTCCAGGCCATTCGCCGTACGCCCTGGCTGCTGGCGCCCGAGGCACTGGCCCAGCGCGCTGACGAGGATCGCCTGCTGGTCAACCTGCCGCAGGGCGGCAAACGCATCGCCCTGCCCTTCGCCCGTCTGAAACCATTGCTGGCCACACTTGGCGAGCTGTATTTCCGCGACCCGGGCGACGATCATCTGCCGCTGCGCCTGGGCCGCGCCGACGCCGCACGCCTGGCCGAATTGGCCCAGGGGCCCGAACTCAGCTGGCAAGGTGGCGATGAATTACGTGGTTTCGCCCAGCGCCTGCAGAACCTGGCGGTACGTGAAATTGCGCCACCCGAAGATTTGCAGGCCGAACTGCGCACCTATCAGGTGCAGGGCCTGAACTGGATGCAGACCCTGGCCGAACTGCGCGTCGGTGGCGTACTGGCCGACGACATGGGCCTGGGCAAGACCCTGCAGACCCTGGCGCATATCCTGTGCGAGAAACAGGCCGGGCGCCTGAAGAATCCAGCACTGATCGTCATGCCCACCAGCCTGATTCCCAACTGGCAGGACGAGGCGGCGCGCTTCACCCCACAGCTGCGCGTACTAGCCCTGCATGGCAACAAGCGCAAGGCGCTGTTCGAGGAGATCGCCGAACACGATCTGATCCTCACCACCTACGCCCTGCTGCCACGCGACCTCAAGGCGCTGAACCAGCAGCGTTACCGTCTGCTGATCCTCGACGAAGCGCAGAACATCAAGAACCCACGCAGCAAGGCGGCCACCGCAGCGGCTCAGGTGCAGGCCGACCTGCGCCTGTGCCTGACCGGCACGCCGCTGGAAAACCACCTGGGCGAACTCTGGTCACTGTTCCACTTCCTCATGCCCGGCTGGCTCGGCGACGCCAAGGCCTTCACCCGTGACTACCGCACACCTATCGAGAAACGTGGCGACGCCCAGCGCCTGAACCATCTGAATGGGCGCATCCGCCCCTTCCTGCTGCGCCGCACCAAGGAACAGGTGGCCAGCGAGCTGCCGCCGAAGACCGAGATCACCCAATGGGTCGAGATGACCCAGCTGCAGCGCGACCGCTACGAGACCTTGCGCCTGGCCATGGACCAGAAGGTGCGCGACGAAATCACGCGCCAGGGCCTGGCCCGCAGCCATATCGTCATCCTCGAAGCCCTGCTGCGCCTGCGCCAGAGCTGCTGCGACCTGCGCCTGCTCGGCGAGGCCGGCAGCGAACTGACGGCCGCCGACTCGGGCAAACTCAGCGCCCTGCTGGACATGCTCGTGGAGTTGGTCGACGAAGGCCGCCGCGTACTGCTGTTTTCCCAGTTCACCTCGATGCTGGCGCTGATCGAAGCAGAACTGCAGACACGCAAGATTGCCTACGCCAAATTGACCGGCAGCACCCAGGACCGACGCACGCCGGTACAACGCTTCCAGGCGGGGGAGTTTCCGGTTTTTCTGATCAGCCTCAAGGCCGGCGGCAGCGGCCTCAACCTGACCGCCGCCGACACCGTGATCCACTTCGATCCCTGGTGGAACCCGGCCGCCGAAGCCCAGGCCAGCGACCGCGCTTACCGCATCGGCCAGGACAAGCCGGTGTTCGTCTACAAGCTGATCGCCCGTGGCAGCGTCGAAGAGAAAATCCAGCAACTGCAGCAGGCCAAGGCCAACCTGGCCAAAGGTGTGCTGGACGGTGGCAGCCAGGGTCAGTGGCGACTGGATGAGGAAGATCTGGCGGCGCTATTCGCACCGCTCGACTGACACCTCGCCTCGTAGGGTGGATCACGCTTGATCGATCCACCATCACGCACGGGTGGATGAAAACAGCGTCATCCCCTACGCCTCAGTCAGACGCATCGTCGCGTTCGGACTCGGCGTCCTCGCGGTTGCGCGCCTTGCTGCGCGGATGTGGGCCGGCCACGGCCGGAAAGCGCGACGAAGCGTAGCGCACCACCAGAATCGCCAGGGCCAGCAACAGGATCGCCCCCGACACCATCACCACGCCCCAACTCGGCTTGTGCGTGTGGGAAATGTCGGAAATCAGCAAACGGGTCAGCGCAGTGATCGCCACATAGATCATGAAGCGAATTGGCATGTGGTTGGTCTTGAAGTAGATACCGACCATCGCCGCCAGTTCCAGATAGATGAACAGCAACAGAATGTCATCGACCGTGATGTGCCCCTTCTCGAGCATACCGATGAAGGTCATCACCCCCGCCCAGGCCGTGATCGCCCCGATGGCGAACAGCGCCAGGTAATGGAAGGCCTCCATCAGCAGATTACCCAAGGATTCCGCCAGGCCATGCATGCCCGTACGCAGACGTTCCGCCCCATTCATCGTTTCACTTCTCCCCAAACAAACATGACGCCCATGCATCCGACATGGATGCACGCCGACGAGCATGCAGGAAAAACACCAGCTTGAGGATGATGCGGCGATGTGACGGAAAGACACAGGCCATTCAAACGACAGCGAGCACCGGCTGACGTGATTCAGGCCAGGCGAAGCGGTGCTTGCCCGCTTCCTTGGCGAGATACATGGCCGCATCGGCCGCAGCGATAAGCCGGCGGCGATCTTCGCCATGTTCGGCATAGCGCGCCAGCCCCACGCTGACGCCAACCCGCACATCGGGAAATTCCTCCAGCAGCGACACATCAAGCGCCTCGATCAGACGCTGAGCCAGGCGTTCGACAGCGCCAGCATCACCGGCCGCGATGACAGCGAACTCATCCCCGCCGAGTCGTGCCAGCACTTCACCTTCACGCATCAAACCCTGCCAACGTGCAACCACCGCCTTGAGTATCGCGTCTCCGGCAGCATGGCCATACTGATCGTTAATCGGCTTGAAGCCATCGAGATCGAGATAAAGCAGCGCCACCTGGCGCTCTCCCCGCCTGGCGAGCGCCAATGCCTGATCCAGCATTTCGTTGAAGGCTCGTCGATTGGGCACCTGGGTGAGACTGTCGTGCTGCGACTCGAAGGCCAGGCGCTTGAGCAACTCGGCGCGCTCAGTGAGATCACGACGCAAATCGATAAACAGCAGCGTGAGCAGCCCGAGCATCAACAGTGCGCCGCCGCCGCCGCCCCATAGCGCCAGATCAGAGCGCCACTCAAGATCCGCCTTCTGTTTCTCAAGGGACGCCGTTACGCCTCGTTCGATATTACTGATGCGTACACGCATTTCATCCATGTAAAGCTTGCCGACATCCTCGGCCAGCATACGCTGTGCAGCGCTCTGACCCTGCTCTCTGCGCACGACGATGGTCTGTGCCAGTTCGTTGCGCTTGAGCTGGCTGAGTCTGGCAATCGCATCGATATCAGGCTCATAAGCCCTTAGCATCGGGGTTTCGAGAAGTAGCAGCAGTTGCTCATCCAGTTGTCCGATGGCTCGTTCGTAGGGCGCGAGGTACTGCTCGTCGCCTGTGAGCAAATAGCCGCGCTGACCGATCTCGGCGTCTTGCAGGATGGAAAGCAGCGAAGAAAGCCGGTAGAGAGATCGATACAAATCTTGTACATCACGACCACTGGAGAGACTGGCCTGACTTCCCCATATTGCCCCTATGAGGAGCATCAGGCTCAGGTAAAACAGTGCCACCAGCGCGAGCAACTTGCGCTCTACACGACCGACTGAGTTCAAGGTGAACACCTCATGGTTGGGCACTGCAAAGGCGAAGCACATACGCCTGGAATGACTATAGATGCCCACTAAACAGCTGCACAAGCGCCGCCCTGGAAAACTTCCTATAAAAAAACCAACGCCGACCAAGCATATACAATAATTGTACAAAATTACCTGGTTCTGCTGTTGACGATACCTAAAACCCAAACGCCGCCGCCCGATGAATGCAGGCGTAAATCGAGTCTTCTAAGCTGCCCATCAAGCTCAATGCTGGCAAAAGAGAAGCGAGTCCTTTATTCTCGCCACCACTGTACAAAAAACCAGTTAATTACTGACCAACACGCATGAAGGCAGACGAGGTGATGAATGGCCGTCGAAGTGGTGTATCGCAGCAGTCGCGATCCGGAGCGCTTGTTCATGGATAAGGCCGAAGCCGATCGTTACGACAAGATGCTGGAGCTGGCCGAGCGCCTGAGCGAGGTGCTGCACAAGGCAGTGCCGTCCTTGAGCGAGGAGCAGGGCGAGGAACTGGGTATCTTCATGGCCAAGAATCGCGACGTGTTTGCCAAAGCGTTCAAGAGCCAGCCCGATGCCCTCGACGAACTCGAGGTCGACGCAGCCAGCGAGTGACCGAATACACAGGCCCCGCGTTGCGCGCACGGGGCCTACCCAGTGAGCGCCAGGCGCATCATCCGTTGTTGATTGGATAATGCCCCGCAGCCTGCTCCAGCCAGGCTGGCAAATCTCGTCGTTTGACACCCTCGCGCTGCGCACGGCCCAGCTGTTCAAGCATGTATTGACGTTTGCGCTCATCGCCCTCGGCAAATGAAAGCGCCAGATCGCGATCACTCCATTGGCGAATGCGGCGAAACAGCCACCAGTGAAAGTACAGGCCGGCAGCGGTGGTGACGACGATAATGAAATAGTCCATGGTGAGTCCTCCTTTCACCACGCTAATCGAGCCCGTACGCAGCGCCAAGTGCGGCATTGCCGCAGGTTATGGAGGACATTCGATGATCCGTTGCAAGCGGGTTTATCTCGATGCCCAGGCCGGCGACGGCCAACGCATACTGGTCGACCGACTATGGCCAAGGGGCCTGTCCAGGGAGGCCTTGGCGTTCGATGAATGGCTACCCGAAGTCGCGCCCTCTACCGAACTGCGCAAGGCCTTCGCTCACCGCGTCGAAGCCTTCGATGACTTCAGTGCGGCCTACCGCCGTGAGCTGGCGGGTCACCCTGAACATTGGCAGCGACTGCTGCATTGGGCGGCGAGCGGCACGCTTACGCTGCTCTACGCCGCACGCGATGAGGAACACAACAACGCACGAGTCCTGGCGGAGTTCCTCGAAGATGAGCTGCAGCGATACGACTCGCCCAGTTCACCGGTCTGCTACCAGGGCGAATTCGACGGCAATTGACCACGTTGGCGTGGCCGCGATGCTGCCTGGCCAAACTCAGTTCTTCTCCCGGAACGGCTCGGATAGCAGCTAGGTGCGATAGAGCAGGCTCTCCGCCAGATAGTCGGCGACTCGCGCCGGGGAACGTTTTTCAGCCTGAGCATGGGCGTAGACCTCGGTCAGGCGCCGGCTGATCTGCGCCAGGTGCGCGGTGATCGCCGGCAGTTCCTCACCGCGATGACGCAGTGCCACATAGATCAGCCCTCCGGCATTGAGCACGTAATCCGGCGCGTAGAGAATCCCGCGAGCCTCCAGCTGGTCGGCCACTTCGGGGCTGGCCAGCTGATTGTTGGCAGCCCCTGCCACCGCTGCGCAGCGCAGATGAGCGACCGTCTGCGCATTCAGCACACCCCCCAGGCCGCAGGGCGCGAGAATGTCGCAGGGCGTGGTGAGCAGCGCATCGCTGGTAATAGGGTGCGCTCCCAGTTGCTCGACGGCCAGTTGCACACGCCCGGCATCAAGGTCGCTGACCAGCAGTTCGACGCCAGCGGCATGCAGCGCTTCGGCCAGGGCGAAGCCGACATTGCCCAGGCCCTGAATGGCGACCCGTAGTCCCTCCAGATCGTCGCTGCCAAGGCGCGCCTGGGCGGTGGCGCGAATGCCCGCGAATACGCCCAAGGCGGTGTGCGGTGAGGGATCACCCTCGCTGGTCGTGCTGGTTGCGTGACGGGTGTACTGGGCGATGCAGTCCATATCGGCACTGGAGGTGCCGCTGTCGATGGCGGTGATGTAGCGTCCATTGAGGGTTTCGATAAAACGCCCGAAGGCTTCGAACAGCGCAGCTCGGCTCTGCAGATGCGGCGGACGGATGATCACCGCCTTGCCGCCACCGTGATCGATACCGGCCAGCGCTGCCTTGTAACTCATGCCCTGAGCCAGACGGATGGCATCGCCAATGGCGCTCTGTTCATCGGCATAGGGCAGGTAACGACAGCCGCCGAGTGCTGGCCCGAAGCGGGTGTTGTGAATGGCGATAACGGCCTTGAGACCGCTGGCCGGATCCTCGGCCAGGTGCAGGGCCTCGAGGCGGGCGGCTTCCATCATGCTGAACATGGGCGAGCTCCCGGTCGGACTTCAGGCCTCAGTATAGGAGAGCCACACTGGACGACGACCTTGCCAGGGGCTACAAAAGCACAATCCAGTGGAGAATGCGATGAACCCACGCCAAGCCTGCCTGCAGTGCCTGCAACGCGATCCACCTGCCCTGTTCGAGGCGGCGCTGTGGATCGCCGCCGAACACGATGATCAGCTCCAGCCCGCGCAGATCATAAGCGACCTGCACAACCTGTTACTGCAGGTCAGCGCTGGACTACCCGCCCTGCCCGCTCGCGAACTGGCCCAGCCGCTGCTGCGCCGACTTGCCGAGCTCGATTTCCAGGAAGACGACGAAGGCGTGACACGTCCATACCATGCCCTGCTGCATGAAGTGCTACGCCGCCGACGCGGCCAGCCGCTGCCCCTGGCATTGATCGCGCTGGAAGTGGCGCGCCGCCTGGATATCCCACTGCAGGGCGTGAATTTCCCGGGTCATTTCATGCTCCGTGTACCTGGCGCCGATCACCTGCTCGACCCCTGCGGCGGACGCCGCCTGTACACCCGCGACTGCCGTGATCAGCTCTATCGCCAGTTGGGCCCGGATGTCGAACTCAGCGCCGTGCATCTGCAGACAGCCGATGCCGCTGACATGCTGCGACGCCTGTCTCGCAATCTGCGCCTGCTGCACGTGCAGCACGATGCGCCCGAGGCAGCCCTCAAGGATGCCGAGCGCGTCCTGCAGCTCGGCCAGCCGAACCTGGTCGATCACCTGGCTCGCGCGGACGTCTATCGACGACTGGATTGCCCCCAGGGTGAGCGCTATGACCTGGAACGCGCGCTGCTGTTCTGTGAGGAAGAAGGTCTGCGCCTGCAGTTGAGCCAGCGCTTGCGCGACCTGGCGCGTACGCCCGCAGTGCATTGAAGCGGCAGAGACTGCGGCCTCAGGCGACTCGCACGAGCGAAATATCAGGCAGACGCCGCCAGACCGTGGAAACTGAAGTAGTAACGCAGCGCGTCGATCATCTCGACGTAGTCGGCAGGCGGTGCCACCAGGGCGAACCCGGAGTCGTAGATGCCGGGCGTGACATCTTCACGGCACCACTGGCAGTTGGCGGAGAAGTCGATGAAATGCATGCCATGCTGGCCTGGAATCTTCAGGCGCATGTCGAAGCGTGCGCCCACCAGCATCGGCAACTGACTGATCAGCATCAGACCGTCGAGGGAGACATTGCCGATGGAGCCCATCGGTTTGTCGGTGATGCGATTGAACACCTTCAGGTAGTAGGGCAACTGATGGCGTTCGATTCGGCGCTGGCTACGCATAGTGGCAAATCGCTACAAAGGAGCTCGAGTATGGCCTTACTACGGCCACTTAACCACCCTCAAGAACAGCGTTGGGCTATCCGCTCACGCAACTGGCGACGAGCGGCGTCTGTTTCTTCATCACTGTAGTAGATGCGTTCACCGTTGGCGTCGGTGCGGTAATAGCTGAAGCCTTCGGCAATCTGCGCCAGGCGCCGGCGCAGATCGCGGCATTCGTTGGCGCGCTCTTCGCGTTGCGCGGTCGCGGCTGCCGCCGCCTGTTGCTGCTCCTCGCGCCGGGCATCATAGAAACGCTGGCTGCGCGCCTCGCGCTCACGCGTGTGCTCGTCACGCTCGACCACCTGCGGCTTCACCTGCACGGTTTCAGCCCCGGCCACGGGCCGTTGGCCGAAATGCACCCGCCCCTGCTCGTCCGTCCAGCGATAGATTTCCGCCGTGGCCAGCGTGGGCAGCAATGCAGCGATCAACAACAAGTGGCGCATGTTCATCCTCCATGAGCGACATAGGCCAGCTTATACCGCGCCACGTCGCCGAGGAACGCCGGACGACCGAAGGCTCAGAGTGTAGCCGGACTAACCTTGGCCGCCGTCGCCGGGCTGTGATGCCCCAACTGCTCCAGCGTCTGCAGCCGCGCGCGGGCACGGTAGGCATACTCGCTGGCCGGATAGCGCGTGATGATGAACTGGTAGGTCTGCGCGGCATCGACGAACAGGCTCTCGCGCTCCAGGCATTGACCGCGCAACAAGGAAATCTCCGGCTGCAGGTAATTGCGCGAGCGGCTCTTGCGCTCGGCCTGCGACAGCTCCAGCGCGACACGGGCGCAATCGCCTTCGTGGTAGGCGCGATAAGCGTTGTTCAGATGATGGTCGAGCGAGACACGGGTGCAACCCGTGGCAACCAGGGCCACGGCCAGAATGATCAGGGTACGCATGGGCAATTCCTCCAATGAGCAGTGTATCGACAGCCCAGGCAAAAACTGAACAGCGGCAAGCCGACCATGTTTCTCCGGCAGCGCCCTGACGCGTTTCGGCCAGCGAGCGTGTCTTTCCTCTTTACCAGCACCGACGGCCAGACGGCTCAGCCTCTGGAACCAGCACCAGATCGTCGCATGCGCTGACCCACATCAATGCCACACGCCGCAATAGCGCCTGTAATGCAGCCATACACTCCAGGCGAGGACCCTGCCATGAACGTTCAACGGCTGCTGGTCGTCATCGACGCCGAACACCAGCAACAACCTGCCCTGCAACGCGCAGCCGATGTGGCACGCAAGACCGGCGCCGAATTGCACCTGCTGCAGGTCGAATACCACCCAAGCCTGGAGAGTGGCCTGCTGGGCAGTGATCTGCTCAACCGCGCCCGTGAAACCATCCTGCGACAAAACCACGAGGCCTTGCGCGCCAGCGTCGCTCACCTGAGCGATGAAGGATTCAGGATCGAAGTGGACGTACGCTGGGGCAAGCGCCGCCACGAAGAGATCCTTGCCCGCGTTGCGGTGCTGCAACCGGACATCCTGTTCAAATCGACGCATCCCAGCAGTGCGCTGCGCCGCCTCTTGTTCAGTGACACCAGTTGGCAGCTGATTCGCCGCTGCCCGGTGCCACTGTGGCTGGTGCACGACGCCGAGCCCCGTGGCCAGAGCCTGTGCGTCGCGCTCGACCCACTGCACAGTGCGGACAAACCCGCCACCCTCGATCATCAGCTGATTGATACCAGCCAGACCCTGCAGGCCGAGCTCGGCTTACAGGCCCAATACCTGCACGCGCAGGCACCGCTGCCGCGTTCGCTGCTGTTCGATGCCGAGGTAGCGCAGGAATATGAAGACTACGTGACCCAGTGCAGCCGAGAGCACCGCGAAGCCTTCGACACGCTGATCGCCCAGCACGCCATCGATAGAGCACAGGCCCATCTGCTGGACGGTTTTGCCGAAGAAGTCATCCCGCGTTTCGTGCGTGAGCACAATATCGGCCTGCTGGTGATGGGCGCCATCGCCCGCGGCCATCTGGACAGCCTGCTGATCGGCCACACCGCAGAACGGGTGCTGGAACGTGTCGAGTGCGATCTGCTGGTGATAAAACCGCACGGCAAAGGGTAGTGCACAGGAACAATGACTACAGCCCGGCGCCGTAGTAGCCTCCCGGACATAGTTCACTAGGGAGTTCGTGCATGACCTTTCGCCGCACCAAAATCGTCGCCACCCTGGGCCCGGCCAGCAGCTCGCCGGAAGTACTGGAGCAACTGATCCTCTCCGGTCTCGACGTGGCCCGTCTGAACTTCTCCCACGGCACGCCGGACGACCACAAGGCGCGCGCCGCTCTGGTTCGCGAGCTGGCCGCCAAACACGGTCGTCATGTCGCGCTGCTCGGCGACCTGCAAGGCCCGAAGATCCGCATCGCCAAGTTCGAGAACAAGCGCATCGACCTTAAGGATGGCGACCTGTTCCGCCTCTCCTCCAGCCACTCGCGCACGGCCGGCACCCAGGACGTGGTCGGCATCGACTACCCGGCGCTGATCCAGGACTGCGATGTCGGCGACGAACTGCTGCTCGACGACGGTCGCGTGGTCATGCGCGTCGAACTCAAGGGTGCCGACGAGCTGCACTGCCGCGTACTGATCGGCGGCCCGCTGTCGGACAACAAGGGCATCAACCGCCGCGGCGGAGGCCTCACCGCTCCTGCTCTGACCGAGAAAGACAAGGTCGATATCAAGGTCGCCGCCGAGATGGACCTGGACTACCTGGCCGTGTCCTTCCCGCGCGATGCAGCGGACATGGATTACGCCCGTCGCCTGCTCACCGAAGCCGGTGGTACTGCCTGGCTGGTGGCCAAGATCGAACGCGCCGAAGCCGTGGCCGATGATGAAACGCTGGACGGTCTGATCCGCGCCAGTGACGCAGTGATGGTCGCTCGTGGCGACCTTGCCGTGGAAATCGGTGACGCCGAGCTGGTCGGTATCCAGAAGAAGATCATCGCTCACGCCCGTCGCCTGAACAAAGCCGTGATCACCGCCACGCAGATGATGGAGTCGATGATCCACAGCCCGATGCCGACCCGCGCCGAAGTCTCCGACGTGGCCAACGCCGCGCTGGACTATACCGACGCGGTGATGCTGTCGGCCGAAAGCGCCGCCGGCGAATACCCGGTCGAAGCCGTGCAGGCCATGGCTCGCGTGTGCCTGGGTGCCGAGAAACACCCGACCAGCCAGAAATCCAGCCACCGCATCGGTCGCCAGTTCCAGCGTTGCGACGAGAGCGTGGCCCTGGCAACCATGTACACCGCCAACCACTTCCCGGGCGTCAAGGCCATCATCAGCCTCACCGAGAGTGGCTACAGCCCGCTGATCATGTCGCGCATCCGCTCGTCGATCCCGATCTTCGCCTTCACCCCGCACCGCGAAGCTCAGGCTCGCGTGGCACTGTTCCGTGGCGTCTACACCGTGCCGTTCGACCCGGCCTCGCTGCCAGCCAACAAGGTCAGCCAGGCGGCGGTGGACGAGCTGCTCAAGCGCGGCGTGGTCGAGCCGGGCGACTGGGTCATCCTGACCAAGGGCGACAGCTACCACGGTACGGGCGGCACCAACACCATGAAGATCCTTCACGTCGGCGATCCGATGGTGTGATCCCCCCGTGAATGCAAAAGGCCGCTCATCGAGCGGCCTTTTGCGTTTCAGCGGTCTCGCTTCATTTCTGGTTGTAGCTCTGGATCAGGTTGGCGTAAGCCGGCAAGTGGCCGCCGAGGATACCGCCGAACCCTTCGACGTCATTTCGCCAGTCGCGGTGCAGCTCACCACCGACGCTGAACCAGTTGACCAGTTGGGCGCCGGCATGGGCCATGCGTGCCAAGGCGGCATCGCGCACTGCGGTGTTGAAGGTGCCGGAAGCGTCCGTCACCACAAAGACGTCATAACCGGCCTCCAGTGCGGAGAGCGTGGGAAATGCCACGCAAACGTCGGTGACCACACCCGCGATGATCAGCTGCTTGCGTCCTGTGGCCTTGATCGCGTTGACGAAATCCTCGTTATCCCAGGCATTGATCTGCCCCGGGCGAGCGATATAGGGCGCATCCGGAAACATGGCCTTGAGCTCCGGCACGATGGGACCATTGGGGCCCGTTTCGAAGCTGGTGGTGAGAATGGTCGGCAGCTTGAAGAACTTGGCGATATCGGCCAGTGCCATGACGTTGTTCTTGAACTCGTCGGGCGAATAGTCGCGCACCAGCGAGAGCAAACCCGCCTGGTGATCGATCAACAATACGACGGCATCGTCCTTGTCCAAACGCTTGTAAGTGAAAGCCATGGGAAAACTCCTGTACGGGTGATGAGGCTGAACCTCGAGACCATTGCGATCTCGGAGGACGCTCAGCCTAGTGGCAGGGGCCGCTGACAATCGACCGCACAGAGGGAAAATAGCTTTTCGAAAAAACAGAACAAAATACCTCGACGAAGGCATTACCCTCATCCAATCGAATCGGGGAGAAGCCCGCACATGAAGCTTGATCTGCAGGAAATCGAAACCTATCTGCGCGTGGTGGAATTGGGTGGCGTAAGCCGGGCAGCGGAGGACCTGGCGCTATCCAAGTCGGTGATCAGCAAGCGTTTGAGCGATCTGGAAAAACGTCTCGGTAGCAAGCTGCTGCACCGCTCGACGCGCAAGATCACACCGACCGACACCGGCCTGGCCTTCTACCAGCAGACCAAGCAGGCGCTACTGGAACTGAGCGAAGCGGCCGAGGCGGCAGCCTTCAATGACAGTGGTCTCTGCGGCCGCCTGAACATGCTGGCGCCGATGAGTTTCGGCACGCTCTGGCTGGCGCCGCTGATCGCCGAATTCATGCGTCTGCATCCACAGTTGGAAGTCAGCCTGTATCTCGAAGATCGCATCAGCGATTTCGAGCGCGAAGGCTATGACCTCTGTGTACGGATCTCACGCATCGGCGATAGCGCGCTGATCGCCCGCAGGCTCGCCAGCAGCGCCCGGATACTCTGCGCCAGCCCGGAGTACCTGCAACGGCAGGGCACACCCGAGGATGTCGAGGCGCTGCGTGAGCACGACTGCATCGGCTACAGCAACGTCGCTTCACGGCAATTCTGGTCCTTCGAAAACGACGATGAGCAAGGCGAACTGGCGAACGTGGCACCACGCGGACGTTTTTCCAGCAACAACGGCGAAGTCATGCGCGAACTGGTGCTGGCCGGCCAGGGTCTGGCGCTGCTGCCAAGCTTCCTGGTCCACCGGTATCTGAAAGACGGTTCGCTGGTCGAGATCCTGCCTCAGGCGCGGCCCAAGCCTTACTCGATCTATGCCATGTACCCGAGTTCCCGGCGGGCTTCACGCAAGGTCGTGGCGCTTTGCGAGTTTCTCCAGCAGCGCCTGCTCGAACCACCGTGGGAATAGATCAGTACGACACTGCCCCCCGGTGCGCACGGCGCACCCTACTGGCAAGCTTGACAGCTACCGCGTTAGCGGCGGCACCCACACCCTGAAGTTCCTGCACGTCGGCGATCCGACGGTGTGATCCACCGGTAGGGTGCGCCGTGCGCACCAAGGTACGACACTGACATCCCCGGTGCGCGCGGCGCACCCTACGTGAAGCGGGAGAAATCCGGCTTTCTGCGCTGCATGAAGGCCGTCAACGCCTCGACGGCCTCCGGCGAGCGCAGGCGCTGGCCGAACAGAGCACCCTCCTCCTCAATCACCTTGCGCAGCTGCTCGCGATCCGGCGCGCGCATCAGGCGTTTACTGTCGGCGACCGCCGACGGCGCCAGGTCGAGAAAACGCTGCGCCATCTCGCGCGCCTTGTTCAGCGTCGCCGCGCCATCCTCCAGCGCCTGGTTGGCGATGCCCCAGGTCGCGGCCTGCTCCCCCGTGAAGGACTGGCCAAGCAACAGCAGCTCGGCGGCACGCGCATGCCCCAGCAGACGCGGCAGGATCAGGCTGGAACCGTACTCGGGACACAGCCCCAGATTCACGAAGGGCATCCTCAACTGCGCATCGCGACTGACGTAAACCAGATCGCAGTGCAGCAACAAGGTGGTGCCGATACCCACTGCCGGGCCGGCCACGGCGGCGACCACCGGCTTGCTGAATTCGAACAGCGCGCGCATGAACTGGAACACTTCGCTGTTCAGCCCAGTGGGCGGCGCCTGGATGAAGTCGGCGACATCATTGCCGCTGGTGAAGCACGCCTCGCCACCGGTCAGCAGCACCACGCGCACGCTGGGGTCGCGCTCGGCCTCGTCCAGCATTTCGGCCATAGCGGCGTACATGGCGCGGGTCAGTGCGTTTTTCTTGTCCGGGCGGTGCATGCGCAGGGTCAACAGACCGCCGTCGCATTCGATATGCAAGTGTTCGCTCATGCAAGGCTCCAATGGGTACGTCGTACGCACCGGCATCGGGCCTGGCTGGCCACGCACAGCCTACGCGCGAGTGAGAAAGACGTCGGCGAGCATCTGGCTGCGCGGCAAGCCGGCCATGTAGAGGCGCCGCGCAAAGCTGTCGACCGTAGAAGGACGGCCGCAGATTAAGGCGAGGGTCTGCCGTGAAACAAGGCGCAGTTCGGCCAAAGCAGCCGGCAACTGCGCCGCCGTTACCAGTTCCACCTGCAGGTTGGCGTGTTGCACCGCCAGTGCCTGAAGTTCGCTCGCCAGATAGTGCTCGGCCGGTTCATGCGCCACGTGCAGCAGGCGAATAGCGCCTTGGTGCTGCTGACGCAACGCTTCACGCAAGACCCCGTAGAGCGGTGCCAGACCCGTGCCGGCAGCCAACAGCCAGAGCGGCCGCGCCTGCCAGTCGGCGTCGTAATGCAGGGCGCCGCCGCGCAGTTCGCCCAGCTTCAGTGCATCGCCAGGCTGCAGACGACGCGCTGTATCGCAAAAAGCGCCGGGCTGCCGGCAATCGATATGAAATTCCAGCCAGTCATCCTCGCCCGGCACACTGGCCAGTGAATAGGGACGTGCGACTCCCTGGTCGTTCCACAGCAGCAGATGCTGGCCGGGGCGATAGCGCAACGATCTGGCCGGCTGCAAGCGCAGGCGTAAAACCTGCGGGCTGGGCCAGTCCAGGGCGACCACCTTGGCCGCCAGGCCATCGCGCTGCGGGTCGAAGGGTTCGACCTGCAGGTCTTCGACCACCTGGCACTGACAGGCCAGGCGCCAGCCCTCGGCGCGCTTGTCGGCCGCCAGTGCCTCGGGCTGACGATCCAGCGGCTCACCGGCTACGCAGCGCACCAGACAGGCGTGACAACTGCCGGCGCGGCAGCTGTAAGGCACCGCTACACCGCCTCCGAGCAACGCATCGAGCAAGTTGGTTTGCTGGGCGACCTGCAACTGCTGGGCGCCCACACGCAGCTCAGGCACCCGCGTTCTCCCAGCTGGCATCGCAACGATTGCGTCCGCCGCGCTTGGCCTGGTAAAGCGCCTGATCGGCACGCTGCAGGGCGTCATCGAGATCGTCACCGGCGACCAGCAGCGTCATGCCGGCGGACAGGCTGAGATTGTCGACCTTCACGCCCAACGGCTCGGCCCTGGCGAAGGCTTCGCGCAGGCGCTCGCAGCAGGCGGTGAACTGGTCGGCATCGGTATTGGGCAATAGCAGGACGAATTCCTCACCGCCGTAGCGGGCAATGATGTCGCCGTCACGCAGACAGGCACGGGCAACTGCGGCGAAGGTTTGCAGCACCCGGTCCCCGGAAGCATGGCCATGAGCATCGTTGATTCGTTTGAAATGGTCCAGGTCGATCAACGCCAGACCGTGATGCCGCCCGTGGTCCAGATGTTCCAGTTCGCGGGTGGCCAGACGCAGGAAATGGCGACGGTTGAACAGCCCGGTGAGTTCGTCGGTGGCGACCAGATCCTCGAGCTGGCGCATCATCCCGCGCAAGGTGTCCTGATGCGCCTGCAAGGCGAAGCGGCGTTGGCGCATGCGTTTGCGCATGGCTTGCACGTAGCTGGAGAAAAGACACAGCCAGACCAGCAGAATGAACAGCACCCACACCTGCAGCCAGGCCATGCCCGGGTCCACCAACTGCATGCGATAGGCCTCGATCAGCACCATGGCAGTGAAGCCGAAGAAGGCAAAGGCGGCGCAACGCACGAACACCCGCGGCGACAACTGGAACACGCCAAACAGCAGGATCAGTACATAGAAGACCATCATCACGCCGCGCGCACTGTCGAACAGCGCCAGCACCGGTGGCTGCCAGGCCAGCGCCACCAACACCTGGGCTTCGGTCAGGCTGGGATCGTCACAACGCAGGTTGCGCCCGGAGAGAAACAGCCACAGAAATACCAATTGGCTGCCGAACACGCCCAGTGTCAACCAGGCGGCAGTACTGAGGGAGCCAAGAAAAAGACCATTGAACACGGCGAACCAGCAGACGAGCGCCATCATCGCGTAGGTAGCGAAGGCCATGGCGAAGCGTTTGAGCAGGAGGCTCTGCAGGCTGCGTTGCGTTCCCCGGCGAGTCGTTGAGCTCATGGGCTCCATCCCATACTGGCATCTGGCCGTACTCTACCCCTGTGATCACAAAAAACCTAGGCCGCAGTAGGAAACCGCTGAAAATCAGGCGAGCCAGTCAGCGCGGGAAAGAACAGGCGAAAACGATCGCAGTCGCGCCCGACGTTACTAGCTGCAAATGAGCATTCCACCAGGCTGGCGTTCCGCCTGTTTTAACGTGACGATGGCGATGCACGACTGCATGGATGCAGGAGCTAGAGGGACAGCCGAGGTCGCTTTGTCGGCGCCCGATAACCGCCCACTGCACTTGCCATCGACCTTCGGCTGCTGTGCCCGACGCGAGCGGCTGCGGTATACTGCCGCGCCTTTTTGGGCGGCTCTGAAAATATCGTCAAGGTGATTTTCAAAGATGCCCTTCCGCCGTTGCGCCGGGTCGTTGTCCGGCGCTTCCTTGTAGATGTTCCCTGATAGAGGAGCGCCCCAATGACCGTGATCAAGCAGGACGACCTGATTCAGAGCGTCGCCGACGCACTGCAGTTCATCTCCTATTACCACCCCGTCGACTTCATCCAGGCGATGCACGAGGCCTACCTGAAGGAAGAGTCGCCGGCCGCCAAGGACTCCATGGCGCAGATCCTGATCAACTCGCGCATGTGTGCCACCGGCCACCGCCCGATCTGCCAGGACACCGGCATCGTCACCGTGTTCATCAAGGTCGGTATGGACGTGCGCTGGGACGGCGCCACCATGAGCGTCGACGACATGATCAACGAGGGCGTACGTCGCGCCTACAACCTGCCGGAAAACGTGCTGCGCGCCTCGATCCTGGCCGACCCGGCCGGTGCCCGCAAGAACACCAAGGACAACACCCCGGCGGTGATCCACTACTCCATCGTCCCCGGTGACAAGGTGGAAGTGGACGTCGCAGCCAAGGGCGGCGGCTCCGAGAACAAGTCGAAGATGGCCATGCTCAACCCGTCCGATTCGATCGTCGACTGGGTGCTGAAGACCGTACCGACCATGGGCGCCGGCTGGTGCCCGCCGGGCATGCTCGGCATCGGCATCGGCGGTACTGCCGAGAAGGCTGCAGTAATGGCCAAGGAAGTGCTCATGGAGCACATCGACATCCACGAGCTGCAGGCCCGTGGCCCACAGAACCGCATCGAAGAGCTGCGCCTGGAGCTGTTCGAGAAGGTCAACCAGCTGGGCATCGGCGCCCAGGGCCTGGGCGGCCTGACCACCGTGCTCGACGTCAAGATCATGGATTACCCGACCCACGCGGCTTCGCTGCCGGTGTGCATGATCCCCAACTGCGCCGCCACCCGTCACGCCCACTTCGTGCTCGACGGCTCGGGACCTGCCGAACTGGAAGCGCCGGATCTGAACGCCTACCCGGAAATCGTCTGGGAAGCCGGCCCGAGCGCACGTCGCGTCAACCTCGACACCCTGACCCCGGAAGACGTGCAGAGCTGGAAGCCGGGCGAGACCGTCCTGCTCAACGGCAAGATGCTCACCGGCCGCGACGCGGCGCACAAGCGCATGGTCGACATGCTCAACAAGGGCGAGCAACTGCCGGTGGACCTCAAGGGTCGCTTCATCTATTACGTCGGCCCGGTCGATCCGGTCGGTGACGAAGTGGTAGGCCCGGCTGGCCCGACCACCGCCACGCGAATGGACAAGTTCACCCGTCAGATCCTCGAGCAGACCGGCCTCTTGGGCATGATCGGCAAGTCCGAGCGCGGCCCGATCGCCATCGACGCGATCAGGGACAACAAGGCCGTGTACCTGATGGCCGTCGGCGGCGCTGCCTACCTGGTGGCTCAGGCGATCAAGAAGTCCAAGGTCCTGGCCTTCGAAGAACTCGGTATGGAAGCCATTTACGAGTTCGAAGTGAAAGACATGCCGGTGACCGTCGCGGTCGACACCAACGGTGAGTCGGTACACATCACCGGCCCTGCGATCTGGAACAAGAAGATCGCCGAAAGCCTGGCGGTGGAAGTGAAGTAAGGCAGCCGCAAGCGACAAGCTTCAAGCTGCAAGAAGAAGCCCGGCCAAGTGCCGGGCTTCTGCGTTTCCGGGCGCTGACATTGAACCGGAGCTGCCGGCATGGATCAGCCAGGCGGAACGATACCCGCCCTTACGCGGCCTAAGACGGAAATCGTCGAGGAGTTGTCATGACCTTTTCCATCGTTGCCCGCTGCCCACGCAGTGGCCAGTTCGGCGTCGCCGCCGCCACTGCGATGCCTGCCGTCGGCAAGCTGCTCAGCCACGCCGCCGCCGGTGCAGGAGCAGTGGCGACCCAGGCGCAGGTCAATCCCTATCTCGGCCTGGATGGCCTGGAGCTGCTGCGCCAGGGGCTTTCGGCTGTGCAAGCGCTGGAGCGACTCAAAGGCACTGATCCCTGCATGGAACTGCGCCAGTGCGCGCTGATCGACGCTCAGGGCGATACGGTCTGCTGGACCGGAGAGAAATGCATCCCCTGGGCCGGTTCGCTGGCCGGTGAACAGTTCTGCGTACAGGGCAATCGCCTGGTCGGCCCGCAGGTGCTTGACGCAGCGGCCGAAGCATTTCGCCGCACCGAGAAACGCCCGCTGATCGAACGCCTGATCGAAGCGCTGGCCGCCGGCGATCGATGCGGCGGCGACCGCCATGGCGAGTCGTCCGCCGTGATCTACGTGGTCGATCAGGAGGAGTATCCACTGTGGGACATCCGCGTCGACCATCACCTCGACCCGCTTGCCGAGCTGCGCCGTCTGCACAAGGTGTTCGCCCGCGACGTACTGCCGGAGATCCTCGCCATGCCCACACGCGACAATCCGGCAGGCCTGGCGGCGGAGGATTCGGTCTAGCGCGCCGCCGCACCGAAGCGCCGCCGATAATCGCCAGGCGACACACCCACCAGGCGTATGAACACTTTGCGAAACGCACCACTGTCGCTGTATCCCACCTGCCAGGCCACCTGCTCGATGCTCTGGCGAGTGAACTCGAGCAGCTCGCGCGCCTTGCTCACGCGCAGCTGCTGGCAATACTCGGTCGGTTTCATGCCCGTAGCCGCGCGAAAACGGCGCAGGAAAGTACGCTCACCCAAACCAGCCCAAGCGGCCATGTCGGCCAGGCTCGCGTCCGCCGCCACCTGAAGCCAGCGCTGCACGGCAAGCACTGCGGCATCGCCATGATCGAGACTGGGCGCAAAACTGCTGAAATGCCGCTGCGACTCCCGGTTCAGATCGATCACCAGAAAGCGCGCGGTCTCCGCCGCAATGGTCGGCCCCATCAGCCGCGTCACCAGCGCCAGGCCAAGATCGGTCCAGGCCATCAGGCCCCCGGCGGTGATCAGATCGCCATCGTCGATGACCATACGCTCGGGAAGTACCCGGACGAGCGGAAAACGCACCGCCATCTGAGCAGCCAGCGACCAGTGGGTGGTTACCGTTCGGCCATCGAGCAACCCGGCTTCAGCCAACGCGAAAGCACCGACGCAGACCGACGCCAGCAATACACCCGCGCCATGCTGCTCACGCAGCCAGTCGCGATAACACGCGGCGAGCGGCTGCGTGGCATCGCCATCCAGACAAGGCGGCAAAATCACCACCTGCGGCGCCCCCTCATCCAGCGGCAGGCTATCGAACACGCGACGCACGCCCCCAGCCTCATCGGCCTGCCAGTGACTGACCCGCAGCCGAGGCACTGCCTGGCGTTCCTGCCCCGTCGCCATCCTATTCGCCACGCTGAACAGATCCCCCAACCCATGCACCGCAGCGAGCTGCGCACCGGGGTAGAGCAATAATCCGATCTCCAGACAGCGCTCGCTCATTGTCAGTTTTTCCCCGCAGATTGTCGGCCCTGCCCATCCTCGCAAACGTGCCGGGGCGATAAGGTGTGCCGCACATCATCCCACGGAGAACACCATGAGCAAGCGCGCCCTGATCCTGATCGATATCCAGAATGACTATTTCGAAGGCGGCAAATGGACGCTCGAGGGCATGGACAGTGCCACCGCCAATGCCGCTCGCGTACTGTCGGCCGCACGCGAGACGGGCGACAAGGTGATCCATGTACGCCATGAGTTCGGGAGCGACGACGCGCCCTTCTTCGCCCCAGGCAGCGCAGGCGCGAACATCCATACGCTGGTGCACCCCCTGGCAGGCGAAGCGGTAGTGCTCAAGCATCAGGTCAATGCCTTTCTCGGCACCGACCTCAAGGCCCGGCTGGACGACGCCGGCATCGAGCAGGTAACCCTGGTCGGCGCCATGAGCCATATGTGCATCGATGCCGCCGCACGCGCCAGCAGCGATTTCGGCTATGCCACCACCGTCATTCACGATGCCTGCGCAACGCGCGACCAGGCGTTCGAGGGCCAATCGATTGCGGCCGCCCAGGTGCATGCCGCGTACATGGCCGCCCTGGCTTTTGCCTATGCGAGCGTGGTTTCGACCGAGCAATACCTGGCAGGCTGAGTCAGCTTGCCCCGAAGCGCTGCAGTTGCATCTCGCGCAGGCGGCTTAGCGTGCGCCGGAAGGCGAAGCCGAGGTAACCCTGGGTGTAGAGCTCATCCAGCGCCACCTCGGCCTCGATATACAGCGGCACGCGGCGGTCGTAGCACTCGTCGACCAGGGCAATGAAGCGCCGTACCGCATCGTCGTTGCGCGACAGCGCCGGCAACTGCCGATCCCCGGCATCGACCCGTTCGGCACCATCCTCGGTGCCACGGGCGATGCGTCCTTCACGCGGCTCGCCGCCCAGGCATGGCACCTCGCCGAGCAGGATGACCGGGAAGCGCTCACACAATTCGATGAAATCCACCGCCGCCAATGGCTGCTCGCACAGATCGTGAAAACGACACCACAGTGCCGCAGGGCAGTGACCGAGGCTCACCAGGCTGCGATGGGCCAGCTCAAGCGGTTCACGGCTGATGACCTGCCCGTCGCTCAAGCAGCCGAACAGCTCGCCCAGCGCCTGTGGCTGCTGCACCCAATAGCGTTGAACCTCGGCACCGGGGTGCAGGCGGTGATCCTGTTCACCATCGACGGCAACGACCTGCATATGCGACTGGAGCGCAGCGATGGCCGGCAGGAAGCGCTCGCGGTTGTAGCCCTCGGCATAGAGCTGATCCGGCGGCTGGTTGGAGGTGGCCACCAGCACCACGCCCTGCTCCACCACCAGGCTGAGCAGGCGGCCCAGCAGCATGGCATCGCCGATATCGCTGACGAACAGCTCGTCGAAACAGAGTACACGCACCTCGCGCCCCAGCTCCTCGGCCAACAGACGCAGCGGGTCGGCATTGCCGGTCAGCTGGAACTGCCGGCGATGCACCCACTGCATGAAGTGATGAAAATGCTGCCGCCGCGCCGGCACACGCAGGGCGTTATAAAAGCTGTCCATCAGCCAGGTCTTGCCACGCCCGACCGGCCCCCAGAGATAAACGCCGAGTGGCCGTTCGTCACGCTGCACGGCCTCGAAGCACTGCTGCAGCGCCTCGACCGCACGGCGCTGTGCGGCATCGACCACGAAGCCGGCTGAAAGCGCACGCGCGTAGGCAGCACGAGGTGAATCCGGCAGGGCCTGCGGCGCGTTCAACGCAGCACCAACCGGCCGTCGTCGAACTGTCGTGGCCAGTCGCGGCGAGTGAACACCTGACCCTGCTCGCGCACGCGGCGCACCTCATCCAGATCCAGCTCGCAGATCAGCCAGTGGCTGCGCGTGGGGCACAGCTCCTCGCTCTCGGCGACGATACCGCTGACCGGCATGCCGTAGTCCGATGGCACGTACAGCGAGGCGCGGCCATAGCCCTCGTCCAGCGAGGGCGACCAGGGCGCCAGGCCGACGGTAGGCGAGTGCAGCACGGCGATCTGGTTCTCCAGCGCGCGAGCCTGGGCGCCGATGCGCACGCGGTGAAAGCCGGCCACGGTGTCGGTGCAACTGGGCGCCAGGATCAGATCGACACCCGCCTCGGCCAGGGTGTGCGCCAGCAACGGAAATTCGTTGTCATAGCAGATCAGAATGCCGAGCTTGCCCAGTGCCGTGTCGAACACCTTGAGGCCGCTGCCCGCCGCGATGTGCCACTGTTCGAGCTCGAAGCGGGTCATGATCAGTTTGTCCTGGGTACCCAGGCAGCCATCCGGGCCGAACAGCCAGGCGCGATTGCGGTAAATGCCGTCGTCATCGAGCACCGCCATAGAGCCGGGCTGCAGGTAGAGATTCAACCGCCGCGCCAAGTGCTCGCACAGCTCCAGCCAGCGTGGCAACAGCGGCTGGATACCGGCGATGGAACCATGCAGGTCGCCGCGCTCTTCTTCCGGTAACTGCCCGGTCAGCACCAACCCGGCGTACTCCGGCAGCAACAACAGTTCAGCGCCCTGCCCGGCAGCCTCTTCGCAGAGTGTGGTGAGGTGCTCGACGTAGGCATCCCAGGTGGGCAGCAGCTCGATATGGTACTGGCAGGCGGCAACCTTGATCATGAGGTGAGTTCCTTCAACCAGAACGACATGGGCTTGGCCGACTCCTCGGCTTCGTCCAGGTCACGCCAGTGGTAATGGGTGTGCAATTCGGGGTGATGGCGGTAGCCGCGCCTGATCCAGAAGGCGTCAAGCGGCTGGTAGTCGGCAGGCCGTCGCGGGTGATCGACGGGGCGCTGCACGGCGCAGAAGGCGCACCAGTCGAAACGCCCCAGCTTGCGTGCATGGGCCTCGCGCTCGGCGAAAAAGCGCACCCCCAGACCGCGCCCACGCCAGACCGGCAAGACCACTGACTCGGCGCAGTAGAAGATCCGCGCCGAGTCCCAGCCCGCAGCAATGAATGGCTGCTGGAACGCCTCGGTTTCGTCCTGCAGCGGCAGCGCGGTGCAAGCGCCTACTACCTGACCGGCGTCGTGCACCAGCACGCACAGGCTATCGGCACTGCGTATGTAGGTATCCAGGTACTCGGCCTCGTAGTCGAGGGTGCCCGCGTAGAGATAGGGAAACTCGCGGAACACCTGGATACGCAGGCGCGCCAGATCGTCGATATGGGGCGCAATCTCGGCCCCGTGGAGCAACTGAATGTCCATGCGCAGTCGTTGGCCAACAGCAGGGTGACGCCGACGGCTATGCCGGCGGGAAGCGGCGAACTTATCATGCCCTCCGACAAACCACTAACCACGCTACGAAAGGAACTTAGCCATGACCGCCACCGAACTGGTTCAGGCCTACTACGCCGCCTTCAATGCTGGCGACATGCCCGCTTTCCTCGATTTACTGGCAGATGACGTGGTGCACGACATCAACCAGGGCGAGCGCCAGGTCGGCAAGACCACCTTCGCCGCCTTCATGGACAAGATGAACCGCTGCTACCGCGAACGCCTGACCGACATCGTGGTGATGCAAAACGCCGAAGGCAGTCGCGCCGCCGCCGAGTTCACCGTGCATGGCGAATACCTGGCCGACGACGAAGGCCTGCCGCCCGCCAATGGCCAGACCTACGTGCTGCCGGCCGGCGCTTTCTTCGAGATAAAGGACGGCAAGGTGGCGCGTATCAGCAACTACTACAACCTCAATGACTGGATCGCTCAGGTTTGCTGAGGCGCACGCAACGCACACGGGCACCTAATCTGTGAGGCGCCTGAAACATTCTGCAAAGTCTTAATACAGCGTTAAGCCAGCCCCTCACACAATCGCCCCAGGTTCATTACCGAGGTTCCGAGCATGGAACTCCCCTGGGCGCAGCATGATCGTCCCGTTGCCCGTATCGGGCGCGGCGATAGTTACGAACTCCACCTGGCTTCTCCCAACAGCGCACGCCGCGTTGCCCTGGAGCGGTTCATCCGCCAGCGCTTCGAACTGCAGCACGGCGCACGCATCCGCCACTTCATGCCCTGCCTGTTCGGCCTGGAAAATCAAAGCGGGCAGTTGCTCGGCGCGGTGGGCGTGCGCAGCGGCAACAGCGGCCCGCTGTTTCTCGAGCGCTACCTGAACGAGCCGATCCAGACTGCCATCGGCACACGCCTGGGCCACAGCGAGCCCAGCCGGGGCGAGCTGGTGGAAGTCGGCAACCTGGCCGCAGACAGCCCCGGCGCCGCGCGCTTGCTGATCGTCGCCCTGACCGATCTGCTGGTAGCCCTGGGTTTTCGCTGGGTCACCTTCACCGGCACCCCAACCCTGCTCAACAGCTTCCATCGCCTGGGCCTGACCCCCATCGCCCTGGGCGAAGCCGATCCGGCGTGCATGGGCAAGGAGCTGGCCGACTGGGGTAGTTACTACGACAGCCGCCCACTGCTCATGGCGGGCGACATTTATGGCGGCCACCAGCGTCTGCTGCAGCTGGGCGCCTATCCGCGCCTCGGCCATCAACCGCTCTATGCACCGGAGGAGATGCCCGATGTGGTCTGCAGCTGAATCCTTCTTCGCTCGCCTGGCCGAGTTCGGCCCGCACATCGCCCTGGCAGAAGGCGAGCGCACGCTGACCTATGCCGAACTGCTCGGCGCGGTCGCAGCGCGCGGCAGGCACCTGCGCGCCCTTGGCGTCCACCGTGTGGCGCTGGCCCTGGACAACGGCATCGACTGGGTGCTGTGGGATCTGGCGGCATTGCATGCGGGCCTGGTCTGCGTACCGCTGCCGTCGTTCTTCTCTGCCGAGCAGCAGCGCCATGTGCTCGACAGTGCCGGCATCGATTGCCTGATCGGCAACAGCGCCCCCGGTTTCGCCACCGTCGAGGGCGACATTCATCGCCGCACCGTGACGCAACCGGCCACGCTGCATCCGGGCACCTGCAAGATGACCTACACCTCCGGCACCACCGGCCAGCCCAAGGGCGTGTGCCTGGACCTGAAAACGCAACTGGCAGTGGCCGGCAGCCTGGTCAAGGCCAGCGCCAGCCGCGAGGTGCAGCGGCACCTGTGCATCCTGCCGCTGGCGACCTTGCTGGAGAACATCGCCGGCGTCTACGCGCCGCTGCTGGCCGGCGCCCGGGTCGAACTGATGCCCATGGCGCAGATCGGCCTGACCGGTGCCAGCGGCTTCGACCTGGCGCGCTTTCTCCAGGCCCTGCACGCCGCTCAGCCGCACAGCCTGATCCTGCTGCCGCAATTGCTGCTGGCGCTGGTCAGCGCCGGCGAACGCCAGTTGCCGGTGCCGAGCTCGCTGCGTTTCGTCGCCGTGGGTGGCGGGCGGGTTTCCGCGCAGTTGCTACGGCGCGCCGACGCGTTGAGTCTGCCGATCTTCGAGGGCTATGGCCTGTCCGAGTGCGCCTCGGTGGTGTGCCTGAACACGCCCGAGCAACGCCGCATCGGCAGCACCGGAAAACCGCTCGACCATCTACAGGTGACGCTGGCGGACGACGGCGAAGTGGTGGTCAAGGGCGCGCGCATGCTCGGTTATCTGGGTGAGCCGGCACCGCAAGGCGAATGGCTGGGCACCGGTGACCTCGGTCATTTCGAGGATGGCTTCCTGGTGCTGCACGGGCGCAAGAAGCATCAGTTCATCACCGCCTACGGGCGCAACGTCAACCCGGAATGGGTGGAGTCAGAACTGGTGCAGCAGTTGCCCATCGCCCAGGCCTGGCTGTACGGCGAGGCGCTGCCGGGCAACGTCGCGGTGCTGGTGCCGCGCTTCGCCAATACCCCAGACGCGCAGTTGCAGGAAGCCGTGGACGCCGTCAATCAAGGCCTCCCGGACTACGCCCGCGTACATCACTGGCTGCGCGCCGCTGCCCCGTTCAGCACGAGCAACGACCTGGCCACGGCCAATGGTCGCCTGCGCCGCATCACCCTGTTCAACCATTACCAAGCCGCCATCGATGAGCTGATGGCAGAAGGAGTACATGCATGAATTTCTACGATTCCCTGCTGAACCAGACCCAGGCCGAACGCGACTACCTGCTGAGTGCACCGATCATCCAGCAGGCCATGACCGGCCAGGTCGCCCTGCACAGCTACATCGCCTTCCTCACCGAGGCCTACCACCACGTCAAGCACACCGTGCCGTTGCTGATGGCCTGCGGCGCACGCCTGCCGGAACGTCTGGAATGGCTGCGCGAGGCTATCGCCGAGTACATCGAGGAAGAAACCGGCCACCAGGAGTGGATACTCAATGACATCGCGGCCTGCGGCGCCGACAAGGAAGCGGTGCGCCATGGCACACCGCACATGGCCACCGAACTGATGGTGGCCTATGTCTACGACCGCATCGCCCGGCATAACCCGGTGAGTTTCTTCGGCATGGTCAACGTGCTCGAAGGCACCAGCATCGCCCTGGCCACCCAGGCCGCCGGCATCATCCAGGACAAACTGCAGCTGCCGAACAAGGCCTTCAGCTACCTCAACTCCCACGGCAGCCTGGATCTGGAACACATCGAGTTCTTCAAGAAACTGATGAACCAACTGGACAACGACGATGACAAGGCCGCCGTGGTACACACTGCCAAAGTCGTCTACCGCCTGTATGGCGACATGTTCCGCAGCCTGCCGCTGGCTGGCGAGGAGTAAGGCCATGCAGCCGACAGATTGCCGTGCCCTGCTGACCGGCGCCAGTGGTGGCATCGGCCTGGCCCTGGCGCATCGTCTGGCCAGCGAAGGCGCCCATCTACTGCTGGTCGGGCGCCGACTGGAGCCCCTGCAGCCACTTCTGCAACGCTTCCCGCAGAACGTGCTACTGGTGCAGGCCGATATTGCCAGCCGCAGCGGGCGTGATGCACTGGTCGCCGCCGCGCAGAACTTCGGTGGGCTGAACTGCCTGATCAACGCGGCGGGGGTCAATCGCTTCGGCCTGCTCGACCAGCAGGACGAGCAGCAGATCGCCGAATTGATCGGCCTCAACGTCACCGCCACGCTGCAACTGACCCAGCGCCTGCTGCCACTGCTACGAGCACAACGGCGTGCCCTGGTAATCAACGTCGGCTCGACCTTCGGCGCCATCGGCTACCCCGGCTTCACCGCCTACTGCGCCAGCAAGTTCGCCCTGCGCGGCTTCTCCGAGGCACTGCGGCGCGAGCTTGCCGACACCCACGTGCGGGTTCTCTACTTTGCCCCGCGAGCCACTCGCACATCGATGAACGCCCCCAGCGTGGTGGCGATGAACGATGAGCTGGGCGTGGCCATGGATGACCCACAGCAGGTCGCCAAGGAGCTGCTCCACACCCTCCGCAGCGAGCGGGAAGAACGTCACCTGGGCTGGCCGGAACGCCTGTTCGTACGCCTCAACGGCCTGCTGCCGCGCGTGGTCGACCAGGCCCTGCGCAAGCAGTTGCCGATCATTCAACGCTTTGCCCGCCACAAGCACTGAGGAGATTGCCCATGAACGCATTTCGCACCCTGATCATCGCCGCACTCGGCTTCACCGCCCTGCCCGCCTTCGCCCTCAGTGACAACGGCCAGGCCCAGTTGCAGCAGTTGCAGACACGCTGGGCCGAGATCAACTACGAGACGCCGGAGAAGCAGCGCGAAGCGGCCTTCGCCACGCTCGTCACGCAAGCCGATGCGGCCCTGGCCAGCGAACCCAGGGCGCCGGAGCTGCTGATCTGGCGCGGCATCATCCTCAGCACCCAGGCCGGTGCCAAGGGTGGTCTCGGCGCCCTGGGCCTGGTCAAGCAGGCCAAAGCCAGCCTGGAGCAGGCGCTGGCCATCGATCCAAAAGCCCTGGCTGGTTCGGCCTATACCAGCCTCGGCAGTCTGTATTACCAGGTCCCCGGTTGGCCGATCGGCTTCGGCGACGACGAACAGGCCGAGAAAATGCTCAAGCAGGCACTGGCGATCAACCCGAACGGCCTCGACCCGAACTATTTCTACGGCGACTTCCTGCAACGGCAGAAACGCTACGAGCAAGCCCGCGCTGCGCTGGAAAAGGCCCTGGCGGCCAAGGATCGTCCTGGCCGTGAACTGGCCGACCAGGGGCGCCGCGCAGAAGCCACAGCGCTTTTGCAGCAGGTGACAGGTAAACTCCAGTAACCCTCTGCAGGAGTGACCATGCGCATTCTTCTCGTCGAAGACGACCAGGCCCTGGGCGAAGGCATTCGCACCGCGCTGAAACCCGAAGGCTACACCGTGGACTGGCTACAGGACGGCGCCAGCGCGCTGCATGCGCTGAGCCACGAGAGTTTCGAGCTAGCCATTCTCGACCTCGGCCTGCCGCGCATGGACGGCCTGCAGGTGCTCAAGCACCTGCGCGCAGCGGCCAACCCGGTACCAGTGCTGGTGCTCACCGCACGTGACGCCACCAGCGACCGCATCGCGGGCCTCGATGCCGGCGCAGACGATTACCTGGTCAAGCCCTTCGATGTCGCCGAGCTCAAGGCACGCCTGCGTGCCCTGCTGCGGCGCAGCTTCCAGCGCCCGCAACCGGCACTGGAATACCGCGGCATCAGTCTCGACCCGGCCAGCCAGGTGGTCGAATACCAGGGCCAGGTCATCAACCTGCCACGCAAGGAATTTCTCCTGCTGCACGAACTGCTGATCCAGCCCGGTCGCGTGCTGACCCGCGACAAGCTGCAACAGGCGCTCTATGGCTGGGATGAGGAAGTGGAAAGCAACGCTCTGGAAGTGCACGTGCACCACCTGCGCAAGAAATTCTTCCCGGAGCTGATCCGCACCGTGCGCGGCGTCGGTTATCTGGTGGACAAATGAGGCTGCTGAAAACCTTCGGTTCCATTCGTACCCGCATGCTCGCCCTGCTACTGCTGCTGGTAGCGGCCAGCTTCGGGCTGATCAGCCACAAGATCTACAACGACTCGGTGCATGAGGTGCGCGAGCTGTTCGACGCTCAGCTGTCGCAGACTGCGCGCCTGCTCATGGGCCTGGTACGCCACGACCTTAGCGAGAACGAGCGCGGTGAGATGCAGGCGGTGCTCGACGAAGCGCTGCTGCTGCACAGCGCGCGCAACCCGGACAACCTGCTCGGTCACGAATACGAGGGTAAGCTGGCCTTTCAGATGCTCGATGACGATGGCGAGCTGCTGTTCCAGTCTGCCAGTGCCCCACCTGGTTTGCTGAACAACATGATCGCGCAGCTCGGCCTGGCGCTGCCCAAGGATGACCAGCCCATGCGCGAGCGCCTGGTCCAACTGGCCCGCTACCTGATCGGCTATCACACTCTGAATATCGGCGAGCATCGCTGGCGCGTGTTCGTGCTGCATGACAGTCGCGATCACCACTGGGTACTGGCAGGTGAGCGCGAAGACGTGCGCGGCGAGCTGATCGGCAAGATTGCCCGACGCAGCCTGCAACCGCTGCTGATCGGCCTGCCCATCGTCGGCCTGCTGCTGTGGCTGACCGTGGGTTGGGGTTTGTATCCGCTCAAACGCATGGCCGATGCCATTCGCGGCCGCGCCCCGGACAACCTGGCGCCGCTGGTCTTCCCGCCACTACCCAACGAGCTGGAGCCGATGGCCGCCGCGCTCAATCGCCTGCTGATGCAGGTCAACCAGTTGCTCGAACAGGAAAAGCGCTTCATCGCCGATGCCGCCCACGAGCTGCGTACGCCGTTGGCGGTGCTGCGCATCCACGCCCAGAACGCACTCGAGGCGCCGGATGCCGGCGACCGCGAAGAGGCGCTGAGACAGTTGGGCAGCGGTGTCGACCGCGCCACCCGCGTAGTCGCACAGTTGCTGACACTGGCACGCCTGGACCCCAACGGCATCCGCCTGAACATGGATCACCTCGACCTGCTTGCCTTCCTGCGTGGCGAGCTGGCCGAACTGACGCCCCTGGCGCTCAATCGCGGCCAGGAGCTGGTTCTCGACGCTCAGGAACCAGGCGACTACCACCTGCCGGCGGACGCGCCCAGCCTGGGTATCCTGCTGCAGAATCTGGTGAGCAATGCCGTGCAGTACACCCCGGCGGGCGGCTGCGTTCAGGTACAGCTGCAGGCCACCACTCAGGACTTGCTGCTGCAGGTACTCGACAGCGGCCCCGGTGTGCCTGCGGCGTTGCGCGAGCGGCTGTTCGAGCGCTTCTTCCGCGCTGGCGAAGGCCAGGGCGCCGGGCTGGGCTTGTCCATCGTGCGCCGCATCGTCGAATTGCATCAGGGCAGTATTGCCCTCGATGAGTCACCGCTCGGCGGCCTGCGTGTCAGCGTGCGCTTACCCCGGCGTCCCGGCAGCCTTGCCTGAATGATCGCAACGACAAATACCGATGGCCAGGTATAGCCGTACCCAATCACAGAGATAGAGACAATCCGTTTTATCAATCAAAGCGCTTCTCCGATCATGCACACCTGTTCAACAGCCACTACCTACAGGAGTAACTTCGCATGAGCCTGATCAAACGCTTCTTCCAGCAATCCCAACCGAGCCAGCAGCCGACCACCCCGAACGTGCAGGAGCACCCGAACTTCTGGATGTACCAGTGACTCAGCCGCTTGCACCAACCACCCTCAGTGGCACCTGACGCCCGGCCTTCTGTGCCAGGTAGCGGGTGCAGCTGACCCGCAGGAACGAGGCGAAATTGACCACTTCGCCGCGAAAATCCATGACCTCGTCATGCAACTTGGCGATCAGCTGGTTGGTGGTCATGCCATCGACTTCGGCGATTTCGCGCAGGATGTCCCAGAACTGATTTTCCAGACGCAACGTGGTGACCACACCGCGGATGCGCAATGAGCGTGCGCGCGATTCGTAGAGAATCGGGTCGGCCTTCACATAGAGTTCGCACATCGGTCGTGCTCCTGAAAGGTAGGGCGGGTGCAACCCGCCACGTATGGACTGGCGGGATTGCACCCGCCCTACGTCTTGCCCGTGCCATAGCCCGGTGCAGTCAGTGCGTGAGTGCCGACGATGATGCGCCCGGATTGCATCCGGGCTCCGGCTGCTCACAAGCGGATTTCAGTCCCCAGCACCTTGAGAAACGCCGCCAGCCAGGCCGGATGCGCAGGCCAGGCTGGCGCGGTGACCAGCTTGCCCTGCACGTGTGCCTGATCCACCGGGATTTCCACGTACTTACCACCGGCCAACGCCACTTCCGGCGCACAAGCAGGATAGGCACTGCACTCGCGTCCCTCCAGCACCCCGGCGGCCGCCAGCAACTGGGCACCGTGGCAGACGGCAGCGATGGGCTTGTCGGCGCTGGTGAAGGCCTTCACCAGCGCGATGACGTCGGCATTCAGGCGCAGGTACTCGGGAGCACGGCCACCGGGAATGACCAGAGCGTCGTAGTCCTCGGCACGGACCTTGGCAAAATCGAAGTTGAGCGCAAAGTTGTGACCCGGCTTCTCGCTGTAGGTCTGGTCGCCCTCGAAATCGTGGATCGCGGTGCGTACCGTCTGGCCGCTCACCTTGTCCGGGCAGACCGCATGCACGGTGTGGCCGACCATCTGCAGTGCCTGGAACGGCACCATGGTTTCGTAGTCCTCGGCATAATCGCCGACCAGCATGAGAATCTTCTTGGCAGCCATGATCGTCTCCTGAAGGTAGGTGGAACGAACGCCATTATTCGCCCCTATTTCCTCCGACAGGTAACAGCCGGGTACTACTCACTGCACAGACACCGACTATGTGGGAGCCGCACCCCGCCGCGAACCAGAGCAGCAGGGCCTGGCAAAGCTTCGCCTCGGGGCTCCTGCCAAACGCCGCATTGAGCGCTTTATATGTCACTACCGGGCTTTCAGTGCCCGCATGTGCTCTAGAGCGCGTATTTCTGCAGGTTCGCCATCATCTCCTTGAGCGCCTCAACGTTGTCGGCCGGGTGTGCAGCGCCTTCAAAATCGCAGATGCGTTGCCACTGGGCCGCGACATCCTCGGGGCTGAAGCCCGCGCTGGGGTCGAAACCGGCGCCCAGGCTGCGCTCCCAGCGCACCTTGCCCACCCAACCACCGCCGACCTCGAACAGGCCGCCGGTGTCCTGGCAAGCGGCACTACCGAGGTACACCACCAGCGGGCTGACCAGCTCGGGCTTGAGCTGCTCGAACACCTGCGGCGGAATCAGTCCTTCGGTCATGCGCGTGGCACCGGTCGGCGCGATGGCATTGACCAGGATGTTGTTCTTGCGCCCTTCGATGGCCAGTGTACGCGTCAGTCCGTACAGGCCGAGCTTGGCCATGCCGTAGTTGCTCTGGCCGAAGTTGCCGTAGATGCCGGAGGTCGACGAGGTGAAGATGACACGACCGAAGTTCTGCTCGCGCAAGTGGGGCCAGGCCGCGTGAGTGGTCTTGTAGGCACCTTCGACATGGACCCTGTAGACCAGATCCCAGTCGGCATCTTCCATCTTGTGGAAGCTCTTGTCGCGCAGAATGCCGGCATTGTTGACCAGCACATCGATACGGCCGAAATGATCGAGCGCCGTCTGCACGATCTTGTCGCCGTCGGTGACCGAGTCATGGTTGGCCACTGCAGTACCGCCGAAGGCGCGAATCTCTTCCACCACCTTGTCGGCCGCCGAAGCGTTTGCCCCTTCACCATGGGTGCTACCGCCGAGATCGTTGACCACCACCTTGGCGCCATGACGAGCGAACAGCAGTGCATGGGCGCGGCCCAGGCCACCGCCGGCACCGGTGACTATGACCACTTGATCTTCGAAACGGATGGCATCGCTCATCGACAGCTTCCTCGGGCAGGTTGTGAATGCACCGAGTGTCAGGCAGCCCCGCACGCTTCACAAGACGCGCGCGGGCGCTGAATGACGGCCGATAATGTGACCTTATACGCTCAGCTACCGGCCCCGGAACCCGAGCCAGAGCCAGAGCCATCGCTGCCAGTGCCATCACCCGAGCCACCTCGACCGCCGCCTGGGTTGCCGTCGGTCTTGGGCCCCTGAACAGGCGGGATGCCCTCACCGTCATCGGCCGGGTTCATCGGATTGGTATCTTCCGGCGTGGTCGGCGTGGTCGGCCCCGGAGTACTCGGCGCATCGGTATCGCTACCCGCAAAGGCTGGCAATGCCATCGCGCCCAGAATCCCGCTCAGCAGCAGTGCAGATAACTTCTTGTTCAGAGTGTTCATGAGTAACCTCGGCTTTTCTGTGAGTGACACAGTTAGTGAGTCGCTCACGGCGCCGGAGGTTCGAGAAAAATTATCGCAACGCCCCGCTCATCCTCGCGGGCGCTCAGGCAATACGGATCAGGCTGAGGTGGTTGTACAGGTGCAACACGTGCGCCTCGGCGTATTCGCCATGCTCCAACGCACCATAGGCGAAGTGCGGCTGTAGCGCGCCCTGGTGCTCGGCGAAACGCTGGAAAGCCATCTGCAGGCGCTGCAAGGCCAAGGCTTGATCGGCGGGTTCGGTCAGAGCGGCTGCGCCGGGAATTGCCTCGTCCAATGGATGGCGCATGGCGCCGCGCGCGCTGAACACGGCGAACGCGGCAGGCCCGAGGCTGTGGCGAAACCAGGCCGCTTTCAGCTCGGGATAACCGTCGATGGAATAATCGATGCTCTGCGCACAGTGATTGAACACTTCGCTCGGGCTCCAGCCGCGAATGCTCTGCAGCGTCTTGCCTTGCAGATCAGCCAGCACCTGGCGTGCGCCCTCCAGGCTGACAACCGCCGGCCGCGGCCCGGCAGGCAAGGCCCAATAGCCGGCGCCGAGTGCGGCGGCTGTGCCGAGCGCAGCGCCTTTGAGCAGGGTGCGTCTACGCATGCGGGCTCCTGGCAGCACGAAACTGCAGGTAATGCTCGAGCACCGCAGCCGGCGCCTCCAGCTGCGGATAGTGGCCGATGCCGTCGAGTAGAACGGTGTCGGCGTCTGCGATCAACTCACGGTAGCGCGCCACCATATGTGCACCAGAAATTGGATCGAAGGCGCCGTCGATCACCCGCATTGGCAGTGTCGTTGTCTGCATCGCCGTGACCCAGCGCAGCCGTTGCTGGCGCCGCTCGGGCATGTAGCGAATCAGGCGATGCATCACTGCCGGGCCGTTGTTGTACGCCACCAGTTGCCACAGGGCATCCAGTTCGGCTTCGCTGGCTTGGGTGTGCGGGCCGAAGATACGGGCAAAACTCTGCGCCAGCTTGCGCCGTGAGAACAATCGCCCGATCAGCGGACCAAGCGGCCCGAGCAGCAACTTCTGCACCCGCACCGGATGATGCGTTTCGGGGAACAGACCGCCGTTGAGGAACACGCAACTGGCCAACTGCAGTTGCCCGTCCTGATGCCGTGCGATCAGCTCCTGGGCAACGCTGTCGCCATAGTCATGAGCCAACACATGCACCGGGCGCTGCTCGCCGATATTGGCCAGCAGTGCCTGCTGCAAATCAGCCTGTTCCAGCAGGCTATAGGCATGCCCACGCGGCTTGGCCGAGTAACCGAAGCCAAGCATGTCGCAGGCGATCACCCGGTAACGCTCGGCCAGCGGCGCCCACAGACGATGCCAGTCCCAGCTGGCGCTGGGAAAGCCGTGAATCAGCAGCAACGGCTGGGAGTGTATGTCTCCAGCGGTCCAGTAACGGATCCTGTGCCCACGAAAGTCCAGCACCTGGCTTTGCCCGCGCCATTCATCCAAGGCAATGCCTGGCAGCTCGCTCACTGGTCGTAACCTGGCATCTGCTGGTCCAGCTTGCGCAGCAGCGCTGGCCAGGGCAGCGCGCCGCCCATGCCCTGCGGGGTTTTCATCACCCCGGCGATCATTGCCCGTGCGCCGTCGAGAATCTGCTGCGGAATGTGGATCAGCTCGGCCCCGCCGCTCTGCGCCATGACCTGAATCTCGCAGGCACGCTGCAGGACGAACATGCCGAGGAAAGCGTCGGCGATGCCGCCGAAAGCCGTGAGCAATCCATGGTTGGGCAGGATCATGAAGTTCTTGTCGCCCAGATCCGCCTGCAGCCGCGCTTTCTCGTCATGATTCAGCGCCACGCCTTCATAACCGTGGTAGGCCAGGCTGGCGAGGACGAACAGTGACTGCTGCGACAGCGGCAGCAAGCCCTGCTTCTGCGCCGACACGGCGATGCCGGCAGACGTATGGATGTGCAGCACGCAACCGACGTCGTGGCGCACCTCGTGCACGGCGCTGTGAATGGTGTAACCGGCCGGGTTGATGTCGAACGGGCTGTCCATCAGCTTGTTGCCCGCCAGGTCGACCTTGACCAGGCTCGACGCCGTGATTTCGTGGAACATCAGGCCATAGGGGTTGATGAGGAAGTCCTCGGTGCCCGGTACCTTGGCAGAGATATGCGTGAAGATCAGGTCGTCCCACCCATAGAGAGCGATCAGCCGGTAGCAGGCGGCGAGGTCGACGCGTGCACGCCATTCGGCCTCGGAAACCAGATTCTTCACGGCAGGGAGTTGCAGCGGAGCATTCACGGCGGTCACCTCAATATTCTTGTTGGTCGGTGGTGTCCGCAGTCTAGCCAGGCGCGTCGCTGGCGGTAGTTGCCCTGGCAGCCATCTTGATGGCTTTGCGGGTCACGGCTCTGGCGCGCCGTGGTGCGATAGGCAGGTATTCGCCGCTTTTATCGCCGGTCAAAACAGCTCGGGGTAATCGCGCGCCAGCAGCGGCCACTGTGCCTGAGCGGCGCTATCATCGGCCAGCAGGCGAAAGCCCTCGAATTGGAACTCCGGCGCCACGCTGCAGCCGACCAGCGTATAAGCGCCTGTCGAGCGCGCCGCCTGCCAGGCATGGGCCGCGACCGCGCGCTGCGGCATTTGCCCTTCTGCTGCCGGCCCAAGCAGCTCGCAACGCACCGCGTCGGGCGTGTCGGCGATCAACAACTGCAGGGGGTCGCCCTCGTGAAAATGCCACAGCTCATCGGCGTCGACCCGATGCCAGCGGCTGACCGCACCACCCGGCAGCAGGAACAGAATGGCACTGGAAGCCGCCCGGCCCTGTGCATCGCGCTGCGCCGAAACGAACAGACGACGGTAGTAACCGCCCTCGGGATGTGCCGCAAGCCCAAGGCTGTCGATCAACTGGCGAGCGCGCGGGTGCACGTCAGGCCTTCAGCGCTGCCACGAAGGCTTGCAGCCAGGGTTCGGCATCGGTTTCAGGCGTGACGGTTTCACTGGAGTCCAGGCGCAGCATTTCCACCACCTCACGCAGGCCCAGCTCGGCATACAACTCACGCATCAGTTCACCGCCGCCGCAGAAGGTGTCATAGCTGGAGTCGCCAAGCGCCAGCACTGCAGCCGGTTTACCGCTCCAGGCCGGCAAGCGGTCTCTGATTTCGCTGTACAGAGGCAGCAGGTTATCCGGCAGTTCGCCCATGCCGGTGGTGGACGTGACGGTAAGGAAGGCGTCCGGCGCAAAGGCCAGCAACTCCTCGAGGCTCATGTTCGACTTGTGCCAGGCGTCCAGCCCGGCGGCCTTGAGCTGGCGCTCAGCGTGGCGAGCGACTTCCTCGGCCGTGCCGTAGACCGAGCCCGAGAGAATGGCGACTTTCATGACAACTCCGGAAACAGGAAAAACGCCGCGTATTATGCCGCAAGTGGACAGGCCGACCCGATGTTTTAGAATGCAGCGCATAGCCATCGCGGAACCGGACTCATGATCAATGCCAAACTGCTGCAACTGGTAGTCGACGCCTCCAACGACGGGATCGTGGTGGCCGAGCAGGAGGGCGAAGACAATATTCTGATCTACGCCAACGCGGCATTCGAGCGCCTGACCGGCTATCCCTGCGATGACATCCTCTACCAGGATTGCCGTTTCCTGCAGGGCAATGACCGCGCACAGCTCGGCCTGCAGGCCATTCGCGAAGCGGTCAAGGCGAACAAGCCCTGCCGACAGATCATTCGTAACTACCGCAAAGATGGCAGCGCGTTCTGGAACGAGCTATCGATCACTCCAGTGCTCAACGAAAGCGACCAACTGACCTACTACATCGGTATCCAGAAGGATGTCACCGAACAGGTCGAAGCCAAGCAGCGGGTGCGTGAGCTGGAGGCAGAGATCACCGAGCTGAAAGCCGAGCTGGCGCGCCTTAAAAGCTGACGAACGGATAAAACTATCCCTCGCCAGCGCAGTCAGATGAGTTTGACCCCGTGCAGTCTCATCCCATGCAAAGCGACCCGCTGCTCACCAAGGACGAACTGGATTTCATCCAGACGATCCTCTTCAAACCTCCGCAAAAGCGGCGCCCTCACCCTGCGCCGCGCTTGGCTCTGGGCGAACAACTCAGTGAGCTTCTGGCGCGCTTGGGCAACGAAGAGCAGCTAAGCCTGGACACGCACACCGATAATCAGCACCTGAGCTTTCCCCTGCACCTGATCCAGGACGGCCACAGCCAGTCGCGCCTGGAACTGGGCGCACCGCTGATCTTCGAACAAGGGGTGAACGAACGCCCATGGCGTCTCGCTCTGCCCACAGCGCTGGCACTGCTGGATAGCAGCGACCAGCCCAGTGGCCTGAAGGCGCTGGAGCTATCGAACAACGGAATCCTGGTGGAATACAGCAGAACAGGCACGCCGGCCAAGGATCAGTTGCTGCAACTGATTCTGCCCCAGGAGCGCCGCGTTCAACTGCGCGCGCGGCTCGCAAGGCGCGTCAGCCAGAAGCGTTACGCTTACAACCTGCAGACGCTGCATACGGAAGATGAACAGACCCTACGTCAGTACCTCTTCGAACAGCACAACGAACAACAGTCGCAGCCTGCAGCAGTCAGCTGAAGCTCAGTAACCTGGGCCGTCTCAGGTATCGAGATGGCCAGCCAGAAACTGCTGCATACGCCGCTGCATCAGGCGCCCTTCGTTACCCAGGCAGGCAATGGGCGAACCGGCCAGGCTCTCCTCTGCCAGATCGGCACTGTCACCGGCCAGCAGCAGCGGACATGCCAGCCCCAGCGCCAGGCGCGCCAGTTGCCGCGGGAACTCCTCACCTGGCGGCTGATTGCTGAAGACCACCAGCGCCTGGGGGTGCATGCGTTCACAGACCAGGGCCAGATCGGTCATGGGCACGCCGGGCCCCATCACCGACACGTCGACGTCCTGATTGCCCAACAGCAGCGCTGCAACCAGCAACTCCAGTTCCCGGCAGTGACCCGGTAGCGCCACCAGCAGCACGCGCTCGCGCGAATCATCACGCCCCAATTGCAGACGCTGCCAGCAGCGCCCACGCAGGAAACCGTCGAGCATCAGCCACTCGCCGCGCAGGCCGACTTCGTCCTGGCGCAGTAGCAGCTCCTGCCAGACCGGCATGAAAATGTCCTGGAACACAACCGGCAGCGGATAGCAGGAGAAAATCTGCCCATACAAGCGCTCGAGACGAGGCTCATCGAAATTCTGCAGCGCACTGCGCACCTGGCCCTGCCACTGACTCCAGTCGTCACTGCTGACTTCGTTGTAGGCCGGCGTAGCAACGCTGCGACTGCTGGCGCTCTTGGCCAGGATCGAGCCGACCTTGCTGACCGCGACGCCACGCTCGATCCAGGCAAGGATGCTGCGCACGGCGTCGATATCGGCCTGTGAGTAGAGACGATGGCCGCTTTCGGTACGCGTCGGTTGAATCAGGCCGTAGCGCCGCTCCCAGGCACGCAGGGTGACCGGATTGACGCCGGTAAGGCGAGAAACCTCGCGGATGGGGAACAGCTCTTCCTGCTTCAAAGCGCTGGACGCAAGCGATGTGACGGAGGCGAGTTCTGGCATGGCTTCGGGCATCACGGCAACGAATATGAGGGCATTGTAACCCAGCCAAGGCAGGCTTACATTGTGCAAGAACTGTACAAGGTGATTTCATGCATAACCCTGCCTGGCCATTGACCCTCTACTTCGACGGCGACTGTCCGCTCTGCGCACGCGAAATCGGCATGCTCAGGCGGCATGCGTCACCACAGCGACTGCTGCTGGTGGATATTGCCGCCGCTGACTTCGATCCGATGCCGCTGGGTGTATCCCTGAACGCAATGCAGGATCGTCTGCACGCACGCTGGGCCGATGGCGAGTGGGTGCTGGGCCTCGATGCCAGCCTGTGGAGCTGGGAGGCGGCCGGACTGGGAAGCTGGGTTGCGCCGCTGCGTTGGCGACCGCTGCGTCCGCTGCTGGAGTGGGGCTATCGGTTGTTCTGCCGCCTGCGCCCTCATCTGGCGCGGCTACCGCACCCTGACGGTGCAACACGTTGCCGTGAAGGCAAGGTTTGCTCCGGCCAACGTCCGCCAGCAGGCAAGGCTGGCTAATTTCCGCAAAACGGGAATAATCCTTGCTGCATTGTTCGTCGAGCACAACACCCCGTGTTCGACCACGCCCAACGCCATACCCCGGCTGAGGGCAACACTCGAGGAGATACACAATGTCCCCCGTTACCCTGATGGTGGCGCGCCGCGTTGCCAATGGCCGTTATCACGATTTCATCGCCTGGCTACGTGAAGGTGAACACCTAGCCACCGACTTCCCTGGCTACCTCGGCTCCGGCGTACTGGCACCGCCTGCCGGTGATGATGAGTTCCAGATCGTTTTCCGTTTCAGCGACGAGCAGACCATGGCTTCCTGGGAGCACTCGGCCTCACGCCAGGCCTGGCTGCAGCGTGGTGCGGGCCTTTTTGCCCAACCGCAGGAAAAGCGTGCTGTCGGCCTTGACGCCTGGTTCGGCAGCGCCCATCGACAACCTCCGCGCTGGAAGCAGAGCGTGGCGATCTGGCTGGCGTTCTTTCCAGTATCCCTGGCCTTCAACCTGCTGTTGGGGCCCTGGCTGGCCGACCTGTCGTTGCTTACCCGTGTGCTGTTGTCGACGCTGGCCTTGACGCCACTGATGACCTATTTGTTCATCCCGCTTTCCACTCGCTTGCTGGAGCCCTGGCTACAAGGTAACTACCCGCAGCGCCTGGGCAGACGAACCGCCAGCATCGGCAAGCCCTGAAAGCATCCACTTCTACCAATCGGCCAGCCTCGTGCTGGCCGATTTCGTTGTACAAGCAGCCAATATCTGTACAAAAACAACAATACGTACAGGTAAAGTACAAAGCCCCCTCTCGGCCTTCTCAGTAAAAATCCTTAAAATTCAGCAAAATAGGCTAACTCACTCAGCCTGATAGCAAAACCACATGTCGCACATGGTTGTACAACATGCAACTCTGGTATAGCTTTATCCACGGCCTGGTGAGTACCGCCTGCCACTGGTCAGGTATCCCGAGGCGGTACGAGCCAGGCCTTCATTTCTTTCTCACGAGTTGCACATGAGCGCTGCCAGCTTCCCAATTCTGATCACCGGCGCCGGCCAGAGGGTCGGCCTCTACTGCGCCGAGCGTCTGCTCGACGAAGGCCAGCCGGTGATCATCAGCTACCGCCAGATGCGTGACGATATTGCGCAGCTGCGTGAGCGCGGTGCCATCGCCCTGCAGGCTGATTTCAGTGATGAGAGCGGCATCATGGCGTTCATCGAGCAGGTCAAGGCGCAGTGCAGCGGCCTGCGCGCGATCGTGCACAACGCCTCGCAGTGGCTGGCGGAAACGCCAGGCGAAGAAGCGCAGGTCTTTCGTCAGCTGTTCAGCGTGCACATGCTTGCGCCCTACCTGATCAACCTGCATTGCAGCGAGCTGCTGCTGCAGTCGCAACACGCCGACATCGTGCACGTGAGTGACGACGTGGTGCGCAAGGGCAGCGCCAATCGCCCCGCGTACTGCGCCAGCAAGGCGGGCCTGGAAAGCCTGACGTTGTCGTTCGCCGCGCGCTTGGCGCCACGCATAAAGGTCAACACCATCGCTCCAGCGCTGTTGATGTTCAACGATGGTGACGACGACGCCTACCGGACCAAGACCTTGGCCAAATCGGCGCTGGGCATAGAACCCGGCCCGCTGGCCTTCTACCAGACCTTGCGCTATCTGCTGGACAACACCTACGTAACCGGAACGACCCTTACCCTCAACGGCGGCCGCCACCTCAAGTGAGGCGACTGCTCAGGACACTGCCATGAGCCAACCCCTTTCCCAGCAATACCGCGAAATTCTCGTAGGCCTCGGTGAAAACCCGGAGCGCGAGGGTCTGCTCGATACGCCCAAACGCGCGGCCAAAGCCATGCAGTACCTCTGCCATGGTTATCAGCAGTCGCTGGAGGAGATCGTCAACGGTGCGCTGTTCGAGTCCGACAACGACGAGATGGTGATCGTCAAGGACATCGAGCTGTACTCGCTGTGCGAACACCATCTGCTGCCCTTCATCGGCAAGGCGCATGTAGCCTACATCCCCACCGGTAAAGTGCTCGGCCTGTCCAAGGTGGCGCGCATCGTCGACATGTACGCGCGGCGCCTGCAGATCCAGGAAAACCTCACCAAGCAGATCGCCGATGCCATCGCTCGCGTGACCAATGCCGCTGGTGTAGCGGTGGTGATCGAGGCCAAGCACATGTGCATGATGATGCGCGGCGTTGAGAAGCAGAATTCGGTGATGAGCAGCTCGGTGATGCTTGGCGCCTTCCGCGAGTCCTGCAACACTCGCCACGAATTTCTGCAATTGATCGGACGGAGCAACTAATGCCGCGACTGGAACCTGGAATGGCGCGCATCCGCGTCAAGGACCTGCGCCTGCGCACCTACATCGGCATCAAGGAAGAAGAGATCAACAACAAGCAGGACGTGTTGATCAACCTGACCATCCTCTACCCCGCCGTCGATGCGGTCGAGGTCAACGATATCGAGCATGCGCTGAACTACCGCACCATCACCAAGGCCATCATCGCTCATGTCGAAGGCAATCGCTTCGCCCTGCTCGAACGCCTGACTCAGGAGATTCTCGACCTGGTGATGACCCATCAGGCCGTGCGTTACGCCGAAGTGGAAGTAGACAAACCCCATGCCCTGCGTTTCGCCGAGTCTGTCTCCATCACGCTCGCCGGTCATCGCTGACAGCCGCTTTCAGCGGCTTGCCGCTCTCCGGCGAGGCTCTTATCATCGCCGCCACCCATTCCCGGAGAGCCCACCATGACCGAGCAAGAACGCCTCGAACTGGAAGCTGCAGCCTTTCGTGCGCTGGTGCAGCACCTGCGCACACGCCCTGACGTGCAGAACATCGACCTTATGAACCTGGCCGGTTTCTGCCGCAACTGCCTGTCCAAATGGTACAAGGCCGCGGCCGACGACCTCGGTGTCGAAGTGAGCGCCGACCAGGCCCGCGAGACGGTGTACGGCATGCCCTATGCCGACTGGAAGGCCAAGTATCAGCAAGAAGCCTCGGCCGAGCAGAAAGCCGCATTTGCCAAAGGAAAGCATGAATGACCGCGCTCAACGAGCTGCGCAAGCGCCTGCAACAAGACGACTACGCCTTCGGCGAAACCCTGGCCTTCGTCGCCGAGCACTACGACTATCAGCCCAGCGCCTTCCGTAACGGTGATGTGGAGAACGCTGCCGGACAGAACGAAGGCTCCTGCAAGACCCTGGGCCTGGCCCTGCTGGAAGGCTTGAGCACGGATGAAGCGCTGCGCGCCTTCGGCGAGCACTACCGCAGCGTGCTGGCCACGCCACAAGGCAGTGATCACGGCAACATTCGCGCACTGATGAACCACGGCCTGGACGGCGTGAAGTTCGAGCAGCAACCGCTCAAACCCAGAATCTGAATCTGTAGCGCAAAAAACTGCGCAACTGTCGGCAAAGGCTGACAGACATCACATTGCCATCACGCTATGCTGCGCGCCATCACAACATGGAACACGAGGGAACGTGTTCTGCGCGCAGTTGCCGCCCTTCCCTCCTGTTTCGCGCTCGGCATGGAGTCGACCGATGCAGCAAACCCTGGTATGGAAACCGTGGTGCAGTCCTGGCGTGGAAACCCTGCGCCTGAGTCAGGATGCCAATGGCATCCAAGCCACCAGCCATCTCATGCAGGTCATCAAGGGCAACAGCATCGTTGCCAATTACATGATCGATTGCGATCCGGGCTGGCGCTTCCGCCGCCTCTGGCTCAAGGTCGACAACCATGGCCAGCGCAATCTCTGCCTACAGCGTGATCTGCGTGGCAACTGGCTGCTCAACGGCGAACCGCGCGCTGATCTGCTGCAATGTCAACATGTCATGCTCTCGGCCTCGCCCTTCACCCACACACCTGCCCTGCAGCGCAGTGCGCTGGAGACTGGCCAGAGTGATGAGATGCAAGTCGCCTATATCGACATGCTCAGCCTCAAGGTGGAACCACGCCGGCAGCGCTACCAGTGCCTGCGTCGCCACCCTGGTGAAAGCCTCTACCGCAGCCAGGCAGAAGGTCATGCTCAGGAAGAACTGAGCGTCGACGACCACGCGCTGCTGCTCAAGGCCGACCAGCAGTACCTGCGCCTGAGCCAGCGCGACCTGAAAGTCAGCGCACTGGTGTAACGGCACACCAGTAGGGTGCGCCGCGCGCACCGAAGTTTTCGGTGGCATTCTGGTGCGCACGACGCACCCTACGGCCGGTACCACTCAGATCGGCAGTTGCCCGAACGCCCAGCGCAACAGGAAGAACACCAGCAATCCACCACCGATGGTCGCCAGCAGGTGCCGTGTGACAGCGGCGATCGCAATGGCGACCAGGCCCGCCAGCAGGTAGGCGTTGTCCCAGCTCAGCGACCAGCTCTGCCCATCCGGCATCAGCATGCCGGGCACGACAATGGCCGTCAGCACTGCAGTTGGCACGTAATGCAGTCCCTGCCTGATCAACGGCGGAAAACGCAGCTCAGGGAACGCGAACAGGCTGTAGCGGGTGACGAAGGTGATCGCCTGCATGCCCAGGATCAGCAACCAGATATCCATCAGACCAGCTCCTCCTCCAGCATCGGCTTGCGCCGCTCCAACCACACGCCGACGACGATGCCACTGGCCGCGGCCGCCATCAGCCCGAGCTTGTACGGCAGCTCATGACACGCCAGCGCCACGCCTGCCGCGACCAGAGCCGCAGCGACCTGCGGCTGATTGCGCAGCATGGGCACGACAATACCGATGAAGGTCGCCAGCATGGCGAAATCCAACCCCCATTCACCGATGTTCGGCACCGCCTGGCCGAACAGCACGCCGGCCAGCGTGCACAGCTGCCAGTTGCAGTACATGGCCAGGGCCGCGCCGAGAAAGTACCAATGGCGGTAAGCGCCCTTGTCACCACGCGCGTAGCGCTGCACCACCACCGCATAGGCCTCATCGGTGAGCCAGAAAGCCAACGGCATGCGCCAGCGCTTGGGCAGATGGCGCACGTATGGCTGCAGGCTGGCGCTGTACAGGGCATGGCGCAGATTGACCACGAAGGTGGTCAGCAACACCACGGCAATACCGGCGCCGCCGCTCAACAGGCTGATGGCGATGAACTGCGCTGAGCCTGCGAATACCAGCACGGACATGCCCTGCGTCTGCCAGGGATCGAGCCCGGCAGCACCTGCCAGGCTGCCGAAGATGATGCCGAAAGGAATGGCGCCGAGCAGCATCGGCAGCATATCGCGGGCGCCCTGAGTGAATTCTTGATGACGAGACATGGAACCTCCTTGAGCAGGCGAGCTTAGCCAAGCGCCTCGAGCAGGTCTTGAACGTTCTTGCTCTAAATGAAAAGAGGCTGGGCCAACGAGGGCATCTCTTCTATTGTGTGACGCCCTCTCCACGGATCAACTCAGCTGGATGCATATGGATCTGCAAATTTTCATCGTCACCACAGCCCACATCAGCGAATTTCCCAACCCGATCACTTTCACCGAGGGGGCGCCGCTCACGGTTGGCGAGGCGTATCAGGGCGACGAAGGCTGGGATAACTGGTTCCTCTGCACCACACCTGGTCAGCAAGCCGGCTGGGTTCCCGGCCAGGTCATCGAACGGCTCGATGATCGGCACGCCCGCGCACGCGAGGCCTACACCGCCCGTGAACTCGATGTACGCGTCGGCGAGCGGCTGAGCGCGTCGCGCAGCCTCAATGGCTGGTTCTGGTGTACACGCGAAGATGGCGTGGAATCCGGCTGGGTGCCCCGGGCCAATCTCACCGAATACACGCCCTACTGTGTCGTACAAGAAGAAGTCAGCGGCTGCGGTATTGCCGCAGCAGCCAACATTCTCGGCACGACCTACACCGCGATGAAGGCAATCGCCAACGCCATGGGCATTCATGCCGAGGACGAATCCTTGTGGTCCGACAGCCAATACGTCAGGCGTTTGCTGGCCACGGGAGGTGCGACGGCCGCCTCAGGCGAAGCGCCCTTCGTATCGTGGGAGCGCCTGCCGGATCTGGCTCTGCTGGCCATCAAGCACCACCAGGAGAACGATCGCGACTTCTGGCACTGGGTGGTCTTCGAACGCTCGCTAGGTCAGATGCACGTATTGGATTCGGCCAGCTACCTGCCCTCGAACATCCGCACCGACTTCGGCGCCATGCAGCCAAAGTGGTACATCGAAGTGAACAGGCCCGGTGCTTAGCGTCCCGTGCAAAATGCGTCTGCGTCATCTCGATGAGGAGGATGCAGCCGCGACCTCTGGCCACGTCCAGCTAACGCTAATCCATCTTATTTAAATTACGTTAGCCTGCTAATCTTGGCGCCCCGCTTTCCTGCCGTTCGGATTGTTCATCGATGTCGCCGCTCCAGCGCTGCCTGCTGCCCTTCATGGCCCTGACTCTGATCGCTTGCGAGCAGCAACCGCACTTCACTGCGCCAGAACCTGGCGAGGCCCTGTCTGCCGGTGCGGCGACGGTACGCAAGTTCGATCACAACGCCTTCTCCCTGCCCTCGGCCAACCTCGCGCCAAGCCGTCGCCTGGATTTTGCAGTGGGCAACAGCTTCTTCCGCAATCCCTGGGTCACGGCGCCAGCCACCACCACCGCTCGCGATGGCCTGGGCCCGCTGTTCAATACCAATGCCTGCCAGAACTGCCACATCAAGGATGGCCGTGGCCATCCACCGGGGCCGGATGCAGTCAGCGCTGCCTCGATGTTGGTGCGCCTTTCGCTGCCGGCCGGCCCCGAGCATGCCGAAGTGCTGGTGCGCCGGGGCGTCGTCGCCGAACCCAGCTACGGTACCCAACTGCAGGACATGGCCAATCCTGGCGTGGCGCCCGAAGGCAAGGTACGCGTGACTTACAGCAGCGTGCCGGTGCGTTTTGCCGATGGCACGCGGGTGGAGTTGCGCAAACCACAGTTGAACATCAGCCAGCTCGGTTATGGTGACATGCACCCTGACACCCTGTTTTCGGTTCGTATCGCCCCGCCGATGATCGGCCTCGGCCTGCTCGAAGCCATTGCCGAAGCGGATATCCTGGCAGGCGCCGACCCGGACGACGCCGATGGCGACGGTATTTCCGGTCGCCCCAATCGGGTCTGGGACCGTCAGCAGCAGCGCAGCGTGCTCGGCCGTTTCGGCTGGAAGGCTGGTCAGCCCAATCTCAATCAGCAGAATGCCGATGCCTTCGCCAATGACATGGGCCTGACCAGCTCGCTGATCCCTCACGACAACTGCACAGCGGCGCAGGGCGATTGCCTGGCCGCGCCCCATGGCGGTGAACCGGAGGTCAGCGACACTATCCTGGCCAGCGTACTGTTCTACAGTCGCAACCTGGGTGTGCCGGCGCGGCGTAACGTCGACGCGCCCGAGGTGCTCAAGGGCAAGAGCCTGTTCCATCAGGCCGGCTGCCAGAAATGCCATACGCCCAGCTTCACCACGTCGGCCGATGCGGCGGAGCCGGAACTGGCCAACCAGTTGATCCGTCCTTATACAGACATGCTGCTGCACGACATGGGCGCGGGATTGGCCGATGGCCGCGATGAATTTCTCGCCACCGGCCGTGAATGGCGCACGGCGCCGTTGTGGGGCATTGGCCTGACGCAAGCGGTCAATGGTCACACTCAGTTCCTGCATGACGGCCGTGCGCGCAACCTGCTGGAAGCCATTCTCTGGCACGGTGGCGAGGCCGAAGCGGCCAAGCTGCATGTGCTGAAATTCGATGCCGACGAGCGAGCAGCGCTGCTCGCCTTCCTGAATTCCCTCTGAGGAGCCTGCGATGTTGCACAAACCCCTGATCGCCTCTCTGCTCGGCCTGGCCCTGGTCGGCTGTGGCCAGCAGGACCCGCAAGCCAAGGTCAGTGCCGCGCTGACCGATGGCGTCCTGTTACCGGCTTACAGCAGTTGGCAGGAAGCTGACCGTCAACTGGCGGCGAGTGCCGAAGCCTTCTGCGCAGGCAGCACCGATCTGAGTGCCGCGCGCCAGGCCTTTCTCGGGGCACAGAGCGCCTGGGCCGGCCTCCAGCCATTGCTGATCGGGCCGCTGGCCGAAGGCAACCGCGCCTGGCAGATCCAGTTCTGGCCTGACAAGAAGAACCTGGTACAGCGCCAGGTCGAAGCCCTGCTGAAGAACAAGCCGCAGCTGAGCGCGGATGACCTGTCCAATGCCAGCGTGGTGGTTCAGGGCCTCACCGCCTACGAATACATGCTGTTCGACCCCAATCTGGACCTCGCCCAGGCCGAACAGAAAGCGCGCTATTGCCCACTGCTGCAAGCCATCGGTAAGCACCAGCAGGCTCTGGCGGCGCAGATTGTCGGCGAATGGCAGGCCAAGCCTGGCATGGCCGAACAACTGAAGACCTTCCCCAACGAGCGCTACGCCGACTCCAACGAGGCGATCGCCGAACTGCTGCGCGTACAGATCAGCGCCCTGGATGGCCTGAAGAAGAAACTCGGCTCCCCGATGGGTCGGCAGAGCAAGGGCATCGCCCAGCCCTACCAGGCCGAAGCCTGGCGCAGTGCCAGCAGCCTGGCCAGCCAGGGCGCCGCACTGGCCAGCGCTGAACTGCTGTGGCACGGCAGCAACCGTGACGGTATTCAGTCGCTGCTGGGCGACGACCAGGCTGACCTGGCAAAACGTATCGACGCCGCGTACCAGGACACCCGCCAACGCCTGGCAGCGCTCGACAGCCCCCTGGGTGAGTTGCTGGAAGATGAAGCCGGTCGCACTGCCCTGAACGAGCTGTACGACAGCCTCAATCGCCTGCACCGCCTGCAGGAAGGCGAACTGGCCAAGGCGCTCAACGTGCAGATCGGCTTCAACGCCCACGACGGGGACTGAGCATGCAACGCAGGACCTTCCTCGGCCTCAGCGCCGCGGCTGCCAGCCTGGCGGCGGCGGGCGCCTTCGGAGGCTGGACGCTATTGGGCCCATCCGGCCAGCCGCTGCTCTTGTCGGCCCGTGACGACGGTGACGGCAAACACTATGTGGTCGGCTATCGCCTCGACGGCGAACGCGCCTTCGCCACGCCGGTGAACGAGCGCTGCCACGATGTGGTGCCGCACCCGAGCTTGCCTATGGCGCTGTTCGTCGGCCGCCGCCCGAGTACCGAAAGCTACCTGATCGACACGCGCGACGGTCGCCTGCTGCAGACACTCAGCTCGCCGGCCAGCCGCCACTTCAACGGCCATGCGGTGTTCCACAAGGGCGGAGAGTGGCTGTACGCCACCGAGAACGACACTACCGAGCCAGGCCGGGGCGTCATTGGCGTTTATCGCCTGCAAGGTGAGCATCTGCTGCGTGACGGTGAGCACAGCAGCCACGGCGTCGGCCCGCACCAACTGCTGTGGATGCCCGATGGCGAAACCCTGGTGGTGGCCAATGGCGGCATTCGCACTGAAGCGGAAAGCCGCGTGGACATGAATCTCGACGCCATGCAGGCCAGCCTGGTGCTGATCAGGCGCGACGGCAGCCTGGTCAGCCAGGAATATCTGGCCGACCAGCGCAACAGCATCCGCCACCTGGCCGTGGCCCGTGACGGCACGGTGGTCAGCGGCCAGCAGTACATGGGCGACCTGCATGATCAGGTGCCGCTGCTGGCGATCAAGCGCCCCGGCCAACCGTTCCAGCCTTTCGCCCTGGGCGAGACGCAACGCGTGGCCATGAACCAGTACACCGCCAGCGTGGCGATCCACGATGAATTGCGCCTGTTGGCGATGACCGCACCGCGAGGCAACCGCTTCTTCATCTGGGATCTGGACAGCGCCCAGGTGCGCCTGGATGTGCCATTGCCGGACTGCGCAGGCGTCGGCGCGGTTGCCGAGGGTTTCGTGGTCACTTCGGGCCAGGGACGCTGCCGGCTGTACGACTGCCGCGGTGAGCGCATCGTCACCAACGCCCTGCAGCTACCGGCCGGCTTGTGGGACAACCACTTGCGCCTGGCCTGACGGGCTCAGGCGCTGCCGCGCTCGATCAGTTCGAACCCGACGTCCAGCCGCAGTGGCTGGCGTGCTGCCGCCGGTTCGGCGAAGCGCGCCAGCAGGGCATCGGCGATAGCGCAGCCGATGCGCGGTCCGTCCACCCGCACGGTGGAAAGCGGCGGGTAAGTGTGCGCCGCACTGGACAGGTCGCCGAAACCCATCACGGCAAGATCTTCAGGGATGCGCAGGCCACGGCTGAGCGCCTCGGCCATCACGCCTTGTGCCACGGTGTCGGAGCTGCAGACCACCACATCGCCGGCGGCACCCTCCTGCAGCAGGCGCGCCAGGCCTTCGCGACCAACCGCCAAGGTCGCCGGCGCAGGCAGGATCTGCGCTGCCACGGGAGCTTTCATATGGCCCTGCAGCGCCTCCACCAAGCTCTGATAACGACGCAGACCACGCGGGTCATCGATGCCCACCGCCGAGACCCGGCGATAGCCCTTGCCGATCAGATAGCGCGCCACCGCCTGACCCACGGCCTCGTGCGAAAAACCGACCAGCATGTCCACCGGGTGCTCGCACAGATCCCAGGCCTCGACCAGCGGGATGCCGACCCGCGCCAGGCGCTCACGGCTCGCCTGGGTGTGCTGGGTACCGGTCAGCACGATGCCGTCCGGCCGCCGACCCAACACTGCCTCGAGCAAAACCTCCTCTTGCTCGGGGCTGTAGCCGGTGAGGCCGAGCAGGGTCTGGTAACCGGCAGCAGCCAGGCGGTCAGTCAGCGCCTGCACGGTGTCGGCGAAAATCGAGTTGGCAATGGTCGGCAGGAAGATCGCTACCAGCCGGCTGCGGCTGGACGCCAGAGAACCTGCCGCGAGATTGGGCACATAACCGGTCGCCCGTACTGCTTCCAGTACGCGCTTACGGGTGGCATCGGTGACCACTTCGGGGCGGCCCAGTGCCCGCGATACGGTGATCGGCGACACCCCTGCCACCCTGGCGACATCGATCAGTGTCGGGACCGCACTGCTGCGGATGCCAGCAGGTTTCCTGCTCATGTCACGCCTCCAGTCATTCGAGCGCCTCGCATCATAGAGGCACTTCATCCCAGCCGAGATACGTTGTCATACAACTTTAGTCATATAAGCTCCTAGAATGCCGGGCCTGCACCTGCCTGAGGCCACTCGCGCGATGTTCAAATACGCTGTACGAACACAAGAGAACACCGTATTAGAGCCTACCGAGCTGTAGTTTCCCTTACTAATCATGAGTGTTTTACAGGTTGGAGCTGCTCAGTGAAACGTAGACTGAAGACCTCAATTTCCCCCCACTGTCGCGTTGACATTACCTGGGATGGTGCTGATAATCGGCCCAAGTCATACGACAACGTATGACAAACCAATAACAACAAGCAACAAGAGTCCAGGCCCCGCCATGACCACGATCTCCAGCGAACTGCGCCCCTTCAATCGCCTGCTGCTGACCGGCGCTGCCGGCGGGCTGGGCAAGGTACTGCGCGAACGTCTGCGCCCCTACGCCACTATCCTGCGCCTGTCCGACATCGGCGAGATGGCACCGGCTGCCGGCCCCCACGAAGAAGTGGTGCGCTGTGATCTGGCAGACAAAGCCGCCGTGCATCAACTGATCGAAGGCGTCGACGCCATCCTGCACTTCGGTGGCGTCTCGGTCGAGCGCCCCTTCGAAGAAATTCTCGGCGCCAACATCTGCGGCGTATTCCATGTCTACGAAGCGGCCCGCCGCCATGGTGTGAAGCGCGTGGTGTTCGCCAGCTCCAACCACGTCATCGGTTTCTACAAGCAGGACGAACACCTCGACGCCAACTGCCTGCGTCGCCCGGATGGCTACTACGGCCTGTCCAAGTCCTATGGCGAGGACATGGCCAGCTTCTACTTCGACCGCTACGGCATCGAAACCGTCAGCATCCGCATCGGCTCCTCGTTCCCCGAACCCGCCAACCGCCGCATGATGAGCACCTGGCTGAGCTACGACGACCTTACCCACCTGCTCGAACGCTGCCTCTACACCGAGAACGTCGGCCACACCGTGGTTTACGGCATGTCGGATAACCGCGATGTGTGGTGGGACAACAGCAAGGCCGCGCACCTGGGCTTTACGCCCAAGGACAGCTCGGAAGTCTTCCGCGACAAGGTGGAAGCGCAGCCCATGCCGGCCGCTGACGATCCGGCGCGCATCTACCAGGGTGGGGCCTTCGTTGCCGCCGGCCCGTTCGGCGACGACTGAACAGCCCCCTCGACGCCCCAAGCCATAACAACACGTAGAGCGCCACAGCCATGACAGCCGAACTGATTGTCGATGCGCGCAACGCCACGGGTGAAAGCCCAGTGTGGAACGCTGCCGAACAGGCTCTTTACTGGGTCGACATCCCTGCCGCCCGCCTGCACCGCTGGTCCGCGGCCGACGGCAAGACGCAGAGCTGGCAGGCCGACGAGATGCTCGCCTGCATCGCCATGCATCCTGCCGGCGGCTGGATCACCGGCATGCAGAGCGGCATCTTCCATCTGCGTCCGCAAGACGATGGCAGCGTACAGGCAGAGCGCCTGGCACAGGTCGAACATGCCCGCCCGCAGATGCGCTTCAACGACGGTCGCTGCGACCGCCAGGGTCGCTTCTGGGCCGGCACCATGCTGCTGGATATGGCCGCCGGTGCCCGCGTCGGCGCGCTGTATCGCTACGACGGTCAGTTGCAACAGGTGCTCGACGACTTCATCGTGCCCAATGGCCTGGCCTTCAGCCCCGACGGCCGCATCATGTACCTGTCTGACTCGCATCCAAGCGTGCAGAGCGTCTGGGCCTTCGACTACGACATCGACAGCGGCACGCCGCACAACCGCCGCCTGTTCATCGACATGACACAGCACCCGGGCCGCCCCGATGGCGCGGCGATGGATGTCGACGGCTGCTACTGGATCTGCGGCAACGACGAAGGTCTGGTCCACCGTTTCACCCCCGACGGCCGCCTGGATCGCTCGCTCGCCGTGCCGGTTAAGAAGCCCGCCATGTGCGCCTTCGGTGGCGCCAATCTGGACACCCTGTACGTGACCTCGATCCGCCCCGGCGGCGATCTCTCCGACCAGCCACTGGCAGGTGGTGTATTCGCCCTGCAGGCCGGTGTGCGCGGCATCGAGGAGCCTGCCTTCCAACCCTGATCCGATTCACCCCGGGCCGCTCGCGGCACCGGACTCAAGCTGCTGTAAACCCACAACAACAAGACGGAGTTTTCCGCATGAACCTCAAACGTAAGTTGCTTCTCGCCACACTTCCGCTAGCGCTCGGTCTGTCCTCCTTCGTACAGGCCGAGACGACCCTGAAGATTGCCGAAATCCACCCTGCTGGCTACCCGACCGTAGTCGCCATGGAAAACCTCGGCAAGAAGCTGGAAGCTGCCACCAACGGCGAGATCAAATCCCGCATGTTCGCCGGCGGCGTTCTCGGCTCCGAGAAGGAAGTCATCGAGCAGACCCAGATCGGTGCCGTCCAGCTGACCCGCGTCAGCCTCGGTTCGGTCGGTTCGGTAGTTCCGGCCACCAACGTCTTCAACATGCCGTTCGTGTTCCGCGACGTCGACCACATGCGCAAGATCATCGACGGTGAGATCGGCCAGGAAATCCTCGACGCCATCACCAACTCCGACTTCAACATGGTCGGTCTGGCATGGATGGACGGCGGCAGCCGCAGCCTCTACACCAAGAAGCCGATACGCAGCATCGAAGACCTGAAAGGTATGAAGATCCGCGTAATGGGTAACCCGCTGTTCATCGATACCCTCAACGCCATGGGTGCAAACGGCATCGCCATGGACACCGGTGAAATCTTCAGCGCCCTGCAGAGCGGCGTGATCGACGGCGCCGAGAACAATCCGCCTACCCTGCTCGAGCACAACCATTTCCGCTCCGCCAAGTACTACACCCAGACGCACCACCTGATCCTGCCCGAGCCGCTGCTGATGTCCAAGACCACCTGGAACAAGCTGACGCCGGAACAGCAGGAACTGGTCAAGAAACTGGCCAAGGAAGCGCAACTGGAAGAGCGCCAACTGTGGGACAAGAAGAGCGCCAGTAGCGTAGAGAAACTGAAGGCTGAAGGCGTCGAGTTCATCGAAGTCGATACCAAGCCCTTCTATGACGCTACCGCCCCGGTTCGTGAGAAGTACGGCGCGCAGTTCGCCGAGCTGATCAAGCGCATCGAAGCCGTTCAGTAATCCACGCGCAAGCGCGCGGCGCCGGCACCTCGCCTGCGCCGCGCAACCGGTGAAGCCTCATGAAAAACCTGGTTCTGGGCGTCAACGACGCCATCTACCGTGCCTGTATCGCGACCGCCGGCCTGGCGATCGTGATCATGGCTTTGATCATCCCCTGGGGCGTATTCAGCCGTTACGCGCTGGGTCAAGGACTGGGCTGGCCCGAGCCTATTTCAGTGCTATTGATGGTGCTGTTCACCTTCGTCGGTGCCGCTGCTGGCTACCGTGCGGGGGCCCACATGGCTGTGACCTCACTGACCGATCGCCTGCCACAAACACTGGTACCGCTGATCACATTGTTCGTACGCCTGATCATGGGTGGCATCGCGCTGTTCATGCTGATTTGGGGTTACAAACTCTGCGTAGCGACCTGGAACCAGTACCTCAGCACCCTGCCCTCGGTACGCGTCGGCATCAGCTACATGCCAATCCCGGTGGGCGGTTTCATCACCCTCCTGTTCGTCATCGAACAACTGCTGTACGGCGATCAACACAAGCGCCGTGCCGTCGACTTCGAACACACTGAAGATTCCAAGGAGGCCGCGTAAATGGATGCCGCCATTCTTTTGGGCAGTTTCATTGTCCTTATCCTGCTACGCGTCCCCGTTGCTTATTCGCTTGGCGTTTCCGCACTGATCGGCGCCTGGTGGATCGATATCCCCCTGCACGCCGTGATGATCCAGATCGCCGGTGGCGTGAACAAATTCTCCCTGCTGGCCATTCCGTTCTTCGTCCTGGCCGGCGCAATCATGGCCGAAGGCGGCATGGCCCGGCGCCTTGTGGCGTTCGCCGGGGTGCTGGTCGGCTTCGTCCGCGGCGGGCTGTCGCTGGTCAACATCACCGCTTCGACCTTCTTCGGCGCCATCTCCGGCTCCTCCCTGGCCGATACCGCCTCTGTCGGTTCGGTGCTGATCCCGGAAATGGAAAAGAAAGGCTATCCGCGCGAGTTTTCCACCGCCGTGACCGTTTCCGGTTCGGTGCAGGCACTGCTCACCCCGCCCAGCCACAACTCGGTGATCTACTCGCTGGCCGCTGGCGGCACGGTGTCCATCGCGGCTCTGTTCGTCGCCGGCATCGGCCCTGGCCTGCTGCTCAGCTTCACCATGGCCGCGCTGTGCCTGTGGTTCGCCAAGAAGCGCAACTACCCCAAGGGCGAAGTGATTCCGCTGCGCCAGGCGCTGAAAATCTGTGTCGAAGCGCTGTGGGGCCTGATGACCATGGTCATCATCCTCGGTGGCATCCTCAGTGGCGTGTTTACCGCCACCGAATCAGCGGCTGTCGCGGTGGTCTGGGCGTTCTTCGTGACCATGTTCATCTACCGCGACTACAAGTGGCGTGAACTGCCGAAGATGCTGCACCGCACCGTGCGCACATTGTCGATCGTGATGATCCTCATCGCCTTCGCAGCCGCGTTCGGCTACATCATGACCCTGATGCAGATTCCGTCGAAGATCACCACGGCGTTTCTGACCTTCTCGGACAACCGCTACGTGATCCTGATGTGCGTCAACTTCATGCTGCTGGTGCTGGGCACGCTGATGGACATGGCGCCACTGATCCTGATCCTCACGCCGATTCTACTGCCAGTGGTGACGTCCTTCGGCGTCGACCCGGTGCACTTCGGCATGATCATGCTGGTCAACCTCGGTATTGGACTGATCACACCACCGGTAGGTGCGGTACTCTTCGTCGGCGCCGCAATCGGCAAGGTCACCATCGAAAATACCGTGAAGGCACTGCTGCCGTTCTACATCGCGCTGTTCGCCGTGCTGATGGCCGTTACCTACATCCCTGCCATTTCGCTGTGGCTGCCGAGCGTCGTGCTCTGACAGCAACTGGGCAGTGAACGACAACGCCGCCCAATCGGGCGGCGTTTTGCTTTAGGGCCTGTTTTTCAGGCCATGACAACAGGATTTCGTCATGCAACCGTTTCCGCGTCACATCGCCGTCCTGATCCTCGCAACACTGGCTTGCTCGTTCGCGGGCAACCACATCGCGGCGCGGATCGCCTTCGACCACGACACCGGGCTGCTGCTGGCCATGCTCGCGCGTGCCGGCGTGACCCTGGTCGCGCTGGCCGCCCTGGTACTGTGGCGACGTGAATCGCTGAAACTGGGTCGCGCCACCTGGGGCTGGCAGGTCTTGCTGGGCCTGCTGATCGCCATTCAAAGCTTCTGCATCTACTCGGCCGTGGCGCGCATTCCCGTGGCCCTGGCGCTGCTGGTAGTCAACCTCTCGCCAATCCTGCTGGCACTGCTCACCTGGGCGCTCGGCGGTGCAGCGCCAACCCGACAGGCGCTGGCCATCATGGGCGTGATCCTCTTCGGCCTGGTGTTGGTGCTCGACGTTCCTGGCCGCCTGGCCAGCAGCGATGCGCCGGACGGCGAGTGGATGGCAGGCATCCTGTTCAGCCTGACGGCTGCCGCCGTTTTCGCCGTGGCGTTGTGGATCACCGAAAATCGTCTGTCGAAAATCGCTGGCTCGGTACGCAGCATGCTGACCCTGGCCGTGGTGTTCAGCGCCTCGGCCCTGCTGGGCAGCAGCGGCCTTATTCCTGGCGGTTTGAGCCTGCCCAATGCCAGTACCGGCTGGATCGCACTGGCCTGCCTGGTCCTGCTCTATGGTGCAGCTTTTTCAACCCTGTTCATCTGCATGCCGCGTCTGAATATCGCGCGCAATGCACCGGTGATGAACATGGAGCCGGTGGCCGGCATGATCCTGGGCTGGCTGATTCTGGGGCAGGTATTGGGAGCCCTGCAGGTGATCGGCGGTTTGATCGTGGTCGGCGGTATCGTCGCCCTGGCCTATCGGCGCTAGAGCGCGCCATGTGCGCTGATTTTTCTCACCGCCAAAAGACACTCGGCGGCCCAGGGCCGCCGAGTGTCTGCAGGGAGTTTCAGCCGTGCAGCGCTTCCGCCTCGGCCGCTTCGTGCGCCTGACGCAGGCGCTCGCGGCTGTTGGTCAGGTGCAGGCGCATCGCAGCCCGCGCCGCCTCGGCATCCTGACGCGCGATGGCTTCGAAGATCTGCTCGTGCTCGCGCTCCAGACGCGCCATGTAGTGGGTCTGGTCGTCACGCGCCAGGCTGGCGGAATTGACCCGAGTACGCGGGATGATGCTGGTACCCAGGTGACTGAGAATATCGGTGAAGTAGCGGTTGCCGGTAGCCTCAGCAATGCGCAGATGGAATTGGAAATCAGAGGACACCGCATCGCTGGCATGCATCGCGCTCTCGTTGATGGCATCCAGCGCCTCGCGAATAGCCTTCAGCTGTACGTCATTACGGCGCTGAGCTGCCATCCCGGCAGACTCCACCTCAAGACTGATACGCAGTTCAAGAATGGCCAGCACGTCGCGCAAGGTGACGATGGTTGCCGGATCGATGCGAAAACCACTGGCACTGGGCGTATCCAGCACGAAAGTGCCGATGCCGTGACGGGTCTCGACCAGACCCGCTGCCTGCAAGCGCGACAAGGCCTCGCGCACCACGGTACGGCTGACGCCCTGTTCTTCCATGATCGCCGACTCCGTCGGAAGCTTCTCACCGCGCTTGATCAGCCCATCGCGAATGCGCTGCGACAGATCGGCTACCAACTCCTGGGCCAGGCTGCGGTGCTTGCGACGAGCACGAGGTTGAGCGTTTTGCGTTTCCATGGCGGACGAATTCTCGATTTAGGACTTGAGGCTTTGCAGCAATGATAGCCTAGCAGTTGTACGATGACACTATGAATTCCCGACAATTACAGCCCCCGGAGCGTCAAATGCCAACGACTCTGCTGACCCTGAGCGATAGCCTGACCCAGTTGACCCTTGCCCCGGAACTAGGCGCAAGCCTGGTCAACTGGGTGCGCCTGAGCGACGGCCTGCCGCTGCTTCGCCACAGCGACGAACAAGCGCTGGCTGCCGCCAATCCCAGACGATTGGCCTGCTACCCGTTGCTGCCCTGGTCCAACCGTATTGGCGGCGGCGGTTTCGCTACCCCTGACGGCTGGCAAGCGCTTGATGCCAATACCGAACACGAACCTCTGCCGATACATGGCAGTGCCTGGCAACAACCCTGGCAGATAGTCAATGCGACGTCCGACAGCGCCGTCCTGGAACTGCGTAGCCAAACACCTTTTCCCTATCGCGCCACTCTCCACGTACAACTCACTGACGGCCGTCTGCGACTGACGTTACAAGCCACACATCTCGGCGAGCAGCCCACCTGGTATGGACTCGGCCTGCATCCTTATCTGCCGCGCACTGCACACACGCGCGTGCAGGCGCAAGCAGGCGGCGTCTGGTTGTGCAGCGAGGACAAACTGTCCAGCCAGTGGATTGAGTTACCGCGGACCTGGAACTTCGACGAGCCCGGCTTGTTGCCGCAGCAACTTGTCGATAATGCGTTTACCCAATGGCCAGGGCATGCTCGCATCATTCAACCAGACGCAGGTTATCAGCTCGTCTGCGAGGCGCAGGGCAGCGATATGTTTCTGTTGTTTTGCCCGCAAGCGCAGAACTTCTTCTGTTTCGAGCCCGTCACTCACCCGGTCAACGCCCACCATTTGCCGGGGCAACCAGGGCTAAGATTACTGGCAGCGGAGCAAAGTGTTCAGATGAGTTTCAGCCTGCATTACCAGACGCTTGCAGACTGATCACTGGACATTCAAAGGGCATTGGCGATAATACCCGCCAGTTGCCCAATGCAACTTTTCTCGGAAAAAAGTTACAGATAGATAAGTAACTGAAGAGAAAGGAGAAAGATGCAAAGCGTGAAACTTTGCAAACTGTTCTCCCAGCCAACCAAGGCAAAGCACTTTAGATTGATCCCTCAGCACAACAGTGAAACCTGGTGTTTCGGCTGTTGTGTGGGTCGATCACAACCTACAGGTAAAAACAGTGACGAAAGACGAACTGCGCGCCGAACTCGAGCGCCAGGCGCAGCGTTACAAGGATGTATACGGCGGAGAAGTCATCACCTACGCCGCTCAGCCGGACCCCGACCGCAAACCCTGGCGCAAGAAGCCCAGCCTGCTCGACCAGGCCTTCGAGAAAGAAATCGAGAAAATCGAGAAAGAACGCCAGGACAAGCAGGACGCTGCCGACGAAACCGCCGGCTAGCGGCCGAAAAAGGCGTTCTACAGTCACTCCCGCGCAAGGCTGGAGTCCAATCACTGCACAGCACCGGACTCCAGCCTCCGCGGGAATGACGACCCTTTCAGCCCTGACCTAACGCTTCCTGCTACCGGTCAGCGAGCCCATGAGCCCCCGCACCAGTTGCCGACCAATCTGGTTGGCGGCCTGGCGCAGTGCGGTCTTCATCGCGCTGCCAATCAGATCACTGGCCATATCGCCCAGCCCCGGCTCCGCCTTCCGCTTCTCTGCCGGCTCGACTGGCTCGACATTGCGAGCTTGCTCGGCACGCGCGGTGAGCAGCTCATAGGCCGACTCGCGATCGACAGGCTTGTCGTAGCGCCCAGCCAGCGGCGACTGACGCACCAATGCCGCACGCTCGGCCTCATTCAGCGGGCCGATACGCGACTGCGGTGGCGCGATGGCCACGCGCTGAACCATGGCCGGTGTGCCTTTTTCCTCCAGCGTGCCAACCAATGCTTCACCAATCCCCAGTTCGGTGAGCACGCTGAGCGCGCTGAATGCCGGGTTCGGGCGAAAACCATCGGCCACTGCGCGCAGGGCCTTCTGCTCCTTGGCCGTGAACGCGCGCAAGCCATGCTGAATACGCAGGCCGAGCTGAGCCAGGACATCGTCCGGCAGATCGCTCGGCGACTGGGTGACGAAATACACCCCGACGCCCTTGGAACGAATCAGCCGCACCACCTGCTCCAGGCGCTCCTGCAGCGCCTTGGGCGTACCCTGAAAGAGCAGGTGCGCCTCGTCGAAGAACAGCGCCAGTACCGGTTTGTCGGCGTCACCGCGCTCCGGCAGTTGCTCGAACAGTTCGGCCAACAGCCACAGCAGGAAGGTTGCATACACCTTGGGCGCCTCATGAACCAGGCGGGAGGCATCGAGCAAGTGCACGCGCCCGCGACCATCGCGATCAGGGTGCAGAAGGTCTTCGAGCTGCAACGCCGGCTCGCCGAACAGGGCCTCGGCACCCTGCTGCTCCAGCCCTGCCAGGCGACGTAACAACGCCTGTGCCGAGGAGCTGGTGAACAATGCACTGTCCTCCCCCAGCACGTGCGGATTGTCCTTGAGGTAGCCGAGCAGCGCCTTCAGGTCTTTCAGGTCGAGCAGCAACAAACCTTCGCGATCAGCCACCTTGAACGCCGCGTAAAGCGCCGCCTGCTGGCTGTCAGTCAGCTCGAGCAGTGCGCCAAGCAGCAGCGGCCCCATCTCGCTGAGGGTGGTACGCAGCGGGTGGCCGCTCTGACCGTGTACGTCCCACAGCGTCACCGGATAGGCCAGCGGCTGATGATTCAGCCAGGGCATGCTGGCGATGCGCTCGGCGACCTTGCCTTGCGGCGCGCCGGCAGCGCCCAGACCACACAGATCACCTTTTACATCAGCGGCGAACACTGCCACCCCGGCGTCGCTGAACGTCTCGATCAACCGTTGCAGGGTCACCGTCTTGCCGGTGCCAGTAGCGCCAGCGATAAGACCGTGACGGTTGGCCAGGCGCAAAGGCTGACCAACCGCCTGACCATCACTGCCAGCACCCAATACGAACTGTGAATTCAAAGGCATCTTGCCATCCCCTGGGTTAAAGCTTTACTGCAGTTATACCGATACAAACAGCAGGACAAACAGTTATTCCATCTGCCGCAACAGCCCGCGAAACGCTCTTGAAAGCGCAGCCGCGGAATACAAGACTGGTTCCAGAGCCATCCGGACGCAAGACAACATGAGCAAAAACCTGCAGTTCAGCCACAAGATTCTGCTCGCGGCCTCCCTGGTAGTGATTGCCGCCTTCTCGCTGTTCACCCTCTACAACGATTACCTGCAGCGCAACGCCATCCGCGAGGACCTGGAAAGCTATCTGCATGAAATGGGTAACGTGACCGCCAGCAACATCCAGAACTGGTTGTCCGGACGCATCTTGCTGGTGGAAAGCGCAGCGCAGTCGATCAGCAACGACAGCGAGCCGGATCGTGTGGTCAACCTGCTGGAGCAGAAAGCGCTGACCTCTTCCTTCGCCTTTACCTACCTGGGCACCGAAAGCGGCGGTTTCACCATGCGCCCGGACGAGCAGATGCCTGCCGACTACGACCCACGCACGCGCCCCTGGTACAAGGATGCCCTGGCTGCCGGCGGCACCACCCTTACCGAGCCTTACGTCGATGCCGCAACCGGTGAACTGATCATCACCATCGCCACCCCGGCCAGGCCAGCTGGTGTGGTCGGTGGCGACCTGAGCCTGCAGACCCTGGTCAACATCATCAATGCACTGGACTTCGACGGCATCGGCTACGCCTTCCTGGTCAGCGCCGATGGCAAGGTTCTGGTGCACCCGGACAAGAGCCTGGTGATGAAGAACCTCAAGGACATCTACCCGCAGAACACGCCACGCATCAGCAGCGAATTCAGTGAGGCGCAGCTCGATGGCAACACCCGCATTCTGACCTTCGCACCAGTCCAGGGCCTGCCCTCGGTCAACTGGCACATCGGCCTGTCGATCGACAAGGCCAAGGCCTATTCCATGCTCACCGAGTTTCGCGCCTCGGCGATCATCGCCACGGTGATTGCCGTGGTGCTGATCATTGCCCTGCTCGGCCTGCTGATCCGTGTGCTGATGCAGCCGCTGACAGCCATGGGCAAGGCCATGCAAGACATCGCCCAGGGCGAAGGTGACCTGACCAAGCGCCTGGCGATCCAGTCCAATGACGAATTCGGCGCCCTGGCGCGCTCCTTCAATCAGTTCGTCGAACGTATCCACAGCTCCATCCGTGAAGTGTCATCGGCTACCGTCCAGGTCAATGAAGTGGCCAAGCTGGTGGTCAATGCCTCCAACTCCTCGATGGCCAACTCCGACGAGCAGGCCAGCCGCACCAACAGCGTGGCAGCCGCCATCAATCAACTCGGCGCGGCGGCACAGGAAATTGCCCGCAACGCCGCCGATGCTTCGAGCCAGGCATCGGATGCCCGTCATCAGGCAGAAGACGGCGGCAAGGTAGTGCAGCAAGCGATCCGTTCGATGAGCGAGCTGTCGAACAAGATCAGCGACGCCTGCGCCAAGATCGAGATGCTCAACAGCAAGACGGTGGACATTGGCCAGATCCTCGAAGTGATCAAGAGCATCTCGCAGCAGACCAACCTGCTGGCGCTCAACGCCGCCATCGAAGCCGCGCGAGCCGGTGAAGCCGGGCGCGGCTTTGCCGTGGTCGCCGACGAGGTGCGCAACCTGGCGCACCGCACCCAGGAGTCAGCGCAGGAAATCGAGAAAATGATCGAGGAACTGCAGGTCGGCTCTCGAGAATCCGTCACTACCATGACCGAGAGCCAGCGCTACAGCGAAGAAAGCGTGGACATCGCCAACCAGGCCGGCGAACGACTGGGCACGGTGACTGCCCGCATCGGCGAGATCGATGGGATGAACCAGTCGGTGGCCACCGCCACCGAGGAACAGACCTCGGTGATCGAGTCACTGAACATGGACATCATCGAGATCAACACCCTCAACCAGGAGGGCGTGGAAAACCTGCAAGCCACCCTGCGCGCCTGCGGCGACCTGGAGCAGCAGGCCGCGCGCCTCAAGCAGATGGTCGACAGCTTCCGAATCTGAAACAGCCAGTGACAAGAAGGGCGCCGCAGCGCCCTTCTCGATTATCGTTCATGCTCAGGCTTGTCTTCGGCCTGCTCCTGCAGTTGACGCCACAGTTCGGCCGCATCGGCGAACTCGGTCCCATCCTCTTCGCTCAGGGCATCGGGGTCGTATCGCCGTACACAGCCTTCACCCAAAGTCGGCGGCGCCTTCGAAGTCGCCTTGTCCAGTGGATCGGTCATGCCGTTCGAGCCTCCATCAACTGGCCTCCAGGGAGCCCTGCTCGTGCTGGGCGAACTCCTTGACGGCGCGCAGTACGTCGCAACGACTGATCTGTCCTACCAGCCGACCGTGCTCGATCACCGGCAAACGTCGCCGCCGCCCCCGCAGAAAACGCTCGGACACTTCGATGATGTCAGCCTCCGGGCTCACCGTCTCGACCTCGGTGGTCATGTAGGTGCTGACGGTGCCGCCGACGGCTTCGTAGTAGGCACCGGAGAGAATGCCACGCAAGCAGTCACCCTCCGACAGCAGGCCTATCAGGTGGCCCTGGGAATCGACCACCGGCGCACCGGAAATCCGGTGTTCCAGCAACCGATTGATGGCGGTGAACAGATCGGTATCCGACCTGAAGGTCACCAGATGGCGAGTCATGTAGTCGCGCACCTTGATGGACTTGAGCATGGGCGTTCTCCTCTGACGTACATCGGGCTGGCCCACGCAGCAGGATCAGTCGAACACCACCGTCTTGTTGTCGTGCACCAGCACTCGGTCTTCCAAGTGATAGCGTAGCCCACGCGCCAGCACCATCTTCTCCACATCCTTGCCCAGCCGCACCATTTCCTCGATATCGTCGCGATGGGTCACGCGCACCACGTCCTGCTCGATGATCGGCCCGGCATCCAGCTCCTCGGTGACGTAATGCGAAGTGGCGCCGATCAGCTTCACGCCGCGCAGCGAAGCCTGGTGGTAGGGTTTGGCGCCGACGAACGACGGCAGGAAGCTGTGATGGATGTTGATCACGCGCTGGGCAAATTCGGCGCACAACGCCGGTGGCAGAATCTGCATGTAGCGCGCCAGGACGATGACATCGGCCCGATGTTCCTTGACCAGCCGCTCCACCTCGGCGAAGGCCGGCGCCTTGTCCTTGGGATCGACCGGAACATGGAAGTAAGGAATGCCGTGCCACTCGACCATGCTGCGCAGATCGTCATGGTTGGCGATTACGCAGGGAATCTCGCAATCGAGTTCATTGCTGTGCCAACGGTGCAACAGATCAGCCAGGCAGTGCGACTCGCGACTGGCCATCAGCACCACGCGCTTCTTCTGCGCCGAATCGGTGATACGCCACTCCATGGAGAACTCGCGGGCAATGGGCGAGAACGCCTGCTTGAAACCATCCAGATCGAACGGCAGCGAGTCGGCACGGATTTCGTGACGCATGAAGAACCAGCCACTCTGTGTATCGGAGTGATGACTGGCTTCGGTAATCCAGCCGTTATAGGTAGCGAGGAAATTACTGACTTTGGCAACGATGCCGACGCGGTCAGGGCAGGAGATGACCAATCTGAACGTGCGCATAACTAAACCCCACTGGCGGCGCAAAAAGTCGACCATTCTAACGATTTGCCGGCAAAACTGCAGCAGCCACGCACCTGCAAAAGCACGCGACCGGGTACCTGGAAAGAGCCCTATTTGAGCGCACCGAAAACTTCAGGGCCTAGTTGCAGTAGCCGGTTTAATTCAAGCCTGAGCGACACATAGGGTTGCAGTACACTTCAGTTATTTTGTGGCCTGCTGTTTACTTGCTAAAAGTGCATGACTATTATTAGGCCACTGTTGACTACCACAGACTTATTCACGCCAAGGTAATGCCCATGTCGCTGATCAACGAATACCGCAACATCGAAGAAAGCATCAAAGAGCTCCAAGAGCGCCTGAAGAACATGTCGCAAGACGACAAGCTGAAGAAAGAGCTGGAATTCGAAGGTAAGCTGCGCACCCTGATGGGCGAATATCAGAAGTCGCTGCGCGACATCATCGCCCTGCTCGATCCTGAAGCCAAAACCGGCAAAGGCGTACGTGCCAGCAAGCCTGTTGCTGCCAAGCGTGCGCGCAAGGTCAAGCAGTACAAGAACCCGCACAGCGGCGAAGTGATCGAAACCAAAGGCGGCAACCACAAGACGCTGAAAGAATGGAAAGCCAAGTGGGGCGCCGACGTCGTCGAAGGCTGGGCCACTCTGCTGGGCTAATTCCTGAGCGACACCCAAAACGCCAGCCTTGCTGGCGTTTTTTATTGTCGATATTTTTCAGGCTTAACCGTTTTAGGCAATTGCCTGCACCCGCAATTACGCTGAACGAACGAAAAACTTCCGCCCCTACATTTTGCTTACACAGTAATGACGAGACCATCGTCTCTGTGCATTGCCTTGGCAGCCTCTTGTCCGGTTCAAACGCCAGCGGAATTCACGGCAAAACGCGCCTGCAGCGCCTGTGCATACGCCTGCCACTGCTGCAAAAGTTGTAATTGGCTCGGGCTGCAGTCGGTGCGCAACTGCTCCAATGCCGCGTGAAATTGCGTCAGGGTATTGGGCGCACCGAACTCCGGATCGCTCAAACGCTGCCGGCAGAACTCTTCCCAGCGCAGAGATTCAGCGGCTGACAGACTTGAAGGGAAATTGCGCGCCCGATAACGAAACAATAACTCTGGCAGTCGTGCATCATCGAATGGCCATTTTTTGCCGTCGGCCAATGCTTCAGGTTGAGCGCCACGCACCTGCTCACACAAACGACGGTCACGATCACCGATAAACCCATCGTAAAGCTGTTGTTCGGGGTCGTTACTGCCTGCGAAGGCTTCTTCACGGTAAATGGCCGCTAATTTGTCCTGCCAAAGCGGCTGTTCATTTTTCAGCACTTCAACATTGCGCTCACAGATCGACCAGTCCAGTTGCAGGCGTTGCCGATCCCCCTCGCGCAGCACCGCAAGCGGTGCCACTACCGGACAGCGATTGATATGCAGCAGCTTCAGCGGCACCGGCAACTCGCCCTCGGCGAGGTCCTCGCGGCGCGTGTAGAGACGACTGCGCAGCGTATCGGCGTCCAGATTCAGCAAGGCCGAAGGATCGGCCTGTAGATCACAGACGATCAGTGCATTGCGATTGCGCGGATGCCAAGCCAGCGGCAGCACGGGCGCCAGATAATGACGTGCCGCAGAGAAGCGTCCGGAAATGTGCAACAGCGGCTGCAGCAGGCGAATCTGATCCAGTACCCGCTGTTTGCTACGCAGTTGGTAGAGAAAGTCGTAAAGCTTCGGCTGTCGGTCGCGCAGCAGCCGTGCCAGGCCGATAGTGGCGCGCACGTCGGACAGCGCATCGTGAGCCTGGCCATGGTCGATGCCATTAGCCTGGGTCAGGCGCTCCAGCTTGAGCGACACCCGCCCCTCTTCCTCGGGCCACTCGATGCCCTCGGGACGCAGCGCATAAGCGGTGCGCACCAGATCGATCAGGTCCCAGCGGCTGTTGCCCCCCTGCCACTCACGCGCGTAAGGATCGAAGAAGTTACGGTAGAGGCTGTAGCGCGTCACCTCGTCATCGAAGCGCAAGCTGTTGTAGCCGGCGCCACAGGTGCCCGGCGCAGAGAGCGCGGCATGCACACGGGTCATGAACTCGCCTTCGTCGAGCCCTGACTGCTGCAGGCGCTGAGGGTCGATACCGGTCACCAGACACGCAGCCGGGTGCGGCAGAATGTCATCGCTGGGGCGGCAGTAGATGTTCAGCGCCTCGCCGACCTCGTTCAGCGCCTCATCGGTACGGATACCCGCCACCTGCAGCGGACGATCACACCGCGGATTGATACCGGTGGTCTCGTAGTCGTACCAGAAGATGCTGGAAGTCATTTGGTGGCTCCGTACCGGACGTAAGGTTGTCGGCAGTCTATCATCCGCTTCCAGGCTCGCCGCTCCCGGCCAAAGCATGAACCAGTGCACAGCCGCTGCGCCGCCAGACACGCCGCACTTGTCGGGCAGCTGCCGTAACCACTAGCATTGGCAGCCCCCACACTCTACCTACAAGGATGCAACCATGAGTGACGCGATCACCCCCAATCCCTATGCCGCTCCCACCAGCGACCTGCAACAGACCTCGCCTAACCAGACACCGAGCATCGAAGAAGCCCTGGCGCGCGGCTATGACTTCAGCATCGGCGAGCTGCTGAGCGAGTCCTGGAGCAAGGTCAAGGGCACCAAAGGCATCATCATCGGTGGTTTCCTGGTGTTCTACGTGGTGCTGCTGGCCGCCACCTTCATCCTCGGCGGCGTCGTCGGCATCTTCGGCGCCCTGAGCGAAAACATGCTGCTGATGATCGTCGGTGAAATCCTCATCTCGCTGCTGGCCTCGGCCCTGGCCTACCCCTTCATGGCCGGCATCAACATGGTCGGCATTCGTCGCGCCGCCGACCAGCCGCTGAGCTTCAACGAGATTTTCAGCCACTTCGGGCGCACCGTACCGCTGATCATCACTGCCGTGGTGATGATGCTGCTGATCTATCTCGGCATGATCCTGCTGCTGATCCCGGGCATCTACCTGGCCGTTGCCTACCTGCTGGCCATTCCGCTGGTGGTCGAGCGTGACCTGTCGCCGTGGCAGGCATTGGAAGCCTCGCGCAAGGCCATCACCCAGCACTGGTTCAAGGTCTTCGGCCTGTTCCTGCTGCTCGGCTTGATCGTCATGGTCAGTGCCATCCCGCTGGGTATCGGTCTGGTGTGGAGCATTCCGCTGATGGTCGTGGCCATGGGCGTGCTGTATCGCACTATCTTTGGCGTGCTGCCTGCCGCCCAATAAATCGACGTGACCCGGGCCAGCTCACCGGCCCGGTTGCGTTCGTGGCCCGCTGCTCGCTAGCATCGGGCTTTCCTTGATGCAGTCCGCCGATGCACTCACGCTCACGCGCAAGCCTTCCGCTCAACCAGCTCCCCCTGGATACTCGCTACCAGGTCGAAACGCCGGAAGGTATCGATCTGCATTTGCGACCGGCCGGGCTGGTGCCGCGCGCCCTGGCATTCGCCATCGACCTGGCCATTCGCGGCCTGATCCTGATGGTGATGTTCATCGTGCTCGGCCTGCTCGGTCAGTTCGGCATGGGCCTGGGTACGATCCTGCTGTTTCTCGTGACCTGGTGGTACATGGTGCTGTTCGAGGTGTTCAACCAGGGCCGCTCTCCCGGTAAGCAGATGCTCGGCCTGCGCGTGGTTCACGATGACGGCACGCCTATCGGCTGGGCCGCTTCACTGACGCGCAATCTGCTGCGTTTCGTCGATATCCTGCCATTCGGCTACACCCTGGGCATCATCAGCTGCCTGAACCACCCGGCGTTCAAACGTCTTGGCGACATCGCCGCCGGCACCCTGGTGGTGTACGGTGATGCGCCGTTGAGCAAACCGCTGCTCGCCGACGCCGAACCTCTGCCAGCACCCTTCCCGCTCAGCCTTGACGAGCAACGCGCCATCCTCGGCTTTGCCGAACGTGGCGGCCAGCTCTCCGCAGCACGCCGAGCCGAGCTGGCGGCGCTGCTGGCCGATCCACTACAAGTGCCTGCCGAACAGGCCGAGCCGCGCCTCAACGGCATCGCGCGCGGCCTGCTGGGGAGCGCACCGTGAAACAGAGCCTGTTCGAAAGTCGCCATCAGCCGGACTGGGATGCCTTCAACAGCCAGCTCGAAGCCCTCGAGCGCGGCAAGGCCAAAACGCAGACCTATCAAGGCTTCGCCGCCAGCTACCGGCAGCTTTGCCAGCATCTGGCCCTGGCTCAGGCACGCGGCTACAGCAGCCACCTGATCGACCAGCTTCAACAGTTGGCCATGCGTGGCCATCAGCAGTTCTACCGCCATCGCAGCCACCTTGGCGCGCAGATGGTGCGCTTTCTGTTCGGCGGTTTCCCGCGCCTGGTGCGCAGCGAGTGGCGCAGCGTATGCGTGGCCAGCCTGCTGTTCTTCGGCAGTCTGGCAGTGATGGGACTGCTGACCTATCTCTATCCCGAGCTGATTTTCAGCCTGGTCAGCCCCGACCAGGTCAGCGAAATGGAAGGCATGTACGATCCCGACGCGCGCCGCCTCGGCCGCTTCAGCGAACGCGGCTCGGGCGACGACTGGGTGATGTTCGGCTTCTACATCATGAACAACATCGGCATCGCTTTTCAGACATTCGCCAGTGGCCTGCTGCTCGGTCTCGGCAGCCTGTTCTTCCTGCTGTTCAACGGCCTGATGATCGGCGCGGTGGCGGGCCACCTGACGCGCATCGGCTATGGCGAGCCGTTCTGGTCTTTCGTCATCGGCCATGGTGCCTTCGAGCTGACCGCCATTGCCCTGGCTGGCGCGGCTGGCTTCAAGCTCGGCTGGGCACTGCTCGCCCCCGGCCGCCTGCCCCGTGGCGAGGCCTTGCGCCTGGCCGCAGGCAAGGCGATACAGCTGGTGGCCGGGGTGATCCTGTTCCTGCTGCTGGCCGCCTTCATCGAGGCCTTCTGGTCCTCCACCACCTTCGCCAGCCCGAACATCAAGTACGTTGTCGGTGTCGGGCTCTGGGCGTTGGTGCTGGGTTATCTGCTACTGGCCGGTCGGAGGCAGCATGCGCCTGACTGAAGCCAGCGTTGCCATCCGCCCGCGCAGCGCCTGGGAAGCCATCGACCTCGGCGTGCTGCTCGCCCGTCGTCACGCCGGCCTGCTGATGGCCAGTTGGGCGCTGGTCACACTGCCGCTGTTCGCCCTGCTCTGTGCCTTGCTCTGGCAGTATCCGGGCTGGGCCATCTTCGTCTTCTGGTGGCTCAAACCGGCCTATGAGCGCCTGCCGCTGTACATCCTTTCGCAAGCGCTGTTCGGCAACACACCTTCGCTGAAACAGGCCCTGCGCGCCCTGCCGAAACTGCTATGGCCACAATTGTTGGCCAGCCTGACCTGGCGCCGCCTGAGCCCGACACGCAGCTTCGATCTGCCCGTGCTGCAACTTGAGGGTCTGGCCGGTCAGGCACGCAGCCAGCGCCTGGTGGTGCTCGGTCAGCGCGACAGCGCCGCTGCTACATGGCTGACGCTGGTGGGCATGCATCTGGAGGTTGCCCTGTGGATGGGCCTGGTCGCCCTGTTCTATCTGATGCTGCCACAACAGGTGGAGCTGGACTGGACCTGGGAAAGCCTGATCGCCGCCAGCAGTGGCCAGTGGATGTGGCTGGAGCACCTGTCCAATCTGCTTTATGTGCTGCTGCTGATCATCTGGGAGCCGGTCTATGTCGCCTGCGGCTTCACCCTCTATCTCAACCGCCGCACGGCCCTGGAAGCTTGGGATATCGAGCTGACCTTCCGCCGCCTGCGCCAGCGCCTGACCGGCAGCGCCTATGCCTTATTGCTCGGTTGCGCCGTGCTGTTGACGCAGCAGCCAAGCAACGCATGGGCCGACACGCAGCCAATCGTCAGCGAAGAAGTTGAGCAGGCCGATCCGCAAGGCCCGGACGCACCCCGCCTGCTCCAGCAGCCGCTGACCAGCCAAGCCGCCCGTGCAAGCATCGAAGCGCTGCTCGACGAGCCGCCCTTCCAGCACCGCGAAACTGTCACGCGCTGGCGCCTGGGAGAAGAAAAGCCCGCAGAGGAGCCCAAGCCGGAAGACGTCGAAGCCTTCCTGGACATGCTCAAGAACCTGCTCAAACTCGGCGAATGGTGGAAGAGCCTGGATGTCGTCGCGCAGATTTTCGAAGTGTTGCTGTGGGCAGCGCTGGCCGCGCTGCTGGTCTTCGTTCTGTGGCGCTACCGCGAGTGGCTGCAGGCCTTTGGCGACCGCATCGGCCTGCCGACACGACGCCGACAGGTCGCGCCGCAACAGCTGTTCGGTCTCGAACTCGCGCCAGAGACGCTGCCCGACGATGTCGCCAGCGAAGCCGAGCGACTCTGGGCCGACCAACCGCGCGCCGCCCTCGGTTTGCTCTACCGCGCCCTGCTCAGCCGGCTTTTGCACGAGCACCGCCTGCCCCTGAAACAGTCGCACACCGAAGGCGAGGTGCTGCACCTGGTCGCCGGCCTCGGGCAAGAGAACCTGGAAGACTACAGTCGCCAGCTCACCCTGCATTGGCAGGCACTGGCCTATGGGCATCGCCTGCCTGCCGAATCGCTGCGTCAGGGCCTGTGCCAGGGCTGGCGCAGCCTGTTCGGTCAGGAGCGTGCAGCATGAGTCGGCGCGCCGGTTTCATCCTCGCCATGGCCCTGCTGCTGGTACTGGGACTGCTCGCCAGCTACCTGATGGGCAAGCTCGAACCCTATGAAGAGGTGATCGAGCACGGCCCTGCCCCCGAGGTTGCCAGCAGCCCTTACCTGGCTGCCGAGCACTTCCTGCGCAAACAAGGCATCGCCGCACGCCGCGCCGAAGGCCTGGATGTGCTCGATGGCCTGCCCAGCGAAGGTCAGACCCTGATGTTGCTGGCTGACCGCAGCAACATGACGCCGCGCCAGGTCGAGCGCGTGCTGCAGTGGACGGCGAGTGGCGGCCATCTGCTGTTCATCGCCGAACGCCTGTGGGACGAAGAGGAAGGCAAGAGCGGCGACCTGCTGCTCGATCTGCTCGGTGTCCAGCAATACATGAGTGACGAGCTGGACGACGAAGAAGCCAGTGAGCCCGAGCCGGACAGCGAAGCGAGCGAGGCCTACCCGCAACTCACCAAGCTCTACCTGGAGAACGAGCAGGCCCCGGCCTACATCGCCTTCGACACCGACTTCCACCTGTACGATGCGCAGAACCGCGCGCACGCCTGGGCCAACAGCGACGCTGCCACGCACCTGCTGCAGCTGTACCACGGCGCCGGACTGATCACCGTACTGAGCGATCCGTGGATCTGGCAGAACCGCAACATCGACGACTACGACCACGCCTGGCTGCTCTGGTACCTGGGCCAGGACAGCGCGGTGACCCTGCTCTACCATGCCGACAGCGACGGCCTGGCCCGCCTGCTGCTGCGCCATTTCCCGCTGGCCCTGCTGGTACTGGCCCTGCTGATCATCGCCACCCTGTGGCACGTCGGCATGCGCCACGGACCAATGCAGGCGCCAGCCAGCCGTGCGCGCCGCCAGCTCGAAGAACACCTGCGTGGCGGCGCCGACTTCCTGCTCCGTCGCAGCGGCCAGCACAGCCTGCTCAAAGGCCTGCAACAGGACATCAATCGCCGCGCCCGCCGCCGCCACCCCGGTTTCGAGAAGCTCGCCGTCGCCGAGCAGTGGCAGGTCCTCGGTCGCCTGACCCGCCTGCCCGCCAAGGACATCAGCCAGGCCATGCGCCCATTGCCACCGCAGCGCCTATCCGCCAGTGACTTCACCCGCCAGGTCGCCCACCTGCAAACCCTCAGGAATGCCCTATGAGCGAGATCCCCGAGAACGACAACCTGCCGGCGCAGGAAACCCCGGCCACCGCGCCGAGCAACCCGCAAGCGCAGCAGCGTCAGCGTGCCAGTCAGTTGGCCCAGGCCCTGCGCGCCGAGTTGCGCAAGGCCGTGATCGGCCAGAGCGCGGTGATCGACGATGTGCTCACCGCACTGATCGCCGGTGGCCACGTGTTGGTCGAAGGTGTACCGGGGCTGGGCAAGACCCTGCTGGTGCGCGCGCTGGCGCGTTGCTTCGGCGGCGAGTTCGCGCGCATCCAGTTCACCCCGGATCTGATGCCCAGCGATGTCACCGGCCATGCCGTGTACGACATGCAGAGCGAGCAGTTCAAGCTGCGCAAGGGCCCGGTGTTCACCAACCTGCTGCTGGCCGATGAAATCAACCGCGCACCGGCCAAGACCCAGGCCGCCCTGCTGGAAGTGATGCAGGAGCGCCAGGTGACCCTGGAAGGCCGCGCCCTGCCGGTGCAGCTGCCGTTCATGGTGCTGGCAACCATGAACCCGATCGAGCAGGAAGGCACCTACCCGCTGCCGGAAGCCGAGCTGGACCGCTTCATGCTCAAGCTGCGCATGGATTATCCGCAGCAGGATGAAGAGCTGAACATGGTGCGCCAGGTGACCCGTTCGGCCAAGGCCGACATGCTCGAAGTCAGCCCGCTGCGTACCCTGCTGCAGGCCAAGGACGTACTGGCCTTGCAGAAGATCGCCAGCGATCTGCCACTTGATGAGCAGGTGCTCGATTACGCCGTACGCCTGGCCCGCGCCACGCGCAGTTGGCCGGGCCTGGCCATGGGCGCCGGACCACGTGCCTCGATCGCCCTGGTGCGTGGCGCCCGTGCTCGCGCGCTGCTGCGCGGCGGTGATTTCGTCCTGCCGGATGACATCAAGAGCTGCGCCCTGGCCGTGCTGCGCCATCGCGTACGCCTGGCGCCGGAACTGGATATTGAAGGCCTGTCGGTGGATCAGGTGCTGCAACAGTTGCTCGATCAGGTGCCGGCACCGCGTCTATGAAACCTTCGCGCCTGCTCCTCGGGCTGCTCGGCGGCCTGTTCGCCGCCGCCGTATTGCTCGGCGCCTTGCCCCTGCTCGGCATGCGCCTGGCAGACAGCCTGATGCCAGTCGCCTGGGGACTGTTGCTGGCGTTGGCACTGATCGCCGCCGTCGATGCCCTGTGGCTGCGCCGCCAGCACTCGCCGCGCCTGGAGCGCGTGCTGCCCGGCAACCTGCCGCTCGGGCGCTGGAGCGAGGTGCAACTGATCGCTCATCACGATTTCGCCCAACCCCAGGAAATCGAGGTCTTCGACCATGTGCCAGAAGGCATGGCCTTCGACTTCCTGCCGCAACGCATCACCCTGCAGCCTGGCCAGCAGACGCGGGTCAGCTATCGTCTGAAACCGCTGATCCGCGGCCACTTCCACTTCGCCCTGTGCGAGCTGAAACTGCCCAGCCCGCTGCGCCTGTGGCAGGCCAAGCGTCTGCTGCCGCTGGCTGACGAGAGCCGCGTCTACCCCGATTTTGCGCGTCTCTACGGCGCGCAGCTCAAGGCGGTAGACGACTGGCTGAGTCAGTTGGGCGTGCGTCAGCGCCCGCGTCGCGGCCTGGGCCTGGAGTTTCATCAGCTGCGCGAATTTCGTGATGGCGACACCCTGCGCCAGATCGACTGGAAAGCCACTGCCCGCAAGCGCACACCCATCGCCCGCGAGTATCAGGACGAGCGCGATCAGCAGATCGTCTTCCTGCTCGACTGCGGCCGGCGCATGCGCAGCCAGGACGACGAGCTGTCGCACTTCGACCACGCGCTCAACGCCTGCCTGCTGCTCAGTTACGTAGCGCTGCGCCAGGGCGATGCCGTTGGCCTGGCGACCTTTGCCGGCAACCAGTCGCGTTACCTGGCGCCGGTCAAAGGCCCGGCGCAATTGAACGTGCTGCTCAACGCCGTTTATGACCTGGACACCAGCCAGCAACCGGCCGACTTCAGCGCCGCCGCCGATCTGCTGCTGGCGCGCCAGCGGCGTCGTTCCCTGGTGGTGCTGGTGACCAACCTGCGCGACGAGGACGATCAGGACCTGCTCGCCGCCGTGCGTCGCCTCTCGCGCCAGCATCGCGTGCTGATCGCCAGCCTGCGCGAGGAAGCGCTGGATCGCCTGCGTCAGACACCCGTGGAGCAATTCGATCAGGCCCTGGCCTACTGCGGCACGCTGGACTACCTCAATGCCCGCGCCGACCTGCACGAACGCCTGGCTGCCCACGAAATACCGGTGCTCGACGCCCGCCCGGGCGAACTGGGCCCGGAGCTGGTGAGCAACTACCTGGCCTGGAAGAAAGCCGGCGCACTCTAAGACCTGTTGGCGTTTGCGCGCGACCGCGCCGAAAGAGGCAACTGCTGGCGCCTGAGGCTGTCGAACTCAATGCTGCAAAGGCCCTGGCACCGGCTTTCCCACACAGATGTTGCGTGGTTATGGCCGTGGCCGGGTGCTATGATCCCGAGTCTGCGGCGCAAAGAGTACAAACTCGACGCCGCCTGTAGGCCGCCCGTGATCGGCCTTGCGCATACCGCACACGACCTGAGTAGGAGATAGACCATGGCTTTTGAATTGCCGCCGCTGCCTTACGAAAAGAATGCCCTCGAGCCGCACATTTCCGCCGAGACCCTCGAATTCCACCACGACAAGCACCACAACACCTACGTCGTGAACCTGAACAACCTGGTGCCGGGCACCGAGTTCGAAGGCAAGAGCCTGGAAGAAATCGTCAAGACTTCCTCGGGCGGTATCTTCAACAACGCCGCTCAGGTGTGGAACCACACCTTCTACTGGAACTGCCTGTCGCCGAACGGCGGTGGCCAGCCTACCGGTGCCCTGGCTGACGCCATCAACGCTGCCTTCGGTTCCTTCGACAAGTTCAAGGAAGAGTTCAGCAAGGTTTCCATCGGTACCTTCGGTTCCGGCTGGGGCTGGCTGGTAAAGAAAGCTGACGGCTCCCTGGCCCTGGCCAGCACCATCGGCGCCGGCTGCCCGCTGACTTCCGGCGACACGCCGCTGCTGACCTGCGACGTCTGGGAACACGCCTACTACATCGACTACCGCAACCTGCGTCCGAAGTATGTCGAGGCGTTCTGGAACCTGGTGAACTGGGACTTCGTCGCCCAGAACTACGCGGCCTGAATCACAGCCCCGTAATACGAAACCCGGCCTTCATGGCCGGGTTTTTCATTTCTGCATCTCGCCTGCTCAGCTAGGTTCTGTACGAAAAGTCGTCGAGCGAAGGTCAGGCAATACCGATGGCGGCCCCGCAAAAACAGGTGAGGAAGCGCAGTTTACGAGTGGTAAATGAGCATTCGACCGGGCTGGCGTTCCAGCCGGTTTTTAACGAAGCATCACCGAGCACAGGCACTTTTCGTACAGAGCCTAGAGCAATCTGCGCGGTGAAAACTCCACCCCCTGCTCCTCCACACGATTGACCGCCTGACTCAGTACGCGGTCGGCACGGACCGGCCCGAGAAACTCGCAGAGCCCGATATAGAGCAGGTTCAGCAGCTTACGCAGTTGCTCCAGTCCCAGGTTGGCGATACCGTCGCCCCCGCCCTGCTCCAACCAGATACGTAAACGCGTCGACAGCTCGGAGCTCACTCCCATACCGGACAGGTTACCGGCGGCGAAGCGCCTCAGCGCTGCCTGCTGCGCGCTATCGAGTTGCTCCAGCAAGGCCTGGTTCAAGGCCAGGAAGGTGATTTGCGCGGCACTATCCGGGGTCGCCACCTGCCGCACAGCCTCGTTGCGTCCCTGGCGCCAGGCAGCCAGTTGCTCCTCTGGGTCAGGCAGCAGCTGCGAGGGCGGTCCCGTCAGGGCGCCAACCAACTCTCGGTAAAGACGTGCGCGTTCGAGCTTGCGCTCGGTACGCAGCACCACCTCGGCAAGAAATTCATTGAGGGCGAACGGCGGTTGCTCGGCGTATTTGTTCTCCCACAGTGCCAGCAACGGCCAGACCTCTTCATCCGAAAAGTGTCCAGCCAGGCCGGTGTAGATCGCGCGACGACGCAGGCTCAATCTCATCCTCAGCCCCTCCTCGACCATTGCTCGCTGTCGAAGGTCTGCGTCAGGTTGAACTCCGGATAACCGACCTCGGCATGCTCGGCAAAATCCAGCCCGCGCTGCTCATGCTGGGTCGAAACCCGCAGCCCCATGGTCTTGGCCAGCAGGAAGTAGAACACCAGGGCAACCGGAAAGGCCCAGAGAAAAGCTGCCGCAGCACCCAATGCCTGCACCGCGACACGCTCCCAGTTGAACAGGTCGCCCTGATAGAACAGGCCTGCCGCCAGCGTGCCCCAGATGCCGGCGAACCCGTGGACCGGAATCGCGCCGACGACATCGTCGAGCTGCAGGCGATCGAGCAAACGCATGCCATAGACCACGACGAAACCGGCGACAAGACCGCTGAGCAGAGCGAAACCCGGCGCCATGCTGGCGCAACCGGCGGTGATGCCGACCAGCCCGCCAATCGAGCCATTCACCGTCGTGGTCAGCAATACCGGGCTGGCCGTGCTGCGTTGTGCCAGCAGAGCGCCGAGCGCACCAGCGACCGCAGCCAGATGCGTATTCAAGGCGATCAACCCAAGACTGCTGCTGACTTCCAGATTGCTGCCGGCGTTGAAACCGAACCAACCCACCCAGAGGATGAAACCGCCCAATGCCACCAGGCCGAGATTGTGCCCCGGGATCAAGCGTGCCTTGCCATCAGGAGCGAAACGCCCGAGACGCGGGCCCAGCACCAGAATCCCTGCCAGCGCGCACCAGGCACCAATGCTGTGCACCACGGTCGAGCCGGCGAAATCGATAAAGCCCAGCTTGGCCAACCAACCCTGACCGCCGTACAGACCGCCCCACACCCAACTGCCGAATATCGGATAGATCACACCGCTGATCAGTACCGCGCCAATCAGATAGGCGCCATAGCGCGTGCGTTCGGCCATGGCACCACTGGCGATGGTCGCAGCGGTGGCGGCGAACATCATCTGAAACAACAGGAAGGTGTAATCCCAGGGCTCGCCGTCATTCAGCGCGAAGTGACTCATGCCGAACCAGCCCGTGAGATTGGCACCGAACATCAGGCCGAAGCCGAACAGCCAGAACACGATGCCGCCCACGCAGCAGTCCATGTAGTTCTTCATCATCACGTTGACGGCGTTCTTGGCCCGTGACATGCCGCTCTCCAGCAAGGCGAAACCCGCCTGCATGAAGAACACCAGCACGCTGGCCAACACCAGCCAGGCTGTATTGGCGGCCTCTTCGCTGGCGGCATGAGCCTGTGGGGCAAAGCTGACAGCGACGAGCAACAGCATGAGCGTTTTCATCACGAGTCCCCTCCTGGTCGATGCCCGGCCTTCGCAACTCTTGTGCCAGCGGCGAAGCAGGCGACAGGTGGCGCGTCACAGGGCGTAACAACAACGGACGGTCAATATGACAAAAGGTGTTCAAGTACGGCGCAATCGCACCGACACAGAGCAGTGAGTCGGCCTCCAAGTGGCGATTCGCACCAGGAGCGTTCCTTGTGGGATAAATAGTGCCACCAGGCATGATGGCCCTTTGACGGCCAGGCCTAGATTGCCAATACTCTCGTCTGACTGACGCTGTAAGCATCGACATAAGGAATTGCCTTTGAAGCTGGAATTGAAGAACAGCTTGTCACTCAAGTTGCTCCGCGTGGTGCTGTTGTCAGCACTCGTAGTAGGGGTGGTATTGAGTTGTGCGCAGATTGTCTTCGACGCCTACAAGACACGTCAGGCGGTAGCCAACGATGCCCATCGCATCCTCGGCATGTTCCGCGATCCTTCGACCCAGGCGGTATACAGCCTGGACCGCGAGATGGGCATGCAGGTGATCGAGGGGCTGTTCCAGCACGAATCGGTGCGTCACGCCTCCATTGGCCACCCCAACGAACCCATGCTGGCCGAACGGACTCGCGATCTGGCGCAGATGCCGACTCGCTGGCTGACAGACCCGATCCTCGGTCAGGAAAAGCTGTTCGCCACCAAGCTGGTCGGCCGTGGCCCTTACAGCGAGTATTACGGTGACCTCAACATCACCCTCGATACAGCGCCTTACGGCGAAAGCTTCGTCACCAACTCGGTGATCATCTTCATCTCAGGGGTGCTGCGCGCCTTGGCCATGGGCCTGGTGCTCTATCTGGTCTATCACTGGCTGCTGACCAAACCACTGTCGAAGATCATCGAGCACCTCACCAACATCAATCCCGACCGCCCCAGCGAACACAAGCTGCCCATGCTCAAGGGCAACGAGAAGAACGAGCTAGGTTTGTGGATCAACACCGCCAACCAGTTGCTGGCCTCCATCGAGCGCAACACCCACCTGCGCCGTGAAGCCGAGAACAGCCTGCTGCGCATGGCTCAGTACGACTTCCTCACCGGCCTGCCCAATCGCCAGCAGCTGCAACAGCAGCTCGATCAGATTCTCGAAGATGCCGGCCGCCTGCAGCGTCGCGTCGCCGTGCTCTGCGTCGGCCTGGATGACTTCAAGGGCATCAACGAACAATTCAGTTACCAGAGCGGCGACCAGTTGCTGCTCGCACTGTCCGACCGCCTGCGCAGCCACAGCGGCCGTCTCGGCGCACTCGCCCGCCTGGGCGGTGACCAGTTCGCTCTGGTTCAAGCCGACATCGAACAACCCTACGAAGCCGCCGAACTGGCGCAGAGCGTACTCGACGATCTGGAGCTGCCCTTCCTGCTCGATCAGCACGAGGTGCGCCTGCGCGCTACCATCGGCATCACCCTGTTCCCGGAAGATGGCGACAGCACCGAGAAGCTGCTGCAGAAAGCCGAACAGACCATGACCCTGGCCAAGAGTCGTTCGCGCAATCGCTACCAGTTCTACATCGCCAGCGTCGACAGCGAGATGCGTCGCCGTCGTGAGCTGGAAAAGGATCTGCGTGATGCCCTGGCGCAGAACCAGCTGCACTTGGTCTACCAGCCCCAGATCGACTACCGCGACCATCGCGTAGTCGGCGTCGAAGCGCTGCTGCGCTGGCAGCACCCACAGCATGGCTTCGTCGCGCCGGACCTGTTCATTCCGCTGGCCGAGCAGAACGGCACCATCATCCCCATCGGCGAATGGATTCTCGACCAGACCTGCCGCCAGCTGCGCGAATGGCATGATCAGGGCTTCAGCGATCTGCGCATGGCCATCAACCTGTCCACCGTGCAGTTGCACCATGCCGAGCTGCCGCGCGTGGTCAACAACCTGATGCAGGTCTACCGCTTGCCGCCCAAAAGCCTGGAGCTGGAAGTCACCGAGACCGGCCTGATGGAAGACATCAGCACCGCCGCCCAGCACCTGCTCAGCCTGCGCCGCTCCGGCGCGCTGATCGCCATCGACGACTTCGGTACCGGCTATTCCTCGCTGAGCTATCTGAAAAGCCTGCCGCTGGACAAGATCAAGATCGACAAGAGCTTCGTGCAGGATCTGCTCGAAGACGAAGACGACGCCACCATCGTTCGCGCCATCATCCAGCTGGGCAAGAGCCTGGGCATGCAAGTCATCGCCGAAGGTGTGGAAACCGCCGAGCAGGAGGCCTACATCATCGCCCAGGGCTGCCATGAGGGTCAGGGCTATCTCTACAGCAAACCGCTGCCAGCGCGCGAGTTGACGCTGTTCCTCAAGCAGTCGCGACGCCTGAGCTCAGCCGCAACGCTCTGACACGACCACCAACGAAAACGCCGCGATCAATCGCGGCGTTTTCGTTCGCGCCCGGCAAAACAGTTCACCAGTGCTGTACACCCAGCAGCCAGGCCGTGGCCAGTGCGCCGACCACGCACAGTACAGCGCCACCAGCGGCTCGCCAGTAGAAGCTGCGGGCCAGCTCGTCCTCTCCGCTGTTGGAGAGAATGAACGGCTGGCGCTCATCGGGCTTGGCCATCTGATGCCGCGCCGGCTCGGACGCCTTTTGCCGGTGCCGATCTTCGGCTTCCAGTTGCGCCGCCAGACGCACGCGATTCCACTCCTGCTCGTCGAGCTCGCCGTTGCCGTCACTGTCGAAACGCCGCAACAGGCCGACGTAATCGCCCTTCCATTCGCGGATCACTTCGCCCTGAGCAGCATGCCTGTCGAACCCCTGCTGCGCAGCGCCGCGGGTGCGAAAATCACCGATGGCATACAGCGGCTGGCCGACGTGAAAGCGTTCTTCACTGTAGCGATAGCGCTGGCCGCTGGTGAGAAAACCGAACAATCCGGTCTTGGCCGGCCCCAGCGGATGCCGCAGGTTGCCCTCCCAGACTTCACGCACCGCCGCACGAATCTCGGCACCACGCGGGTCGATCAGGCATTCGCCGGTACCATCGACCAGGCGCAACCAGGCGTCACTGGCGCCACTCTCGATCACCCGCCAACTGCGCTTCTTGCCGCTGGAGCGATATTCCTCGATACGAAAGCGCCACCACAGGCAGGGTTTGCCGGTCAGCGGCCCACGCAACTGCATGTCCGGCAAGGCTTCGAGCACTCCATAGAGTTCGACGTAGCCCTGCGCCGCCGAGCGAATCTTCGAGGTCGGCGTGTCGAGCAGATGGCGCGCCTGCGACCAACCCCGCAGGCACCACCAGGCACCGCCCAGGCAGGCACCGAGGGCGAAGGTGAGCGTGAAGAAGAAGCCAAAAGGGTCGCCCTGCATCATCGGCAGGTTCTCAGTTGAACAGTGACTTCATGTCCACATCGGCTTTCTCCGCCTCGCTGAACACCAGCAGCTCGGCAGCCTGGAAATTGAACATGCGCGCAATGAGGACATCGGGGAACTGCTCGATGCGCACGTTGTTGAGGTTGACCGCCTCGTTGTACAGCTCGCGGCGGTCGGCAATGCCGTTTTCCAGGCCACTGATGCGCTGCTGCAGGTGCTGGAAACTGTCGTTGGCCTTCAGCTCCGGGTAGTTCTCTGCCAGCGCAAAGAGCTGACCGAGGCCCGCGCGCAGACCACTTTCGGCCTTGCCCAGGGCGCCGACATCATGTTGTTCGCGAGCACTGGCAACGGCGCTACGCGCTGCAATCACCCGCTCCAGCGTCGAGCCTTCGTACTGCATGTACTGCTTGCAGGTTTCCACCAGTTTGGGCAATTCGTCATGCCGTTGCTTGAGCAGCACGTCGATGTTCGACCAGGCCTTGCTCACGCCATGCTTGAGGCGTACCAGTCCGTTGTACAGCGACACCGCGTAGGCGCCGAGCAGGACGAGAACAACGATGATGATCACGGCGGTCAGGCTCATGCAGTTTTCTCCAGGCAGAACTGCGAATCGGGTGCTGGCATTCTAACGGCAACGAGGTGGCTCGGCAGCGATATCCCGCACAGCGACGAATAATGGCCTTTACACATAATGCGAAACATTTGCATTATGTTGCAGTTTTTCAGGTACCTCTGAGTACCGTCCACACTTCGTACATGCAAAGGACCCCGCCATGATTCGTATGCCTCTGGCCTCCGCCAGCCTGCTGGCCATCGCCATTTCCCTCGCTGGCTGTGGCGAAGACAAAGCCCCCGCGACCCAGGCAGCTGCACCTGCTGCCACCACCGAGAGCACGGCGCCAGCCACTGCGGCGAAGGTCGACGAAGCAGCGGCGAAGGCCGTGGTCAGCCATTACGCCGATCTGGCCCTGGCCGTGTTCAGCGACGCTGCCAGCACCGGCAAGGCCCTGCAGACTGCCGTCGATGCACTGCTTGCCGATCCCAGCGAAGCGACCCTGAACGCTGCGCGCGAGGCCTGGCTGGCCGCACGCGTGCCGTACATGCAGACCGAAGTGTTCCGTTTCGGTAACCCGGTGGTCGACGAGTGGGAAGGTCAGCTCAACGCCTGGCCGCTGGACGAAGGCCTGATCGACTACGTGGCCGAGGACTACCAGCACGCCCTGGGCAACCCGGGCGCGCAAGCCAATATCATCGCTAACACCGAGATCCAGGTTGGCGAAGACAAGGTTGACGTCAGCGAAATCACTGGCGAGCTGCTGGCCAGCCTGAACGAGCTGGGCGGCTCCGAAGCCAACGTCGCCACCGGCTACCACGCCATCGAATTCCTGCTCTGGGGCCAGGACCTCAACGGCACCGAGCCAGGCGCCGGCGAGCGCCCCTACACCGACTATGTAGTGGGTGAAGGCGCTACCGGTGGCCACAACGAGCGCCGCCGCGCCTTCCTCAAGGCAGCTACCGACCTGCTGGTGAGCGACCTGAACGACATGGTCGAGCAGTGGAAAGACGGCGTGGAAGGCAACTACCGCAGCGAACTGGTCGCCGAGTCGGCCGACAACGGTCTGCGCAAGATGCTGTTCGGCATGGGCAGCCTGTCGCTCGGCGAACTGGCGGGCGAGCGCATGAAGGTCGCGCTGGAAGCCAACTCCACCGAAGACGAGCACGACTGCTTCAGCGACAACACCCACAACTCGCACTTCTACAACGGCAAAGGCATTCGTAACGTCTACCTGGGCGAGTACAAGAAGGTCGACGGCAGCACCCTGACCGGCCCAAGCCTGTCCGAGCTGGTGGCCAAGGCTGACGCCCAGGCCGACGCCACCCTCAAGGCCGACCTGCAGGAAACCGAAGCCAAGCTGCAGGCGCTGGTCGACAGCGCCGAGAAGAACAACGTGCACTTCGACCAGTTGATCGCGCAAGGCAACACCGAAGGCCAGCAACTGGTACGTGACGCCATCGCTGCCCTGGTCAAGCAGACCGGCGCCATCGAGCAGGCTGCGGGCAAGCTGGGCATCAGCGACCTGAACCCGGACACCGCCGATCACGAATTCTGATCGATGTAACGGACTGAAAAAGCCGGCGCCTCCGCGAGGAGCGCCGGCTTTTTCATGGCGGCTGTTAGCGTTCGGTAGGGTGCGCCGTGCGCACCGGAGAAATGCACGGGCTGCTGGTGCGCACGGCGCACCCTACGAACCTGAGCATCAGCGACCTGAACCCCGACACCGCCGATCACGAATTCTGATCGATGTAACAGTTTGAAAAGCCGGCGCCCCGCAAGGAGCGACGGCTTTTTCATGGCGGCTGTTAGCGTTCGGTAGGGTGCGCCATGCGCACCGGAGAAATGCACGGCTGCTGGTGCGCACGGCGCACCCTACGAACCTGAGCATCAGCGACCTGAACCCCGACACCGCCGATCACGAATTCTGATCGATGTAGCAGTTTGAAAAGCCGGCGCCCCGCAAGGAGCGCCGGCTTTTTCATGGCGGCTGTTAGCGTTCGGTAGGGTGCGCCGTGCGCACCGGAGAAAGGTTCGGGCTGCTGGTGCGCACGGCGCACCCTACGAACCCCGTGACACCGCGCTGCGGTACTCGCCTGGGCTCACGCCATAAACCTGCTTGAACTGTCGCGACAAGTGGCTCTGATCGGCGAAGCCCAACTGCATCGCCACGCTGACCGCCGCACAACCGCCCTTGAGCATCGCCCGCGCCTGCTCCAGGCGCCGCTGCTTGAGCCAGGCATGCGGTGGCATGCCGGTCGCGCGGCGGAACACTCGAGCGAAGTGAAAAGGAGAAAGATTGACCGCAGCCGCCAGCTCTTCAAGTGAGGGCGGCTCGATAAGCCGCTCGGCGAGCATCTGCTTGGCGCAAGCCACTGCCCAGGGTTCACGCCCAGGAGCAGGCGGTTCGGCCAGTTTCGCGTGATGCTGAAACAGCAGCAGGATCGCCTCACGCCAGGCCAGTTGCTGCTGCAGCGCCTCGGCACCGCCCTCGAGGAGCTGATGCAGTTGCAGAAAGGCCGCGTGCAAACGCGGATCATGCAGCACGCTGAAGGAAAACGACGGCATACCGGCCTTCGCCAGGCCCAGCTCCTGCAGCGCCCCCAGTACCTGGGCGTTATCAGGATAGAAACCGCGATAGCGCCAACCGTCTTCGTGCGCCTTGGAACCGGTGTGCACTTCGTCAGGGTTGATCAGCACCATGCTGCCCTGAGGTGCCAGATGATCACAGCCGCGATGATGAAAACGCTGGGCACCATGTTCGATCACGGTGAACACAAAACCTTCATGCACGTGAGGTGCGAAGCGTTGTTCAAGGTAGCGCGCCTGCAACAGCTCGACGCCGCTCAATGCTGAGGCTTGCCAGAAGCGGGTCTGCTCGCGACTGTGCATAAGAGTCAGGCGCTGAAGCCCGCCTCAATGGCCTCACGCAGCGCCGGCCATTCCATATCGGTGATGCTGTACAGCACGGTGTCATCGAGACGGCCATCGGCCAGACGGCGATGGTTGCGCAGCAATCCTTCACGAACGGCACCCAGCTTCTCGATGGCGCGTTGCGAACGCAGGTTGCTGGCGGCAGTTTTCAGTTGCACGCGGACCATGCCCCAGTTTTCGAAAGCGTGCCTGAGCATCAAATACTTGATGCTGGTGTTCAATCCGCGGCCATGCTGGTGTCGGTCGAGCCAGGTCCAGCCGATTTCACAGGCTGGCAGGCTATTCATGAAGTCGGCGAAGCGGGTGGTGCCCACCAACTCGTCACCCAGGCGAATGACGAACGGCAGTGCACGCTGCTCGCGCATATCGGCCAGAGCGCTGCGGTACCAATCCAGTCGCTGGGTACCGCTCATGTACAGCAGTTCCTCCCGGTTGGCTTCGGCCAGCGCCACCAGCGCGGGGATATCGGCGTCGGAAAGCGGTTCCAGGCGCAGAGCGCCACGTTGCAAAGTCACCAACTGCGGCTTGAACATAGGGCTTCCTCAGGGTCCTTCCTTGGGCAGAATCGCAAACGGGCCAAACTATCAGCCCCCAGGCTTTGGCACAATCGAGTCCTGTCGCAAAGCACGCCTGCCAGGCTGCGACCTTGGTCGCAGCCGACAGCGCCAGGCTTTGTGCAACACTGATCAGCATCGGCCTCGCCTCGGCGGCCAGGCTCATTTCGTTTCACTGCGCGTTTCGGAGTCTGCATGTCGCTGTCCCCCGGTTTGATCGCCGCGGTTGCCCTGATCTACATGGCCATTCTTTTCGCCATCGCCTTCTATGGCGACCGCCGCAGCACCCCCATGCCGCCGAAGATCCGTGCCTGGGTGTACTCGCTGTCGCTAGCCGTTTACTGCACCAGCTGGACCTTCTTCGGCGCCGTCGGCCAGGCGGCCGAGCAGCTATGGTCGTTCCTGCCGATCTACCTCGGCCCGATCATCCTGCTGCTGACCATGCCCTGGGTGCTGCAGAAGATGGTGATGATCAGCAAGCAGGAGAACATCACCTCCATCGCTGACTTCATCGCTGCGCGCTACGGCAAGTCGCAGTCGCTGGCCATCGTCGTGGCGCTGATCTGCCTGGTCGGCGTACTGCCTTATATCGCACTGCAGCTCAAGGGCATCGTACTCGGGGTCAACCTGCTGATCGGCGAGCATGCTCAGGACACCGGCACCAGCGCACAGGACACGGCACTGATCGTGTCGCTGGCACTGGCGCTGTTCACCATTCTGTTCGGCACACGCAACCTGGACGTCACCGAGCACCATCGCGGCATGGTGCTGGCGATCGCATTCGAATCGCTGGTCAAGCTGCTGGCCTTCCTCGCCGTGGGCGCCTTCGTCACCTTCGGCCTGTACAACGGGTTCAATGACCTGCTCGAGCAGGCGCACAACACCGCCGAGCTGGACGAGTTCTGGAACGAGGCGGTGAACTGGCCGGCGATGTTGGTGCAGACTGGCATGGCGATGATCGCCATCGTCTGCCTGCCGCGGCAGTTCCATGTCACCGTGGTGGAGAACATCGAGCCCAAGGACCTGCGCCTGGCGCGCTGGGTATTCCCTGCTTATCTGGTGCTGGCCGTTTTGTTCGTCGTGCCCATCGCCCTCGCCGGCCAGATGCTGCTACCGGCCGGCGTGACACCGGACTCATTCGTCATCAGCCTGCCCTTGGCCGAAGCTCATCCAGGCCTGGCGGTGCTGGCCTTCATCGGCGGTGCATCGGCCGCCACTGGCATGGTGATCGTCGCCTCGGTGGCGCTGTCGACCATGATATCCAACGACATGCTGCTGCCCTGGCTGCTGCGCCGGCAAAGCACCGAACGGCCATTCGAAGCCTTCCGCCACTGGATGCTTACCGCACGCCGGGTCAGCATCGTGCTGATCCTGCTGCTGGCCTACGTCTGCTATCGCCTGCTCGGTGAGGGCGCCAGCCTGGCCACAATCGGCCAGGTCTCGTTCGCCGCCATCGGCCAACTGGCCCCCGCCATGTTCGGCGCGCTGGTGTGGAAACAGGCCAACCGCCGCGGCGTGTTCGCCGGCCTGATCTTTGGCGCCATGCTCTGGTTCTATACCCTGGTGTTGCCGCTGGCAACGCGTGGTATGGGCTGGTCACTGGAAAGCTTCCCCGGCCTGACCACCCTGCTCTACGCCCCCATCGGCCTGCATGTCGACCCGCTGACGCGCGGCGTGGTGCTGTCGCTGGCTGGCAATATGCTCCTGTTCGCCTGGGTTTCCTGGTTCTCGCGCACGCGCGTTTCCGAGCACTGGCAGGCCGGGCGCTTCATCGGCCATGACCTGGGCACCAAACCCAGTAGCCGCAGCCTGCTGGCGGTGCAGGTGGCCGACCTGCTGATACTGTCCAGCCGTTTCGTCGGCGAAGAACGCGCACATCAGAGTTTTACCCGCTTCGCTCTGCGCCAGGGCAAAGGCAAGGACTTCGACCCTAACCAGCCGGCCAACAGCGAATGGATCGCCCACACCGAGCGCCTGCTCGCTGGTGTCCTTGGCGCCTCCTCGACCCGAGCGGTGGTCAAGGCCGCCATCGAAGGCCGCGAGATGCAGGTCGAGGACGTGGTGCGCATCGTCGACGAAGCCAGCGAGGTGCTGCAGTTCAACCGCGCCCTGCTGCAGGGGGCGATCGAGAATATTACCCAGGGCATCAGCGTGGTCGATCAGAACCTGCGTCTGGTGGCCTGGAACCACCGCTACCTGGAGTTGTTCGAGTACCCCGAAGGCTTGATCTACGTCGGTCGGCCGATAGCCGAGATCATCCGTTTCAATGCCGAGCGCGGCATGCTCGGCGGCGGCGACCTCGAAGAGAACGTCGCCAAACGCCTGTACTGGATGCGCCAGGGTACTGCGCACAGCTATGAGCGGGTCTTCCCCAACGGCCGGGTGATCGAACTGATCGGCAACCCCATGCCGGGTGGCGGTTTCGTCATGAGTTTCACCGATATCACCGAGTTCCGCGAAGCCGAGCGCGCCCTCAAGGAGGCCAACGAAAGCCTCGAACGAAGGGTCGCCGAACGCACCTTTGAGCTGTCGAAACTGAACCAGGCACTGACCGAAGCCAAGGCCCACGCCGAAGCCGCCAACCAGTCGAAAACGCGCTTCCTCGCCGCGGTCAGCCATGACCTGATGCAACCACTCAATGCAGCCCGGTTGTTCTCAGCGGCGCTGGCCCACCAGGATGACGCACTGCCCAACGAAGCTCAGGAGCTGGTCCGACATCTGGACAGCTCGTTGCGTTCGGCCGAGGACCTGATCACCGACCTGCTGGATATCTCGCGCCTGGAGAACGGGCGAATCACCCCGGATCGTCACGCCTTCGCCCTCTCCAGCCTGTTCGATACCCTCGCCGCCGAGTTCGGCGTGCTGGCTGCCGAACAGGGGATCGACCTGCGTGTGCACGGCAGCCGGCAGTGGATCGACAGTGACATCAAACTGCTGCGCCGGGTATTGCAGAACTTCCTGACCAACGCCTTCCGCTACGCCAAGGGACGCGTGGTGCTGGGTGTACGCCGTGAAGGTGGACAGTTGCGCCTGGAGGTCTGGGACCGCGGCATGGGTATCCCCGAAGACAAGCGCAAGGTGATATTCGAAGAGTTCAAGCGCCTGGACAGTCACCAGACTCGCGCAGAGAAAGGCCTGGGCCTGGGGCTGGCGATTGCCGACGGTCTCTGCCGCGTGCTCGCCCATCGCCTGGAAGTGCGTTCCTGGCCAGGTAAAGGCAGCGTATTCAGCGTCAGCGTGCCGCTGGCGAGAAAACCGGCGCCGAAGCCGCAAGGCCCAGCCGTACCGGCGGTGGATGGCCACCCTCTGCAGGGCACCCAGGTGATCTGCATCGACAACGAAGACAGCATCCTCACCGGCATGCACAGCCTGCTGTCACGCTGGGGCTGCCAGGTGTGGACGGCGCGCAATCGTCTGGAGTGCGAGCACCTGCTCAGCGAAGATGTGCATCCGCAGCTGGCGCTGGTCGACTACCACCTCGACGAGGGCGAAACCGGTACCGAACTGATGGCCTGGCTACGCACGCGCCTGGGCGAACCGGTGCCAGGCGTGGTGATCAGCGCCGACGGTCGCCCGGAGCTGATCGCCGAGGTGCATGCCGCCGGCCTCGACTACCTGCCCAAGCCGGTCAAACCTGCGGCCCTGCGCGCGCTGCTCAGCCGTCATCTGGTGTTGCGCGGTTAGGGGACGTTGGCGACGGCTACGCCCTTTGCTCTTGTAGGGCGGGTACGACCCGCCTGCGTGTCAATGGCGGGTTGCACCCGCCCTACTCGTCACAACCGCCTATGGCTGCAGCTCACTCGTCCAGTTCGTCCAGCGCAGGCAGATCGGCAGAGCGTTCGAGCAACTCGCCCGGCAGGCTCTTGCTCGCACGGGCACCCAGCAGCTTGAGGTTTTCCACACGACCAATGAGGTTGCCGCGACCGTCCACCAGCTTGTTGCGGGCACTGGTGTAAGCCTTGTCCAATTGCTGCAGACGACTGCCCATCTCGTCCAGATCGGCGACAAAGGCAACGAACTTGTCGTACAGCTGACCAGCACGTTCGGCAATCTCGCGCGCGTTCTGGCCCTGGCGCTCCTGGCGCCAGAGGCTGTCGATCACCCGCAGGGTAGCCAGCAAGGTGGTCGGACTGACGATCACCACCTGCTGCTCGAAGGCGTCCTGGAACAAGTCCGGCTCGGCTTGCAACGCCGCGGCGAAGGCCGCCTCGATAGGCACGAAAAGCAGGACGAAATCCAGGCTGTGCAAACCTTCCAGGCGCTGATAATCCTTGCCGGACAGGCCCTTGAGGTGACTGCGCAGCGAGATCAGGTGTTGTTTCAGCGCCTGCTGGCGCATCGGCTCGTCCGCAGCCACAACATACTGCTGATAGGCGCTGAGGCTGACCTTGGCATCAACGATCACCTGTCTGTCGCCCGGCAGGCGGATCAGCACATCAGGCTGAAAGCGCTCGCCACCAGCGCCCTTGAGGCTGACCTGAGTGTGGTACTCACGCCCCTTCTCCAGGCCGGCATGTTCCAATACCCGCTCCAGCACCAACTCGCCCCAGTTGCCCTGGGTCTTCTGGCCCTTGAGTGCACGGGTCAGATTGGTCGCCTCGTCGCCCAGGCGCTGATTGAGCTGCTGCAGACGCTCCAGCTCCTTGCTCAGGGAAAAGCGCTCACGCGCCTCTTGCTGGTAACTCTCGTCGACGCGCTTCTCGAACGCCTGGATACGTTCCTTGAGTGGGTCGAGCAACTGGCCGAGGCGCTGCTGACTGGTCTCGGTGAAACGCTGCTCGCGTTCATCGAAGATCTTCGTCGCCAGCTCGGAGAACTGGGCACGCAGCTCGTTGCGCGCGCCCTGCAAATCATCGAGGCGCTGTTGCTGATTGTCGCGGTTCTCCTGCAACTCGGCAGCCAACGCCGCACACTCGGCAGTGAGCCGACGCAATTCGGCTTCGTTGCGTTCGCGCTGCTGGTTCCAGGACTGCGCGGCCTCACGCGCAATCTGCCGCTCCTGTTGCAGCCACTCATTCTCACGACGCAAGCCGGCCAGCTCGGTCTGCTGTTCCACCTTGATCTCGCTGACTTCGGCCAACTCAGTGCGACAGGCATCGAGCTGAGCCAGCAAACCGGCCTGGCCCAGTTGCACATGCTCCAGTCGCTCCTGCAGCAGCGCCTGCTCGCCTTGCTCGCGAGCCAGCCTGCGCTGCAAGGACCAAAGGCCAGCTATTAACGGAACCAGCGCAACGACGGCGCCGACGGCTAGAGACAGGGGATCGATTGGCATAGACGCTCCATGTTTGATCGCCATGCAGTATAACCAGCCGACGTTTTACACGAAGCCAGCACGCAATCAGCGCGACAGACGCTCCAGCTCAAGCTGAGCACTACGGTCGCCCGCGCGAGCAGCCTGGCGCAGCAGTTCATAACCGATGCGGCGATCACGGGTATTACCGCAGTCGCGACAGAGCAGTTGGCCCAACCGGCTTTGTGCCTGCACGCAGCCTTTGCGGGCAGGCTGCTTGAGCAGGTTGCCGGCGATGCGTTTGACGCTCGGCGTTTGTCCCAGACGTGGACTGTCGAGCAACCAAAGCGCAACGCGCATGGGCAGACGAGAAGAACCGGAACGAGTTGCGAGGGCTGAAGAAGGCAAAGCGCGAGGCATAAATAAAGGAGGGTGACTGCCGGGGCGCGCCACTCTACTCCTTTTTTCTCGAAGGTAAAGTCTTGCCTACCGGATCGATTGCGGCGGCAGAAAAGAGCTCCCTCACAATCCACAGAAGCTGTGGATAACTCCGTGAACAACTTGGGCGAAAGAAGTCACAGGCCTGATGCTGTGGGGCTCTCAGTCAAACTGTCGATTTTTTCACCAACGAAAAAAATTCATATTTTTCATTGACTTAAAAATCAACCACGAAAAATCAAACGTTTAGCGGCGTTTCTGACAGTGATATGACAGCCTGCTTCAGCATTGTGCACAACTCCCTGCGACAGATCCGCGCAGCGCTCTGTTTCGGGGCATCTGCCGCGCCAATGCAGACGTTACGCAGGGCGCGGCAATTGCCCCTGCACCAGGAATTGCTCCCGGTGAAACAAGCGCGGCTGATCCGGCGTCTGCGCATGCTTGAACGCCACATACTCGCCCGTGGTTTCGCACAACCAGGCCGTGAGATTGCGCGGGCGCTTTTCCGCGAACGCAGCCGGCACGTACAGCGCGACATTGCTGCCACCGTCAGGACAGCGCGCCGAGCGGTACTCGAAAGCCTGAATGCCCGCCGCGCGCATTGACGTACCGAGACGCTGAGGCACGCGGTAATCACTCGGGTGGGCCAACAGTGCGCCATGTCGATCGAAAGGTGGCTGTTGCAACTGGATACCGCGCTCGACGCGGTAACGCGCCTCGAACGTGGAGTGCTCGGAGAGAATACGGCCACTTGGCGGCGCGGTGACCATGCCGCTCCACAGCACGAAGCGGTAGTAAGCAGCCTCGGCCATCGCCGTTTCCAGGCGTATGGCCGCGTAGAACAGACTGGGTTCGTGCACGGTGCCGAACCGCGAGCCCCAACGTAGCGGTGGATAACGAAACGGCGTCTTGAGCAGATAGTGCAGTGGCTCGGCAGCCTGCGGCAGCGGCGGCTTGCTGCTCTCGAGCAGTTCCTCGAGCAGGGCCTGTTCGGCCAGGTTATCCACCAGTTGCAGTGTCGCGACCTGCGCCTGGCTCTCCACCATGCGCAGCAGCTTGCCGCGTAACGGTCGAACCTGCCGTTCGCCATCGCATAGTTGCCAGATATCCATGGTGATCCCTCCCTGTCTCATATCACTGCCGCGAACCGCGTCGATAATCGGTGCGCATGGCGCACCCTACAGGTGCTTAGACCTTGCCACGAATGGCGTCCAGATACTCGACGACGCGCACCAGCCCCTGCACCTGACTCATCTGCTGCAGCGGCACGCCAGCCAGATGGTGATTCTCGGTGCGCAGGAAATGGCGCATGTCCTGCTGATTGCCGCCAAACAGGGCAAACAGCGCGCGATAGGCGCGAATCAGCAACAGCGCCAACTCGCCGGTCTTGCTCTGCGGACGCAAACCGCCCTGCTCGCTCCAACGGCTGACGGCACTGCGGTGAACGCCGACGATATCGGCCAGCTCCTGCTGCGTCAGCCCCAAATGCTCACGGGTATTGAGCAGGGCTTTGGCCAGTACCGCATCGGCATCGGGCTGAGAGCGAGTCACGGCACTCATCACATCCTCCTTAGCTCGTTTACGACAAAATAAATATTAAAAGCTGCAAATACACAATAGCATGGAAAGCCGCTTGGCACTCACTCGAGCATGGGGTACCGTCCAGTGGACCGCATCGAGCAAGGAACACTCATGAGCCGCCGGCGTTTCTGGCTGAGCACCTGCGTAGCGATACTGGCGCTGCTGTCGCTACTGGCCTGCTATGTCGGCTACCGCGTGCAGCACCTGCTCGAGCAACAGCACATCGAGCTGGACTGGCAGCGACTGGGGCTGTCCTGGCGAGGCCTGCAGCTTCAGGGTGCAAGCCTGGTGCAACGCCGTGACGGCGAACTGCAGGTGCAAAGCGGCCAGTTGGGCCTCTACTGGCTGGCCCGTGAAGCACCTCGCTACCGCCTGGTTGCCCAGGATTTGCACCTGTCATGGCAACCCACCCTGGGAGAGTCCGAGAGCCCGAGCGACAGCGATCTGACCAGCCTCCTGCAAACCCTGAGCAATGCCCTGCCATGGCTTCCACGGCACATCGAACTGCGCAACGCCCATGCGCAACTGCCCTGCAGCAGCGGCCGCTGCGCACTGCAGGGCGACATCGATCTGCGTTTTCTGGACGATACCTTGCAATTGCAGACGCTGCTGCTGCGCGGAGCACACAGGGCGCAGTTGCAAGCCCAACTGACCGGGCTGGGCAGCGAGCTGAACAGTCAGCGACAGCTGCAGATGAACCTGCACCTCGACGATCAGCCGCAGATCGCCCTGCATAGCGACTTGCAGGCTCAGGCCGATGCCCTGCAATGGAGCGGCGAGCTTGAGGTTACCGCGCTGCAGGATATGGCCTGGCTCGCCGAGTGGCTGGGCGAGTGGACGCTGCTCGACGCTGCAGCTCTACCGGCCACGCCCCGCCAAGCCGGCATGAACGCTCAGTGGCAACTGCAGGTGCCGCAGAGCACCGCTACGCTCAGCAAACTGCTGGACACCTCCGGATGGCTGCGGGTCGACACGCACATACCGCACCCCTGGCCGCTTCCCGGTGTCGGCCTGGTCAGCGGTGAACTGGCGCTCGATCTACACAACACCCAGGGCTGGTGGCAGGCCCGGCGCTTGAACGGCCAGTTGCAGCTCGACACCCGCGACGCCCCCTGGCTGGCGTCGCTGCCGAACGGGCTGCGGCCGCAGCAATTGCAGTTGCACCTCACGCCACTGGACAGCGATGTCGATGAGGCGGTGGCCCTACAGTTGAAGGTCAGCGGCCAAGGCCCGCTGGAACTTCAGGCGGATGCCGAGCTTGCCCTGCACCAATCCCCCGACTGGGCACTCGAAGTCCGACACCTGCAGCTCGAGGCTCGTAGCACACGCGTGGACCTGGATGACAGCCGTCTCGATGACCTGCGCCTGAACCTTGGCCTTCAGGGCCGCGTCACGGCGCAGCAATTGCAGCTCACCCTGGCCGACAGATCCCGTGTCGATGTCCAGCGCCTGCGCAGCGCCGAGCTGGACCTGCAGCAACCCCAGGCGACGCTGGCCGGCATCACCTTGAACGGCTCCCCAAGCGCACCGACCCTGTCCGGCCCGCTGGGCCTGCGCATCCAACGTCTGCACCATCCCCAATTGCAGGCCCAGGGCTGGCAATGGCAGGGACGCGTGCAGGCCGACAACGGCAGCCAGACCCTCGACGGTGCACTACTGGCTGATTCTGGCCTGAGCATGGCCCTGCGCCTGACCAACACGGCCAATGCGCTGAACCTGAATGCCACCCTGGACGAGTTGTTCCTGCGCGCCGGCAATCCACTGGCACGAACCCTGGCCGACTGGCCGCCGCTGCTGGCGCTGGACAACGGCCGCGTTCAGGCCGAAGCCGACCTGCAACTACCCAGCGGCAAGCCCTTGCAACTCAAGGCAAGCCTGACAGGCAAGGGCTTGGCCGGCATCTATGACCGCACCACCTTGAGCGGTCTCGATGCCGAGCTGCGGCTGCAGCTGACCGGTGACCGACTTCGCCTCGACCTGCCTCGGTTGAGTGCCAGGCAGCTCGACCCCGGCATCGAGCTCGGCCCTTTGCAGCTGCAGGCCAGCTACCGGGCCAGCCTGCAACAGCCGCTGGCGGGCAGCCTGACCCACCAGCGCGCCGAACTGGGTATTCTGGGCGGCAGCCTGAGCCTGGCGCCCGCGACTTGGGCGCTGGAGCAACCCAGCCAGTTGCTGCCCCTGCAGCTCAGTGGCCTGGATCTGCAGGAACTGTTTCGCGCCTATCCGGCCGAGGGGCTGGCCGGTAGCGGGCTGATCGACGGCACCCTGCCGCTGCGCCTGGATAGAGCCATCAGCATCGAAAAGGGTCTGATCGAAGCCCGGTCACCGGGTGGGCGACTGAGTTTTCATTCACCACGTATTCGCGCCATGGGTCAGGCCAACCCCGGCATGAAGCTGGTCACTGACGCACTGGAAGACTTTCACTACGATCAGCTAAGCAGTAGCGTCGACTATGATCCGTCCGGCAAACTGCTGCTGGGCATGCGCCTGCACGGACAGAACCCGACCATCGAGAAAGGCCGGCCCATCCACTTCAACATCAATCTGGAAGAAGACATTCCGGCGTTGCTGGCCAGCCTGCAACTGACCGATAAGGTAAGCGGCATCATCCAGCAACGGATTCAGCAATGGATGCGCCAGCGTGTCCCCCAAGAACCAAAGGAGTAGCGCCATGCGCACGTACCGCCTCCTCACAGTCCTGAGCCTGGGGCTGCTGTGCCAGGCCTGTACCCCGACGGTACAACTGGCGATGCCGAACGAACCGATCAACATCAACCTGAACGTCAAGGTCGAGCACGAAATCTACATCAAGGTGGACAAGGCTCTGGACAATGTATTCAACGAAGACAGTGGTCTGTTTTGAGACCGCCATGTCGGTATGAACAGGTTCTACGGAGAGAGACGATGATTCGATACATTTCGACCCTGCTGCTGGCGCTGACCCTCAGCCTGCCGGCCTACGCACTGAACCTCAACCAGGCCATGAGCGCCCTCGGCGATGCCAAGGCCAGCGGCCAGTTGGGCGAACAACCCAATGGCTACCTGGGCGTGATCAAACCCGGCGGCCAAGCCGATGAAATCGCCCGCCTGATAAACCAGGCACGTCGCGCCGAGTATCAGAAGGTGGCGCAGGACAATGGCATCAGCCTTAACGACGTGGAAGCCATCGCCGGCAAGAAGGCCATCGAACGCACGCCCAAGGGACAGTTCATCCAGTTGAACGGCCAGTGGCTACAGAAGTAGCAGCCATGCTCAACGCACAGCGCCCTGTAGAAACGAAAGAACCCGCCTAGGCGGGTTCTTTTTTGCGCGAACAGTAATCAGGCGCCAGCTTTGCTCACGGCATCCTTGATCAGGGTCTGCAGCTCGCCCTTCTCGTACATCTCGGTGAGGATGTCGCTACCGCCGACCAGCTCACCGCCGACCCACAGCTGCGGGAAGGTCGGCCAATTGGCGTACTTCGGCAGGTTGGCACGGATTTCCGGATTCTGCAGGATGTCGACGTAGGCGAACTTCTCGCCACAGCCCATCACCACCTGGGCAGCACGGGCAGAGAAGCCACACTGCGGCGCGTTGGGCGAGCCTTTCATGTACAGCAGAACGGTGTTGTTGGCGATCTGCTCTTTGATGGTTTCGATGATATCCATGGGGGCACCTCAGCATAGACTTCGCGACCCGACGGTCGCCACGGTGGCGCGATTGTAGCGAAAAGCCGAGCATAATGCTCGGCCTTGCCATCGCCGCGTAACCCGGATGCAATCCGGGGATTCGATTAGAGAGTGCCCCGGATTGCATCCGGGCTACGCGGCTACCACCTCAAGTTGTAAATGAGCAGTACTCACTTCGTTCGCCCTTCGGGCCGCGCTGAAGCGCGTTAGCCGCAAGCGGCTTTCCGAGCCTGTTTTTAACGCAGCAGGGCCGACGCGCAGCAGGTCGTTACGCAGCGACCACCTCCACCGGCACACCATTAAGCACCGCATTGCCGGACAGCACATCGAGCTGGCGCTCGTCGGTCAGGTCATTGGCGCTGGCACCCGGCTGCACGCGGGCGATATCCATCTGCACGCCCGGGCGGGCATGGCCCCAGCCGTGAGGCAGACTGACCACACCAGCCATCACCTCATCGCTGGCTGCCACTTCCACCTCGATGCTGCCGACCCGCGAGCGCACCCGTACGCGCTGGCCATCGGCCAAGCCACGGCTAGCCAGATCCGCCGGGTTCATCAACAACTGATGACGCGGCTTGCCCTTCACCAGGCGGTGATAGTTGTGCATCCAGGAGTTGTTGCTGCGCACGTGACGACGGCCGATCAGCAGCAGTTCATGGGCAGCCGGTTGTTGCTGCTCGGCGAAGCGTGCCAGATCGGCCAGCAGCAGCTCAGGCGCGGCCTGCACCGCCTTGCTCGGCGTTTTCAGGCGCGCAGCAAGATTCGGCTGCAAGGGCCCCAGGTCGAGCCCGTGCGGATGCTCGCGCAAGGCCGCCAGGCTGAGTTTGCGCTCGCTACCATCACCGTAAGGGCCGAAACGCAGGCCCATGTCGATCATCTGCTCAGGCGCCATGGTCGGTTTCAGCTCGAGGCCATTACGCGCGGCGAAGGCCTTGGCCAGACCGACGAAGATTTCCCAGTCGTGCAGTGCGCCCTCCGGCCTGGCCAGGACTGCCTCGTTGAAACGGGTGACGTTACGCACGGCGAACACATTGAAGGTGGTGTCGTAGTGATCGTGCTCCAGCGGCGCGGTGGGCGGCAGGATCAGGTCGGCATAACGGGTGGTCTCGTTGATGTAGAAATCCACCGAAAGCATGAACTCCAGGCCGTCCAGCGCCTGTTCCAGCTGACGCCCATTGGGCGTGGACAGCACCGGGTTGCCGGCCACCGTGACCAAGGCGCGGACCTGCCCATCGCCGGAGCTGAGCACCTCTTCGGCCAGTGCCGAAACCGGCAACTCGCCGCCGTATTCCGGCAGGCCGGATACCCGGCTCTGCCAGCGGTTGAAATGCCCGCCGGAGGTGCTCGCCACCAGATCCACCGCCGGCGTCGTGCAGAGCACACCGCCGCTGCGATCAAGGTTGCCGGTCACCAGGTTGATCACCTGCACCAGCCACTGACACAGCGTACCGAACGCCTGCGTGGATACCCCCATGCGGCCGTAGCACACCGCCTTGTCCGCTGCGGCGAAATCCCGCGCCAGTTGCCGAATGGTTTCGGCCGGCACCCCACAGCGCGCGCTCATGGTTTCGGCATCGAAGCCGGCTATCGCCTCGCGTACCTGCTCCAGCCCTTCCACCGGCAGATGGCTGTCACGCGTCAGGCCTTCCTCGAACAGGGTATTGAGCAGAGCCAGCAGCAGCGCCGCATCGCTGCCGGGGCGCACGAACAGATGCTGATCGGCGATGGCCGCGGTCTCGCTGCGCCGTGGGTCGACCACCACCAACTTGCCGCCACGTGCCTGGATGGCCTTCAGGCGCTTCTCCACATCCGGCACAGTCATGATGCTGCCGTTGGAAGCCAGTGGGTTGCCGCCGAGGATCAACATGAAGTCAGTGTGATCGATGTCGGGAATCGGAATCAGCAGGCCGTGGCCATACATCAGGTGGCTGGTCAGGTGGTGCGGCAACTGGTCAACCGACGTGGCGGAAAACCGATTGCGGGTTTTCAGCAGGCCTAGAAAGTAGTTGCTATGGGTCATCAGCCCGTAGTTGTGCACACTGGGATTACCCTGATAGACCGCCACAGCGTTCTGCCCATGTGCCGCCTGGATCGTGCTCAGGCGCTCTGCCACCAGAGCAAAGGCTTCGTCCCAGCCGATGGCCTGCCACTGTTCACCAACGCGGCGCATGGGCTGGCGAATGCGATCCGGGTCATTCTGGATATCCTGCAGCGCCACAGCCTTGGGGCAGATATGGCCGCGGCTGAAACTGTCCTGGGCATCGCCCTTGATCGAGCGAATCTGCGTTGCGCCGTCTGCCTGGGTTTCGGTTTCGATGGCGAGTCCACAGATGGCTTCGCACAGATGACACGCACGGTAATGGAGGGACTTGGTCATGGCCTGGCCTCTTGTTCTGATCCGAGACGACCGGTCAGGTCGCGGGTCTTGAACTATGGGCCGAGCGCGGGAGCGACGCCAGCAGCGTTCGTCTCATGAATCGGCAGGCATCAAGCCTGCCGATTCAGGCAATTACCGATCCGATCAACGGATGGAGGTAACGGTGCCTTTCTTGCCGGTAACGCTGACGTTAACGGTTTTGTATACGAAGTAATCCTGAACGTTAACTTCGTAACGCGGGGCGACGATCAGGTCGGCGCCCGAAGCCTTGACAGCCTTGTAAGCAGCTGCGGACTTGGCAGAAGCAACCGGGTCGAGACCCAGCGCGAAACCACCGTCACCACCACCGTAGGTCACACCGTCGGCGAACTGAGTATCACCACCGAGCTTGAACACACCGAACAGGATGTTCACCGAAGATTGACCGGAGATGGACTCGCCTACTTTCACGTCGGCTTTCAGGTTGGTTTTGACGGTACCATTCAGTGGTGCGGTCGGCTGGCTGACGTTCTGGCTGGCACAGCCAGTCAGCAGGGCCAGGGCGGAGAAGGCAGCAGCATAGGCTACGTTTTTCATGCAAAACTCCTTTGCACAGATATTCCATGGATGTCCCCATTGCGGGGGGCAATGCATTGCCTTGGTAAAGGCGGCGGCATCGTAGATGCCCGTTCTAGAGCGGCGCAATCTATTATTTCAGTTTTATGACATCTCTTACGCCGAATTGGGAAAAGGCTTACAAAACAGGATTAAGCACGCCTGCGGGCGGCAATTTGCGCCTTCTCGTCATTTCCTTATGATGATTCGCGGGGAATAAGGGGGATTTCAGGAAACACGAATGCCCCCGAAAGCCGCGCAGATTCAAGCGCTCGACTCCCTTCCGGTACCCTGCCGCCCCCATTGCCACCACTAGATTGGTATAAAAAGTGGTACGGCATTTCTAGCCCGTTCTGGGTACTACCATCTCCTACATGCACGCAGCAACAGCGGCCTCTAGCCGCTTCTCGTACCCTTTGCGCTGCAGCCGCTCGGCGCGCAGCGCACGCATCTGCTCAGCAATCGAGGCGCCGATGGGTAGCACGTCGACGGCGAACACTGGCCGCTGTACGCGCTCAGTCTTGCAAGGGATCTGCACCGGTACCTCGACGCGCACCAACTGCGGTTCGGGCGGCTCAGCCACCTGGCCGGCGCAACCGGCCAGCAGCAGAGCCAGGACAATCAGCAGCCCCCTCATAGCCCGCGCTCCCGTTTCAGTTCATTGTCGAATGCCGCCGAGGCATCAGCACAAGCATCAGTGCCGGGCGGCGTGCGCTCCTGAAGCACCTGCTGCGCCTGCTGATCGGCCTGATGCGCCTCGGCCTCGGCGTGCGCCTGCTGATCGCGCGCACGAGCAGCGCGCTCCAGCGCCGCCGAGCGCAGATCGGCCAGCGCGTCGTTCTGCTCGATCACCTGGCCGAGCAAGTTGGTGCGCGTAGTGCGGCAGGCGCCGAGCTTGCCGGCATCATCGAGCCGGGCCGTGCGTTCTGTCTGCAGCTCGGCCTGCAGGAAGCTGACGCGGATCTGCTGACCCACAGCCAGAATCAGCCCGAGCAGCAGCGCCCAGCCCCAGGCCGGGACCAGCTTTACCCAGGCCATCATGCGAGCACCCCACCGGCCGCAAGGTAATGAGCAATCAGGCTTTCGAGCTTGTGCTCGTGCTGCCCGTATCCGGCGCCCGGCAGGCTTGCCCAAATGTTGCGGCACTTCTCGATGGCCTCGGGGATGCGCCCGGCTTGAATGTCCGGCAGCGCACGCCGCTCGCGGATCTGCTGCAGGGCGATCAGGTCCTGGCTCAGCGGGCTGAAGTCACGCAAACCTAACGTTTGCTTGTACGCGTCGTAGTAACGTGACAACAGCTGGTAGCGCCCGGCTGCTGTGGACTTGATGCCAAGCCTCGGCAGCGGCACCAGCTTGCGCGGATGATCGGCATAGCCTTCAAACAGTGCCCCGCCAACTATCACGTCATAACCCTGATCGAGCGTGCGCTGGCGTGGATGATCAGTACCCTCGCTCCAGGCCAGCATATCGAGGAAAGCAAGTACGTTGACGCCGCCCGCCTGGGCGGCAGAGATTCGAGCCATTGGTTTCTCCAGGCACAAAAAAGCCCGCACTCGGCGGGCAAAGTGGGAATGATCTACGCTCGTGGTTCAACCATCTGCACGGAGCGAGACATGGGCGTAGTGATTGAACGGAAGCAGGGCCAGGCGGTACGCATCTTGTTCGGCGAGAACATGAGCGACCAGGCCATCCTCGAACTGGTCCGCTACGGCATAACCATCACCGTCACCGATATCGGCCGGCACGGCACCCGAGCACGCATCGGGATCGATGCACCTGCGTCCGTCAGCATTCTGCGTTCGGAGCTGCTCGAGAAGGCGCGGGAGGATGCCTGACGCATTGCCCCTGCTCCGCGCTGAGCCAGCCACATAGCTCGCCAATCGTATGCGGGCTGTAGCTGGCTGGACTGGGCAGGCCGAGCGCGGCGGCGCACCATTCGCTGCAGAACGCAGCGTGCTGCACCTGGCGGTTGCGGTTGAATACCTGGCTCATGATCAGTGACGGCCAGCCGTAGCGGGCCGGGTCGGTGCGGACGAAGTGCTCGAGCACGGCGGCAGGATCTGCCCAGCGCAGTTCGATCACGTCCCAGTGATCGGCGCCGAGGGTGATTTCATCGGCGCCCGGCCCTACCCGCTTGCGGCGCACGCCTTTGTCCATCACCGAGCTGCTGTAGCAATAGCCGTCCACCACCAGTTCGCAGTGGCTGTACTGGCTGCGCGTCCACCAGCGAATCAGGGCGTTGCCAAGCTGGCCGGGGCCTTTGTAAAGCGCCAGTTTCACTTCTGTCATATCAGCGCCTCCTTGAGTTGCTCGGTTGGCGTGCCCATCACTGTTTGCTGCAGCGCGGCGAGCTCCTGCCATACCTCTGGCGGGAGTTGGTAGTCGAGCTCAGGGTTGCCGCCCGCGCGAATTGCATCTTCAAAACCCTGCCGGCGACCGGTGAGCCAGGCGGACATGATGACGAACTGGCGGGCCTTGAGCAGGGTGCGGCGCAGGTACTCGTCTCGGTCGATGCCACGCACCGCCGCCGCGCGGTCTATCCATGGCGTGGGTTCTGCAGGGTTATCCAGCCAGGCGCGAGACTCTGCGTCCTGCGTCGGCCAGGTGTCTTTCTCCAACTGTGGATAGTCTGCTGTGAGCAATCCGGTGGCGTGCTCATATGCAGTGTTATTCAGTTGTAGCTTTTGCGCTGTCGACAACTGAACGGGATCAGCTGGTTCTGGCACGCCGCCAGCTGCCAGCCAATCGAGGTATTCCAGGTAATGCGGGTTAGTGTTCGGCTCGTCGGGGCTGTCAGCGATTGAGATTCGCGCACCATCGGAAAGCCGTAAGACCCAACTTTCACCTGTCAGCTTGTACTCACTCATACGTACCTCCCCCCGGTATCTTCCACTCCGTCCAGACTACCCGGAAGATAAGTAGCGCCGCCGTTAGCGACGACCACGCCGTTCAATACTGCCTGATATCGACGGCCTGTTGCTGCACCAATATAGGTATTTGTAGTAACTAGAATTGTTGCTGCTCGCGCAGCAGATACAAACGCAAAAAAGCTCGGAGTACCAACTAGAGTAATAGTCTGTCCGGTCTCTCGTACCTGTCCGCCATCGAACGCGCCTATATGAGCTCCTGTCACACTGCCAGTTATAGTTACAGGGCCGACGCAGCGTACATACTGCCCCTGCCCGACCGAGATATGAGACGACGCTGGCCCGAAATCTATATTACCGTAAAGAATAGAACCGCCTCCGCCGCCTCCGCCGATGCAGTTTCCTGTTCCCGAAACTTGCAACTTCATGTAGGAAAGTTCGTATGTGCCGGAGTACCCCAGACCCATGCTAAAGCAAATTGCGTTAGTTGTGGAGACAACCATAGTTATTAAATCATCGGAAGCGCCACGTATAATAACCCTACCGGCGCCGACTAAGGTTTTTAACACTACTGGTTCTGTAAAAGTGCCGGTGCAACGCACAGTCAGATTGTAAATCGACAGGTCCAGTGTTGCCGCTACGTCAACCGCCTTCTGTATCGTCCGAAATGCACCGCTTGAATTATTAGCTAACCCATTGTTAGAGTCGTTCCCATCGGTTCTGACGTAATACGTGCGATCCGCAGTCAACTGCTCTCGCACAGACAGCAGCGTGTCGCCCTCGGGCAGCTGCACGCGGCGCCCGTTCACCGACACAATCGGCCTGCGGACTGCCATCACAGCACCGTGAAGCCGTCATCATCGGTCACCAACTCAGTCACCGATTT
>Ga0307408_100000048_pt1 | contig 165579 bp, 160 predicted proteins | sample 322Cmetagenome_FD_202116 | JGI IMG/M metagenome (GOLD analysis project Ga0307408, IMG submission 202116) | Maize rhizosphere microbial communities from greenhouse at UC Davis, California, United States - 322HYB-C-3 | ecosystem: Host-associated > Plants > Roots > Rhizosphere > Soil | place...
GCATGAACGCCTTCAGCCGCATCGCCCTGTGCGGCATGATCGCTGGCTACGACGGCGCGCCGCTGCCCATGGCCAACCCGGCACTCATGCTCATCAACCGCATGAAGGTCGAGGGCTTCATCGTGAGCGAACACATGGAAGTGTGGCCGGAGGCGCTCAAGGAGCTGGGCACGCTGGTGGGCACGGGCAAGCTGCGCCCGCGCGAAACCATTGCCCAAGGCATCGCCGCCGCACCCGAAGCCTTTCTGGGCCTGCTCAAGGGCAAGAACTTTGGCAAGCAACTGGTGAAGCTGGTCTGATGGCACTGCGCTGGATCTGGAATCGCTTTGATGACCTGGGCGTGCATGCGCTGCACGACGCCCTTGCCTTGCGCTGCAAGGTGTTCATCCTGGAGCAGGGGCCCTACCAGGACCCGGACGGCGCCGACAAGCAGTCGTACCACCTGCTGGGCTATGGCGAGGATGGTGCGCTGCAGGCCTGCCTGCGCGTGGTGGACCCGGGCGTGAACTACGCCGAGCCCTCCATAGGCCGTGTGGTCACGGCCAAGGAGGCGCGCGGCAACGGCACGGGTCGGTTGCTGATGCAGGAGGGCATTGCCCGCTGCAGCCAGGCCTGGCCGGGCCGGGACATCCGCATCAGCGCGCAGGCGCACCTGCGGGGCTTTTACGGCAGCCTGGGCTTTGAGGCCGTATCCGATGAGTACCTGGAAGACGATATTCCCCACATTGAGATGCTGAGGCGCGCGGGCTGAATCTGCGCGCCATTCGCCCCCCGTGAAGGAGCCGACATGAACCTGCCCACCGCCACCCTGGCGCGTACCCATGACGTCTTCAACCAGAGCACGCCCTGGGCGGACGTGAACCTGTTCACCTCCAACCAGCCGCTGCAGGACGCCTTGCGCCTGCAGGCGCCCGGGCTGCCGCTGGCAAGCCTCGCAGCCTTGGGCGCCGAGATGGGCTCGGCCGAAATGCAGACGCATGCGCGGCTTGCCAACACGCACAAGCCGCAGCTGCGCACGCACGACCGCTTTGGCCACCGCACGGACGTGGTCGAGTTCCACCCCAGCTACCACGCGCTGATGAGCGCTGCCCTGCGCCACGGCCTGCACGCCACGCCCTGGTCGCGGCAGGGCACGGGCCACGCGCATGTGGAGCGCGCGGCGGGCTTCATGCTGTTCACCGAGGCCGAGCCGTCCATCCTCTGCCCCGTGTCGATGAGCTACGCCGTCACGCCCGCCTTGCGGGGCAACGCTGCCGTCTGGGCTGACTGGAGCGCGGGCCTCATGGGCACGCAATACGACCCGCGCCTTGCGCTGTTCTCGCAGAAATCCGCGCTCACCATGGGCATGGGCATGACCGAGAAGCAGGGCGGATCGGACGTGCGCGCCAACACCACGCAAGCGGTGCCGGACGGCGAAGACGCCTGGGGCGCGCGCTACCGGCTCACCGGCCACAAGTGGTTCTTCTCCGCGCCGATGTGCGATGCTTTTCTGGTGCTGGCGCAGGCGCCCGGCGGGCTCACCTGCTTCTTCCTGCCGCGCGTGCTGCCGGATGGAGGCGAGGGCGCGCTCAACACCGTCCGCATCCAGCGCCTGAAGGACAAGCTGGGCAATCACGCCAACGCCAGCTCCGAGGTCGAGTTCATCGATGCGATGGCCTGGCGCGTGGGCGACGAGGGTCGCGGCGTGGCGCAGATCCTGGAGATGGGCACGATGACGCGGCTCGATTGCGCTCTGGGCACCAGCGGGCTCATGCGCCAGGCCCTCAGCATTGCGCTGCACCACACGCGCCAGCGCTCGGCCTTTGGCAAGAAGCTCATCGAACAGCCGCTCATGCGCAACGTGCTGGCCGATCTTGCGCTTGAAAGTGAAGCGGCTACCGCGTTGTCCATCCGGCTCGCCAGCGCGTTTGACCGCAAGGACAAGAGCGAGCACGAAGCCGTGATGGCCCGCCTGCTCACGCCCGTGGCCAAGTTCTGGGTGTGCAAGCGCGGCAGCGTGTTTGCGCAGGAAGCCATGGAATGCCTGGGCGGCAATGGCTACGTGGAAGAGGGCGGCGAGGGGGTGATGGCCCGCATCTACCGCGAAATGCCGCTCAACTCCATCTGGGAGGGCGCGGGCAACATCATGGCGCTGGACCTGCTGCGCGCCGTGCGCCGCGCCGATACGGCCGCCGCACTGGCCGATGAACTGGCGCCCGCACGCGGCGCCCACCCGGCGCTGGACCGCCTGGCCAGCGCGCTGCCCCTGCGGGTGGACGCCATGACGACGGAAGCCGAAGCCCGGCGCCTTGCGCAGGACGTGGCCCTGGCCGTGCAGGCGGCGCTGCTGTACCGCAGTGCGCCCAGCGCTGTGTTTGGCGCGTTCTGCAGTTCGCGGTTGGGCGGCGACTGGGGCTACAGCTTTGGCACCCTGGGCGCGGGCGTCGATCTGGATGCCTTGCTCTCACGCGCGCTGCCGGCCTGATACCTCTTTGCGGAGACCCCATGTCCCACCTCATCCTGCACCACTACCCTTCCTCGCCCTTTTCTGAAAAGATCCGCGCCGTGCTGGGCTTCAAGCAACTGGCCTGGAAGTCCGTGATCATCCCCAGCGTCATGCCCAAGCCCGATGTGGTGGCGCTCACAGGCGGCTACCGCAAGACGCCGTTCCTGCAGATCGGCGCCGACATCTACTGCGACTCGGCCCTGATCTGCGACGTGCTGGAGCACGAGCAGCCCGAGCCTGTGCTCTACCCGCCGCACTTGAAGGGCGTGGCCCGTGTGTTTGCGCAGTGGGCCGACACCACGCTGTTCTGGGCCGCCATGGCCTACAACCTGCAGCCCAAGGGCGCGGCCGTGTTGTTTGCCAACCTGCCGCCTTCTGCCGCCCAGGCCTTTGGCGAAGACCGCCGCGCCATGAGCACCGGAATGCACCGGCTTCGCCCGGCAGACGCCACGGCCGCCTACCGTTCGTACCTGCGCCGCATCGCCAACATGGTGGAAGAGCACGACTACCTGTTCGGCGCCGAGGCGTGCCTGGCCGACTTTGCCGCCTACCACCCGCTGTGGTTCACGCGCCAGTGCGTGCCGGTGATGATGGACATCTTCACCAACACCCCGGCGGTGCTGGAGTGGATGGACCGCATCGCCGCGCTCGGGCATGGCCGCATGGAAAAGTTCAGCGCGCAAGACGCCATCACCGTGGCCGCCGGCATGGACCCGCTGCCGCTGGCGGACGACGTGTTCCAGGACGAGCACAGCATCCCCCTCGGTACGCGCGTCACCATTGCCGCCGAGAGCTTTGGCACCGAACCCACCGAAGGCGATCTGATCGCCGCCACGCGCACCCGCTATACGCTGCGGCGTACCGATCCGCGCGCGGGAACGGTGCATGTGCACTTTCCCCGTATCGGCTATGTCTTGAGGGCCGTGGCGTCCTGAAAGGCGCACCGTCCACGCCACTGCACGTTTCACGGACCGTTGGATCACGCAGCACCTGCAAGCCACTCCCGACCGTTCGGGCTGAGCCTGTCGAAGCCAGGTCCTGGCGCAAGCAAGCCCGTCGACAAGCTCAGAGCGAACGGCCCCGGGGTTCGAAAAAGCGCGCTTGGTAACGGCGCCCCACACCAAAAACCATCACTACCTTTAGGAGACACGACATGATCGACAACTTCGCTGGCAAGACCGCCGTCCTCACTGGCGCAGGCTCGGGATTTGGCCTCGAATGCGCACGCATCGGCGCCCGCCTGGGCATGAACCTGGTGCTGGTGGATGTGCAGCAGGACGCGCTGGACGCCGCCACGGCCGAGATGCAGGCCGCAGGCGCGCAGGTGCTGGCACGCAAGGTGGACGTTTCGAACGCCGCCCAGATGGAGCAGCTGGCTGCGGACGTGCAGCAGCGCTTTGGCGCGCCCCACCTGGTGTTCAACAACGCCGGCGTGGGCGCGGGTGGCTTGGTGTGGGAGAACTCGGTCAAGGACTGGGAATGGGTGCTGGGCGTGAACCTGTGGGGCGTGGTGCACGGCGTGCGCCTGTTCACCCCGATGATGCTGGCGGCCGCCAAGGCCGATCCTGCCTGGCGCGGCCACATCGTCAACACCGCCAGCATGGCGGGGCTGGTGGACGCACCCAACATGGGCATCTACAACGTGAGCAAGCACGCGGTGGTCAGCCTGTCGGAGACGCTGTACCAGGACCTGTCTCTGGTCACCGACCAGATCGGCGCGAGCGTGCTGTGCCCCTTCTTTGTGCCCACCGGCATCCACCAGAGCCACCGCAACCGCCCGCAGGACATGCCGGCCGACAAGCCCACCAAGAGCCAGCTCATCGGCCAGGCCATGAGCGACAAGGCTGTGACGAGCGGCAAGGTCACGGCGGCCGAGGTGGCGCAGAAGGTGTTTGACGCCGCAGCCCAGGGCCAGTTCTATATCTACAGTCACCCCAAGGCCATCGCGTCGGTGCAGACGCGGATGGAGGACATCATGCTCGGCCGCAACCCCACCGATCCGTTCGCTGGCAAGCCCGAGGTGGGCGCGCAACTGCGGGCCGCGCTGCGGGCCGATTGATGGGCGGGTGGCTGCCTGAAAAATGGGAAGGCAAATTCGCTCGAAACGCTTTTTCATCCAGCGCAAACAGCTATCACTTGAGTAGCAATGCACCTGCTTGAAGACGCATCCTTGCCGGCCCGCAACACCCCTGCGGACCCGGGCCATGTGCTGTTTGAAACGGCCCTGGGGCCCTGCGGCGTGGCCTGGGGGCCGGGTGGCATCGTGGCAGTGCAACTGCCCGAGCGGGATGCTGCCGCCACGCGTGCGCGCTTGCTGCGTGGTCTGCCGCTGTGCCAGGGCACGGGCGACCCGCCCCCGTATGTGTGCAGTGCGATCACTGGCATTCAGGCCTTGCTGGCGGGGGAGCCTCGCGACCTGCGCGAAGTGCCGCTCGATATGTCGCGCATTTCCCCCTTCCATCAGCAGGTGTACGCCATTGCGCGTGCGATTCCGCCGGGCCGCACACGCACCTATGGCGAGCTGGCGCAGCAGCTGGGCGGCCTGGGGCTCGCCCGTGCCGTGGGGCAGGCGCTGGGGATGAATCCGTTTGCGCCGGTGGTGCCCTGCCACCGGGTACTGGCGGCAGGCGACAGGCCGGGCGGCTTCTCGGCCGAGGGTGGCGCGGCCACCAAGCTGCGCATGCTGCAGATCGAAGGGGCTTGCCCGGGCGGAACGTTGCCGCTTTTTTGACAGAATCGGTGTGAATTGCGTCGCGGCCTTTTGCTATTAATTCAATAGCTGGTCGCGCTGGATGGAAGAGCGCTGGAGCCCGATTTGATCCAATACTTCCTGCGTCGGCAGCCGCACGCCGCGCAGCACGGGCTTGGCTGCGCACCCCCTGAACAGTTGCTAGAAACCGGGCGGCATTTCGAGCCGCAGTGGTTCGCCGGAGACCGGGTGGCGGAACGCCAGCTGGCAGGCGTGCAGCAGCAGGCGGGGCGACAGGGCTTGCACCGCCACATCGGCATACAACGTGTCGCCCAGGATGGCGTGGCCCATGGCCGCCAGGTGCACCCGCAGCTGGTGGGTTCGGCCGGTGATGGGTTCCAGCGCCACCCGGGTCGTGTGCGCCGCGGCGTTGTAGCCCAGCGCGCGCCACCGGGTGTGGCTGGGCTTGCCGCTGGCGGGGTCGATCACGCGCAGCGGCCTGCGAGCCCAGTCGGCGGCGATGGGCAGGTGGATGTCGTTCCAGGCGCTGCCACCATCGCCAGTTTCACCGTGCTCGCCGTCTCCTGCTGGCACGCTGCCTTCGAGCCGACCCTGCACCACCGCCACATAGCGCTTGTGCACCTGGCGTTCCGCAAACGCGTGGCTCAACAGGCGCTGCGCGTCAACGTGCCTTGCCATCAGCACCAGGCCGGAGGTGGCCTGGTCCAGCCGGTGCACCACCAACGCGCCGGGCCAGCGCTGTTGCGCGCGGGCGCTCAGGCAGTCCTGCTTGTCCGGCCCACGGCCCGGCACGCACAGCAGCCCCGCGGGTTTGCAGAGCACCAGCAGGTCGGCATCTTCGTACACCGCCTGCACATCGCCACGGGGTCCTTCAGACTGCATTGTCGCCAGCCACCAGCCGCTGCACCGTGGCGCAGAGTTCTTCCACGTCGTTCGGCTTGTGGATCAGGGCGCGCGCGCCCTCGGTCAGGGCGGCCTGTTCGATCTCGGCCGTGACATAGCCCGATGCCAGCGCAACGGGGAGGCCGGGCCGGATCAGACGGGCCTCACGCACCAGGTCCACGCCGCAGAAGCCGGGCATGTTGTAGTCGGTCACGAGCAGGTCGTATGCGTGGGGCGCCTCGCGCAGCGCGGCCGTGGCCTGGTGCGGATCGGTAAAGCCGCTCACTTCGTAGCCTCGGCGGCGCAACAGGCGCTGCACGAGGAACACCAGTGCCTCGTCGTCGTCCACGTACATCACATGGTGCTTCTTGGGGGGCACGACGCTGCCACTGGCCTCGGCGACCGCGGGGACCGCGGAGGGCTGGGCCGGAGAGGCCTGAGGCGGTGGCGCATCCGGCGGCGATGCCGCAGATCCCACGGGTGCAGCTGCGGCCGTGAAGATGCCTGCCGCTGCGGGCGCGACAGGGAAATACAGCGTGAAGCGGCTGCCCTGGCCGGGTGCGCTCTGAACGTCCACGCCGCCTTCGTGGGTGCGCATGACGCCATGGACGACAGCCAGCCCCAGCCCCGTGCCCTGGCCTACCGGCTTGGTCGTGAAGAACGGCTCGAAGATGCGCTCCAGCGTCGCCGGGTCCATGCCGGGCCCGCTGTCGCGCACGGTCAGCGCCACGTAGTCGATGGGCGCCAAGCCCAGCCGTTCGGAGAGGCGCTGGTCGGGCTGCACGGTGGCCGCCTCGACGTGGATGCTGCCGCGCTCCGAGCCGATGGCATGGACGGCGTTGGTGCAGAGGTTGAGCAGTGCCTGTTCGACCTGAGTGGCATCGGCCAGCACGGGGGGCAGGCCGGCCTGCAACTGCATGTGCAATTCGATCGCGGGGGGAAGGGTCACCCGCAGCAGGCGTTCGGTGTCGTGCGCCACGTCTGCCAGCGAAACAGCCGTGCGTTGCGGCGGCTCGTTGCGGCTGAAGGTGAGGATCTGGCGCACCAGGTCGCGCGCGCGGCGGCCGGCCTTGTCGATCTCCAGCAGGCTCTCCAGCACGGGCGAGCCCGGCACGCAATCGGCCTTGGCGAGTTCGACGTTGCCCAGGATGGCGCCCAGGATGTTGTTGAAATCGTGCGCGATGCCGCCCGCCATGGTCCCTACGGCCTGCATCTTGTGGGACTCGCGCAACTGGGCCTCCAACTCGGTGCGATGGGCCTCGGCCTTCTTGCGGCCAGTCAGGTCGCGGGCGAAGACGGTGGTGGTTTCGCCGTCGGCATGGCGCTCAAACGAGACGCTCACTTCCACCGCCAGTTCCTTGCCCCCGGCCGTCAGCGCCGTCATCTCGCCCAGCATGGCCTGTGTGGTGAGCTGGGCAAATGCCAGGGCCTGTCCTGCGTCAGGCAGGAACCGGTCGAGCGTGCTGCCCAGCGCGTCGCTCGCGCTGCACTGGAACAACGCGGCGGCAGTGGGGTTGAACACGGTGATGCGCCGGTTCTGGTCCACGCAGATGATGGCGTCGAGCGCGGAGTTGATGACAGCCTCCAGCCGCTTTTCGCTGGCGCGGATCTGCTCGTTGCGCTGCTGCAGCGTGACCGCACTGTGCTGCAGCGCCTGGCGCTCCGCCAGCAGCGGCCCCTGGTCGATCACGGCGCACAGGAACTGGGGCAACGGTGGCCCGCTGGCCTGCGGGGCCTCGATGTGCGCGATGTGCAGGTCGCCGGTGATCCGGGTGTCCTCATTGATGGAGAAGAGCACTTCCTTGACCTCGCTGCGCCCCAGGTCCCGCGCCAGCGCAAAGGCCTCGCGCACGCGCGCGGCATCCTGTTCATGAACGAAGGGCATCAGCGCGCTGAGGGGGCGGTCGCGCTCGGTGGGCTGGAACGAGCGGTGGGCCATCGAGTTGGCTTGCACCACCAAGTCGTGCTCGTCCACGACCATGAGCGCCAGGGGCACGCTGGCAAACAGGGTCTCGAAGCGCTCATAGGCACTTTCGGCCACTGTCTGGCTGTAGCGCAGCACCTTGTTCTGGCTTTCCAGCTCGGCCTGGTAGGCGCGCAGTTCGGCGACCAGGCTTTCTGCCGAGCCGGCCGGTGCATGGCCCTGAACCCTTGGCTGCGGGGCGGGCTCTGCGGGCAGGGGCTGCTGCCGACCGTCGGGGTCCAGAAACGAAAGATCGGGTTCACTCATGGAAGGATGCGGCCGCCGGGAAGCGCGCGGGGGGCAAGTTGGCGCCGCGCAAGGCAGAGGGGGCCTGGAAGCATGGCCGCCAGTGTACGCCCGCAGGCCGCAAACCTTGCCCCCTGGCGGGCTTTGCGCCCGCCGTACCGCAGAGCAGGGCGGATTGTTGATCAATTGCGAACAATCCTTTTCGGCGGCGGTGCTTACCGAATGCACCAGTGCTCTCTACAGTCCCACCATCGCGTCCTGTTTCGGCCAATCCGGTGGAAAGGGCGCGTTGCCATTCAGGATTTTTTACCATGAACACGACCGAGAACACCGCTGCCCAACCCCTGCTGAACACACTGCAATGGCGCTACGCCACCAAGAAGATGGATCCCGCCAAGGCGGTGCCTGAGGACAAGGTCGAGCGCATCATTGAAGCAGCGCGCCTGGCGCCCACGTCCAGCGGGCTGCAGCCGTTCGAGATCGTCGTGGTCACGGACCCTGCCGTGCGCGAGCGCATCCGCGCCATCGCCTGGAACCAGGCGCAGATCACCGATGGCTCGCACCTGCTGGTGTTCGCCGCCTGGGACAACTACACCCCCGAGCGCATCAACCAGATGTTTGACCTGACAAACGAGCAGCGCGGCTTCAAGAACGAGGGTTGGGAGAACTACCGCCAGATGCTGCTGTCCAGCTACCCCCAACGGGACGCCGAGGTTAATTTTCAGCACGCGGCCCGCCAGGCTTACATCGGCATGAGCGCGGCCCTGATTGCTGCCGCCTTTGAGCAGGTGGATTCCACCCCCATGGAAGGCTTTGAGCCTGCTGCCCTGGACGAAATCCTGGGCCTGCGTGCACGGGGCCTGCGCAGCGTGGCCATCCTGCCGTTGGGCTACCGCGCCGAGGAAGGCGACTGGCTGCTGGGCCTCAAGAAGGTGCGCCGCCCGCGCGAGCAGTTCGTGACCGTGGTCTGATGCTTTGATGCCTGGCGCCGCGGGTCTGCAGCAGGACTCGCGCGCCGGCCGGGTCGCGTGGCCGAAGTACCCGTGGTGTAAGACGACTTCGCCAGATGCAGGGCTCGGGGCAGGGGCGTGCTTATGATCGTTGTGCCTTGCCATCCTGGCTTGCGCAACGCATATCCTGCCCCACGCGAACAGCCCCCTCCGTGAACCAACTTTCACGCCGCCCTTTGCTTCCGCGCCCGCTGCCGCCTTGTACCGTGGCGCAGCCATTCGGCGACCGCCCCTGAGGCCGAGCCATGCCGTGGCTCAAGCTGCTGCACATCACGGCCGTCATCCTGTGGTGCGGGGCGCTGCTGTACCTGCCCGCGTCGATTGCCTCTGCTGCCGATGGTCCACGGGCGGCGGCGGTCTACGCAGCCAGCCAGCGGCAGCTGTTGCGGTGGTTGTTCACCCTGATTGCAACGCCCGCGGCGCTGGTGGCCATTGCTTCGGGCACGGCCATTTTTGTGTTTTACGGGCCTCTGACGCTCTGGCTGATGGCGAAGCTCGCCACCGTGGGGCTGCTCGTTCTGGCCCATGCATCCTGCGGGCTGCTGATCCTGCGCGTCGAGCGTGCCCAGGCGCAGGGCCTGAAAGGGCTGTGCTGTGCCGTGGGCGCCACGGCCATGGCGGCCGTGCTGGCCATTGCGTGGCTGGTGCTGGGGAAGCCGTCGTGACGGCGCTGCTGACTGCCCAGGCCGCGGACGAAGCGGCGGATGTGCTCGCCGCAGCGTGTGGCCAGGCGGGGCTATGCGCTGGTGTCCACCCCCACAGCGTGCTCGTAGACCAGGCGGCCGCCCAGGTAGGCAGCCAGGCCGATGAACGCGGCGGTCACTACCGAAATGCCCATCCCCCAAGGCCAGACCAGGGCCCCAGGCTCTGGGCCCAGGCGCAGCGTCCAGTTGAACGTGGCGAGCGACAGCATCATCACCGCGATAAGCGCGTGGCCCCAGGCAGTGATCAGGCGGCGCACACGCCCCACCGTGAGCAGGTCCACCAGCCCGGCCAGGCTGGCACCCCAGCCTCCCAGAGCACCAACGCCTGCCAGCCATACGCCGGCCCGCGCCCAGAATGGGTCCCCACTGTGCACGAACGCTGCATCGCTGCCCACCAGCGCGATCAGCGCCGCCACGGGGAAGTGGATCATCATCGGATGCAGGGGATGGCCCGCAATGGACGCTCGGCTGAGGATGGGATCGGGCGCTGGCGCTGGCATCCGTTCATTCTGCCTTGCTTGGCGCCGTGGATGCTCAGTGCCTGCAAAGGCCCTTTGTCCGCGCTGGACCCGGCAGGGCCCTCGGCCCGCGCGATCGCCATGGTGTGGTGGGGGATGCTGGCCGTGGCCTTGGTGGTGCTGGTAGCGGTGGTGGCGGTGTGGCTGGCGGCCATGCGGCGGGCCCCCGGAAATACGCTCTTGCGCGATCTGCCCCCGGTGCTGGCCGGGGATGACACCCCCGCCGGCCAGTGGTGGATCGTGGGTGGTGGCATCGCGCTGCCCTCGGTGTGCATTGCCGCGCTGCTGGCCTGGGGCTCGGGTGCTGGCGTGCACCAGTTGCCCCTTCCTGGTGCGGCCTCTGGCACGGCGGCACCGCTGCGCGTGGAGATCACGGGCCACCAGTGGTGGTGGGAGGTGCATTACCCCGGCACCGGTGTCCGCCTGCGCGATGAGGTGCGCGTGCCCGTGGGGCGGCCAGTGGATTTCCGCACGGGCAGCCGTGACGTGATCCATTCTTTCTGGGTTCCCCGACTGGGCGGCAAGCTCGACGCCATCCCCGGACGCACGCCCGTGGTGCGGCTGCAGGCCGATGAGCCCGGCACCTTCCGCGGCCAGTGCGCCGAGTTTTGCGGCCTCGGGCACGCGGGAATGGGGCTCACGGTCGTGGCCATGGAGCCGGCCGACTTTCAGGCCTGGCTGGCCGCACAGGCGGCTGCGCCGGGGCACTTCGAGGAGCCCGCCGAATGAGCGAGCCCACCGCCACCGGCGCGCCGCGCGACGTCCAGGCCCTGCACGTGGAGATGGAACGCGTGTGGGGCAATCCCAGGGGCTGGCGGGCGCTGAGCATCGTCAACCATAGCAGCGTGGCCTTGCGCTTCATGGTCACGGGGGGCGTGTTTTTTCTGATTGCGGGGCTGCTCGCCATGTTGATCCGGGCCCAACTTGCCCGGCCGCGCCAGATGTTCATGGGCGCCGAGGCCTACCACCAGGCCTTCACGATGCATGGCACGATGATGATGTTCCTGTTCGCCGTGCCGGTGCTGCAGGGCCTGGCGGCCTACCTGCTGCCCAAGATGCTGGGAGCCCGTGACCTCGTCTTTCCGCGGCTCTCTGCCCTGGGGTACTGGTGCTACCTGTTCGGCGGCATCATCCTGACCAGCAGTCTGTTTCTGGGCCTGGCACCCAACGCGGGCTGGTTCATGTACACGCCGCTGTCCAGCGACGTTTACTCGCCCGGACTGCACTCCGATTTCTGGCTGCTGGGTGTGACGTTCGTCGAAATCTCCACCATGGCCGCGGGCATCGAGATTGCCGTGTCCATCCTGCGCACGCGGGCCCGGGGCATGGCACTGCACCAGATGCCCATTTTTGCATGGTCGATGCTGGTGACTTCCATGATGATCATCGTGGGATTTCCCCCACTGATCCTGGGCTCCATCCTGCTGGAGCTGGAGCGCGCGGCGGGCTGGGCGTTCTTCGATCCCGCCCGCGGAGGCGACGCTGTGCTCTGGCAGCACCTGTTCTGGCTGTTTGGCCACCCCGAGGTGTACATCATTTTCCTGCCTGCGGCCGGGGTGGTCTCGACCATCGTGCCGGTGTTTGCACGGCGCCCGCTGGTGGGCTACCGGTGGGTGGTCATCGCGCTGGTGAGCATCGGGTTCGTGAGCTTCGGACTCTGGGTGCACCACATGTTCGCGGTGGGCATTCCCGCGATGGCGCAGGCGTTCTTCTCGCTGGCAAGCATGCTGGTGGCCATTCCGACCGGCATCCAGGTGTTTGCCTGGATCGCCACGCTGTGGTCCGGCCGGCCGGTGTGGTCCGTGCCCATGCTGTGGATTGCGGGCTTTTTGGCAGTGTTCGTGGCTGGCGGCCTCACCGGGGTGATGCTGGCCTTTGTGCCTTTTGACTGGCAGGTGCACGACACGCACTTCGTAGTGGCCCATTTCCACTACGTGCTGGTGGGGGGCATGGTGTTTCCACTGCTGGCGGGGGTGTATTACTGGTTGCCCCATTTCAGCGGGCGCATGCCGTCCGAGCGATTGTCCAAGACGGGCTTCTGGCTGAGCTTCATCGGCTTCAATGGCACGTTCCTCATCATGCATTGGACCGGGCTGCTGGGCATGCCCCGGCGCGTTTACACCTACGAGCCCGGCCTGGGATGGGACGGGCCCAACCTCGTGTCCTCCGTGTTCAGCTTTGTGATGGCGTTCGGTGTCGCCACTGTGCTGCTGGACCTGGCGTTGCACTTTCGCCATGGCCGCAAGGCGTGCGCGAACCCCTGGGGCGCCGACACCTTGGAGTGGGCCACGGCCACGCCGCCGCACGCCTACAACTTTGCCAGCCTGCCCACGCTGCACACGCGGCATCCGCTGTGGCTGCAGCCGGACTTGCCCCACAACATTGCCGCCGGGATGCATGCGCTGCCGCATGCTGCCCACGGCCGCCGCGAAACTCTGGGGTCCGACCCGATCACCGGGCAGCCGCGCGAGGTGATCCACCTGCCGGGCAATTCTTGGTGGCCTCTTGCGGCCGGAGCCATCCTGTCGGTGGTGTGCATTGCGTTGCTGCTCAAGGCCTACGTGCTGGCTGGCGTGGCGGCGCTGGCAGCGCTGGCGGTTTTGCTGCGCTGGTCGTGGGAGAACGGCGCGCACCCCAGCGCGGCGGCGGGTGAGGCGCACGACCTGCCCGAGGGCCTCCAGCTGCACTCGCGCACCTTTGACGGCCCTGGCCTGTGGGGCATGGGACTCACACTGCTGGCTGACGGAGCGCTGTTCACCTCGCTGCTGTTTGGCTGGCTCTATCTTTGGACGGCTGCACCTCTGTGGCAGCCGCCCGAGCGCTCGGCCTTGGGCGTGTGGCCGCTGCTCGCCGTGACAGCGGCGTTGGCCGTGGGCACAGGGGTCATGCAGCGGTGTGTGGCGCGATTGCGCAAGGGGCAAGAGCACGGCCTGGCTGGTCGGCTGCTGGCGGCTTGCGCTTGCGCGGGGTTGGCTGGCGCGGGTCTGGTCGGACTGTTGGCATCGGCGCAATTGCAGCCGCGCGAGAACGCGCACGACGCGGTGCTTTGCCTCACGCTGTGGTTCCTGCTGGCGCATGCGGCGCTTGCGGCGGTGATGTCGGCGTTGCAGGCGTGGCGCGTCCACTTGGGTTACGTGGGGCTGCGGGCTCCCTATGAACCGGTGGTGGTGGCCTTGTGGTGGCGTTTCACGGCAGGCGCCGCCGCTGTGGCCTGGCTTGTGATGGTCGTGCTGCCGCTGGCGTTCGGAGCGCAGCCATGAAGCGCGGCGCCAGGCGTCCCTTTCGATGGTTGAGCCAGCCGCACCCACTGCACCTGGTGCTGGGCTTTGCGTTGTGGCTCGCGTGGTTTGCCCTGCTGTATGCGGCGCAGGGCGTTGGCTGCGCCGTGGCTCCTCCGCCCGCGCAGCAGGGTGCCTTCACGAGTATCAACGTGCTGCTGGGGGTGGGGACCCTGGCTTTCCTGGCGGGCTTTGCAGCGGCGGCCGCCATCGCGGCGCGGGCGGCCCGGCGGCAAGGTGGCGATGAGGCGGAGGATGCACCGCTTGCGCGCTTTGTCGCGCCCGCGGCGGCGCTGTTGTACGGCGCATGCGCCGTCTCCACCCTGGTGGTCGGGCTGCCGCTGCTCGTCGTCCCGCCATGCGTTTAGTTGCCGCTGCAGCACTGGCCGCTGCCGCACCCGTGGCGCATGCCCATGGCAGTGCCTGGACTGGCGACAGCGGGCAGGGGCCGATCTGGCTGTCGCAAGCCTTGTTTGCGGTGGCATGGTTCAGCTATGCCTTGGGGGCCGTGCGCAGGGCGCCGGCAACGGTGCGGCGCGCGCTTTTTCATGGAGGCATGCTCGTGGCCGGGCTGGCGCTGTTTGGACCTTTTGACGATTGGGCTGGCAGCAGTACGGCGTGGCACATGGTGCAGCACATGCTGCTGATCGTGGTGGTGGCCCCCGCGCTGGTCCTGGCCCGGCCCTTGGCGCAGTGGCGCGCTGCGTGGGGCCGTGCGGCCGACCCGGCCTGGCGTGCCTTGCTGCGTCTGGCCCGGCGACCGATGGCATGCGCCCTGCTGCACGCCGCCGCGATCTGGATCTGGCACGCACCAGCACCCTACATGGCGGCCGTGCAGCACAACGGCTGGCACGTTCTGGAGCACGCCAGTTTCTGGTTCACGGGCTGGCTGTTCTGGTGGGCCGTGTTGCGGCCAGGGCGCAAGGCGGTGTTACAGGCTGCGCTGGCGCTGCTGTTCACCGTGGCGCACACGGGCCTGCTCGGGGCGTTGTTGACCTTCGCGCGTGTGCCGCTTTACTGGAGCGAGTCCCGCGAGCTGTGGGACCAGCAGCTGGCCGGCCTGGTGATGTGGATACCGGGCGGCATCGTGTACCTGGCCGCCGCTGCCTGGGCAGGATACCGCTGGCTGGACCAGCGAGGCCCCGTGCCTGAAGCGCTGCTGCAGCCTCACCGTTGATGGCTCCGTGCCAGGGCTCACCGCGCCGCCGGGGCTGCGTCGGCCACACGGCGCATGGGCGTCAGCACCAGAGCCAGGGCAGTCAACAGCATCAGCGTGCCGCCGCTGACAGCAAACAATTGGGTGAGCGTGATGCTCTTCATCACCCAGCCCGTCACGGCTGCTGAGATGGGCGCCAGGCCCATGAAGATGAACATGAACAGGCTCATCGCACGGCCGAGCAGCGCCGGAGGCACACGCTGCTGGATCCAGGTGAAGACGCTCACCTGCATGAAACCGCCCAGGAGGCCGATGGCCAGCATCAGCGCGGCGCCTTGCCACACGGCGGTGATCAGGCCCATGGGGATGAAGAGCGCGCCGATGATTGCGTCGAACACCAGGATGGTCATGCCCAGGCTGCCGATGCGCATGCGCGGCAGCATGCCGGACAGCACCATGCCCAGCAGCGTCCCTGCTCCATGCGCGCCCACGATCGTGCCGAAGGCCGCGGCGCCCAGCTGAGGCGTGCTGCTGGCCAGCACCGGAATCGCGATATGAATGGGGCCCATGATGAACAGGGCCACGGCGCTCCAGTACAGGAAACAGGTGCGCAGTTCGTGGTCGCGCCAGAAGTGCGCCAGGCCCTGCAGGACAGACGTCCACACCGGCTGCGGTGCCGTCGAAGCCGACGCCAACATGGAGGGATGGGCCTGTACCTTCGACAACGTCCAGGCCGAGACGGCAAAGCTCAGTGCATCCAGTGCAAAGGCCAGGCCGATGCCTGTGGCGTTTGCGCGTGCCTGTTCTGCTCCGCTGGCGGTGCCCGAGGCCGCCGCATCGCCAAACAGTGCGATGAGCAAGCCTGCCGCCAGGGGCCCCAGGAACATGGTGAGCTGGCGCAGGCCCAGATTCACGCCGTTGGCTGCCTGCAGCTGAGAACGCGCCACCACGTGCGGCATCATGGCCGTACCGGCCGGGATGCTGAAAGCCGTGGCCAGGCCGATGCCCAGGGACAGCGCGTAGACCATCCACAGCGTCAGCATGCCCGCCAGCACCAGCCCCGCCAGCGTGGCCAGCAGGACCAGGTTGACGTATTTGGAGACCATGAGCACTCGCTTGGGCGAATGCCGGTCGACGAGTGCGCCGCCGATCAAGATGAACAGGGCACGCGGAATGCTGATGAGCGCGAGAACCGAGCCCAGCACCAGGGTGTCGCCGGTCATCTGCAGCACCAGCCAGGGCAGGGCAATCAGCGTGAACTGGTCGCCCAGCATCGACAGGAACGCGCCGCCGGTCATCCAGCGGAAGTTGCTGTCCTTGAACAAGGCAGCGCGTGCGTTGTCAAGCCCGGCGTGGTGTGGGGCCCCGCTGGCGTGTGCGCGTGGCGATGGATTGTCGCGGGTAGAGGTCTCAGAAGGCATGGGCCGGTTTTCCTTGGGTGTGATGGGGGTGTCGGCGACCATTGAGCAACTGGCCTACCGCGGTGGAGCGAACGCAAAAGTGGTAGCTGACCAGGCACACGGCCGTGGTCGCTAGCACGTTCAGAGAAATCTTGGCGATGGCGGGCAGGGGCACGCCGTACAGCAGTGCGCCAAAGCCAATGGTCAACGACAGGTGCACGAGATACACCCAGTACGAGCTGTCTGCCAGATACGTCAACCACGCGCGGGGCTGGGACACATGCCGCAGGAAGAGGCCGATCAGGGCGAAGCTCCACAGCCAAGACACGCCGTTGTACGCCAGCGCCATCCAGAAGTGCAGGTGCCGCGTGGCGGGTGCAGGTGCAGCCAGCAGGTCGGTGAACGCGCCCGTGATCATCACCAGCGCAACCACCGATGCTTCGGGCTGGGCCAGCGCTTGCGCCAGGAGTCCGGTCAGTACAAAGCAAGACAGGCCAAGACCGGCGAACACCGGCCAATGCCGCTCATAGCGCGCCAGCCACACGCGCCGATGTGCATGAAGGCACAGGCCGAACACATAGAACAAGCCGTTGTGGACCCATTCCGCCAGGGGCGGCAGGAACGAACCGCTCGGCGTGACGATGCCGTGGTCGTAGTGGGCGCCGACGTACGCCAGTGGTAACGTGAGGACCAGCAGGCCCAGTGGCGACCCGCCCAGCCAGGCCGTGGCCCGCAGCAGGACGCGGGCAAAGGCTGCAGGCAAGGCTCGGGCCGCCGCCCACAGCGGTGTGGTGAGCAAGGTCAGCCACAGCAGCATCCACAGGAACCAGAGATGCATGGTGGGCGGGCCTTGCGGCACGTTGGGGCCGCGGGGCAGCAGCGAGCGGTCCAGGCACCAGGTGCCGTGTGCCATGCGGTGCAGGAACAGCAACCCGAGCGGGGCCGTGGCGGCGAACAGCAAGGGCCAGAACACTGCAAACGGCAGGCCCAGACGCCGCAGCCGGTGGTGCGCCATACCGGCCAGGCCACGCTGCTGTACCAGCAAGGCCACGAAGAAGCCTGCCAGCATGAAAAACAGCGGCATGCGAAACGCATGGATCACGGCCACGAGCAGGTCGGCCACCGGCGTGGATCGGTCGTCGTGCCAGGGAAGCGGTGACGGCATGGCCATGTACAGCACGGACGCGTGCAGCACGATGCCCAGCCACATCATGGTGGCGCGCAGGTGGTCCAGCGCGTGCAGGCGCGACGGAGGTTCGGCACCGGGCGGTGGGGAAGGCGAGAGGTCAGCAGTCATGGGTCGGTCCATCAGAAGACCGACTGTCATGCCTCACGTTGCGTGAGGGTCAAGAGTTTTCTGCGTTTTTTTCCTTGGCTGGCGCTTTTCGTGGCGCTTGGAGCGCCGCTGCCGTGGACGCGCTCTCGTGGACCAGCGCCTGGAGCAGATACGCCCGCACCGGCGCACTCAGCGGAGCGCCCGCCTGCAGCAGGGGCTCCTGGGCGGATGCAGTGAACAACTTCTCGCGCAGCGCGGCGTTGTGGCGCGTCAGCTGGTTGAGCAAAGCATCCCACTGCAGCGCGGCCGCTGCCGCGTCGGGGTGCTGGGGTGGGCAGCCCCGGGCCAGCAACTGCTGGACAGTGTCTTCCAGCGTTGCCCAGTCGGTGTAGGGCACGTGACCCAGTATGCGCAGGTCGTCGCGGCTCAGGTATTTCTCCAGAACCGCCATGCGCAGTTTGATCGCGGTTTCGATGTACTCGATCATGTGCCCGGGCGGCGCGTGGTTGCGCCCCTGCGTGCTGGGCTCGGTGCGGAACATGTGGCCCCAGCGCTCGAGCAGATCCATGTCACCCCCCATCCAATGCAGCATGAGGGCCATCCAGCGGTAGGCCAGGGCCTGGACTTCGGGTGTGTCCGGCGCCAGCCCCCGGTCCATGGCGCTTTGCACCAGGTCCTTGACCACAAGCCAGTCGGCTTCGATCCTGCTCCAGTTGGTGAAGATCTGCTTGAGCTCGGCGGCGCTGAAGTACTTGCCGTAGGTGGTCATGAGTGCCAGCGCTTCGAGCCAGTTGCCCATGTCAGGCTCGGCGCCGGCCATGAGGCCGTCGCGCAGCATGGCCAGGCGCCCGCGCAGTTCGGTGGCTTGAGTGATTTGTTGGTCCAGCGCGCGGATCTGCTGGTTGATGATGCGCTCGGGCGCCACAGCATCGCCCGCCAGCAATTCGCCAATGTCGCCGAGGGCCAAGCCCATCTGCCGCATCGTCTGGATGCCGTGCAGGCGCTGCACGTCGGCCTGGCTGTACAGGCGATAGCCCGCGTCGGAGCGGCCTGAAGGCTTGAGCAGCCCGATCTCGTCGTAGTGGTGCAGCGTGCGCACCGTGAGGCCGGTGCGCCGCGCGAGATCACCGACCCTTAACAACACGAGAGCCGCCTGAGAGGCATTGGCAGGCCCACTGAGCGGCACCATTGACGCAGCTCGTGTCTGGGCAGCCGAGCAAGGACCGCCCCGCTGCGAGGGCTGCGTCTCCCTTGGGGAGGAAGGTGCCGCAGGCCACTCAGGGGGGCCTTCACGTCACTTGCCAACGGAGATCAGCTCGACCTCGAAGTTGAGCGTGGCGTTGGGGGGAATCACGCCACCCGCGCCCCGGGCCCCGTACGCAATGCTGGGCGGGCAGGTGAGCTTGGCCTTGCCGCCCGGCTTCATGCGCTGCACGCCTTCGGTCCAGCACGGGATCACGCCATTGAGCGGGAACGACGTGGGCTCCCCGCGCTTGTACGAGCTGTCGAACTCCTTGCCGTCCAGGAACATGCCCTTGTAGTGCACCTTCACGGTGTCGGTGGCTTTGGGCGATTCGCCGGAGCCTTCCTTGAGGGATTCATAGACGAGACCGCTGGCCGTGGTGACGGGGCCTGGGGCCTGTGCATGTACCGAGGAGAGAGGGGCCGCCAGCAGACTGGCGAGCAGGAGGACGGAGGCGATGCGCATGAGACTACTTGGAGTTTTGGTGAGGGAAGTGGCGAGAAGTACGGGGGCCTCCCGCAGGACTGTCCTGCAAGCGGCGCGCCAGTTTAAGGGTGTTTTGTGCCCGCACTGCCGCGCTGCCACCGCAAGCGCGTTAACAAGGGTTAATGCGCGCGGCGGCCCGCGCCGGGACACTGGCCCTGCGGCCAATGGGTGCCGCGTGCTTATGCGGAGAAATCGGATGTTTTCACACAGTGGCGCTGGCAAAGTCGCGCGCAGGACGTTTCTTGGCGCGCTGGCCGCAGGCGGTGGCATTGCGGCGGCGCAGCAGATGCCGAATGCGCAGGAGCCCCTGGCCGCGCGGCTTCCCCGCGCGATGTCGCTTCCGGGTGGCGCAGATCTGGCCTACGGGCAGCCATCACCCCATGAATCGGCCGTGCAACGCTCGGTGTCCCACGTTTCGGGGTTTGCAGGGTGGCGCACGCCGCTGCAGCATCAGCGCGGCATCATCACCCCGAGCGGGCTTCACTTTGCGGTCCACCACAACGGTATGCCCGACATCGACCCGGATCGGCACGAGTTGCGGCTGCATGGACTCGTCGACAAACCCCTGCGCTTCGATGTGGCGCGGCTGATGCGCTATCCCATGGTCAGCCGCGTGCATTTCCTCGAGTGCGCGGGCAACTCGGCGGCCAACGCGTTGTCGCCCACGGCGCTGGACCAGACGCTCGGCGAGATTGCGGGCGAGGTGTCGTGTTCCGAATGGACAGGTGTGCCGTTGGCGCACCTGCTGCATGAAGCAGGCTTGAAAGACAGCGCCCAATGGGTGGTGGCGGAAGGGGCCGATGGCGGCTCTCACAGCCGCAGCCTGCCGCTCAAGGCCTTGCTGGAGCACGGCATGGTCGCGCTGTTCCAGAACGGCGAGCGGCTGCGGCCCTCGCAGGGCTACCCCATGCGCCTGTTCATGCCGGGGTGGGAGGGTAACGTCAATATCAAGTGGCTGCACCGGCTGGAAGTGACCGACGCGCCGGCGTACACGAAGGACGAATCTGGCATGTACACCCAGGTGCTGGCCGATGGACGGATTGAACGCTTTGCCTTCCACATGGATGTGAAGTCGGTCATTACCCATCCCTCGGGCCGGCAGACGATGCCCGAGCCCCACGGCTTCTACGAAATCGGCGGGCTGGCTTGGTCCGGATATGGCCGCATTGCCCGCGTTGACGTATCGGTGGACGGTGGCCGCACCTGGGCCGCGGCGCAGTTGCACGGGCCGGTGCTGGACCGTGCTTTCACGCGCTTTAGCCTGCCCTGGAAGTGGACGGGCCGCCGTGCCGACCTGATGAGCCGCGCCACCGACGAACACGGGCGCACGCAGCCGCTGCGCAGCGAGTGGAAGCGCCGCTATGCCATGCACTCGTTCAACCACTACAACGCGGTGCAGGCCTGGCGCGTGCAGGCCGATGGCCGGGTGGAGAACGTTTATGCGTGATGGCCGCTGTTGCAAGATCGGACCGGCCGCGCGCGCCTGCCTGCGTCTGGGCGTGCCCATTGCGATGCTGGTGGGGCTGCTCGGGTATGGGGCCACGATCTGGGCCCAGGGCACATCGCCACCCGCGCCCGCACCGGCAACGGCGTCCGTGGGCCTGGGGTTGCCGCTTTCGCCTGCCGAGGCCGAGCGCTATGCCATCACCATCTTCCCCGACGGACGCAACCTGCCACCGGGCCGGGGCAGTGTGGAGCAAGGTATGCGGCTGTATGCCATGCACTGCGCTGCCTGCCATGGCGCCCAGGGTATCGAAGGGCCGGCTTCGCGCCTGGTGGGCTCCGACGGATTCATTGCCTGGAACGACCTGCTGCGGCCGTTGCGGGTGCGCAAATACCCTTTGCAGGTGCTGTCGGTCGGTGCAATGTGGCCCTACGCCACCACGCTTTTCGACTATGTCCGTCGGGGCATGCCGATGCACGCACCCAAGAGCCTGACCGATGAGGAGGTATATGCCGTCACGGCGCATTTGCTGCATCGCAACGGGCTGGTGCCAGCCCATGCGGTGATGGACCGCGAGAGCCTTCCTCAGGTGGTGATGCCGGGGCGGGATCGAACGGTCAGCGCGTGGGCGCTGGATCGGTGAACCCTGAGCGTGTCAGCCGCCGCGCGGCGCCTCGACCAGGCCCAGCCGCGCGCGTATGCGCGACAGCGACACCGGCGAGATGCCCAGGTAGCTGGCGACATGGTGCTGCGGCAGCAGCGGCGCCAAGTCGCCGTGGGTGGCCAGGAACGACTGGTAGCGCACTTCGGGTGGGTGGCTCAGCAGTTCGGCTTCGCGCCGGGCGTTTTGCTCAAAGACGCAGCCCAACGCCGCCTGTAGCGCGGGCCCGATCTGCGGGAAGGCGTCCTGCCACTGCTGCAAGGTGGCATAGGGCAGCTCCACGGCCTCGGCGGCCACGAGCACTTCGATGGCGTACGGGCTGGGCAATACCAGCGGTGGAAGGCTGCCCGCCACCCATTTGCCCGGGCCATGGAAGGAGCGGTTGCGCTCGGTGCCTTCCTCATTCAGATAGAAGAGTCGCACCACGCCGCTGCGCAACTGCCAGCACCGGGTGCTGGCCTCGCCCGCACGCTGCAGGAGTGTGCCTGCGCTGAAGGGGCGGCGCGGCAGAGCGTGCCAGAGCTCGGCCAAGGCCGGTTCGGACTGCACCAACGCCTCCAGCGCGCTCGGCTGGCATACGTCGCAGACGCTGGGCGAGGGGCTCAATGCTTTGCGCCGTTTCAGGCGTAGTCCGCCACGGGAATGCAACTGCAGGACAGATTCCGGTCACCCCACACATTGTCCACGCGACCCACGGGCGACCAGTATTTGTTGCTGCGCAGGGCGGCCACGGGGTAGGCGGCGGCTTCGCGGGTGTAGGGGCGGGCCCATTCGCCAGCCAGCAGGCTCTCGGCCGTGTGGGGTGCGTTCTTGAGCGGGTTGTTGTCCTGCGGCAGCTTGCCCGCTTCGATCTGGCGGATCTCTTCGCGGATGGCGATCATCGCGTCGATGAAGCGGTCCAGCTCGAACAGGGTTTCGCTTTCGGTGGGCTCCACCATCAGCGTGTTGGGCACAGGAAAGGAGAGCGTAGGTGCGTGAAAACCGTAGTCGATGAGGCGCTTGGCCACGTCTTCGGCCATCACACCGCTGGTCTCCTTCAGGCCGCGCAGGTCCAGGATGCACTCGTGGGCCACATGGCCGTTGGCGCTGGCGTACAGCGTGGGGTAGTGGTCCTTGAGGCGCGCGCTGATGTAGTTGGCGCTCAGGATGGCCGTCTCGGTCGCAGCCTGCAGGCCCACGGCGCCCATCATGCGGATGTACATCCAGCTGATGGGCAGCACTGCGGCGTTGCCCAGGGGCGCGGCGCTCACGGGGCCGACCTTGCCTTGCGCGGGGCTCTTGGGCTGGTCGCCCTGGCCGGGCAAACCGGGAAGGAAGGGCACGAGGTCTTCGACCACGCACACGGGGCCGACGCCGGGGCCGCCGCCGCCGTGGGGAATGCAGAAGGTCTTGTGCAGGTTCAGGTGGCTCACGTCGCCGCCGAACTCGCCAGGCGCGGCCACCCCCACCAGGGCGTTCATGTTGGCGCCGTCCACGTACACGCGGCCGCCGTGGCTGTGTACCAGGGCGCACAGTTCCTTCACCTGGGTTTCGAACACGCCGTGCGTGCTGGGGTAGGTGATCATCACGCAAGCGATGTTGCCGCTGTGCTGCTCACATTTGGCCTTCAGGTCCGCCAGGTCCACGTTGCCGTTGGCATCGCAGGCCGTGACCACCACCTGCATACCCACCATCTGCGCGCTGGCAGGGTTGGTACCGTGCGCGCTGCTGGGGATCAGGCAGATGTTGCGGTGGCCCTCGCCGCGCGACGCGTGGTAGGCCTGAATGGCCAGCAGGCCGGCGTATTCGCCCTGGCTGCCGGCGTTGGGCTGCAGGCTGATGCCGGCGTAGCCGGTGGCCTGGCACAGCCAGGCGCGCAGTTGTTCGTCCAGCTCGCGGTAGCCCTGCTGCTGGTCGGCCGGCGCAAAGGGGTGCATGTGCGCGAACTCGGGCCAGGTGATGGGAATCATCTCGCTGGTGGCGTTGAGTTTCATGGTGCAGCTGCCCAGCGGGATCATGCTGCGGTCCAGTGCCAGGTCCTTGTCGGACAGCTGGCGGATGTAGCGCAGCATGCCGGTTTCGGAGTGGTGGGTGTTGAACACCGGGTGCGTGAGGTAGCGGCTGGTGCGGCGCAGCGCGGCAGGGATCAGCGGCTCCACGCCGTTTTCAAACGCGCCGAACGTGGGTAGCGCCTGGCCGTCCTTGGCAAAGATCTTCCACAGCAGCTCGATCTCGGCACGCGTGGTGGTCTCGTCCAGCGAGATGCACAGGTACTCTTCGAAGTAGATGCGCAGGTTGGCGCCCATCTGGACTGCGCGGGCAGCTATGGATTTGGTAGCGGCGCCGGTGTGCAGGCTGAGCGTGTCGAAGGTGGCCTGGGGGCGCACGGGTGCGCCCAGTTGTTCGAGCCCCTTGGCCAGGATGGCCGTGTAGCTGGCCACACGCTGGGCGATGCGCGCAAGGCCTTCGGGGCCGTGGTACACGGCGTACATGCTGGCGATCACGGCGGGCAGCACCTGCGCCGTGCAGATGTTGGAGGTGGCCTTCTCGCGGCGGATGTGCTGCTCGCGGGTCTGCAGCGCCAGGCGGTAGGCCGGCTTGCCATGCACGTCCACGCTCACGCCCACCAAGCGGCCCGGCAGGCTGCGCTTGTAGTCGTCACGGCAGGCCATGAAGGCGGCATGCGGGCCGCCCGCGCCCATGGGCATGCCAAAGCGCTGGGTGGTGCCGACCACGATGTCCGCGCCGTATTCGCCCGGGGGCGTGATGAGCGTCAGGGCCAGCAGGTCAGCGGCCACGATGAAGGCGGCTTGCTTGGCATGGGCCTTCTCCACGTCGGCGCGCAGGTCGTCGATGCGGCCGCTGGTGGATGGGTACTGGGCCAGCACGGCGAAATAGTCGCCGGCCAGCAGGTCGTTCCATTCCTCGGCCGAGTTGGCCAGGCGCACTTCGAGGCCCAGGGGCTTGGCGCGGGTCTGGATGACTTCAATGGTTTGCGGATGCGCGTCGCCCGCCACCACGAAAACGTTGCTCTTGCTCTTGACCGAGCGCTTGGCCAGGGTCATGGCCTCGGCCGCGGCGGTGGCTTCGTCCAGCATCGAGGCATTGGCGATGGGCATGCCGGTGAGGTCGCACACCATGGTCTGGAAGTTGACCAGCGCCTCCATGCGGCCTTGCGAAATCTCCGCCTGGTAGGGCGTGTAGGCCGTGTACCAGGCGGGGTTCTCCAGGATGTTGCGCAGGATGACGCCGGGCGTGTGCGTGCCGTAGTAGCCCTGGCCGATGAAGCTCTTGAGCACCTGGTTCTTGCCCGCAATGGCCTTGAGCTCGGCCAGCGCCGCAGCCTCGGTGGTGGCCGGGGGCAGGTCCATGGCCTGGCTGCGTGCGATGGAGCGCGGCACGATGGAGTCGATGAGCGCGCGGCGCGAGGCCTCGCCGATCACGGACAGCATGTGGGCTTCATCGGCCGCGTCGATGCCGATGTGGCGGGGCAGGAATTCGGCGGCGTTTTCCAGCGCGGACAACGGCAAGGAAGTGGGCAGGGCGGCAGTCATGGCGGGGCGTTCAGGTGCTATGAAAAGGGGAGCTGCTGGCGCTTGTCAGTTCAGCGTTTCAACGGGATTTTCTTCAAAACCTCGCACAATCAAGCGCTGGCAGCTATGGTTTTTGAAAACCGTGGAGTCAGGCGGCGCTCAGGCGTTGGCGGCAAAGGCCGTGTAGGCGGTCTCGTCCATCAGGTCGCCGAGCTGCGCAGCATCGGACAGCTTGACCTTGAAGAACCAGCCGGCGCCCAGCGGGTCGCTGTTGGCCAGGGCAGGGTCGGCGCGCAAGGCCTCGTTCACTTCCACGATCTCGCCGGAGACGGGCATGTACACGTCGGCCGCGGCCTTCACGGACTCGACCACGCCGGCCACGTCACCCTGCGCAAAGGTCTTGCCCACTTCAGGCAGGTCCACAAACACCACATCGCCCAGCGCGTCCTGCGCGTGCACGGTGATGCCGACCACGGCAGCGGCCGCGTCAGCGGCGTTGATCCACTCGTGTTCTTTGGAAAATTTGACGGTCATGGGGTGCTCCTCAAGCAACGGGTAAATAAAGGAATCAGCAATGTAGCGGGCGAACGTGGCAAATGTGCGCTGTATGCGCTGCCGTGCGCGAAATCAACCGCGGTAGTAATTGGCGGGAACGAAGGGCATGGCACGCACTTCCATCGGCACGGGCTTGCCGCGCACGATGGCGTTCACGCGCGTGCCGATGGCGGCGTGGGCAGCCTCCACATAGCCCATGGCCACGGGCTCATTCACGGTGGGGCCCAGCAGGCCGCTGGTCACTTCGCCGATCTTGCGGCCGTCGGTGCTTTGCAGCTCGGTGTGCTCGCGCACAGGCACGCGCTCCAGCGCCACCAGACCCACGCGCTTGCGCTGCAGGCTGGCGGGGGTGTCGATCTGTGCCAGCACTTTGTCGGCACCGGGGAAGCCGCCCGCGCGCGCGCCACCGGTGCGGCGCACCTTCTGGATGGCCCAGTTCAGCGCGGCCTCGGGCGGGGTGGTGGTGGTGTCGATGTCGTTGCCATAGAGGCACAGGCCGGCTTCCAGGCGCAGCGAATTGCGCGCACCCAGGCCGATGGGCTTGACTTCGGGCTGGGCCAGGAGGGCGCGGGCAAGCGTCTCAGCCTGGGCTGCGGGCACCGAGATCTCGAAGCCGTCTTCGCCCGTGTAGCCGCTGCGGGTCACAAAGCAGTCGCAGCCCGCGATGTTGAATGCGGCGCCGGTCATGAACACCAGCTTTTCCACACCGGGCGCCAGGCGGGCGAGGGCGGTGACGGCTTGCGGACCTTGCAGCGCGAGCAGGGCGTGGTCGGGCATGGGCACCACCTTGCAGCGCTGGCCGATGCGGGCCTGGATGTGGGCGATGTCACCCACCTTGCAGGCGCCGTTGACGATGACGAACAGTGTTAGCTCGCCATCCACCACGCCCTGGTTGAAGAACATCAGGTCGTCGATGATGGTCCCCTCGTCGGTCAGCAGCAGGCCGTAGCGCTGCTTGCCCACGGGCAGGTCGATCACGTCCACGGGCATCAGTGTTTCGAACGCGGCAGCCGCATCCGCACCGATGAGCTTGAGCTGACCCATGTGCGACACATCGAACAGGCCGGCCGCTGTGCGCGTGTGCACATGCTCGGCCATCAGGCCGGCGGGGTATTGCACGGGCATGGAATAGCCTGCAAAAGGCACCATGCGGGCGCCCAGCTCGATGTGCAGGGCGTTCAGGGGCGTGGTGAGCAGGGGGGCGGTGGCTGACGACATGGCGGAACTCCGGGGCAAATGGGGGCCGCGACCCAGGGGATCACGGGATTTGCCCTGCTGTCCGCTTTACCTGAGAGATTCACCGCAGCGCCCTGGCTGGCCGTGCGGTTTGCTCCTTCGGTGGGCGGCCATCGCATGCTGCGGGCCACCTCTCTCCAGCAAGGGAACGCCCGCATCGCTGCGGGCGGTTGCCAGTCCTTTTGCCTGAGCGTTCGGCTGCTGCCTGCGCCTTCGGCGGTGCCGCGCTGCCTTCATTGCGAAGGTGGGGCACTCTCTCCTGACGGCCGCGATTGTAATGCCTACTTGGCGTACACCAGGTCGCGCAGGCTCAGCGAAAGGCCTGGCACGTAGGTGATGACCAGCAGGCACACCAGGATCACGCAGACGAACGGCAGCAGGTGGCCCACGATGCGGTCCAGCGAAATCCTGGCCACCGTGCAGGCGGCAAACAGGTTCACGCCGAAGGGCGGCGTGATCATGCCAAGGGCCAGGTTCACGACCATGATCAAGCCGAAATGCACCGGGTCCACGCCAAAGTGCACCGCCACCGGGGCCAGGATGGGGGCCAGCACGATGATGGCGGCGCTGGTCTCGATGAACATGCCAATGATGAAAAGGGCGGCATTCACACCCAGCAGGAACATGGCGGGTGACTGCAGCACGGCCTCCAGCCAGCGGCCAATCGCATCCGGCACGCCTGCACGGGTGATCAGGAACGCAAACAGCCCGGCGTTGGCAATGATGAACATGATCACCGCCGAGGAGATGGCCGACTTGCGCAGGATGGCAAACAGGTCCTTGATCCGGATTTCGCGGTAGATCAGCACGCCCACGACCAGCGCATAGAACACCGCCACGGCCGAGGCCTCGGTGGGGGTGAACACGCCGCCATAGATCCCGCCCAGGATGATGACAGGCATCAGCAGCGCCCAGCCCGCCCGCAACGCGGCTTTGCCAAACGGCATGCGGCCGTCGCCATCGTTCTTGCCCCAGCCCTTGTACTTGCAATACGCCCACACAAAGGCCATCAGTGCCAGGCTGATCAGAATGCCGGGGCCAAAGCCGGCGATGAACAGCTCGCCAATCGACACCTCGGCGCTGACCCCATACAGGATCATGGGGATGGATGGCGGGATGATCACGCCCAGCTCGGCACTGGTGGCCTGCAGAGCCGCCGCATAGCTGGTGGGATAGCCATGCTTGATGAGCGCAGGGATGAGGATGGCGCCAATCGCAAAGGTCGTGGCCACCGACGATCCCGACACCGCCGCAAAGATCATGCAGGTGAGCACGCAAGTCATGGGCAGGCCGCCTTGCACGCCGCCCACGATGCTCTTGGCAAACTCCACCAGGCGGCGCGAGATGCCGCCCGTCTCCATGAGGTTGCCGGCCAGGATGAAGAATGGAATCGCCGCCAGCGGAAACTTGTTGATCGAGGCGAACATTTCCTTCACCGAGATGAGCATGTTGGCGTTGGACACCTGGATGCCGAGGATCGACGCGAGCCCGATGGACACGGCCACGGAAACGGTGAGTGCAAAGCACAGCACCATGGTGACGAGCATGGTGGCGGTCATTGCGCGGTCTCCAGTTCGTGGCGCTGGGGATCGAGCCAGTTGCCCACGATGCCGATGGCGCTGAAAAGCCCGCCCACGGGCATGGCCACATAGGCCCAGAACATCGAAACGGATTCCAGCCCGGCCACCGACTGCACACCGCCCCGTTGGGCATAGTCCCAGCCGAACCACACGATCACCGCAATGAGCGCAAGAGCGGCCAGGCTCACCACCGCGTCCAGCACGCGGCGCAGGGCAGGCGGGCTCCAGCGGTACAGCACGTCCACGCTGACCATGGCCCCCTGCCGGAAGGCGGCAGGGATGGCCAGGAACACCATCCAGATCAGACTGAATCGGATCAGCACCTCGGTCCATTCGGCGGGCTGCTCCAGCACGAAACGCGTGACGATCTGAAACATGCCCAGAGTGGCCGCCACGACCAGCATGGCGCATGCGCCCAGCAGTGCGGCCTGCGTGGTCCAGTGTTCAAACAGGAGGAAAGTTTTTTTCATGGGCTTTGGCCGCACGGGCCAGCACAGGTGAAGCGGGAACAAAGACAGGGTGAAACCGGGTACAAATGAAAAAAGCCCGCAGCGCTTTGTCTGCGGGCGTTGGATGCTATCGAATATGAAGCGTTGCTGCCATCCGCTGCGCCCGGGGGGCGTTATTTGAAATCACGGATCTTGTCCAGCGCCGCCTTGCCGAACTGCTTTTCAAACTCGGCATTCACCGGTGCCAGCGCGGCCACGAACTTGGACTTGTCGGGGTTGTCCACCACCGTCATGCCCTTGGCGCGCAGGTCGGCCACGCCCTTGGCATCGTCCTCGTCCACGCGGGCGCGGTTGGCCTTGGTCCCTTCCTTGGCTGCATCGATGAAGGCCTGCTTGTCGGCGGCCGAGAGCTTGTCGAATGCGCCCTTGTTCATCAGGAAGATGGCGGGCGAATACACGTGGCCCGTCAGCGTCAGGTGCTTTTGCACCTGGTCGAACTTGGCCGAGATGATCACGGGCAGCGGGTTCTCCTGACCATCCACCGTGCCCTGCTGCAGGGCGGTGAACACCTCGGGGAAGGCCATGGGCGTGGTGATGATGCCAAAGCCCTTGTACGCGGCAATGTGCACCGGGTTCTCCATGGTGCGCATCTTCAGGCCCTTGAGGTCTTCGGGCGTGTTCACGGCGCGCTTGCTGTTGGTCATGTGGCGAAAGCCGTTCTCGGCCCAGGCCAAGGCCTTGAAGCCCTTGCTATCGAACTTGGTCAGCATCTCCTGGCCGATGGGGCCGTCGAGCACCGCGCGCGCATGCGCCTTGTCGCGGAACAGGAAGGGCACGTCGAAGATGCGTGCCTCCGGCACGAAGTTCGGAACGGGGCCGGTGGAGCTGAAGGCCAGCTCCTGCGTGCCCAGCTGCACTGCCTCGATGGACTCTCGCTCGCCGCCCAGGGCGCCGTTGTAGAAAGTCTGCACCTTGTAGCGGCCGCCCGTGCGTTTTTCCACTTCCTTGGCAAACGTGTCGATGGCGATCCCCTGGTGGGAGTTCTGGGCCGTCGATATGCTGATGCGCATGGTGGTTTGCGCGGCCGCGGTGGCCACAAAGCCGAGCGCGAGGCTCAATCCGACGACGAGGCGGGTCAGTTGCATGGTGTCTCCTTTTGATTCGGGATGGGGCGCGGACGACCACGCTCGGGGCGTTGTGTGACGGCCGGCCATCTTCAGCAAATTATGGTGTTCCGACATGTCCCCCCGTATACGGGTTTGTGCTGGTAAGCGTGCTTATTAATTGCTGCCACCCCGCCAGCCCCGAAATGCCAAGGGCCCCGTGCTGGCGGTAACCAGCCGGGGCCTTGTCAATTTGTGCGCTCCGGTAAGAGCGCCTTGATGGAAGAAGTATGCGCTCTGGTGTGGAGGTGAATTTTCTGAATTTCGTGCAAATTTTGGGTATTGCAGAATAATTTTCTGAGTATGGATGGTTTGTTGAATAATTGCACCGATGGACCGACTTGATAGAAAAATTCTCGCGGTGTTGCAGGCCAACGCCCGCGCCAGCTTGCAGGAGATCGGGCAGGCCGTGGGCTTGAGTCCTTCGCCGTGCTGGGGCCGCATCAAGAAGATGGAGGAGGCCGGTGTCATCCAGGGTTACACCGTGCGCATCAATCCGCAGTCGCTGGACCTGGCCGATACGGTGCTGGTGCAGGTCACGCTCGACAGCCATTCCGACAACACACTGGAAAAGTTTGGCGAGACACTCGCCAGCATTCCGGAGGTGATCGAGGCGCATCTGGTATCTGGCGACTACGACTACCTGCTGCGCATCGTCGTCAAGGACACCCGGGACTACGAGCGCTTGCTGCGCGAAAAGCTCTACAAGATCAAAGGCATCCGCCACAGCCGCTCCAGCTTCGTGCTGCGCACGCTCAAGAAAGCAGACCTGCCCCTGTTTGCAGGGTAACGAGGGGGCCGGGTGGTCGGCGGTGCCCCGCTTTCCTTGCAGAAAGCTGGCGACCCAGCGGGAATCTGCGGCACTTCTGTGGCTTCGCCGTGGGCCGGCGTGGGCTGTGCGGCTGCACAATGTTTCTGGGCCGTGCTGTCCCAACCCCGTAACACGTTGGCGGGACCTGCCCGGCGCACCACTGCGGTGCGCTCCAGCATCGCCGCGCACCGCACTACCCGGACACCGGAATACATCCCGAAGACACCATGAACCTGCGTTTCGTCGAAGCCTTCTACTGGGTCGCATCGCTCAAGAGCGTGACGCGTGCAGCGGAGAAACTGTTCCTCACCCAGTCAGCCATGTCCAGCCGCATCTCCGCGCTGGAAGAAGAGCTGGGCGTGCTGCTGCTCGACCGGCGCGACAAGCACTTCAAGCTCACCGTGGCCGGAGGGCGGTTTCTGGTCTACGCCAAGCGCATGCTGGAGTTGCAGCGTCAACTCAAGGCCGAGATGGGATCGGGCGGGCCGCTGGAGGTATCGGTGCGGCTGGGGGCGATCGAGTCGGTGCTGCACTCCTGGCTCATTCCGTGGGTGGAGCAGTTGCGCAAGGACAACCCGCTGCTGGAGCTGGAACTCACGGTGGAAACCACGCCCGTGCTGCTTGACCAGATCCGGCGGGGCACGCTGGACGCTGTGTTCGCGGCGCTGCCCGCGTCGGCCGATGGCATCCGCACCCAGGCCGTCACGCCCATGGAGATGGTGTTTGTGGGCAACGCCAAGACGCACCGCAAACGCCGGTACGCGCTGGAAGACTTTGCGGGCGCCGACATCCTGACTTTTCAGCGTGGCTCGCAACCCCATGTGTCGTTGCTCGACACGTTGCGGCAGGCCCAGGTGGAGCCCCGCTGCGTCCACACCATTTCGTCGATCTCGGCCATGGTGCAACTGGTGCAGGGCGGCTTTGGCGTGGCGACGCTGCCGCGCCTCGCGGTGCAGCGCCTGCTGGCTTTTCCGGACTTGCGTGCTTTGGCCTGCGACACCGCGTTGCGGCCGTTGCCCATCCACGTGAGCTACCGGGAAGACCCTTCGTCGCCGGCCATGGAAGCGGTCGTGAGATCCGCGCTCGACTTCATTGAGCAGCAGCACCCCGCCCCTGCGCGCAAGGGGCGCAAGACCTGAGCTGCCTTGCTCGCCCGGACCGCGTCCGCCGCTCTTCGAACGGGTGCTCTGCGGGGTGTCGAAGGCGAACTTCGCGCGGTTTCCTGTTTCAGGGTTTACCCGTAAATTTCCCGTCAGGGTTTTCCCTTGGCACCAACTTGGTTCGCCTTGCCCCAATGGAGAGCATGGAAAAAATCGATGATCTGATAGAAATTTTTTGAATTTGCCAGGGTTGGTTACACGCCAACACAATCCGCCCAACGTCATGCAATTGACATTTCTCAATGCAAGGAAAAACGGTGGATTCAGCTCAACACACAGCGCTGGCAGTGTTTGGTCCGGAGGGCATCAACGACCCTCGCCACGTGCGCAGCGCCATACGCCAGGGGCTCTGGTCGTCGCACACCAGCGGCCTCGCCCACGGACGGGTTCAGGGCAACCTGGTGATCCTGCCCGAGGTGCTCGCAGGAGACTTCCTGCGCTTTTGCCAGCGCAACCCCAAACCCTGCCCCGTGCTCGCGGTGAGCGAGCCGGGCCAGGTCGCTCTGCCCAAGCTGGGGGAGGACATCGACATCCGCAGCGACCTACCCCAGTACCGCGTATGGCGCCACGGCGAACTGGCGCAGGAGGTGGGCGACATTGCGCACCTGTGGCGCGATGACCTGGTCACGTTCGTGCTGGGCTGCTCGTTCTCGTTCGAGGCAGCGCTGCAAGAGGCCGGCATCAGCCTGCGCCACATCAACGAGGGCAAGAACGTGGCCATGTACCGCACCAACATCGCCACCGAGTCTGCCGGGCCCTTTGGCGGCGCCATGGTGGTGTCCATGCGGCCCATGCCCGCGGCCGACGTGATCCGTGCGGTGCAGGTCACCTCGCGCTTTCCCAACGTGCACGGCGCGCCGGTCCATATCGGTGACCCGGCACTCATCGGCATTGCCGACATCGCCAAGCCCGACTACGGCGATGCCGTGGCGCTGATGCCGGGCGAGATCCCCGTTTTCTGGGCCTGCGGTGTCACGCCGCAGTCCGCCATCCTGAATGCCCAGCCGGCGTTTTGCATCACCCACGCGCCGGGCTGCATGTTGATCACCGATCTTCTCAACCACCACCTCGCCAGCTTTTGAGCGGCCTACCTCCAGGAGTCTCCCCATGAAAAAATTCGCATTGTGTCTGACGGCCACTCTCAGCGTGTGCGCCGCCCAAGCCCAGGTCAAGTGGGATCTGCCCACCGGCTACGGTGCCAACAGTTTCCAGACGCAGAACGTGCAGCAGTTCGCCAATGATGTGGAAAAGCTGACGGGCGGCAAGCTCAAGATCACCTTGCACCCCGGCGGCTCGCTCTACAAGGCCAACGAAATCAAGCGCGCGGTGCAGACCGGGCAGGTGCCATCGGCCGAGTTCATCCTCTCGGGCGCCTCCAACGAGAATCCGCTGTTCGGCGTGGATTCCATTCCCTTCCTGGCCACAAGCTACGCCGACTCCAAGCGCCTGTACCTGGCCGCCAAGCCCGCGCAAGAGAAGCTGCTGGCATCCCAAGGCGTGAAGGTGCTTTTCTCGGTGCCATGGCCTGGGCAATCCCTTTACTCGCTCAAGCCCGTGAACACGCCCGCGGACTTCGCCGGTACCAAGATGCGCGCGTACAACCCGGCCACCACCCGCATTGCGCAGCTGCTCAAGGCGCAGCCGGTGACGATCCAGCTCTCGGAACTGGGCCAGGCGCTGGCGACGAATACCGTGCAGAACTTCCTCACCTCCAGTGCCAGCGGCGTGGAGTCCAAGCTGTACGAGCAGGTCAAGTACTTCTACCCCGTCAGCGCCTGGCTGCCGCGCAACGCCACCGTGGTCAACCAGAAAGCGTTTGATGCGCTGGACAAGCCGCTGCAGGACGCCGTGCTGAAGGCTGCGGCAGATGCGGAAGCCCGCGGCTGGGCCACCAGCGAACGGGTGGACAAGGAGTTCATCAAGGAGCTGACCGCCAAGGGCATGACCGTGGCCGAGCCCAGCGACAGCATCAAGAAGGAACTGGCCAGCATTGGCGACGCGATGACTGCGGACTGGATCAAGTCGGCCGGCGCCGAAGGCCAGGCCATCATCGACGCCTACCGCAAGAAGTAGTCCGCTCGCATCTGCCCCGCGCGCGGCGGGGCCGGGGCAGCGCCAGGTGCCTTGCCGCCTGCTTTTCGCCGCGCTGCCGCTCTCCCACCTCTCACTTTTCAAGCGTTACCGGAGTACGCCATGGACAAACTCGTCCGAAATTTCTACAGGCTGCTGATGCTGCTCTCGGGCATCTCCATGCTGGCCGCCTTTGCAGCCGTCACGCTGGGCGTGTTTGCCCGGGAAGTCGTCCACGTGAACATTGATGGACTCGATGCGTACGCGGGGTACGCCATCGCCGCGGCGCTCTTCTTTGCCCTGCCCAGTACGCTGCAAAACGGCGATCACATCCGCGTCACGCTCGTGCTGGACCGTCTGCCAGCGCGCATGCGCTCGGCCTTCGAGTGGTTTTGCCTGAGCGCTGCGCTGGTACTCACGCTCTACATCGCCTGGTACGCCGTGCGCTCAGTGTGGATCTCGTACCTAACGCACGACATCTCGCCCGCAGCGGATGCCTCGCCGCTGTGGATCCCCCAGATCAGCATGGCCATGGGCTGCATCGGCTTTGCGCTGGCATTTGCCCACGCCCTCGTCTTGCGCGTGCAGGGCGTGGCCTTCATGGCCGTGTCCGAGTCGGCGCGTTCTGAATAACCCGCGCCAGGAGACATTATCATGGACGTCATCATCGCTTTGGGCTTGATCGTGGTGCTGTTCGCAGTGCTCGGTTCGGGCCTGTGGATCGGCCTGTCACTGCTGGCAGTGGCCTTGGTCGGCATGGAGCTTTTCACCAACCGCCCGGTGGGCGACAGCATGATGCTGACCATCTGGGGGTCTACCTCCAGCTGGACGCTCACGGCACTGCCGCTGTTCCTTTGGATGGGCGAGATCCTGTTCCGCAGCAAGCTGTCGAGCAGCATGTTCAAGGGGCTGGCCCCGTGGCTGGAGCGCCTGCCGGGCCGCCTGCTGCACGTGAACGTGGTAGGCTGCACCATCTTTGCCGCCATCTCGGGCTCGTCGGCCGCCACCTGCGCCACCATTGGCAAGATCACGCTGCCTGAACTCAAGCAGCGCGGCTATCCCGAAGACATCTCTGTGGGTACGCTCGCGGGGGCTGGCACGCTGGGCCTGCTGATCCCGCCCTCGATCATCATGATCGTCTACGGGGTGGCTGCCAACGTGTCCATCTCCAAGCTCTTCCTGGCCGGCGTGATCCCCGGCCTGCTGCTGGCAGCGCTTTTCATGGGCTACATCATCGTGTGGGCCCTCTTCAACAAGGACAAGGTGCCAGCGCCCGACAAGCGCTTGAGTTTTGCGCAGAAGCTCTACGCGTCCCGCCACCTGATTCCTGTGGTGTCGCTCATCGTGGTGGTGCTGGGCGCCATCTACAGCGGGATCGCCACCGCCACCGAGGCTGCTGCACTGGGCGTGGCGGGTTCGCTCATCCTGGCCAAGATTGAAGGCTCGCTCGACTGGGCCCGCTTCAAGGATGGCTTGGTGGCCGCGTGCCGCGTGTACTGCATGATCGGCCTCATTCTGGCCGGGGCTGCATTCCTCACGCTGGCCATGGGCTTCATCGGTCTGCCACGTCATCTGGCCGAGTTCATCGGCGCGCTGCATCTGTCGCCCTTTGCGCTGATGCTGCTGCTCATCGTGTTCTTCATCCTGCTGGGCTGCTTCCTGGATGGCATCTCGATGGTGGTGCTGACCATTGCCGTGCTGTTGCCCACGGTGGAGGCTGCAGGGTTTGACCTGGTGTGGTTCGGTATCTTCATCGTGCTGGTGGTCGAGATGGCGCAGATCACGCCGCCGGTGGGCTTCAACCTCTTCGTGCTGCAAGGCATGACGCGCCGCGAAGTCACCTGGATCGCCCGCACAGCGCTGCCCTTGTTCGCGCTGATGATCGTCGCGGTCGTCATGACCTACTTCGTGCCTGACGTGGTGCTCTGGCTGCCGCGTCAGATGCAGGGCTGAGTCACCGCGCCGCCCACCAGCCCCGCACAGGAGCCCTCCATGAAAACCGTTGTGTTGCTGGCCGCGCTTGCCGTGGCCCCGGCGTTGCACGCCCAGACCCAGTGGAAGCTGGCCACGGGCTACCGCGCAGAGTCCTTTCACACGCGCAACGTCGTCCAGTTTGCCCAGGACGTGGAGCGTGCATCCAGCGGTGCGCTGCGCATCGAGGTTCACGCCAACAACACCCTGTTCAAGCTGGGCGAAATTCCTCAGGCCGTGGAGGGCGGCAAGGCCGAGGCGGGCGAGACCATCATGACCAGCCTGGTGCGCGAAATCCCGATTGCCGGCGCCGATGCCGTGCCCTTCGTGGTGCGCAGCTATGCGGACGCCCGCCGCCTGTGGGATCTGCAGCGGCCGCTGATCGAGGGGCACTTTGCGGCCAAGGGGCTCAAGGCCCTGTATGCCGTGCCATGGCCGCCGCAGGGGCTGTTCTCCACCGCGCCGGTGCGTTTGTCAGCTGACTTCAAGGGCACCCGCATGCGCACCTACAACCCGGCCACGGTGCGCATTGCCGAGCTGCTGGGCGCCACGCCCGTGGACGTGCCCATGGTCGAAGTCAACCAGGCGCTGTCGGCGGGCAGGCTCGATTCCATGATCACCTCAGCGCTCACGGGGGTGGAGAACCAGGTCTGGGGCCAGATCAAGCAGTACTACGGCATCAACGCCTGGTTTCCCAAGAACATTGTTTTTGTGAACCAGAAAGCCTTCGACGCACTGCCCGCCGCCGTGCGCCAGGCTGTGACCCAGGCGGCGGCCGACGCCGAAACGCGCGGCTGGGCGCTGAGCGCTGCCGTGGCAGAAGAGTCGGTGGGTGAACTTCAGCGCAAGGGCATCAAGGTCGAGCGCGCGTCCGCCGAGCTGGACACCGAACTCAAGCGCCTGGGCGAACGCTTTTCCCGGGAATGGGTGCAGTCGGTTGGCAATGAGGCCAACAAGATTTTCATTCCCTACTACTTTCAACGTTAACGAGTTAACCAGTGAGTCTCATCACCATGCAAGCAACTTCCACCATGACCACCGCACCGGCGGGCAACCGCTGGCAGTTCTGGATCGACCGGGGCGGCACCTTTACCGACATCGTCGCCAAGCGGCCCGATGGATCGCTGACCACGCACAAGCTGCTGTCCGAGAACCCCGAACAATACAAGGATGCAGCCGTGGCGGGCATCCGCCACCTGCTGGGGCTGAAGCCCGGCGAACCAGTGACTCCAGAGCTGGTCGAGTGCGTGAAGATGGGCACCACCGTGGCCACCAATGCGTTGCTGGAACGCAAGGGCGAGCCCACGCTGCTGGTCACCACGCGCGGCTTCCGCGATGCGCTGCGCATCGCCTACCAGAACCGTCCGCGCCTGTTCGACCGCCACATCCAGCTGCCCGAGCTGCTCTACACCGAAGTCATCGAGGCGCGCGAGCGCATGGGCGCCCACGGCGACGTGCTGCAGAACCTGGACGAACCCACCCTGCGTGGTGATCTGCTGGCGGCCTATGGACGCGGCCTGCGCAGCGTGGCCATCGTGTTCATGCACGGTTACCGCTATGCGCAGCACGAGCAGGCGGCCCAGCGCATTGCCAAGGATGTGGGGTTCACCCAGATCAGCGCCTCGCATGAAACCAGTCCGATGATGAAGTTCGTGAGCCGGGGCGACACCACCGTGGTGGATGCCTACCTGTCACCCATCCTGCGCCGCTATGTGGAGCAGGTGGCCAGCGAGATGCCGGGCGTCAAGCTGTTCTTCATGCAGTCGTCCGGCGGCCTGACCGATGCGGGCACCTTCCAGGGCAAGGATGCGATCCTGAGTGGCCCCGCGGGCGGCATCGTGGGCATGGCGCGCACGGCGGGGCTCGCAGGCCACAAGAAGGTCATCGGCTTCGACATGGGTGGAACGTCCACGGATGTGAGCCACTATGCCGGTGCGTTCGAGCGCGAGTTCGAGACCCATGTGGCCGGGGTGCGCATGCGCGCGCCCATGATGAGCATCCACACCGTGGCGGCCGGCGGCGGCTCGGTGCTGGCCTATGACGGCGCGCGTTTTCGCGTCGGCCCCGAGAGCGCTGGCGCCAACCCGGGCCCCGTGAGCTACCGCCGTGGCGGTCCGCTGGCCGTGACCGATGCCAACGTGATGGTAGGCAAGGTGCAGCCGCGCTACTTCCCCAGCGTGTTCGGCCCCGCTGCCAACGAAACCCTGGACGCTGACGCGGTGCGGGCCCGCTTTGAGGAAATTGCTGGGCAGACCCAGCGCAAGCCCGAGGAAGTGGCCGAAGGCTTCATCCAGATCGCCGTGCAGCAGATGGCCAACGCGATCAAGAAGATCAGCGTGGCGCGCGGCTATGACGTGACCCGCTACACCCTGCAGTGCTTCGGTGGCGCGGGCGGCCAGCATGCCTGCCTGGTGGCCGACGCCTTGGGAATGTCGCGTGTGTTCGTGCACCCGCTGGCCGGCGTGCTCAGCGCCTATGGCATGGGTCTGGCGGACCAGACCGTGATCCGCGAGCAGGCGGTGGAGATACCCCTGGCCGCAGAGTCCCTGCCGCTGATTGCCGAACGCCTGGACACCTTGGGCGCCGCCGCGCAGGCCGAGCTGGAGCGCCAGCAAGTCAGCACCAACCCCGTGCAGGTGCGCCACAACGTGCATGTGCGCTATGAGGGCACCGATTCGGCCCTGGTGGTGCCGTTTGGCGACATGGCCAGCATCCAGGCCGCGTTTGAGGCCGCCTACCGCCAGCGTTTTGCCTTCCTGATGGCGGGCAAGGGCCTGGTGGTGGAGGCCGTTTCGGTGGAGGCTGTGATTGCTGGCGACGCGCCTGCCGAACCCCGCCTGCCCGTGCATCCGCACCGCAAGCACCCGCAGCGCGAGACTGTGCGCATGTACTCGGGCGGACAGTGGCATGACGCGGCCCTGGTCGTGCGCGAAGACCTGCACCCCGGCGACGTGATCCCCGGCCCCGCCATCATTGCCGAGAAGAACACCACCACGGTGGTGGAGCCTGGCTGGTCCGCGCGCCTGACCGACCTGGACCACCTGGTGCTCGACCGAGTCACCGCCCGCAAGGTGCAATACGCCGCCGGCACCACGGTGGATCCGGTGCTGCTGGAGGTGTTCAACAACCTGTTCATGAACATCGCCGAGCAGATGGGGCTGCAGCTGCAGAACACGGCGTACTCGGTGAACATCAAGGAGCGGCTGGACTTCAGCTGCGCGCTGTTCGACGCCGAGGGCAACCTGATCGCCAATGCGCCCCACATGCCCGTGCACCTGGGCTCGATGGGCGAGAGCATCAAGACAGTGATCCGGGAGAACGCGGGCAAGATGCACCCGGGCGACGTCTACATGCTCAACGATCCGTACCACGGCGGCACCCACCTGCCCGATGTGACGGTGATCACCCCGGTGTATGTGGCCGAGGGCGGCGAGCCCACGTTCTATGTGGGCAGCCGGGGGCACCATGCCGACATCGGCGGCACCACGCCGGGCTCCATGCCGCCGTTCTCCACGCGCATCGACGAAGAGGGCGTGCAGCTCAACAACGTGAAGCTGGTGGATCGCGGCATCTTCCTGGAAGAGTCCGTGCGCAACCTGCTGGCCACGGGCGGCGGCACCACGCCATACCCTAGCCGCAATCCCGAACAGAACCTGGCCGACCTGCGCGCGCAGATCGCCGCCAACGAAAAGGGCGTGCAGGAACTCTCGAAGATGGTGGAGCAGTTTGGGCTGGATGTCGTGCAGGCCTACATGCGCCACGTGCAGGACAACGCCGAGGAATCCGTGCGCCGCGTGATCACCCAGCTCAAGGACGGCCGCTTCACCCTGCCGCTGGACAACGGCGCGCAGATCAGCGTGTCGGTCAAGGTGAATGTGGCCGAGCGCAGCGCTGTGATCGACTTTGCGGGCACCAGCGCCCAGCAGATGAACAACTTCAATGCACCGCGTGCAGTGTGCATGGCGGCAGTGCTGTATGTGTTCCGCACGCTGGTGGACGACGACATTCCGCTGAACGCCGGGTGCCTCAAACCCCTGCAGGTCCTCATTCCCCAGGGGTCCATGCTTAACCCCAACCCTCCGGCGTCGGTGGTGGCGGGCAATGTGGAGACCTCCACCTGCATCACCAATGCGCTGTTTGGCGCCCTGGGCGTGATGGCGGGCAGCCAGCCCACCATGAACAACTTCACATTCGGCAATGCGCAGTACCAGTACTACGAAACCATTGCCGGCGGCAGCGGTGCGGGCGCAGTGCTGGATGCCTCGGGCCGGGCCGTGCGCGGCTTTGACGGAACCAGCGTGGTGCAGACGCACATGACCAACTCGCGCCTGACCGACCCCGAGGTGCTGGAGTTCCGTTTCCCGGTGGTGCTGGACAGCTATGAGATCCAGCGCGGCTCGGGCGGCGCGGGCCGCTGGGCGGGCGGCGATGGCGGGGTGCGGCGCGTGCGCTTTCTCGAGGCCATGACGGCCAGCATTCTGTCCAATGGGCGGCTGAACCCCGCCTTCGGCATGGCCGGCGGGCAGCCGGGCAAGCCCGGCACCAACCGTGTGCTGCGTGCCAATGGCGAGGTGGAGGTGCTGGGCCACATCGGTGCGGCGCTGATGCAGCCGGGCGATGTGTTCGAAATTGCGACGCCGGGCGGCGGCGGCTGGGGTGCGTGCGACGGCGCCGAAGTGCGGAAGTCCGCCGAAGCCGCTTTGTCATGACGCATTGGCACATGGCTTGCTGGTCGTTTCGCACGTTGCCCACAAGGCTTATTCGATGAACAGGAAATCACCAATGAACTCTGTGCCTGCTCTCATTTCCGCGCCCGCGCGGCGGCCATCGCCGCCCGTGCGGGATGCATCCGCAACCTCTCCATCGCCGGCGTCTTCGTCCGCGTCTGCGTCCGTCGGCGCTTCACGCCGCACGTTGTCGGTGGGTCAGAAGCTGGCCGCCAGCTTTGGCCTGCTGGGCTTGGCCGTGGCGCTGCTGGGCGCCACTACATGGCTCACAGGGGAAGACACCGAGCGCCAGGCCACGCGGCTGGCGCGTGAGCAGTTGCCTATCGAGCGCACGGTGCGCGACTGGAAGACGCAGTCCGTCACCATCGGCCAGATTGCGCTGCGCGCCACCATTTCGACCGATGTGTTTCCGCTGCTGTCCGAAATGCGCGAACGTCTGAAGGCCGAGGACGCCACGCGCCAGCGCATTGAGCAGGCGCTGGCTGGCGCATCAAACGCCCGAAGCACCGAGCCGCTGTGGAAGACAGCGCAGGCCCAGCGCCAGCAGTATGCGGCGCTGCGCGATGCGCTGATGCAGGACGCATTGGAGTCCAAAGTCATCAGCCAGAAGGCGCTGCAGGAGCACGCAGCTGCACTCACGGCCTACCTGCAGACCATCGACCGGCTGCTCGAGGCGTCCGAGCAATCGTCGCTGGCGGCGGCCGACGCCATGATCGCCGGTGCCAGCCGGGCGCAATGGATCAGCGCCATCGCGGTGGCCGTGGTGGTGGCGCTGTCGGCACTGTTCGGCTGGCTGCTGCGCCGCTCCATCGTGCAGCCCTTGCGCGAGGCCTCAGAAGCGGCGGCCACGGTGGCGCGTGGCGACCTCACTGTGCGCATGCAGACCGGCCGCAGCGACGAGATCGGCCAGCTGCTGACGGCCCTCAACAAGATGGTGGAATCGCTGCACTACGTGGTGACCGAGGTGCGCGATTCGGGCGAGTCCATCCACGTGGCCAGCTCTGAGGTGGCGGCCGGCAACACCGACTTGAGTGCCCGCACCGAACACGCGGCCAGCAACCTGCAGCAGACAGCGGCCAGCATCGCCCAGCTGGCGCAGATGGTGGCGGCCAACGCCGACAGCACTCGCCAGGCGAACGACCTGGCCGTGAACGCCACGCAGGTGGCCAGCAAAGGCGGTGAAGTGGTGAGCCAGGTGGTGCGGACCATGGAAGAGATCAACGCCAGCAGCCAGAAGATTGCCGACATCGTGGGCATCATCGACGGCATTGCGTTCCAGACCAACATCCTCGCATTGAACGCGGCCGTGGAAGCCGCACGCGCCGGAGAGCAAGGCCGGGGCTTTGCCGTGGTGGCCAGCGAGGTGCGAGCCCTGGCCGGGCGCAGCGCCACCGCTGCGCGCGAGATCAAGGCGCTCATCTCCGCCAGTGTGGAAAAGGTCAGCGATGGCGCCAAGCTGGTGGTGACGGCCGGCTCCACCATGGGGGACATCGTGCAAAGCGTGGAGCGCGTGACCACGCTGATGTCCGAGATCAACGCCGCCAGTAGCGAGCAGAGCACGCAGATCGGCCAGGTGAGCCAGGCCGTGGACCAGCTCGACCACATGACCCAGCAGAACGCCGCGCTGGTGGAAGAGGGGGCGGCGGCGGCGCAAAGCCTGCAGGACCAGGCGAACCGGCTGGCGGGGGCGATGGGGCAGTTTCAACTAGTGACACCCCCCTGAGTCGCTTCGCGCAGCCCCCCGCTCTCGCATCGCTGCGCGATGCGGGCAGGGGGACGCCACCGGTGCGGCGGGGCAGCCCTGGCACGGTGGCCCCTGGCCTGCGCCGCGTCCGTTGGATGCACTGGCGGAGAAAGCACGCAACGGCGCCGAATGACATGATTCGGTCGAAAAGATGCAAAAAAGGGCCTGCAACGCAGGCCCTTCAAGCGCTAGCAGCTACTGAATTTGTAGCTTACATGCCCGAGTAGTTCGGGCCGCCGCCACCTTCGGGGGTCACCCACACGATGTTCTGCGTGGGGTCCTTGATGTCGCAGGTCTTGCAGTGCACGCAGTTCTGCGCATTGATCTGCAGGCGCTGGGCATCGCCGCCCTTGGCGGTGTCGGGAACAAACTCGTACACGCCAGCGGGGCAGTAGCGGGCCTCGGGCCCGGCGTACTTGGCCAGGTTGATGTTGACCGGCACGCTCGGGTCCTTGAGGGTGAGGTGGGCCGGCTGGTTCTCTTCGTGGTTGGTGTTGCTGATGAACACGCTGGAGAGGCGGTCGAACGTGAGCTTGCCATCGGGCTTGGGGTAGACGATGGGTTTGCATTCCGCCGCGGGCTTGAGGTACGCGTGGTCGGGCTTGTCGCGGTGCAGCGTCCAGGGGATGTGGCCGCGCAGCACGAACTGCTCGAAGCCGTTCATCAGCGTCGCCGTGGTCAGGCCGTACTTGAACCAGTTCTTGAAGTTGCGGTCCTTGTTCAACTCGGTGTAGAGCCAGCTGGCCTCGAAGGCCTTGGGGTAGGCGGTGAGTTCGTCGTGCTGGCGGCCGGCCACGATGGCGTCATAGGCCGCCTCGGCAGCCAGCATGCCTGTCTTGATGGCCGCGTGGCTGCCCTTGATGCGGCCCACGTTCAGATAGCCCGCGTTGCAGCCCACCAGCGCGCCGCCCGGGAAGATGGTCTTGGGCAGGGCGTTGATGCCGCTGGCGTTGATGGCGCGTGCGCCATACGACAGGCGCTTGGCGGTGATCTCGCCTTTTTCGTTCTCGAAGTAGTAGCGGACGTTGGGGTGCGTCTTCCAGCGCTGGAATTCCTCGAAGGGGCTGAGGTAGGGGTTCTTGTAGCCCAGGCCCGTCACAAAGCCAATGGCGATCTTGTTGTCGTCCAGGTGGTAGAGGAACGCGCCGCCGTAGGTGTCGTTTTCCATCGGCCAGCCGGCGGTGTGCATCACGAAGCCGGGCTGGTGGCGCTTGGGGTCGATCTCCCACAGTTCCTTCACGCCGATGCCGAAGCTCTGCGGGTCGCGGCCCTCGTCGAGCTTGAAGCGCGCAATCAGCTGGCGGCCCAGGTGGCCGCGCGCGCCTTCGGCGAACACGGTGTACTTGCCCAGCAATTCCATGCCCAGCTGGAAGTTCTCAGTGGGCTCGCCGTCCTTGCCCACGCCCATGTTGCCGGTGGCCACGCCCTTGACGGAGCCATCGTCGTTGTACAGCACTTCAGCAGCAGCAAAGCCGGGGAAGATCTCCACGCCCAGGGCCTCGGCCTGCTCGGACAGCCACTTGGTCACGTCGCCCAGGCGCACGATGTAGTTGCCGTGGTTCTGCGCGAACGGCGGCAGGAACATGTTGGGCACGCGGAAGCCCGACTTTTCGGACAGGAAGATGTACGCGTCGTCCGTCACGGGCTGCTTGAGCGGTGCACCGCGCTTCTTCCAGTCGGGGATCAGCTCGGAGAGCGCCTTGGGGTCCATGATGGCGCCCGAGAGGATGTGCGCTCCGGGCTCGGAGCCTTTTTCCAGCACCACGACCGAGACATCCTGCCCCTTGTCGGCCGCCAATTGCTTCAGGCGAATCGCAGTGGCCAAGCCGCCGGGGCCACCGCCCACGACCACCACGTCGTATTCCATCGATTCACGGGGGCCATACTGGGCGATGATTTCTTCGTTTGTCATGGGCATCTCGTTGGGGTTTGATAATGGCTATTGGACCAAAGCGGAGCACACCGCCGTGTCAGACAGGGGACTGATTGTATTCACGGAAGCGAGACAATCGAACGACCGTTCTATTTTGATCCAGTAGGGAGACTCTAAATGGCATACAGCATCGATTTGTCCGGCCGCGTGGCGTTTGTGACCGGCGCCTCCAGTGGCCTGGGCGCGCAGTTTGCGCGCACCCTCGCGCGCGCAGGTGCCGGCGTGGTGCTGGCCAGCCGCAGGGTGGAAAAGCTCAAGGAACTTCGCGCACGCATCGAAGGCGAGGGCGGCGATGCCCATGTGGTGGAGCTGGACGTGACCGACCACGATTCCATCAAGGCTGCGGTGGCGCATGCGGAGACCGAGATGGGCTCCATCGACATTCTGGTCAACAACTCAGGTGTCTCCACCACGCAGCGCATTCAGGACGTGGCGCCCGAAGACTACGACTACGTGTTCGACACCAACGTGAAGGGCGCCTTCTTTGTAGCGCAGGAGGTGGGCAAGCGCATGCTGGCGCGCTCGCGCGGCGCGGCGCCGGGCAGCTTCACGGGCGGGCGGATCATCAACATCGCGTCGATGGCGGGTCTGAAAGTGCTCCCGCAGATCGGCGTGTACTGCATGAGCAAGGCGGCCGTGGTGCATATGACCCGCGCCCTGGCGGTGGAGTGGGGCAAGTTCGGCATCAACGTGAATGCCATCTGCCCCGGCTACATCGATACGGAGATCAATCACCACCATTGGGACACCGAGCAGGGCAAGAAGCTCATCGACATGCTGCCCCGCAAGCGCGTGGGCAACGCGCAGGACCTGGACGCGCTCCTGGTCATGCTGGCCAGCGACCAGAGCCATTTCATCAATGGTGCGGTGATCGCTGCCGACGACGGCTTTGCGGTGTAGGCGCCCCCCCTGAGGCGCTGCGCGCCATCCCTCCGGGCGGACGCCACCCGTGGCCTGGCGGAGCCAGTTCCACGGTGGCACTGGCCCTTGGCCGCGCCAGTTGCGGAGTGCACGGGCGGTCTCAACAACCTGGACGACTGAGGAAGATCGAAATCCCCGAGGTCAAGAAGCTGGTCTATGAAATGCGCTTCCCGGTGCGATGGGGCGACATGGATGCGATGGGCCATGTGAACAACACGGTCTACTTCCGCTACCTGGAAACGGCGCGCATCGAATGGATGGTGTCAGTGGGCTGCAACCCCGATCCCCGCGGCCAGGGGCCGGTGATCGTCAATGCGTTCTGCAATTTCTACAAGCAGCTGGAGTACCCGGCGCAGGTGCTGCTCAAGCTCTATGTGAGCGATCCGGGCCGCACCACGTTCGAGACCTGGGGCACCATGGAGCGCGCGGACCGGCCGGGCGCGATCTGCGCGGCCGGTGGGGCCACCACCATTTGGGTGGACTTTCCGCAGCAAAAGGCCGCACCTTTGCCGGACTGGATGCGTGCGTTGGTGACCGCAGACTGAGAGTTGGGATGAAATTGGGAGCTAGCGCTTATTGATTCAGCGCCAATAGCTATCAAAAATGTAGCAAATCACTCGCGGCATTCACTTCTGCTTGGGCACCCGCCCCATCAAATAGAACTCGGGATTGGGCTGCATGCCCGCAAAGCTGGCCATGCGGTTGGACAAGCCGAAGAACGCGGTGATGGCCGCGATGTCCCAGATGTCCTCGTCGTCGAAGCCGTGCGGATACAGGGCCTCGAAGTCGGCATCCGCAATCTCTTGCGAGCGCTGGCACACCTTCATCGCGAAGTCGAGCATGGCGCGCTCGCGCGGGCTGATGTCGGCCTTGCGCCAGTTGACCGCCACCTGGTCGGCGATGAGCGGCTTTTTCTCGTAGATGCGCAGGATCGCGCCGTGCGCCACCACGCAATACAGGCACTGGTTGGCCGCACTGGTGGCGGTCACGATCATCTCGCGCTCACCCTTGGTCAGGCTGCCTTCTTCCTTGAGCATGAGCGCGTCGTGGTACGCGAAGAATGCCCGCCACTCGGCAGGGCGGCGGGCGAAGGCCAGGAACACGTTGGGAATGAAGCCGGCCTTTTCCTGCACCTCCAGGATGCGGGCGCGGATGTCGTCGGGCAGGGTGCTCAGGTCGGGGAAGGGGTAGCGGCTCACATCATCTCCTTTGTTGTGGTGCGTGCGCAGTATGAGCGATCCATTGCTCGGAGAGCCGGGCGCTGCGTGTGAAACAGGTGCGGCCAGGGCCAGAGTCCCCGCGCAAGGGCCGCCCCGCCGCGCTGGGGGAGGGCGCGAAGCGACTCTGGGGGGGCTTCACGTCACGGATGCCATTGGGTTGCCCGCACCGGGCTTTGCGCGGGGGCGGCCGAGTTGCCCGCCAGCGCATACGACAGCTGGGTGGCCGCAGCGATCACCGTCTGCGCCAGCGCTTCGAGCTTTTCGGCGGGCAGGCGCGAGGCCGGGCCCGAGATGCACACCGATCCCATCAGCCGCCAGTGCATGCCGAACACCGGCGCCGAGACCGTGGCCACGCCCTGTTCGCGCTCGCCGATGGACCAGTGGTAGCCCTTCCTGCGGATGTCTTCATACGCCTTGCCCGGCTCCCCCGAGAACGCAAGGATCACACGGCCCGGCGAGCCTTTGTCGAGCGGCAGGCCCTCGCCAATGCGCGCGTGGTGGCGCAGCGCCTGCGGGCCTTCCACGCGCACGAGGCAGGTCCGCACATTGCCCTCGCGCACGTAGAAGGCGGCGCTTTCGCCGGTGGCGTGGGTGAGCGCGCGCAGCGCGGGCTCCAGCACGTTCTGCACGTCAAAGCCGGCTTGGTAGCGCGCGCCCAGCCAGCCAGCGGCCGGCCCGAGGCGCCAGTCGCCGTCCTCGCGCTGCACCATGAAGCCCGACTGCGCGAGCGTGCGCGCCAGACGGAGCACCGTGGTCTTGTGTAGCGCGCAGCGGCGGCTCAGTTCCGCGAGCGAGAGGCTGGATTCACCGAGGGCGAAGGCCTCCAGCACCTGCAGTGCGCGCGTGACGGCGATCACACCGCCAGTGGCGTCCTTGGCGGCGCTGTCGTCCGGTTCGGTAGGCCCCTGGCCCGGCGCCTTGTGGGATGAAGGGAGACCGGCAGGCAAGGGCGCTCTGGCGGTAGCGGTGGGGAGGGGCGGTTTTCTGGGAAAGTTGCTCACGGTGCAATTTGTTTCATTGTGCGCAACGGCATTGTATGGGCTGAAACGTCTGCGTAAAGTCGCGTCCACAGCGCCGGGTCTGCAGCAAGTTGTGCAGGGTGGCGCGAAGAACCACCCACCAGGAGACAACTGCATGCCCACTTCATCCACCCGTTTGCTTCCGCGCGCCCTGTGCGCCGCCCTCGTCGGTCTTGCCGCCGTGGCCACGCCTTTTGTGGGCGCCCACGCACAAGCTGCATATCCCAGCAAACCCATCCGACTGATCGTGCCGTTCCCGCCCGGCGGGGGGACGGACATGATTGCCCGCACCGTGGCCCAGAAGCTCACCGACCAGAACAAGTGGAACGTGATCGTGGACAACCGCCCCGGCGCGGGCGGCAACCTGGGGGTGGACGCCGCCGCCAAGTCACCCGCCGATGGCTACACGCTCGTGATCGGCCAGACCAGCAACCTGGCCATCAACCCCACGCTGTACCCCAAGCTGCCCTACGACCCGCTCAAGGACCTGGTGCCCGTGGCGCTCGTCTCGTCCTCGCCCATCGTCATGGCTGCGCCCATCAACTCGCCCTTCAAGAGCTACGCCGATGTGGTGGCGGCCGCCAAGGGCAAGCCCGACGCACTGACGCTGGGCTACTCGGGCAACGGCACCGTGGCCCACCTCGCCGGGGAGCTGGCCGAAAACGCGGCGGGCATCAAGCTGCGTCACATTCCCTACAAGGGTGCAGCCCAGGCCATGACCGACCTGGTGGGCGGGCAGATCGACCTGTACATGTCCTCCGTGCCCACGCTGCTGGGCCAAGTGCGCAACGGCAAGCTCAAGGTCATCGCCATCACCTCGGCCAAGCGCTCGCCGCAACTGCCGGATGTGCCCACGCTGGCCGAATCCGGCTACAAGGGCTTTGAGGCCGTGACCTGGTTCGGCATCCTGGCCCCGGCGGGTACCCCCGCACCCATCGTGGCGCAGCTCAACAAGGCCATCAACGCGGCCCTGCAGCAGCCCGATGTGGCAGACAAGCTGCGCTCTGAAGGCGGCGATGTGCTGGGCGGCACCGCTGAGCAGTTCGGCACGCTGCTGAAGGCCGAAGTCCCGCGTTGGGCCAAGATCGTGAAGGACTCGGGCGCCAGCCTGGACTGACAACAGCGTCGCGCGCGCCGCAGCTCTACCCACGCTCACGCTGCCATCGCCATGTCCCGCGATTGCCTTGCCACGCCCGTACCGTTCTCGGCGGGCACCGCCGCGCCGCGCACGGCACTGCCCGCCGGGGCTTGCGACTGCCATGTGCATGTGTACGACCAGCGCTTTCCTGCCGCGCCGGGCGCCAGGCTGCTGCCGCCCGACGCGTCAGTCCGGGACTACCGCGCGCTGCAGTGGCGCATCGGCACCACGCGGGTGGTGTTGGTCACGCCCTCGACCTATGGCACCGACAACCGCTGCATGCTCGAAGGCCTGGCCGCTCTGGCGGCGCTGGGCGTGGAGGCACGTGGCGTGGCGGTGATCGACGGCCGCGAAGGCGATGCCGAACTGCAGCAGCTGCACGCGGCTGGCGTGCGGGGCGTGCGGCTCAACCTGTCGCTGGGTGTGTCCGGATCGGTGGACTCCATCGTGCCGCTGGCCCACCGCGTCGCGTCCTTGGGCTGGCATTTGCAACTGCTGATGCCACCCGATCTGCTGGCAGAGCAGGGCGGCGTGCTGCGCCAGCTGCCCGTGCCACTGGTGTTCGACCACTTCGGGCGCATTGCCCCCGCGCAGGCCAGGCACCACCCCGCGCATGCTGTGCTGCTGGACCTGCTGCAGCGCGGCCAGGCGTGGGTGAAGCTCTCGGGCGGCTACATCGTGAGCAGTACGAAGTCGGTGGAAGACCCGCTGCTGGACACCCTGGCCGCCAGCTACCTGCGCGCTGCGCCAGGCCGGGTGCTGTGGGGCAGCGACTGGCCGCACGCCACGGCAACGGCCGGCGTGCAGCCCCTGCCCGACGACGCCCGCCAAGTGGATCGCCTCGTGGACTGGACCGCAGCCTGCGGTGGCTCCGCGCTACTGCGCCAAGTGCTGGTGGACAACCCCCAGGCGCTCTACGGCTTCGGCCGCCCGTTGTGACCTCCCCCCCTTTGTTTGATTGACTGGAAGGCATTGCCATGACTCCCATTTCACTACCCCTCCATCGCATCGCCCGCCGCAGCCTGCTGGCCTTGGGGGGCGCCATGCTGGCCGCCTCCGCGTGGTCCCAAGCCGACTGGCCCGGCGGCAAGCTCATCACCTGGGTGGTGCCATACCCCGCGGGCGGCAGCACCGACGTGCTGGGCCGCAACATTGCGCAGCGGCTGGGCCCGGCATTGGCCACCAACGTCATCGTGGACAACAAGGCGGGCGCCACCGGCACCATTGGCGCGGCCTTCGTGGCCAAGGCGCAGCCCGACGGCCTGACGCTGCTGGGCACCTCCATCGGCCCGCAGGCCATTGCGCCGCACCTGATGGCCAAGCTGCCCTACGACCACATCACGGCGTTCGAGCCCGTGGTCACCATCGGCACCATTCCGCACATCCTGGTGGTGGGTACGAACCAGCCCTTCAAGACTGTGGCCGACCTGCTGGCGGCCGCCAAGGCGCAGCCAGGCAAGCTGGCGTTTGCCTCGGGCGGCAACGGCACCATCCTGCAGATGCAGGGCGAGCTGCTGCAGCAGCAGACCGGCGTGCGCTTCATCCACGTGCCCTACAAGGGCGACACGCCCGCGCTGCAGGACACGCTGGCCGAGCAGGTGCAGTTCATGTTTGCCCCCGCCGCCGCGGCGCTGCCGCATGTGCAGGCCGGCAAGCTGCGTGCACTGGCCGTCACCTCGGCCCAGCGGCTGAAGGCCTTGCCCGAGGTGCCCACGATGGGCGAGGCGGGCATGAAGGACTTTGTGGTCGAGCAGTGGCAGGCCGTGTTCGCGCCCGCCAAGACGCCCGCGCCGGTGGTGCAGCGCCTGAACCAGGAGATCAACAAGACCCTGAAAGACCCCGCCGTGGCGGCCCTCGCCGACAAGCTGGGCGTGACCCTGGTGGGCGGCACGCCGCAGCAGCTGGGCGATCTGCAAAAGGCCGATTCCGCCAAGTGGGCCAAGGTCATCAAAGACGGAAACATCAAGGCCGACTGACCTGCGCGGCCCACCTGACTGAATCCCTGCGTCGTGGCGCCAGCCCTTCAACTTCTTCTCAACGTAACCCTCAAGACTTCACCATGAGCCAACTCCCTGAAATCATCCGCAGCATCGAGCGCGTCAGCGCCGATGTCGTTGCCAAGGCCGCCACCTACCAAGCCGCCATCCTGGCCGACGTGGCCGGACGCCGCGGCACCATGCACGGCCGTGTGGCGCCGGTTCACCAGAGCATGAAGGTGGCCGGCCCGGCCTTCACCGTGGAAGTGCGCCCTGGCGACAACCTCATGATCCACGCCGCCATTGCGCTCGCCCAGCCGGGCGACGTGCTGGTGATCGACGGCAAGGGCGACCAGACGGCGGCCCTCATGGGCACGCTGATGCTCAGCGCCTGCAAGAAGCGCGGCCTGGCCGGCGTGATCGTGGACGCCGCCATCCGCGACAAGCTGGAGATCCTGGAGCTGGACTTCCCCGTGTTCAGCGCAGGCTTCAACCCCGCCGGGCCCACCAAGTACGTGCCCGGCCGCATCAACCATCCCATCTCTGCCGGCGGCGCCACGGTGAACCCCGGCGACCTGGTGGTGGGCGATGCCGACGGCGTGGTGGTCATCGAGCGCGAGAAAGCCCCCGCCATGATGGCCCTGGCCGACAAGAAGGTGGCCGACGAGGCTGCCCGCATCGAGGCCATCGCACGGGGTGACACTGCATCGAAATGGCTGCCCGCCGCCCTGCGCGCCGCCGGTGTGTTGAAGGAAGGGGAATCGCTGTGAGCCAACCCACCATCATCATCACAGGCGCCGACCTGGCGCAACAAGCCCTGGATTTGCTCACGGGCTACCAGATCGTCTACGCCGGCAAGACGCCCACCGAAGAGGACATGGTGGCCCTTTGCCGCGCGCACAACCCCGTGGCCATCATCGTCCGCTACGGCAAGGTGGGCGCGGCCGTGATGGATGCGGCCCCCGCGCTCAAGGTCATCTCCAAGCATGGCAGCGGCACAGACACCATCGACAAGGTGGCCGCCAAGGCCCGTGGTATTGAAGTGGTGGCCGCCGTGGGCGCCAACGCAGCGGCCGTGGCCGAGCAGGCGCTGGCGCTGTTGCTGGCGTGTGCCAAGTCGGTGGTGCAGCTCGATGCCCGCATGCATGCTGGCCACTGGGACAAGGCTACGCACAAGAGCCTGGAGCTCTACGGCCGCACCGTGGGCCTGGTGGGCCTGGGCGCCATTGGCCTGCGCTTTGCCAAGATGGCCGACGCCCTGGGCATGCGCGTGATCGGCTTCGATCCGTTTGCCAAGAACCTGCCGGACCACGTGCAGAGCGTTCCGCTCGAAACGATCTGGCGCGAAGCCGATGCGATCTCGCTGCACTGCCCGCTGACCGACGAGAACCGCGGCATGCTGAACGCCACCACGCTGGCGCAATGCAAGCGCGGCGTGATCGTGGTGAACACCGCGCGCGGAGGGCTGATCGACGAGGCCGCGCTGCTGGCTGCCGTGCGCTCGGGCCAGGTGATGGCGGCAGGCCTGGACAGCTTTGCGGTGGAGCCCATGGCGGCGGGCCACCCGTTCCAGGGCGAGCCGCGCTTCATCCTCAGCCCGCACATCGGCGGCGTGACCAGCGATGCCTACGTGAACATGGGCGTGGGCGCAGCGAAGAACCTGCTGGCCGTGCTGGCCCACACGCCCGGCGAAGTGGCTGTAGCCTGATCGCCACTGGGCTACATCCAAGCTAGAACATGGCCGGGCAGGGCGCCCGGCCCACTGGAGACAAGGGACATGCCAACAAAATTCAAGCAAAAAGTGGCTCCAGCGCTTATCCATAAAGCGCTGGCAGCTATTGTTTTGGTAGCTGCTTGCGCCGCGGCCGCTGCACAGACGGCGTACCCCCACAAGCCCGTCAAGCTGGTGGTGGGCTTTGCCGCCGGCGGCCCCACCGACGTGGTGGCCCGTGCGTTTGCCGACCATGCCAGCCGCGCGCTGGGCCAGCCCTTTGTGGTGGACAACAAGCCCGGCGCCAACACCATCTTGGCCGCCCAGGCCGTGGCCGCTGCGCCGGCCGATGGCTACACGCTGCTGTTCGGCGCCACCAACCACACCATGATCCCGGGGCTGTACGCCGGGCGGGTGAAGTTCGATGCGGTGAAGTCCTTCAAGCCGCTGTGCACCGTGGCTACCAGCCCCACGGTGCTGGTGGTGGGGCCCGCGCTGCCCGCCAAGACGCTGGCCGACTACATGGCCCGTGCCCGCAAGGAGCCGGGGCGCCTGTCCGCCGGCACGGCCGGTGTGGGCAGCTCGGGCCACTTTGCCACCGAGATGTTTGCGCGCGCCAACAGCCTGCAATTGAACCACGTGCCCTACAAGGGCGCCGCACCCGTGGTGACCGACCTGGTGGGCGGCCAGCTCGACAGCTCGTTTGCCACGCTGGGATCGGTGCTGCCGCAGATCAAGACCGGCAAGCTCACCGCGCTGGCCGTGGCGTCGCCCAAGCGGTCCTCGCTGCTGCCCGATGTGGCCACCTTTGCCGAAGCCGGTGGCGGCAACTATTCGGCCGATGCCTGGTATGGCCTGCTGGCCCCGGCGGGTCTGGACGAGGCCACCGCCCAGCAGCTGGAGCGCGTGGCCAGGGACTTTGTGCAAAGCCCCGCCGCCGCCGACAAGCTGCGGGGTCTGGGGCTGGACGCCGATGCCACCTGCGGCGCGGCGTTTGCCAGCCAGGTCAGCCGCGAAGTGGCCACCTATACGCAGATTGCACGCGATCTGGATTTGAAGGCGGACTGATTCGCCCGCCTACAACCCCCCTTCCAACCTTGCGAGGAGACTCCCCGAATGTTCCGTTTTCTGAAACCCGTTATTGCCGCTTGCGCCCTGGCCGCCGGTCTGGCCCATGCTGCCTTCCCTGAACGCCCGATCACCCTGGTCGTGCCCTACGCCCCTGGCGGCGCGGCCGACGCCGTGGCCCGCGTGGTGGCCACGCGCATGGGCGTGAAGCTGGGCACCAGCGTGGTCGTGGACAACAAGGCCGGCGCCAGCGGCACGATTGGCGCCAGCTTTGTGGCCAAGGCCCCGGCCGACGGCTACACCATGCTGTACGACGCCACACCGCATTCCATCAACCCGCACCTGTTTCCCAAGATGCCCTACGCCAGCACCGCGCTGCAGCCGCTGTCGCTGGTGATGCTGGCGCCCAACGTGCTGGTGGTGAAGGCCGACGCGCCCGTCAAGAACGTGGGCGAACTCATCGCCAAGGCCAAGGCGCAGCCCGGCAAGATCAACTTTGCATCCGGCGGCAGCGGCACCGTGCAACGCCTGGCGGCAGAGCTGTTCCGCCAGCAGCTGGGCCTGGATATGGTGCACGTGCCTTACAAGAGTGGCGGTCCCGCCATCACCGACGTGATGGGCGGGCAGGTGGACTTCATGTTCGGCACCGTGGCGGCCACCTACCCGCACGTGTCGGGCGGCAAGCTGCGCGCCCTGGCCGTGTCGGCGCCCGAGCGCTCCAAGCGCCTGCCCGACGTGCCCACGGTGGCAGAGGCCGCCATTCCCGGCTACGAGGCGTTTGAGTGGAACGGCGTCTTCCTGCCCGCCGGCACGCCTGAGCCCGTCGCGGCCAAGCTGCAGCAAGCGCTGCAGGACGTGCTGAAGGAAGACGAAGTGAAACAGCGCTTGGCCGACATGGGTGCCCAGCCCGTCGGCTCCACACCCGCCGAGTTCGCGGCCTTCTTGAAGAAGGAAGACGCGAAATGGGGCGAGGTGGTGAAGAAAGGCAACATCAAGCTCGACTGACCTGTACCTTGCCTTTGCTGACCGACCCCGTTCCGCACTCTGCGGGCCTGAACCGCCCGCAGCGCATGCCGCCACCCGGCGCTTGCGACTGCCACATGCACATCTTCGATGCGCGGTTCGCGCCGTCGCCCCACTGGCCGCGGACGCCGCCCGATGCGCCCGTGGCCGCGTACCGGCGGCTGCAGCAGCGCCTGGGCACGTCGCGCGCGGTGGTGGTCACGCCATCCACCTACGGCACCGACAACGCCTGCACGCTGGACGCGCTGGGCCAGCTGGGGGACTGCGCGCGGGGCGTGGCCGTGGTGGGTGTGGGTGTGAGCGCCGAGGAACTGTCCCGGCTCGCTGCGCGGCGCGTGCGTGGGCTGCGGGTCAATTTTGTGTCTCCCCAATCTTGGGGCGCCACCACGCCCGAAATGCTGGCTACGCTGGCCCGCAAGGTGGCGGAGCACCCGGCCTGCGAAGGCTGGCACGTGCAGGTCTTTGCACACCCCGAGCAGCTCGTGGCGATGGCACGGCAGCTGGGGGCGCTGCCGGTGCCGCTGGTCATCGACCACCTGGGCCGCATCGACCCGGCCGAAGGCACGACCGCGCCGGCCTATGGCGTGGTGCGCAGATTGCTCGATGGAGGCAATACCTGGGTCAAGCTCTCGGGCGCCTACATGCGGTCTGCGGCACAGGGGCCCGGCTACGCTGATACGGTGCCGCTGGGCTGCGCCCTGGTGCAGTCTGCACCCGAGCGCCTGGTGTGGGGTAGCGACTGGCCCCACACCACCGAGGCCCCCGGCAGCGTGAACGACGCGGACCTGCTGAACCTGCTCTACGCTTGGGCCGGCAGCGAGGCCCAGGCCCATCGCATCCTGGTGGACAACCCGGCGCGGCTGTACGGCTTTTCGTCCCCGCCATCTCAGTGAAAGAGGCTCATGTTCCTGTTGAACCCACCCCAAGTCCGTGAACTGGAAGTGTTCACCTCGATGCCCGCGCATTTCCGCCGCCGCGAGCGCAGCGACTGGGCCGATGCGAACCGGGGCGGCACCGTCACCGACTCGTTCCTCGAAGGCCCCGTGTTCGATGACGCGGGCAACCTGTACGTGACCGACATCCCTTGGGGCCGCATCTTCTGCATCAACCCGCAAGGCGCGTGGACCCTGGTGGCTGAATACGACGGCGAGCCCAACGGCATGAAGTTCCTGAATGCCGGCACGCTGCTGATCACCGACTACAAGAACGGCCTCATGCAGCTGGACGTGGCCACCGGCACCGTCACGCCCTACCTGGAGCGCCGCAACAGCGAGCGCTTCAAGGGCGTGAACGACCTCATCTTCGACGCCGAAGGCAACCTGTACTTCACCGACCAGGGCCAGAGCGGCCTGCACGACCCGAGCGGCCGCCTGTACCGCCTGCGGCCGAACGGCCAGCTCGACCTGCTGCTGGCCAATGTGCCCAGCCCGAACGGCGTGGCGCTGTCGCCCGACGGCCGGGTGCTGTACCTGGCTGTGACGCGCGGCAACTGCGTCTGGCGCGTGCCGCTGCTGCCCGACGGCAGCGTGGCCAAGGTGGGGCAGTTCTTCACCTCCTACGGGCCGAGCGGTCCGGATGGATTGGCAGTGGATGCGCAGGGCCGGTTGCTGGTGGCCAATCCCGGCCTGGGCTATGTGTGGGTGCTCAATCACCGCGCCGAGCCAGAGTGGGTGCTGCGGGGGCCAGCAGGTGCTTCCACGACCAACCTGGCCTTTGGCGGCGCGGGCGGTCGCACCGTATATGTCACCGACTCGACCCACGGCCAAGTGCTCCGCGCGCAGCTGGATGCGCCGGGTCTGCCGCCGGCACGCGGCCGCTGAATTCCCCCTAGGGCTGTTGTGGTGCCGGGCGCTACCACGATGGATGCTAAGGGTCGGGGTGATTTGATAAATATTGGCTATTGATCAAATTCAATCGATTCAATTTACGTGTCATGGATGGGTTCCTACCATTGGCCTCGCCAAGTGCCTGAACCCACACAAGGAGAACTCCATGACCACAGACGCCAAATGCCCCTTTGACCACACCAAGGCCGCCGCGCCCAAGGGCCGTGGCAATGCCGACTGGTGGCCCAACCAGCTCAACCTGCGCCCGCTCAACCAGAGCTCTCCGCTGGTCGATCCCATGGGCGACGGCTTCAACTACGCCGAGGAATTCAAGCGCCTGGATTTCGCGGCGCTGAAAGCCGACCTGCGCGCCCTCATGACCGACTCGCAGGATTGGTGGCCGGCTGACTTTGGCCACTACGGACCGCTGTTTGTGCGCATGGCATGGCACAGCGCGGGCACCTACCGCCTGGCCGACGGCCGCGGCGGCGCCGGCGCAGGGCAGCAGCGCTTTGCGCCGCTCAATAGCTGGCCGGACAACGTCAACCTCGACAAGGCCCGTCGCCTCTTGTGGCCCATCAAGCAGAAGTATGGCTGCAAGATCTCGTGGGCCGATCTGATGATCCTGACGGGGAATGTCGCTTTGGAATCGATGGGTTTCAAGACCTTTGGCTTCGCTGGCGGCCGCCCCGATGTGTGGGAACCCGATGAAAACGTGTACTGGGGCGCCGAGACCACCTGGCTCGGCGGCGACCAGCGCTACAGCGGCGAGCGCGACCTGGCCAAGCCGCTGGCCGCCGTGCAGATGGGCCTGATCTACGTGAACCCCGAGGGCCCGAACGGCAACCCCGATCCCATTGCCGCGGCGCGCGACATCCGCGACACCTTCGCCCGCATGGCCATGGACGATGAGGAGACTGTGGCGCTGATCGCCGGTGGCCACACCTTTGGCAAGACGCACGGCGCGGGCGACGCCGCGCTGGTGGGCAAGGAGCCCGAGGCTGGCGACATCGCGGACCAGGGCCTGGGCTGGATCAGCCAGCACGGTAGCGGCTTTGGTGGCGACACCATCACCAGCGGCCTGGAAGTCACCTGGACCACCACGCCCACAAAGTGGAGCAACAACTTCTTCGAAAACCTGTTTGGCTACGAGTGGGAGCTGACCAAAAGCCCGGCCGGCGCGCACCAGTGGGTCGCCAAGAATGCGGCGGCGACGATCCCGCATGCCCACGACCCATCGAAGAAGCTGGTGCCCACCATGCTGACCACCGACCTGTCGCTGCGGTTCGATCCGGCCTACGAGAAGATCTCGCGCCGCTTCCTTGAGCACCCCGAGCAGTTCGCCGACGCGTTTGCCCGCGCCTGGTTCAAGCTCACCCACCGCGACATGGGCCCGCGCGCGCGCTATCTCGGCCCCGAGGTGCCGGCCGAGGAACTGATCTGGCAGGACCCGGTCCCGGCCGTGGACCACCCGCTGGTCGATGCGCAGGATGTGGCGGCGCTCAAGGCCCAGGTGCTGGCGTCGGGCTTGTCGGTTGCCGAACTGGTGTCCACGGCCTGGGCTTCGGCCTCGACCTTCCGCGGCGGCGACAAGCGCGGCGGTGCCAACGGTGCGCGCATCCGCCTGGCGCCGCAAAAGGACTGGGAGGTGAACCAGCCCGCGCAACTCGCCAAGGTGCTGGGCCGGCTTGAGGCGATCCAGCAGGCATTCAACGCAGCGCAGCAAGCCAGCGGCAGCGGCAAGAAGATCTCCCTGGCCGACCTGATCGTGCTGGCCGGCGGCGCCGCGGTGGAAGCCGCCGCGAAGAAGGCCGGCCAGGATGTGACCGTACCCTTCACGCCGGGCCGCACCGATGCATCGCAAGCGCAGACCGACGTCCCATCGTTCGAGGTCATGGAGCCTGTGGCCGATGGCTTTCGCAACTACGTGAAACCCGGCCTGGAAGGCGCCGTGGCCGAGCTGCTGATCGACCGGGCCAACCAGCTCACGCTCACGGGTCCCGAGATGACCGTGCTCGTCGGCGGCCTGCGGGTGCTGGGCGCCAACGTGGCATCGTCCGCGGCGCATGGCGTATTCACGCAGCGCCCGCAGACGCTCAGCAACGACTTCTTCGTAAACCTGCTCGACATGCGCACGAAGTGGCAGAAGTCCGCCACATCGGCCGGTGTGCTCGAAGGCATGGACCGCGCGAGCGGCGCCGCGAAGTGGACGGGCACCGTGGCCGACCTCGTGTTCGGCTCCAACTCGCAGCTGCGCGCCCTGGCCGAGGTGTATGGCAGCAGCGACGCGCAGGCCGTGTTCGTGCAGGATTTCGTGAAAGCCTGGACCAAGGTCATGAATCTGGATCGCTTTGACGTGGCGCCCGGCAAGCTCTGACGCCGCGATGCACCCGGCTATCGGGCGCAAGTGAGTGGAAGGGAAAACGCCGCACAGACCCTTGGGTGTGTGCGGTGTCTTTCATCGTGGCGCTGACGGCGCGGCTATGCATGCGGCACTGATCAATTTGAACCGTTCACTGAGCGCAGTCGAAGCGCCGCGCAGGGCTTCGGCAAGCTCAGCCCGAACGGTTGCTCCAGTTCCAGATGCCGACTGGATAACATCCCACGCACCCAATGAAGGAGAAAGACTGCATGACCCAGCCACCATCATCCAAGGATTTCGACAAAGGCCTGGCCACCCGCCGCGAGGTGATGGGCGACGACTTTGTGGACCGCGCCTTCGGCAACGCCACACCGTTCACGCAGCCCATTCAGGAATACATCACCCGCAACGCCTGGGGCGATGTGTGGCAGCGCCCGGGGCTGGACCGCAAGACGCGCAGCCTGATCACCGTCTCCATGCTGATCGCGCTGGGCAAGCAGCATGAACTCAAAGGCCATGTCCGCGGCGCACTGAACAATGGCGCCACGGCAGAAGAGATTCAGGAAGTGCTGCTCCACGCCAGCGTCTACTGCGGACTGCCCACTGCGGTGGAGGCCTTTCGCACGGCGGCGGAAGTCGTGGATGGCCCCACAAAGGGCTAAGGGCAAGACGCGAGGCGGCCTCAAGAGGCCCGCTATCCACCCGCCAGTAATTTGTGGACGAGGTCTGCGGCCGTGGAGGCGTTGTACTTGCGCATGAGCCGTGCGCGGTAGATCTCCACGGTGCGGTGGCTGATCTCCAGCGCCTTGCCGATCTCCTTGGAGGTCAGTCCCTCCAGCAGCCGGGCCGCCACCTCCCGCTCGCGGCCGGTCAGCTCGGCCTTCACCGGGCGTTGCGAACTCAGGTCCTCAAAGCTCCAGATGCCCGAGGCATGGGGGTTCTCGCGGTTCAGCGCGCGGCCCGACACATGGCACCAGAACACCTCGCCGTTGGCCCGCTTCATGATGCGATTGTCCGCGTAGTGGCCCTTGGCGTTGAGGATGGGCTCCATGTGCGCGCCCAGGCGTTCGTACTCGTCGGCGCTGGGATAAAGTATTTGGAACGACTGGCCGATCAGCACCTCGCGCGAGGCGCCGAACATTTCGCAGACCTGGCGGTTGCAATCGACCATGGTGCGGTTGCGCGACAGCACCAAGCCCACGGGCGCCATGTCAAAAGCCAGTCGGTAATCAACGTCCATTGCAAGCGTCCTAGTGCAAGTCTTTACGGGGTACTACTTATCTGTATACGTAGTATCGTAGCCCATCCAATCACATAAGGAGATCGTGGTGAACAAGATATTCCCCTCGGCTGCCGACGCTCTCAAAGGCGTGGTGGCAGACGGCCAGCTGATGGCTGTCGGCGGTTTTGGGTTGTGCGGCATTCCAGAGGCGCTGATCGACGCGCTGCGCGATTCGGGTGTGAAGGACCTCACCGTGATCTCCAACAACGCGGGGGTCGACGGGTTTGGCCTGGGCAAGCTGCTCGAAACCCGCCAGATCAAGAAAATGATCTCGTCGTATGTGGGCGAGAACAAGGAGTTCGAGCGCCAGTACCTGGCGGGCGAGCTGGAGCTGGAGTTCACCCCCCAGGGCACGCTGGCCGAGAAGCTGCGCGCGGGCGGCGCCGGCATCCCGGCCTTCTTCACCAAGACGGGCGTGGGCACCATCGTGGCCGAGGGCAAGGAACTGCGCGAGTTCGACGGCGAAACCTACGTGATGGAGCGGTCGCTGGTGCCCGATGTGGCGCTGGTCAAGGCCGATGTGGCCGACAAGTCCGGCAATCTGCGCTTCAACCTCACCGCGCGCAACTTCAACCCCGCGGCGGCCACGGCAGGCAAGATCTGCATCGTAGAAGTGGAGCGCATCGTCGAAGTGGGCGAGATTGCGCCGGACGATGTGCATCTGCCCGGCATCTACGTGCACCGCATCGTGCTCAATGCCAACCCCGAGAAACGCATTGAAAAGCGCACGGTGTCGGCCGCCGCGCCGGTGGATGTGGTGGCTGCCAAGGTCGAGGCGCAGGCCGTGATCGCCCAGGCGGCGGCCAGCAGCGAAGTGCCGGTTCCCACCGTGCCTGCCAACAAGAAAGAAGGAGCCTGAGATGCCCTGGACCCAAGACCAGATGGCCGCACGCGCGGCGCAAGAACTTGAAGACGGTTTCTATGTGAACCTGGGCATCGGCATTCCCACGCTGGTGGCCAACTTCACGGGCGACAAGGAAGTGTGGCTGCAGTCCGAAAACGGCATGCTGGGCATCGGCCCGTTCCCGACCGAAGACAAGGTAGACCCCGACCTGATCAACGCCGGCAAACAGACGGTGACCACCATCAAGGGTTCGTCCATCTTCGGCAGCGATCAGTCGTTTGCCATGATCCGCGGCGGCAAGATCAACCTGTCCATTCTGGGCGCCATGCAGGTCAGCGAAAAGGGCGACCTGGCCAACTGGATGATCCCTGGCAAGATGGTCAAGGGCATGGGCGGCGCCATGGACCTGGTGGCTGGCGTCAAGCGCGTGATCGTGCTCATGGAGCATGTTGCCCGGAAGAAGGACGGCACCGAAGACCTCAAGATCCTGCCGAATTGCACCCTGCCGTTGACCGGCGTGGGCGTGGTGGACCGCATCATCACCGACCTCTGCGTGCTGGACGTGACGCCGCAGGGCCTGAAGCTGGTGGAACTGGCCCCGGGCGTGACTTTCGAGGCACTGCAGGCCAAGACGGGCGTCACGATCATTCAGTAAGCGCTGAATTGGTCTCTCCAAGACAAGCCGCAGCCTCCGAGGGGCTGCGGTTTTTTTTGGGCGGTCCGAAATGGGGCCTTCTCCTGGCCCGTCTTGGCCCTATCTGGCCGCAAACCAGGGTTTGCGTCAGCTTGCCGAAGAGTTATGGTCCTATAGTTGCCTGTCCATTTCTGTGATCTTTGATGTTTCTCGCATGACCGAACCGCTTGAGTCTGCGGGCATTGATGCCGCAGACGGTCCCCACTACCTGCGTGCATTGACCGACATGGCCGACCGGCGCACCGTGGTGGCCGACGCCGCCATCTACACCGACAACGGCATCAAGCTGGTGGAAAAAGGGGCGCGCATCGACAGCCGCCTCTACGACCGCCTGGTGCAGCACAAGTTGCGCGAACCCATCGACCGCCATCTCAGCATCGACATGCCGGTGGATGGGGCCGCCTTGCTGGCGGCGGCCCAGGCTTTGATCGAGCAGGATGTACTGCTGGGTGCGATGGCGCAGGCCGTGGGCGCCGCTGCGCGGCTGCTGGCGCCGCTGCGTTCGGTACCGCTGCCCGGGCCCATGGCGTGCAAGCTCACGGTGATGCGGGAGCAGCGCCCTGAACTGTTCGAGCACAGCCTGCGCATGATGACCATTGCCGTCTTCCTGGGGATCAAGGGAGGCATGACCGAGCGGGATTGCATCGCGCTGGCCGCTGCAGCCCTGCTGCACGACCTGGGTGTGCTGCACATGGACCCGGCCTGGAGCGACCCAGATCACAAGGTGGTGGGGCCGCAGCGCAAACACCTGGTGGCGCACCCCATCACTGCCATGTTGATGATCCGCGATGCGCAGGTGTATACCCGCGCCACCGAGGTGGCGGTGCTTGAACACCACGAGCGGATGGATGGCAGTGGCTATCCGCGCGGCTTGGCGGGGGCGGACATCACGCCCATGGGCCGCGTGCTTTTGCTGGCCGAGGTCGTGGCGGCGTTCTACGAAAAATACGACGACATGCCTGCGCAGCGGCTCTCGCTGGTGCTGCGGCTCAACCACCGCAAGTTTCCCGCGGCGCTGGTAGCCAGCATCCTGCCGCTCTTGCAAGAGGAGGTGGCACGGGATTCGGCCCTCATGCCCCTGGGCAATGACGCCGCGCGCCAGATCGATCTGCTGGCCGAGGCCTTTGCCCATTGGGATCAGCTCAAGGCGGCCTTGCCCCAGGGCTCGCGGGCCGCGGTGGCGGGCAGCGCCTTTGCTTTTGCCGATGCCCGCTTGCTGGCTTTGCAAAAGGCGCTTCTGGAGGCGGGCTCGCATCCGCAGCAACAAGGCGAACTCATGGCCCACCTCCAGGGGGACGTGGTGGGCTTGGCCGAAGTGGCTTTGGTGGGGCGGGAAGCGCTGTGGCAGCTGCAAAGCATCCTGAACGCCAGCCACCGGCGCTGGCCTCAGCTGGCGGACCGGGCCACGCCGCAGGATGCCGCCGTGGCCGACTGGTGCGATTGGGCGATGGCGCGGTTGTAAGAGCCTGTTCACGACCCGTGGGAGATCGTAAACACGTTCTAAGACTCGTTTCCGATCTCGGATCTCGGATCTCGGATCGGCAGGAGCGCGTTGGAGCGCGTTGGAGCGCTCTTGTGGTGAAGGTGGTGCTTCGGATGCGCTGCATGGGCATGCCTCCATGTGGGCAAGCTCGCTTGGCAGAGAAATTGGCGGTCTCTCTGCAGCGTGGTTGCATGGTGCGGCCGTTGAGGCAGAATACTGTTTATATTTACAGTATTTATTTGGCCTCAACCACTGCCTTTCCCCACAACCACTGCCTTCCATGCCCGCCCCCAGCCTTTCCCGCCGGACCGCCTTGTCGGGCCTGACCCACGCCATTCCGGGCGTGTGGCAGGCGGATGCGCTGGGCGTGGGCACGCAGCAGACCCAGCCATCGGGGTATGCGCTGCTGGATGCGCAGCTGCCGGGCGGCGGCTGGCCGATAGGTGCTCTCTGCGAAGTGCTCCAGCCTTTGCCGGGATTGCACGAATGGCAGCTCGTCCTGCCTGCGCTGGCGCAGGCCACGGCAACCCGGGTAGGGGCCGTGGTGGCTGTTGCGCCTCCTTATGAACCCTTCGGTCCCACGCTGCAGGCGCGTGGGCTGGCGGCCGACCGGCTTTGCATGGTGCGTGCGGGCGTGGCGGCGGCTTCTGCACTGTGGGCTGCCGAGCAGGCCCTGCGCTGCCGTGATGTGGTGGCCGTGATGGCCTGGTTGCCCCAGGTGCTGCCAGCGGCACTGCGCCGCCTGCAGCTGGCGGCGGCCCAGCAGCAGCAACTGCTCTGGGTTTTCAGGCCGGTGGACGTGGCGCCGCAGGCATCGCCCGCCTTGCTGAGATTGAAAGTGCAGGCGCAAGCGCCCATGCCGGGGGAGGCGGGGCAGGGGGGCAGCGTGGTTCCCGGCATGGAGGTGGAGATTCTCAAGCGCCGGGGGCCGCCCATGGTGCACGCGCTCGGCTTGCCGGGCTGCCACCCTCGGCTGGCGCAGGCACTGGCCGCCCAGGCCCAGCGCCGCCAAGCGGCGCAGCAGGCCGCATGCGGCGTAGCGGGGGGGCTGGCCGGGTCCACTGCCGTCCCGGCCCCGGGGCAGGGAAGGAGAGGCGACCATGCATTGGATCGCGTTGCCGCTGCCGCAATGGGGCAGTGAGGGCTCCGCAGGGGCGCTGCTGCCACGGGCAGAGGCCGATGCCGCTGGCTGGTGGGCGCTGCGCTTCACGCCGCGCGTGACTCTGGTGGATGGCGAAGCCGTGCTGCTGGAGGTGTCCACCACCGAGCGGTTGTGGGGCGGCCGAGATGCCTTGCTGGCACAGGTTTGCGCGGCATGGGGGCAGGCGGCAGCCGGCGCAGAGACGGTCGGCACCCAGACTGTCGGCGCTGGGGCGCCGGGAGGGGCAGGGGATTCCTCGCCCGCCGAGCCTCTGGGCATGGATTCCTCCAGTCCTCCGCGTCCCGTATGGGGCTGTGGCCCTACCGCCCTGGTGGCGCAGGCCCTGTTGCGCATGGCCATGGCGGGGCGCCTTTTGCCGCCGCGCGTGCCCGAAGGCCTGCCCCTGCACACCCTGACCGCCCTGCGCCCCCATGTGGCCAGTCTGGAGCGCATGGGCTGCCGCACCTGGGGCGCGCTGCAGGCGCTGCCGCGGGCTGGGGTGAGCCGGCGTTTTGGCGGGGCCGTGCTGCAGGTCATTGACCAGGCCCTGGGCCGTGCGCCCCAGGCCCACCGCTGGATCGAGCTGCCCGCCCAATTCGCCTTGGCCGCCGAGCTGCCGGCCCTGGCAGAGTCGGCCGACGCCTTGCTCTGGAGCGCCAGCCGCGCCCTGGTGGCGCTTCAGGGCTGGCTGCAGGCCCGCCAGCTGGGCGCGCTGCGGTTCGAGCTGGCCTGGCGCCACGACCTGCGCCGCATCGATGGGGTGGCGCTGCCAGTGGGCCAGGCGCTGCAGGTGCGCACGGCCCAGGCCACGCAAGACATGGCGCACCTGCGGCGCCTGCTGGCCGAAAACCTGGCGCGCACCACCCTGGCGGCCCCCGCCAACCAGATCACGCTGCGGCTGGTCGAGGCCGCCCCGCTGCCGCAACGCAGCGCCAGCTTGCTGCCCCCGGGCGACCTGAGAGGTGGGGATGCGGCCTCGGCGGGGGAAGCACTGCACCAGCTGCTGGAGCGCCTGTCGGCCCGCCTGGGCGCCAGCCATGTCCAGGCGCCCGTGCTGCAGGCCGACCACCGGCCCGAATGCATGCAGCAATGGCGCCCCGCCGCCGAGGTGCTGGACGGCAAGGCCAGCACCCTGCCGGGCGGCCCGCACGCGCCCGACAGCGCCCTGTGGCCCACCTGGCTGCTGCGCACCCCGCGGCGCCTTGCCGTGCAGGGCCACCGGCCTTGCCATCATGGACTGCTGCGCCTGCTGGCGGGCCCGCACCGGTTCGAGGCGGGCTGGTGGTCCTGTGCCGATGCGCCGTCCCAGGGTGATCCTGAAGGTCCTGGACCGGCCCTCGCACTGCGCGACTATTTCGTGGCACACAACGACCTGGCGGGGCTGGTGTGGGTGTTCCGCGAACGGCTGCCTCCTGCGGCCAGCGAGGAAGCGCCGGGCTGGGGGCAGCCCCGCTGGTTCCTGCACGGCTTCTTTGGGTGATGCGATGACGGCCCCCTCCGGTGCTACCCCCACCTTCCACGCCCACGGCAAGGCAAGCCAGCCCTGGTTGCGGACGCCCGCGGGCTTGCCTGGCTACGCGGAGCTGCACTGCCTGTCCAACTTCAGCTTCCAGCGCGGCGCGTCGCACCCGCAGGAACTGGTGGCTCGCGCCGCCGAGCTGGGCTACCAGGCCCTGGCGATCACGGACGAATGCTCGGTGGCGGGCGTGGTGCGGGCGCACATGGTCGCCAAGAAGGCCGCCGGGTTGCACCTCATCATGGGCAGCGAATTCCGCTGGGGCGACCTGCGCGTGGTGGCTTTGGTGCGCGACGCCAACGGCTGGGGCAACCTGTGCGAATTCATCACCGCCGCGCGTGCCGCCGCGCCCAAGGGGAGTTACCGCGTGGGCGAAGACAGCCCCTGGCACCTGCTGCAAGGGTGCGAACTGCTGCTGGCGCCTTGCCGGGAATGCTTTGATGCTTCTGATTTGATAGCTGTCAGCGCTTGCCTATCAAGCGCCAGAGGCCAATTTGATTCAAGTTTCGAGGGCCATGTGTGGGTGGCGGTAGAACTGCACCTGGCGCCGGACGACGGCCTCTGGCTGGCCACCCTGCAGCAAGCGGGCGCAGCCCTGGGCTTGCCGCTGGTAGCGGCGGGCGACGTGCACATGCACAGCCGCTTGCGCAAGCCGCTGCAGGACGTGATCACGGCCGTGCGGCTGGGGTGCAGCGTGGCGGAATGCGGCTATGCACTGCAGCCGAACGCTGAGCGACACCTGCGCCGCCGCGTGCGTCTGGCGGGCATCTACCCGCCCCACCTGCTGGCGGCCACGCTCGCCGTGGCAAAGCGCTGCACCTTCAGCCTGGACGAGATCAAGTACCAGTACCCGCTGGAGACGGTGCCGCCCGGCATGACTCCCGCGCAGGGCTTGGCCTGGCTGGTCAAAACCAACGCCGCCGGGCTGTATCCCCAAGGAGTGCCCGAGACGATTGCGGCGCAGATTCGCAAGGAGCTGGAGCTGATCGCGCACTGCCAGTACGAGATGTACTTCCTCACGGTATACGACATCGTGAAGTTTGCGCGCAGCGTGGGCATCCTGTGCCAGGGGCGCGGTTCGGCGGCCAATTCCGTCGTCTGCTACGTGCTGGGCATCACGGCGGTGGACCCCAAGGAGTCCCATTTGCTGTTCGAGCGCTTCATCAGCAAGGAGCGCAGCGAGCCGCCCGACATCGACGTGGACTTCGAGCACGACCGGCGCGAGGAAGTCATCCAGTACATCTACGACAAGTACGGCCGCGACCGCGCCGCCATCGCCGCCGTGGTCACCACCTACCGTACCCGCAGTGCCCTGCGCGACGTGGGCAAGGCGCTGGGCGTTGCGCCCGCGCTGGTGGATGCCTTCGCCAAGGACCACCACTGGTTCGACGAAACCTTCGCGGCCGACCGGCTGCAAGAGCTGGCCGAGGCGGTGGGCGCGCCGCTGCACCGGCACACGGCGCAGCTGTGGCTGGACCTGGCTGCCGATCTCAAGGGATTTCCGCGCCACCTCAGCCAGCACGTGGGCGGCTTCGTGCTCACACAGGGCAAGCTCACACGGCTGGTGCCGGTGGAGCCCGCCACCATGGAAAAGCGCTGCGTCATCCAATGGGACAAGGACGACCTGGACGAGATGAATCTGCTCAAGGTCGACGTGCTCGCCCTGGGCATGCTCAGCGCGCTGCGCCGCTGCCTGAACCTGCGCGCCGCCCTGCGCGGCGAGCGCTGGGGTCTGAAAGACATCCCGCGCGAAGACCCCGCCACCTACGACATGATCTGCGCCGCCGACACCGTGGGCGTGTTCCAGATCGAAAGCCGCGCGCAGATGAGCATGCTGCCGCGCCTCAAGCCGCGCGAGTTCTATGACCTGGTGGTAGAGGTGGCCATCGTGCGGCCCGGGCCCATCCAGGGCGGCATGGTGCATCCGTATCTGAAGGCGCGCGAGCGCCGGCGCCAGGGCCTGCCGCTGGAGCTGGAAAAGCCCGAACTGAAAAAGGCGCTGGCGCGCACGCTGGGCGTTCCCATCTTCCAGGAACAGGTGATGCAGATTGCCATGATCGCTGCTGGCTTCACCCCCGGCATGGCCGACGACCTGCGCCGTTCCATGGCGGCCTGGAAGCGCAAGGGCGGGGTGCACCGGTTCGAAGAGCCCCTCAAGCAAGGCATGAAAGACAAGGGCTACAAACCCGAATTCGCCGACCGCATCTTCCAGCAGATGCTGGGCTTTGGCGAATACGGCTTCCCCGAAAGTCACGCCCACAGCTTTGCCCTGCTGGCCTACGCCAGCAGCTGGCTCAAATGCCACGAACCGGCCGCCTTCCTGACCGCGCTGCTCAACTCGCTGCCCATGGGTTTCTACACCGCCTCGCAGCTGGTGCAGGACGCGCGCCGCCACGGCGTACGCGTGCTGCCCATCGATGTGACCGTGAGCGACATCGACTGCACGCTGGAGGGGGACCTGCAGCCCCTGCATCCCCACAAGGGTCTGCCAGCGCCGCCCATGCCCCAGCCCGCTGTGCGCCTGGGCCTGCGCCTGGTCGCCAGCCTGCACGAAGAGGCAGCCAAGCGCCTGGTGCAGGTGCGCCAGGCCGGCCACGCGTTTGCCAGCACTGAAGACCTGGCCTTGCGCGCGCAGCTGAGCCAGCAGGACCTGCAGGCCCTGGCCGCCGCAGATGCGCTGGCCAGCCTGTCGGGCCACCGGCGCCAGCAAATGTGGGATGCCGCTGCGCAGCACGCCGCGCCCGCCCTGCTGCGCGACGTGCCGGTGCACGAAGCCCCTCTGGCGCTGCCTGCCGCACCGGAAGGCGAGGAGATCCTGTTCGACTACGCCGCCACCGGCCTCACGCTGCGCCGCCACCCGCTGGCTTTGCTGCGCCCGCGCCTGGATCGCTGGCGGCTCGCCACCGCGCTGCAACTGAACGCCGTGCCCCACGGCCGCCGGGTGCGCGCCTGCGGCATCGTGACCGTGCGCCAGCGCCCCGGCACGGCCAAGGGCACGATGTTCGTCACGCTGGAAGACGAGACCGGCCCCGTCAACGTGATCGTCTGGCCTTCGATGGTGGACCGCTGGCGCAATGCGCTGCTGCGCTCGCAGCTATTGGCGGTGGAGGGCACGTGGCAGTGCAGCGTGCCCGAAGGCGGCGCGCAGGGGCCGGGGCAGGGTGGCGGCAATGGCCTGTCATCCAGCGCTGCAGCGTCTCCCCCCATGGTGGTGCGGCATCTGGTGGCACAGCGATTTAAGGACCTGACACCGCTGCTCGGGCGCATGGCCTATGCGCTGCAGGGCAGCCGGGATTTCCATTGACAGCTGCAGCCGGGCGCAGGGCGCTGCCTCAGCGCTCCAGCAGGTACGCATGCGGGTCGATGAAGAACGCTTTCTTGTAGCCCTGGGTCGCGCCATCCGCCTTCCACGGCGCGGGCAGCAGCCGCACGATGGAATAGTGCAGGTGGGGCGGCTTGCCCAGTGCGTTGCCCGTGGCGCCCAGGGTGCCGATGGTCTCTCCCGAAGCCACAGGAGAGAGCACGCCGGTCTGGATCGAGTTCAGATGCGCAAAGTAGTGCAGACGCCAGCGGGGTCCGAGCACCAAGACGACCTTTCCGCCTTTGGCGATCTCACCGGTGTACAGCACGATGCCATCCGTGGTGCTCAGCACGGGTGTGCCCACCTTGCCGAAAATGTCGATGCCCTGAGAGCCTGCTCAAAGTCTTTTTGGAGATTGCATTGGAGTGCAATCGGGATGAGTGGATGCGTCGGGTGCGCCGCATGGGCTCGTGCCCATGCAAGCAACCGAGGCGGCCTTGTCGCCCGATTTCACTCCAACCCTTCGGGCAAGTGCCTTGCCGGGCGGTCTGCGGCGTTGCGGCGTTTGCCAATAGCCGGGCTATTGGCTGCGCACCGCGCCTTGCATCCCATCCCGGCAAGGCGCTTGTGCAACTCCAAAAAGACTTTGAACAGGCTCTTATGCACGCCCGAGGTGCCCCACGGCTCGAACCAGAACGACTTCGGATTCCAGTCCCGCGCCGACGCGCCAGCGACCGGGATGCGAATGCGCTCGGGCAGCAGCAGCCCCGCTACGAGCAGGGCCAGCAGGCCGAGGGCCAGGTTTCTTGCAATATTCATGAAGGGAAGGCGCGTGCCAAAGAGAAGCGCCGGATTGCGACCGCGGGATTGTTCCCCTTGTACAGCCTGCGTCCGCCGTACCTTCACCTTCTCAAAGGACTCAGCGCGCAGGTGCCGCCTTGCTGGCCGCCTGCCGCGCCGGCTGGGAGGCGGTGCCCGCAGCCCCTTGGGCGCCCGGCTTGACCGGTTGCTTGCCCAGGTCCAGCAGGGGCTTGCAATGCGTGTCGTCATCGGCTGCGGGCACGGTGATGGGCACCAGTGCCAGCGCAGCCGGAGCTACCGCTGCGGCCACCACCGCCGCGCCCGCGCGCAGCAGCAGCGGGCCTGCCTCGACACCCACGTTCGGGTCGCCGAAGGTGCCTTTGACGTACAGCGGCGAGCGCAAAGAGAAGAACTTCCACTCCAGCGATTCGGGCTTGATGCGCAGGTTCAGCTCTTCGGTGCCCAGGTCGATCGTGCCAGTGGCTTCCACGATGGCGTCCTCGGTGCTCATCTTCACGACACGGGTGGTGGCCAGCCCGTCCACCACAGTGAAGTCGGCCACTGCGCAGCGCAGGTGCACTTCCTTGTTCTCGCCGAACAGCTTGCCGACGATGATGCTGCCCAGGTTCAGCGCGGCCAGGTCCAGCATCTGCTTGCTCAGCGTACCGTCCCGCACATACAGGCGCATCTCGCCCGTGCCCTCGCCCAGCAGCCCGGCCACGCTGTTGCCGCTGCTTTGCAGTGCGATGGCGCCATCCATGCGCCCAAAGCTCTTTTTCATGAGCTGCACCTTGGGGAACAGCGCCGATAGCTGCAAGCCCTGGACCGTGCCGTGGATCTGGGCCTTGAGCGGCGGGGTGCGTCCATCGATGCTGACCTGGGATTCGATCTTGCCTTCGGCCACGCCAAAGGTCAGCGGGGAGAGTCGGAGCTGGGCGTTCTCCATCACCGCGCGCAGGCTCAGGTCTTCCAGCGGCAGGCTTTGGGGGCGGATGATGTGGCGTCCCTTGAAGGTGAGGTCCATGTCCATCGCGTTCCAGCGCTCGGCCGCGAACTTGGAGTCGGGAAGGACCTTGCCCCGGCCTTTGCCGGGCTGGTCGCGGCCGCGGCGCGTGTTGTCGGCCTCGTTGGTGCCGATGGTGGGGCCCAGGTCGGCCAGCCGCAGCTGGTTGGATGTCATCGCGCCCGTGAGCCTGGGACGTGGCTTGCCCGAGGCGTACTTGAGAGAGCCTTGCAGATCGCTCTGCCCGACCTTGCCGCGGAAGTCGGTGTATTGCCACACGGCGCGCTCGGGTTCGAGACTGCCGGTCAGCCGGCCGTTGGTCTCGAAGGGCGGAGTGTTGGGCAGAACCAGACCCGTCACCTCGTAAAGATCAGCCATGCTGGCGCCCTTGAGCCGCACCTGAAAGTCCAGGCCCGACAGCGCACCGGGATTGGCCAGGATGCCGTCGGCCGACAGCGCAACCGTGCCTGCGCTGGCGTTGATCTGCAGTGGGTAGTTCACTACCTTGTTGCGCAGGCTGATCACCTGGCCCGCCTGCCCTTCGCCCTGGACCCGCGCTTTGGCGTAGCGGCCCTCCAGCTTAAAGCGCAAGCCATAAGGCACGGCGCCAGCGTCAGACGGCGTGGGCACGGCCGTGGACAAGGGTGCTTGTGTTTCGCCTGAAGCAGCCGTCGTGGCCGCGATGGCTGGGGCGGCCTGGCTGGCTCGGGTGCGGGCGGCCTGGGCGGGCGCGGAGGATGCCGGCAGCCCAGACGCCAGCGAGGCGGATGGCCCCGGGGCCACAGGCTCCGTGGTGTCAATGCGCGCTTGCAAGTCCAGGTCTTTCATCGCGTCGGCATAGCCCAGCACACCCTGGTTCACCACAAGCCGGTCCACATCGAAGCGCCAAGGGCTGCGTGGACCGTCCTTGCGCTCGAAGGTCCAGTTGTTGACGCCATCGGCTGCGCGGGCCAGCGCCACTTGCGGCCCGGTGAGTGCGACCGTGTCGATCGACAGGTGCTGCCCCAGCAAGGGCCACAGGCGCACGCTGGCGGTGGCGCTGCCGATGCGTGCCATCGTGGAGGCGTCCAGCAGATCCGCGGGCTCCTTGGTGCCGGCCTTGCCGCCATCGCGCCGAAAGGGTGGCGCAAAGCCCTCCGGGTTGCCCATGACCAGGCCGTCGGCCCGCACTGTCACGCCGGGGATCCAGCGTTGCCATCCTTCATCCATTGGCTGCGGCCAAGTCCACCGTGCGGACAGGTCGCCTTCGATGGCGAAATGCCGGCCCGTGGCTTCGCTCACCTTGTCGTTCACCCAGGGCTTGGCGCGGTTCCAGTCGATCAGCGCCACCAGCAACGCCAATATCAACAGCACGGCCACCACTACGCCCAGGATGGCCAGAAGCCATGCTCCTGCGCGTTGCCACCGGGTGCGTGCGCGCCGCACAGGGGTGCTTGCCGCGGGGGCGCGGGGAATGTCTGCAGAAGACGGGGCTGGCGTGGTGGGCATGAAAAAGATTCTTGGGCTGTGAGGACGCCGCAGTGCGCGGCCGCCCGTTGCTGTCCAAGCGGTTGAACGCGCTGAACGACTTTCGAAGGGCTGTCCAACGGGCCTGCGCTGTTCATGCTAGCCCGCATCCGCGCGCGCCGCAGCAGCATCGGTGCAACTGCCGCAGTTGTCCTACAGCCCCTGTCCGGGGAGCATTTCGCGACGAACTTTGCTCGTGGACCTCGCTCGATGGCGCGGGCTGGCTCCCTAAAATGCGCCCACCATGCACAACCCCCGACATCCCCATGCCCCCGCCATGCGCGATGGCGTGGGGCCCAGCTGCGTGGTGTTGCCCAGTCGCGGGCAGGGCAGTCTGCTGGATTTTTTGGCCGAGCGGCTGCCCGCCGTGCCGCGCGATGCCTGGCGCGAGCGCATGGAAGAGGGGGATGTGCTGGATGAGCGTGGCGCGCGAGTGGCGCCGGACCGGCCTTTCGAAGCCGGCCTGCGGCTGTACTACTACCGCAGCCTGCCTGCGGAGCCCGCGCTTCCGTTCGAGGAGACGGTGCTCTACCAGGATGAGCACCTGGTGGTGGCCGACAAGCCGCATTTCATGCCGGTCACGCCGTCCGGCCGCTACTTGCACCACACGCTGCTGGTGCGGCTCAAGCGCCGGCTGGGCTTGCCCGAGCTGTCCCCCCTGCACCGCATCGACCGCGACACGGCGGGGCTGGTGCTGTTGTCGGTGCAGCAGCGAACCCGCGGCGCCTACCAGGCGCTGTTCCGCGACCGGCAGATCACCAAGCACTACGACGCCATTGCGCCCTGGCGTGCAGACCTGGCCTTTCCGCGCGAGCACGCCAGCCGCCTCGAGGAAATACCGCAGCAGTTCTTTCGCATGCACGAGGTGCCTGGCGAGCCCAACAGCCACACGCAGATGCAGGTGGACGAGGTCTCGGAAGACGGCCGCTGGGCCCGCTACCGCCTGTCGCCCATCACGGGCAAGCGCCACCAGCTGCGGGTGCACATGGCCGCGCTGGGGCTGCCGCTGCGCAACGATGCGTTCTACCCGGTCGTCAATGATCCCCCCGAGGGGGACTACTCACGCCCCTTGCAGCTGTTGGCCAAGTCGCTGGCGTTTGTGGATCCGCTCACGCAGCAGCCACGCGCCTTTGAAAGCGGGCAGCGCTTGCGCCTGCCGTAGCCACCTTCGCAGGGGCGCTGCCGCCCCATGATTAACGGAAAGGAATCGGCTTGTTCTTGGCCGGCGCGCTTTTGGGCAGCCGCGAGGTGAAGAATTCGGCCAGCGCCCGTTGCGTATCGGGGTGCAGGCGCCATGCCGTCCAGCCCAATCCCAGGCTGCGCAGGTACACCGTCACGTAAGCGTCCTCCAGCGGGTACTTGATGGCCAGGGCGGGGTTGTCCTGCGTCATGACCGGAACGCCTGCGCCCTTCTCGTCCTTGGGGGCGGGGGTGGCTTCCGGTGTCATCTGCGAGCGCAACGTAGCCAGTTCACGGATCAGGTTCTCGAGCTCTGGCGCCGTGAGTGTCTTGTTGATTGCCAGAGTGGCCTGCGTGCGGTCGTCGCTCAATTGCATGGGGCGTTTCCTTCTTTCGCTGGGAGTTCTTGAAGCCTCCATTGTCTTGCATCGCCCGGCCTTGGCCGCGCGCGGGGAGCGCTTCGCGCAGAAATTCCTGTCGCCGCTTGACGGTGGGCGCCCCCGGCGTGGCTACAATACCGCTGCTGTCGACACTCCGCAGCCTGCACAGGCTGACCAGCCTGGTCAGGGCAGGGGTCTCCTCAGCAGCCTTTGCGCAGAGGCCGATGCTAGCCAACGGTCAGCGCCAGGCGGGTGTAGTTCAATGGTAGAACGGCAGCTTCCCAAGCTTCATACGAGGGTTCGATTCCCTTCACCCGCTCCAGTCTCCTGTGCTGGTTGCTTCTCTTCCCCCACCTCGTTAACTGATGCTCCGCACGCCTGCCCGTGGCGGGATGCGCTGGCCTGTGGCTTAGGCCAATAGGCACCATCCAAGTCGCGGCATTGGCCGACGCTGTGCCTGTGCCTCCTGCCGCACCATCCGGACACGCCGCGCCGGGCACGGCCCACACAGTGATGGATCCCACGCACGAGGACTGAATGGCAGCCAAAGACAAGGACATCTCCGCTAAAAATCGCAAGGCCGGTGATGGCAAGCCTGCCGGTGCGGCGCACGCCAGCAAAGACCAGGAGGCCAGGGCCCAGCGGGAGCTGGGCATTGTGGGACCGCACGGTGACATGCGGCTTGCATCAGTCATCATCGAGGGTTACAGCCTCGAGTTGCGCGATGGGGATGGTTTTGTGGGCGACGTGGCCAGCGGCACGGCGTTTCGTCAAATGCTCGAGGCCTGGCGCCGGCTGTATGCGGTGATGGATGGCAAGGACCCGCTGGGCAGCAAGTCCACGCGAGAGCTCTCCAAAAAGCAGATTGATGCGCTGGCAGCGAAAAGTGCCGAGGCCGCGCGGGCGGTGGAGCACGCCTCGGAGGACTATGCGCTGCAGCTGAGCGACGTGGTGCAGCGCTTTTTGAAGCAGCCCACCTGGCGCGGCGTGGAGCGCGTGATCCTGGGTGGGGGCTTTCACCAGAGCGAGTTTGGCGGGCGCGCGATTGAGCGCGTGCGCGCCCTTTTGAAGGCAGCGAAGGTGCCATTGGAGCTGCGCACCTTGCGCCACCACGCGGACGAAGGCGGGCTGATCGGCTGGGTGCATCTGGCGCCGCCAGCCTTGCTGCAGAGCTATGACGCGATCCTGGCCGTGGACATTGGCGGCACCAATGTGCGCTGCGGCATCGTGCAGACGCACCTGCACAGGGCGCCCGACATGTCGCTGGCCGAAGTGCCGCGGCGCGAGAAATGGGCGCATGCCCGCGACAAACCGCGGCGCGACGAGCTGGTCGAGGGCATTGCCACCATGCTGGAAGATCTGATCGCCCATGCGGAAAAGAAGAGCATCCGCCTGGCCCCCTACATCGGCGTGGCCTGCCCGGGCCTGATCGTGGAAGACGGCTCCATTGCCGGCGGTACGCAGAACCTGCCCGGAAACTGGGAGAGCACGCGCTTTCACCTGCCGCGCGACCTGTGCGAGCGCTTGCCCCACATCGGGCAGGGCCGCACCCAGGTGTGCCTGCACAACGACGCAGTGGTGCAAGGCCTGTCAGAGCTGCCCTTCACGCAGGACGTGAAAGGCTGGGCTGTGCTGACCGTGGGCACGGGCCTGGGCAATGCCAGCTACACCAACCGCGCCCCCCAGAAATCGAAGTGATTTTGGCCACCAGCGCTTGTGCGACAAGCGCGGGCAGCTATCAATAGTGAAGCAATTCCGCCGGTGCGCGGTGGCGCATCACTTGAGCACGTCGCCCACGCACAGGTACTTGATCTCCACGTAGTCGTCCATGCCGTAGTGCGAGCCTTCGCGGCCCAGGCCGGATTGCTTGACGCCGCCAAATGGCACGTGCTCGGTGGCCAGGATGCCCACGTTGATGCCCACCATGCCGTACTCCAGTGCCTCGCCCACACGGAAGATGCGGCCTACGTCGCGGCTGTAAAAATAGCTGGCCAGGCCGAACTCGGTGGCGTTGGCGGCATCAATGGCCTCCTGCTCGGTCTTGAACTTGAACACCGGCGCGAAGGGGCCGAAAGTTTCCTCGCGCGCACACAGCATGTCGGCCGTAGCACCGGCCACCACCGTGGGCTCGAAGAACTGGCCCGAGCCCAGGCTGTTCAGGCGCTGGCCTCCAGCCACCACCTTGCCGCCCTTGGCCAGCGCGTCATCCACATGGCGCTGCACCTTTTCCAGCGCGGCTTCCTCGATCAGCGGGCCCTGGTTCACACCGTCTTCAAAGCCGTTGCCCACCTTGGCCGTCTTCACCTTGGCGGCGAACTTGGCGACAAACTCGTCGTACACCCCTTCTTGCACATAGAAGCGGTTGGTGCACACGCAGGTCTGGCCCGCGTTGCGGTACTTGCTGGCAAAGGCGCCTTCCACGGCGCTGTCCACGTCGGCGTCATCGAACACGATGAAGGGCGCATTGCCGCCCAGCTCCAGCGACATTTTCTTGACGGTGGGGGCGGACTGCGCCATCAGGATGCGGCCCACTTCGGTGCTGCCCGTGAAGCTGATGTGACGCACCACGTCGCTCGCGCACAGCACCTTGCCGATGGCAATCGAGTTGCCGCTGTCGGCCGTCAGGATGTTGAACACGCCGGCCGGGATGCCCGCCCGGATGGCCAGCTCGGCCGCGGCCAGGGCGGTGAGCGGCGTGAGTTCTGCGGGCTTGATGACTACGGGGCAGCCTGCGGCCAGGGCCGGGGCCACCTTGCGCGTGATCATGGCCAGCGGAAAGTTCCAGGGGGTGATGGCCGCGCACACGCCAATGGGCTGCTTGAGCACCAAGAGGCGCCGGTTGTTGTCGAACTGCGGCAGGGTTTCGCCGTTCACGCGCTTGGCCTCCTCGGCAAACCATTCCACAAAGCTGGCGCCGTAGGCCACTTCGCCCTTGGCTTCGGGGAGCGGCTTGCCTTGTTCGGCGGTCATGATGCGGCCCAGGTCGTCCTGGTTCGCCATCAGCAGGTCGTACCACTTGCGCAGCAGGTTGCTGCGCTCCTTGGCGGTTTTGGCCTTCCAGGCCGGCCAGGCGGCGTTGGCCGCGGCGATGGCGGCCTCGGCGTCCTGCGGGCCCAGGTTGGCCACATCGGCCAGTTTCAGGCCTGTGGCCGGGTCGTTCACGTCAAAGCGGCTGGCGCCCGCGACCCACTGGCCGTTGATGAGGCCGTCGGTCTTGAGCAGTGTGGGGTCGCGCAGCTGGGCGAGGGGGGATGTCTTCATGTCCATGGGAACTCCGAATGGAAAAGGTGGATTGACGAGGTGTGGTTGTTGCTCGAACTACGGTGCCCTCACGGGGCAAGCGCCCGGCGCGGAGGAACGCCGGCGCGTGTTGTCCCGGGCAGGCTATCACGTGGAAATGGGCCTGGTGTCACCTGGGTTGCAGCTGGCGAGGTGTCCGTGGGCAAGTGGAAGATGCTGACCAGTTCCGCCAGTCGCGCGGCCTGGGCCTGCAGGCTTTGCGTAGCGGCCGTGCCCTGTTCGGCCAGAGCGGCGTTTTGCATGGTGGTTTCATCCAGGCGGTCCATGGTGCCGCTGATATCCCGGATGCCGTCGTACTGCCGTGCCATGGCCTGGTGCATGGCGCTGATCATGGCGCTCACCTCGTGCACCTGCGAGACGATGGCTTGCACGGACGCCCCGGCCTGCTGCACGTGCGCCTGGCCCTGGGCCACCTTGTCTACGTTGTGGCTGATGAGGCGCTTGATCTCGTGCGCAGCTTCAGCGCTGCGCTGTGCGAGCGAGCGCACCTCGGCAGCCACCACCGCAAAGCCCCGGCCTTGCTCACCCGCGCGGGCAGCCTCCACCGCGGCATTGAGCGCGAGAATGTTGGTCTGGAACGCGATGCCATCGATGACCATGGTGATGTCGCTGATGGTCTTGGAGGATGTGGAAATATCTTCCATGGTGGACAGCATCTGCTGCACCGCATGGCCGCTGTCGGCTGCCGCGCCAGAAGCCCCTGCGGCCACCCGGTTGGCCTGCTCGGCCTTGAGCGCGCTGTCGCGCACGGATTCGGTGAGGGCGGACACCGCGGTCGTGGTCTGCTGCAGGTGGCTGGCTTGCTCCTCGGTGCGCTGGCTCAGGTGCAGATTGCCCGTGGCCAGCTCGGCGGAACCCGCGGCCATGTTTTCGCAGCTGTGGCGCACATCGCCCACCAGCTCGGCCAGTCGACTGCGCATGGTCACCATGGCTGCCATCACACTGCCCGGTGCGGGTGGCCGCTGGGCCTGCGTCTCTCCAGAGGCGCTCAGGTCGCCCCGCGCGATCGTGAGCGCCATCTGCGCCACGTCGCGAGGCTCGCCCCCCAGTTGCCGTGCGATGGAGCGGATGACCATGGCCGCAAGGACCGCACCCGCCAGCAGGGCCAGCGCACAGCTGCCGAGCAGGAGGGTCATAGAGAACACGTAGGTTGCCTGGGCCTGCGCCGCCATCTCGTTGGCCGCTGTCGTGGTGTGCTGCCACTGCTGCTCCACAGCGCTTGCGCTGGCGGCGAACAGGCGCTGCGACCGGCCGGTGAACAGGCGCCGCGCTTCCTCCGTGCGGGACGGATCGCTGAGCGACTCGCGCGAGACGGCGCTGACCTTTTCCCAATAGCCCTTCGCGTTTTGTGTGACCTCGGTGATGGCGACCCACAGCGCCCGGTCTTCCTCGCCCGTCAGGCGCCGTTCGTGTTCGGCCAGACTGGCGGCCAGCTGGGCATAAGCTTCGTTGATGTCCTTTTCCAGGATGTCCATCTCTGCGGCGGACACCGTCATCAGGTGTTGCGCCTGCAACATGCGGATGGCATCGAGCTTTTCCTGCCAGAACTTGACGGCCTGCAGCGAGGGCGTGGTGCTGTGGGTGTAGTGATCCAGCATGTCATTGAGGGCGCGGATGCGCTGTGCGGCCGTGAGGCCCACGGCCACCAGCAGGACCAGCAGCACGCCCATGGCGCACACCAGACGCACCCACACCTTCATGGCCGCGGCGGCTTGCAGCATGCGGCGGATCATGGCGCGCTCCCGCTCCAGCGGCGCTCCAGCGCTGGGCCGTGGATGCGCCAGAAGCCCGCATCAAAACCCAGGGCCTTGCGCAGGTTGGCCGGGGCCGAGGGCAGGTCGCTCGGGGCCATCGACAGGTCGATCAGAGGGTTGTGCGATCCGCCCGGGCCCGCGGGCTCGGCTGAGCGAGGCCGGTTCTGTTCGTAGCGCAAGATGGCGCCCATGTGCGTGGGGCCGTAAGGGATGGCCTGCGAAAACGCCAGCTGGGCAGCCTCGGACGTGGTGAAACGCAAAAAATCCAGCGCCAGGGCCTGCTGCGGCGTGCCGCGGACGATGGCCCAGTAGTCCATCTCGTAGATCGCATCCGTCCACACGATGGACAGGCGGCCGGGTGTGCCGGCGGCGTTCGCGGCGGCCACGCGGCCGTTGAAGGCGGTGGTCATGCTCACCGTGCCGTCCAGCAGCTTCTGCGGCGCCTGCGCGCCCGACTCCCACCAGACGATGTGGGGCTTGAGCTGCTCCAGCTTCTTGATCGCTCGCGCCATGCCCGCGTCGCTGGCCAGCTGCGCGTAGACATCGCGGCGGTGCACGCCGTCGGCCATGAGCGCAATCTCCAGGTTGTAGCGCACGCCCTTGCGCAGGCCGCGCTTGCCGGGAAAACGCTGCGTGTCCCAGAAATCCGCCCAGGTCTTGGGGCCATCTTTGCCAAAACGCTGGCTGTCGAAGGCGAGCACGGTGGACCACACAAAAGCGCCCAGGCCGCATTCCTTCGCCGTGCCGGGCAGCAGCATGCTGGCGTGGGGAATGGCCGCGCGGTCCATGCGCACGAAGAGCCCCGCTGCGCACCCAGCCGCCAGGTCGGTCGATTCCACCTCGACCACATCCCACTGCGGTGTGCCGCGCTCCACCATGGCCTTCACCTGGGCCAGATCGCCCGTGTATTCCACGCCGCGCACTTTCGAGCCTTTCGTGGTGGCCTCGAAAGGCGTGTAGAACGCCAATTGCTGCGCGGCGGCATTTGCTCCGCCAAAGTTGGCGACGGTCAGCGTCTGGGCTTGGGCAATGCCTGCGTTCCAGGCGATGGCGACGTACAGCGGTGCGGCCAGCGCACGCTTCACAGCGGTGATGATGGACATGCTCAGCCCCGGCGCGTGCGCAGCCATTCCAGGGCCAGCAACAGGCTGGTCGTGAAGAGGATGAGCAAAGTGGCCACCGCGGCAATGGTGGGCGAGATGTTCTCGCGGATGCCGTTGAACATCTGGCGCGGCAGCGTCGACTGGTCGGCCCCGGCCAGGAACAGCGTGACCACCACTTCGTCGAACGAGGTGGCAAACGCGAACAGCGCCCCCGAGATCACGCCCGGCGCAATCACTGGCAGCGTGATGCGGAAAAACGTGGCGAGCGGCGTCTCGCCCAGGCTCAGCGAGGCACGCACCAGGTTGTGGTTGAAGCCTGCCAGCGTGGCCAGCACCGTGGTCAGCACAAAGGGCGCACCGAGGGCCGCGTGCACGACGATGAGGCCGAAGTAGCTATCCGCCAGGCCCAGCGGCGCAAAGTACAGGTAGGTGGCCACGCCCACCACGATGATCGGCACCACCATCGGCGCGATCAGGATGCCCATGAGCAGGCCCTTGAAACGGAAGTCCGCGCGCGACAGGCCCACGGCCGCCAGCGTGCCCAGCACCGTGGCAATCACGGTGGCGGCTGGCGCCACGATGAAGCTGTTGCGGGTGGCGCGGGCCCATTCGGGTGAATCGAACAGGTTCTGGTACCACTTGAGCGACCAGCCATGGATGGGATAGGCCAGGAATGAGCTTTCGGAGAAGGACAGCGGCACCATCACCAGGATGGGCGCCAGCAGGAACGCCAGCACGGCCACGCACAGTGCGCGCACGGCCCACCAGCCGAGCTTGTCGACCAGCGTGGCGTACAGGGGAAATTGGGGCAGATAGCGGCGCATAGGAAGAGATCGTTGGGTTGTGCGGACAAGTGTGAAAACAGCAGTTCTGATGCTCATGGCCCTTGCAACTGGCGCACCCGGGGGGCAGTGCACCCCGTGGAACCGGCTTTGCCGGGGCCGCCGGGTGCGTCCCCTTGGGGGGAAGGCGCCGTAGGCGACTCAGGGGGGTGTTCCGTCTCTCATCCCAGACTCAGTTCAGCTTTGCCCAGGCGGCGGTAGATGCCGTAGAGCAGCAAGGTGGCCGCCAGCAGCAGGGCACCCAGTGCGCAAGCCATGCCCCAGTTCACTTCCACGTTGGTGTAGCGGGCGATGTAGTAGCTCAGCATCTGGTCGTCCGCGCCGCCCAGCAAGGCGGGGGTCACGTAGTAGCCAATGGCGAGGATGAACACCAGCAGCGCACCCGCGCCGATGCCCGGGTAGGTCTGCGGCACGTACACCCGGAAGAAGGCGGCGATGGGCGAGCTGCCCAGCGACACGGCCGCACGCAGGTAGGTGGGCGGCACGCTCTTCATCACGCTGTACAGCGGCAAGATCATGAAGGGCAGCAGGATGTGCACCATGGCAATCACCACGCCCGTGCGGTTGAACAGCAGCGCCAGCGGCTGCTCGATCAGGCCCAGACCCATGAGCCCGCGGTTCACCAAGCCTTCGGATTGCAGCAGCACGATCCAGGCGGCCACGCGCACGAGGATGGACGTCCAGAACGGCACCAGCACCAGGATCATCAGGACATTGGCGGGGCGAGCGGGGAGCGACGCCAGCCACCAGGCCAGCGGGTAGCCCAGCAGCAGGCACACCAGCGTGACCACCAAGCTGATGTGGAAGGTGCGCAGCAGGATGCCGCCAAACGCGCGCTGCTCTTCGGGCATGCGCTCGACGTGCCCTTGCGCGTCGCGCTGCAGGTCCACGGAGGCAAGCAGGTAGTCGGGCGTCCAGCGCGCGCCGTTCTTGGCGATGGCCTGCCACAGCGGAGCTTCGGCCCAGCGCGCATCTTTGTCGACCAGCTGGGTGCGGATGGCTTCGGGCGAGCCTTCCATGGGCAGCGCGCGGTAAGCGCCCATGATGAGCGAGCGGGCGCCGGGCACTTCGGTGTTCAGGCGGCGAGCCAGGGCGCCAGCGTCGGAGCTGTCCGGCAGGCGGGCCAGGTCTTGCATCAGCGCGGCGTAGGCGGGCGCGCCGGGGGCATTCTTGCGGTCCCAGCCGTCCAGCGCATGCACTGTGGCGGGCAAGGCGTTGGCCACCTCGGGGTTTTCCACCGCGCGCTGCAGCAGCGCGGCGATGGGGACCAGCAGCGTGAGGAGCAGGAACACCAGCAGGGGCAAGGTCAGCGCAAAGGCGCGCCATTTGCGCCGTGATTCGGCGCGCGCCAGGGCCTGGCGCAGCGCACCGGGTGCGCTGCCCTGCGGGGCGCTGGCGTGGGGATGGGCCAGGGTGGCTTGCATGGTGGTGTTCCTGCTCTCTCAACGGTTCAACAACAAGTCTTCAAACGCGCATCACTGCGTGGCCCAGGCGGCAAAGCGCTTCTCCAGCGCTTCGCCCTGGTCGGCCCAGAAGCTCACGCTGAACTGCAGGGCTTCCTTGGCGTTGGTGGCCGAGGTGGGCAGGTCGTCGAGCACCTTCTTGTCCAGCGATGCCAGGGCCTTGTTGTTGGCCGGGCCGTAGGCGATGTTTTGTGCGTAGGCGGCCTGTTGCTGGGGCTGCATCGTGAAGGCGATGAACTTCACTGCAGCGTCCTTGTTGGGCGTGCCCTTGGGGATGGCCCAGTAGTCCAGGTCATAGATGCCGCCGGGCCAGTAGATCTTCAGGTTGCGGCCTTCGCGGTTGGCGGCATCGATGCGGCCGTTGAACACCGTGGTCAGGGCCACGTCACCCGCCACCAGGAACTGAGGCGCCTGGGCACCGGCTTCCCACCACTGGATGTTGGGCTTGAGTTCGGTTAGCTTCTTGAAGGCGCGGTCGGCGCCGTCCTTGGTGGCCAGCACCTTGTACACGTCGGCGGGCTTCACGCCGTCGGCCAGCAGGGCGAATTCCAGGTTGTAGCGCGCGCCCTTGCGCATGCCGCGCTTGCCGGGGATCTTCTTGGTGTCCCAGAAGTCGGCCCAGCTGGTGGGCGGGGTCTTGAGCTTGTCGCCGTTGTAGGCCATCACGGTCGACCACACGAAGATGCCCACGGCGCATTCGTTCACAGCAGCGGGCAGCAGGTCGGCCTTGGGCACGATCTTGCTGTAGTCCAGCTTCTCGTACAGGCCTTCGTCGCAGCCGCGGGCCGCGTCGGGCGATTCGACTTCCACCACGTCCCAGGTGACCTTCTTGGTCTCGACCATGGCTTTGACCTTGGCCTGCTCGCCGTTGTACTCCACGGCCACGATCTTGTTGCCCTGCTTTTCATAGGGTTCGTAGAACGCCTTCTTCTGCGCATTGGCATTGGCGCCGCCGAAGTTCACGACGGTGAGTTGCTGTTGCGCAAAGCTGGGCAGGGCCAGGCAGGCAGCCACGGATGCGCAAGCGATAAGGCTCTTTTTCATGGTTTTTCCTTAGGTTGTGGAGGAACGGAACGGAACGGGAACACGAACGGGAACAGGACAACGGGATAACGGAACAAAGGCAGACGGCGAAACCGCGCGGTGGCAGGCGCAGGGGCGAGCCCGCCGCGCTGCGTCACACCGTGTAGATGCGGGTTGCTGCGGGAGGAAACTCCAGCAGCACCTGGTCGCCCGGCTGCGGGTGGCTGCAGGGCGCCCCAGCGGGGGCCAGGGGCAGCTTCACCGTGGCCTGCTCCTGGCCATGGCCGAGGTCGCACATCAGGCGCTGGTGGTCGCCGTAGTAGATGGTGCGCGCCACGGTGGCCGGGATGGCGTTGGGGCGGGGGTAGTCGGAGGACGGGTGCAGCAAGATGCGCTCAGGGCGTACACAAGCCTGCACGCGCGCGCCCAGCGCAGCCTGGTTGACATTGACACCCGGCAGCAGAAAGCCGCCGGGCATCTGGATGGCAGCATCGGCCCCGGCGCCTTGCAGCGTGCCAGTCAGCACGGTGCTGTCGCCCACGAAGCCCGCCACAAAGCGGTTGCTGGGCGTTTCATACAGGGTTTCCACGTCCGCCAGCTGCTGGATCACGCCTTCGTTGAACACCGCCACGCGGTCGCTCATGGTCAGGGCTTCGCCCTGGTCGTGCGTCACATAGACGAAGGTCACGCCCAGTTGGTGGTGCAACTCCTTGAGCTCGATCTGCATGTGCTCGCGCAGCTGCTTGTCCAGCGCGCCCAGGGGCTCGTCCATCAGCACGAGCTGCGGGTTGAACACCAGCGCGCGCGCCAGGGCCACGCGCTGCTGCTGACCGCCGGACAGGCGCGCGGGGAGGCGGTCGGCCATGCCGCCCAGGCGCACCATGTCCAGCGCCTTCTTCACGCGCTCGGCCTGCTCGGCCTTGGGCACCTTGCGCACCGTCAGCGGGTAGGCCACGTTTTCGCCCACGGTGAGGTGTGGGAACAGCGCGTAGTTCTGGAACACCATGCCAAAGTTGCGCTTGTGCGGCGGTGTGCGCGTGATCTGCTTGCCGTCCAAAAGGATGTCGCCGGCCGTGGGCGACTCGAACCCGGCCAGCATCATCAGCGTGGTGGTCTTGCCCGAACCCGAGGGACCGAGCAGGCTGAGAAACTCACCGCGCTGGATGTCCAGGTCCAGCGAGCGCACGACCAGCTGCTCGCCGTCATAAGTCTTTTGCACACCGCTGAAGCGCACCAGGGGTTCGGCTTGGGTCATGGTCGGTGGCATCTGGTAGGTGGAGTGAAGGGCCGGGCGCATGTCAGTTTGCCGCCGCGGCCACCGCTTCAAAACTCTCTGCCAGGATGGACAGGCCTTCCTGCAGCAGCTCGTCCGACGCCGTGAGCGGCACCAGGATGCGGATCACGTTGCCGTAGGTGCCGCAGGACAGCAGGATGAGCCCGCGCCGTGCGGCTTCGGCGACCACCTTCTTGGTGAGCGCAGCGTCGGGGCGGTGCACGTCGCCGTTCTCGAACAGCTCGATGGCCACCATGGCCCCCAGGCCACGCACGTCGCCAATGGCCGGTACTTTGGCCGCCATTTCTTTCAGGCCCCTGACCAGCAGGGCGCCCATGTCCTGGCTGCGGGCCAGCAGTTGTTCTTGCTCAAACGCTTCGATCACGGCAAGGGCCGCAGCGCAGGCCACGGGGCTGCCGGCGTAGGTGCCGCCCAGTCCGCCTGCTGCGGGTGCGTCGATCACGTCGGCACGGCCCACCACGCCGGACAGGGGGAAGCCCCCGGCCAGCGACTTCGCGGTGGTGATGAGGTCGGGCGCCACGGGCCATTGCTCGCAGGCGAACCAGGTGCCGGTGCGGCCGGCGCCGGTCTGCACCTCGTCGGCAATGAGCAGGATGCCGTAGCGGTCGGCCAGGGCCTTCAGGCCGGTGATGAACTCGGGCGGTGCCACATAGAAGCCACCTTCGCCCTGCACGGGCTCGACGATGAAGGCTGCCACGCGCTCGGGCTCGATGTCGTTCTTGAAGATCAGCTCGACCGAGTGCAGGGCCTGCTCCACGCTCACGCCGTGCAGCGCATTGGGGAACAGCGCGTGGTACGTCTCGCCGGGGAAGGGGCCAAAGCCCACTTTGTACGGAACAACCTTGCCCGTGAGGCCCAGCGTGAGGTTGGTTCGGCCGTGGTAGCCGCCCGTGAAGGCGATCACGCCGGGGCGCTTGGTGTAGGCGCGGGCGATCTTGATGGCGTTTTCCACGGCCTCGGCGCCGGTGGTCAGCAGCAGGCTCTTCTTGGCAAAGGCGCCGGGGGCCAGCGTGTTCAGGCGCTCGCACACTTCCACATAGGGCTCGTAGGCCACGACCTGGAAGCAGGTGTGGGTGTACTGGTCGAGCTGGGCCTTCACCGCGGCGATCACCGCCGGATGCAGGTGGCCCGTGTTGAGCACGGCGATGCCGCCAGCAAAGTCGATGAAACGGCGGCCCTCCACGTCCCACAGTTCGGCGTTGCGGGCCCTCTGGATGAACAGTTCATGGGCCTGGCCCACGCCGCGTGCCACAGCGGCATGGCGGCGGGCGAGGAGGGCGGCGTTGGTGAAGTGGCGGTCTTGCTGCATGGCGGTGGTTCGGGGTGGTAGTGAACGGGAAATGAGGGAATGGGGCGGATTCTGGAAGTCGCGCCACACACCGTCCATGTACACCGGCATGCTGTTTTGCGTGCACTGTGCAGGGCCTGGGGCCTGTACAGGCAATCCCTGATTTGGTGTGAACCAACACGGTGCACAATGCGGCCCCTTTTTTCGTTCCATGGGCGCGCGCTCAGTGCGTATCTGCCGGCGCAACGGTGTGTTCAGGGGGGGCGCTTTGATAGGGCACGCAGCGGTGACTGGTTTGCAGCTTTCCAAAATAGTGCGCGCCAAAAGAAAGGGCCTCGCAGCTTGCTGCGAGGCCCCGGTCGGCTGGAACGGGAATGAGAAAAGTTACTCTAGCGGGCACACGCCCCGGTTGTTGCGGCTGCCCCGGTCACCATGGTGTTGTTCGTGACCGCACTGTTCGGTGCGATCACGCGCACCACCGTGCTGCCTGCGTGGGGCGTGGGAAAACACGCGATGTTGTTGCGCACAACGGCATTTCCATCGGGTACGTCGCCATTCCGAAATTCGGTGTGCCCCACGTTGATGGCCGTCTGGAAGGTCGCCTGCGTGTTGATGATGACGTTGCCTTCAATCACGATGCCGGGCGCGGACTGTACCGCCATGCCTGTGTTGCCGGCATTGATGAGCTTGTTGTTGCGCACAACGAAGTTGCGGAACCACTCGGCTGTGTCATACCCCTGCGTGATCGACATCTCCCAGCAGCCATCCGTCGCAGCATCCTGTTCGATCCGGTTGCCCTCAATCAGCACGCCGTCCATCTGGCCGTGGAAAGTCATGTTGCCTCCTTGGCAGACGCCGTTGACCACCGAGTTGCGGATGTAGCGGTTATTGCGCAGTGTGATGTTGGTGCCACTCAGTCCGTTGCTGCCCGACAGGTAGGTGCCGTGGTTGAATCCGCTGCCGCTGAAATTGTTGGCCTCGATCAGGTTGCCTTCGATCACACTGTTGCGGAACTGGCCCAGGATGCCCATGCTCCCGTTGTGATGTATGTGGTTGTTGCGAATGAGCACGTTGTTGACGCCGTGGGGGGCGCGCGCCTGCGAGTGGATGGCGATCTGAAAGCCGGATATCTCCACGTTCTCGATCACGATGTCACGCACATTGCCGCTGAGCCAGAAACCCCATGCCGAGTTGTTGGACCCGTGGATCCGCAGGTTGCGGAAGACGTAGCCACCGTCGTTCGTAGTGTTGGCGTAACGCCCTCCCAGCTCAAAGGGCGCGATGGCATTGCTGTTGGTGGTCAGCAAGGGTGCAGGCCCGGCGCCGTACGCATCGAACCTGAGAGGGGCGTCGGCACGGACGTTCAGGTTCTCGAACGTGGTGACGCCCACCACCCACGAGCCGCCGCGTGCAAACAGCAGGCTTGAGCCCGCAGGCAGAGCGTTGACATTGATGCCCGCCAGATTTTGCTTGGGTGCCGCCTGGGTGCCGGGATTGGCGTTGGTGCCGGGCACACAATCGACGGCGGCCCCAGCCTGGCAATCGGAGAAGTAGTACGTCATCGCACCAGGTGCGGGAGGTGGGGGAGGTGGGGGCGGTGGTGTGGGGGAAGGCGGCGTTGGGGGTGGTGGGGGTGGTGGGGGTGGTGGCGTGGGGATGGGGCTGCTGGCGTAGCATGCCTTTTTCACCTGCCGCAACGGGTCCCCAAAAGTGGCGTTGTTGCACATCACGTTGTTGGTAAACGCACGCGCGGCGGTCCACGTGCTGCCTGCGCCGTAGACCACCTTGGCCGTACCGCTAAAGCTGCATTGCTGCCCTTCCACGGCGCACAAGGTATAGCCTGCTGGCGGTGCCTTCAGCACCGGACCGGGCACCGGGGCTGGTGCTGGTGCGCTGACAAAACACGCCTTCTGCACTCCCCAAACCGGGTCGCCAAAGGTCTGGTTGCCGCAGCTGACCCCGTTCGCGAAACTGCGGGGATGGGTCCAGGTCGTGCCGGCTCCGTAGATCACGCTGGCGGTGCCGGTGAAGCTGCATTTCTGCCCTTCGATGGCGCACGGCTTGTAGCCTGCAGGTGGGGTGTGGGTCGCTTGCGCCAGTGCGGGGGGCGTGGTGGCGCTCATGCAAAGTCCGAGGGCCATGGCCCAGGGCCTGGGTTGAAAAAGCCGTGGAGGGCTTCGGTCAGGTGTCTGCGTCTGCATGGGGCCTCTCAAGGTGCTGGATATTGTTTTCAAACCCGATGTGCGCTAGACGATGCCAATCGGGCTGGGGAGCTAGGCTATCGCCGGGCGTGTGCGCGCGTACATCCAGACAGCAGAAAAGGGACAGGCGGTGGAAGCAATCCGATAGCCGCTGCATTCGTCGAATGGCTGAATGCCGCCTGTCGGCTCCACGCTGCCGTTCACGTTTTGAAGGCGGTTTCAGCCAGGTCTTCATCCGCACGTGAGGCCTCGGTGGCCCCGCCATTCGCCAGGCAATGTTGCGGCGGGTGTAGCGGTTGGAGCGGTTGTAGTGGGGCAGGAGTGCAGTATGAGAAGGAGTGCACACTGTGCAGGCGCCTCGCCCTGTACAAGCAATCCCTGAGTCCAACGCCCTTGGGCGGGTGCACAATTTAGCCCCATTTCCTGCTCTTTTGATGCTCACTCTCAGCCCGGATCTCCAGACGCCGCTGGTCAGCCAGATTGTTGATGGCCTGCGCGGCCTCATCGCTGGTCAGGTGCTCAAGCCTGGTGCCAAGCTTCCCTCCATTCGCGCGTTTGCGGCGGCCCACGGCGTGAGCGTGTTTACGGTGGTCGAGGCGTATGACCGGCTGGTAGCCCAAGGCTGGCTGGTGTCACGCGCCAACGCGGGCTTCTTCGTGAAGCGGCGGGATACTGACGGCCCCGCATTTGGCACCGGTACGCAGGCGCGCCCCGTGCCCCGCTTTGACGCGCGCTGGTACCTCAAACAGATTTTTGAAAACCGCAACCTGCCCATGAAGCCGGGTTGCGGCTGGCTGCCGCACGACTGGCTGTTTGGCGATGCGGTCAAGCGCAGCATGCGGCAGTTGTCGTCCGACGGGCCCGAGCTGGACGGGTACGGCCTGCCGCACGGACATATGGCGCTGCGCATGGTGGTGGCCGAGTCGCTGGCCGAGCATCATCTGGCTGTGGATGCGGACCAGGTGCTGCTCACGCAGGGGTCCAGCCAGGCGCTGGACCTGGTGGCGCGCCGGCTGGTCAAGCCGGGCGACGTGGTGCTGGTGGACGATCCGGGCTACCCCAACCTGCATTTCATGCTGCGCTTTGCCGGCGCGCATGTGGTGGGCGTGCCGCGCACCCCTACGGGCTATGACCTGCCCGCGCTCGAAGCGCTGCTGGCCGAGCACCAGCCCTCTGCGTACTTCACCCAGCCGCGCTTGCAAAGTCCCACTTGCTCGATGGCGTCGGTGGCGCACTTGCACCGGCTGCTGCAACTGGCCGAGCAGCACGGCTTTGCGCTGGTGGAAAACGATATCTACGCCGACATGGATTCGAGCGTGCGCCCTTCGCTGGCCAGCCTGGACCAGCTCAGCCGCGTGGTCTACATCGGCAGTTTCTCCAAGACCATCTCGCCCAACCTGCGCACGGGTTATGTGGCGGCGCGGCGTGACCTGCTGGATGAACTGGTGCAGCTGAAGATGGTTTCGGGGCTGACGTCGTCCGAGATCACCGAGCGGATCACCTTCGGGGTGGTGACCGATGGCCGCTGGCGAAAGCATCTCAAGTCGCTGCGCGAGCGCCTGGCCGACGCGCACCGCACCGTGGGCCGGCGCTTGCTGAATCTCGGCTTCGAGCTGTTCCACGAACCCGAGGCAGGCATGTACCTGTGGGCGCGCCACCCGGACCTGCCCGATAGCGCCGAGCTGTCCAAAGAGGCCACCGGCGCCGGCATCATGCTCGGGCCGGGCCAGTTGTTTCTGGTGGAGCCGCGCCCCACGGGCTGGCTCCGGTTTAACGTGGCCTTCAGTCAGGACGAGCGCATATGGCGGTTCCTGGGCCAGCGAATCGAACTCGGCCAGCAGGCGGCCCAGTAGGCCGCTGAACACGAGAAATCCATTCATGGCACCAGAACGACAGCGACTGGCTAGGCTGCTCCTCGAAGAGTACCTCGAGATGTACGCGGCCCGGGATATGCGCCTGGTCGATCGATTCAGCCAGGACTTCAGCGGTTTCGCGGGTAGCAGCGACCAACTGGTCAAGGCCCGCGAAGCCTGGGTGCGCATGGTGCTCAGCGACTTCGCACAAGTGCCCGGCCGCATTGGCATTGACTTGGTGGACGTGTTTTTCCAGGACCTGGCTCTGGACGTGCTGGTCGCCACCGCGTTTTTCCATATCCAGTTGCCCACGCCCGACCCAATTTTTGCGCGGGAGACCGCCCGCCTGGTGCTGGTCTTCCGACAAGAGGGGGCGGACTGGAAGATCGCGCACAGCAGCATCTCCATACCGTATGGCATGCCGCGAGGCCTCGACGGTTTCCCGGCAGAAGGCCCGCCACCGCCGCAGCGCGAGCTGCAGGTGCTGCTGGATGAGCGCACGCGGGCGCTGGCCGAGGCTCGCCGCCAGTTGGATGTGTTGAGCCACACCGATCAGCTCACCGGCCTGGCCAATCGCCGCCGGTTCGAACAGGTGCTAGCCCGTGAATGGGAGCGCGCCCAGCGGGCGCAGACGGCGCTGTCCCTGGTGCTGCTGGATGTGGATGCGTTCAAGGCGTTCAACGAAAGCTATGGCCGGCTGGCGGGCGACGCCTGCCTGCAGGCGCTGGCGCTGGTGCTAAGCCAGTTGGTGGAGCGCCAGGGCACCGACTTGGCTGCCCGCCATGGCGGTGACGAGTTCGCGGTGCTGATGCCGGGCCTGGACGGGCAGGCCGCCCTGGCCGCGGCCCGGCATATCCAGGAAGCCATCGCAGGGCTGGCCTTGCGCCATCTGGGTACGCCCTCGGGCGCGTTGACCGCAAGCCTGGGCCTGGCATCCCTGGTGCCTGGGCGCGACCAAGCGCCCGACGAACTGCTGCGCCGTGCAGACCTGGGTCTGCGCCGCGCCAGACAGGCTGGATACAACGGGATCGAGCTGGCCCCCGAGGCTCCCGGGGAGTAGGGCCTGAACGGGCCGAGCGCTCCCGGTGATGCCTCATGCAGCTCTTTGGCGGCCCTCCGGCGTGCATGGTGCAGTGCCGCAGGGCTCAGGATTTGCCCGACGGCCTGCACCGTTGTGGCGACAATGGGCGGCTATGCAAATTTCCGGATTCCTCAAGATGGCCCTGATCCTGGGCCTGCTTTCGGCCATCGGCCCTTTTGCCATCGACATGTACCTGCCCGCGCTGCCTGAAATCGGTGCCAGCTTGGGGGCGGACGTCGGTGCCGTGCAGTGGAGCCTGACGGCCTTCTTCGTGGCCATCGGGGTGGGTCAGCTGTTCTATGGCCCGGTGTCGGACATGGTAGGCCGCAAGGCGCCGCTGTATGTGGGACTGACGCTTTTTACGCTGGCCAGCGCCGGCTGTGCCCTGGCCAGCGACATCCACACACTGGTGGCCTTGCGGTTTGTGCAAGGGCTGGGTGCCGCCGCCGGCATGGCCATCCCGCGCGCGGTGGTTCGCGACCTGCACACCGGCACCGAGGCGGCGCGGCTCATGTCGCTGCTGATGCTGGTGTTCAGCATTTCGCCGCTGCTCGCACCGCTGGTGGGCAGCGGGGTGATCGCCGCGGCGGGCTGGCGTGCCGTGTTCTGGGTGGTGGCTGTGGCCGCCGTGGCGGGCCTTGTGCTGGTGTTCCACGGCCTGCAAGAAACCCGCACTGCCGAGGACCGGCGCGAGAGCAGCCTGGCCAGCGCCCTGTCGGGCTATTGGCTGCTGCTGCGTGACCGGCACTACCTCGGGCTGGTGTTCATCGGGGGATGCTCGATAGCGGGGTTCTTCGTCTACCTTGCCAGCTCGCCTTTCGTGCTGATCAACCACTACGGCCTTACGCCCGTCCAGTACAGCCTGGCGTTCTCGGTCAACGCGGCGGCATTCTTTGCAGCGGCGCAGTTCACGGCCTATCTGGGGCGCCGCTTTGGGCTGGTGCCCACGGTCAAGGTGGCGGTCACCGGGGCGGGCGCGGTGATGGTGACGATGCTGTCGTACTACCTGGCAGGCGGCGACCGTCTGGCCGTGCTGCTGGGTCTGTACTTTGTGGCCAGTGGATTGATGGGGCTCGTGATTCCCTCCACATCGGTGCTGGCCCTGGAGGAGCATGGCGCCATCGCGGGGACGGCTTCTGCCCTGCTGGGCACGCTGCAGATGCTGATCGGGGCGGCCGCGATGGGGCTGGTCGGCCTGTTTTCCAACGGCAAGCCGCTGCCCATGGTGGTGGGCATGGCCAGCGGCGCGCTCATGGGGCTGGCGCTGACCTGGATCACGCTGGGCCGGCACCGGGTGGCGGGATCGCCGGACAACCAAAGCGTTCTGTGACGTGTTTGCTCTCGTGCTATCGAAAAGATAGCTACTTGCGCTTTTCTATAAAGCGCTGCAGGCTGATTTTCTTTAAAAATTCTGAGCTAGGGGACACCGCCCCGTTGGGCGCCCCGCGTGCCCAGTGCGTGGATGAGTGACGGCACCTGCGCCGACAACTCCCGCGCCAGATAGCCCAGCGTGCCCTGGCTGCGTGCCAGCATATTGCCGGCCTGCGCGTGCAGCAAAACGCCCCAGGCCGTAGCCTGCAGTGGCGCAGCGCCCCGCGCCGCCAAGCCGCCGATGAGCCCGGCTAAGGTATCGCCCGAACCCGATGTGGCCAGCCCCGGCGTGCCCCCTGCAAAGCGCAGCGTTTGCCCGTCGGGCTGGGCGATGTAGGTGGCGCTGCCTTTCAGCGCCAGGCAGGCGCCCCAACGCTTGGCACCCGCCAAGGCCGTAGCCAGCGGGTCGGCCAGCACAGCTTCTTTCGACAGACCCGTGAGGTGGGCCATTTCGCCCGCGTGCGGTGTCATCACGACTGGCTGGTCGAACGGTGTGTCTCCCACCGCCGACATGGCATAGGCATCGAGCACCACGGTGCTTTGGCGAAACAGCGGCAGCATCGCCCGCACAAAGGCCACGCTGCGGGTCTCGTCCAGCATGCCAGGGCCTAGCACGACGGCGCTCACCCGTTCGGCCAGGGGGCCCAGCCGGTCGCAGTCACGCGCCGCGAATCCGCCCGCGCGCGTTTCCGCCAGCCCCATCACCCGGGCTTCGGGAATGGCCAGCGCCAGCCCCTGGGCAACCCGCTCCGGCGCGGCTACCGTCAACTTGCCGGCGCCTGCGCGCAAGGCGGCGATGGCGGCCAGCATCGCGGCGCCCGGCATTTCGTGGCTGCCGGCCACGATGAGCACATGGCCGCGCGTCTCTTTGTCGGCGTGGTCCCCTGGCTGCGGGAGGGGCCAGCGCCGAAGCAGGCTCTCGGTCAGCGCCCGCGGACGCGGGGGGCGGAGGCGGGCGGGCATGGGGCGTGGAGAAGGATGGCGCGCGGGGGCAGCTCAGGGCTTGGGTGCCGTGGCGGCGTCTGGCTCGCGCGTGACGGGTGTGTGGGCATCGCGCAACGGCGCCAGAAAGTTGGCCTGTACCAGTTGCATCGCCGCGCTGCTGCCGCTGTCTCCGGGGGCGCCGGAGGGCTCGTGTGCGCGGTAGATCGTCACCGCGCAGTTCGGCACATCGCCTTCGCGGTCAATGTCCAGGATCCGTTGTTCGTCCATGTGTTCAATCAGGTAGCGCATGCAGTTCACGATGACCTGGTGGGCCACCACCAGCACCCGCTTTCCGCCGTACTCGCGCGTCACCATTTCCTGAAGACTGCGCAGGCGCAGGATCACGTCGCACCAGCTTTCGCCCCCTGGCGGGCGGAAGTAGAACTTGCCCACGTGCAGGCGCTGCGCGTGCAGTTGCGGATGGTGGTGCTGTATGCCCAGTTTGGTAAGGCGGTCGAGCATGCCGAACTCTTTCTCCCGCAGGCGTTCGTCCACCCGCAGCGTGAGGTGCTCGAGCCGGCTGTGCTGGGCCACCAGCCGGGCTGTCTGCAGCGCACGCACATACGGAGAGCAAAGGATGACCTCGGGCTGCGCGTCCACCGCCTGCCGGGCAAACCACTCACCCAGCGCCACGGACTGGGCGGTGCCCAGTTCGGACAGCGGCACGTCGATGTCCCGCCAGGCGAGGTCAATGGAGTGCAGCCCGGCCGCTTCGGCCGCATCACGCGCCACATTGCCGGCGCTCTGCCCATGGCGCACCACCCACAAAACAGCTGGCCAGCTTGCCTGCATGGGTGTGGGGCCTACCGGTCTGCGCGCCGCAGTGGAGCGCGGGCGCCTCCTGCAGCGCCGGCCACGCGGGCCAGCCTGCCCACCACGCCATCGCGCCCCGAAGCCGCCCGCGCAAGCAGCGCGCTGCCCAGCGCCCGGCCCACGGTGCGCCCCATCAGGCCACGGCTGCGGCCGGCCGCGCGCAGGGCCAGCAGCCCCGCGCCCAGCACAAGCCAGTGTTCGCCTTTGAAGCCGGGGCGCGCGGCGTCCCACTGTTGGAAGTCCTGGATTTTTTGGCGCAACGTCATGGTGTCGTACCTCGCTCGATGTAGTGCCATCGATGGTGGCCGAGGGACCCAGAAGGCGATGTCAGTGCACCGTCTTGGACCCGGTGCTCCGTGTCCTACATCTCCCGGGTGGGGGCGCTGGTGCTTTTGCCCACATGGGCCGACACTTGTTCGGCCACCCGTTCTGCCAGAGCCCGGACGCTTCCCGGCGCACAGCCTTCGGCATGGTTGCTGATGGTCACAAAGGCGTTCTGGCCCTTGCGGGTAGTGCCGGCAATCACCTTGGCCAGCGCGGCCCGTGTGCCGGGGTCCGGATCTTGCAGGCGGTCGTATGGCGCGTAGATCCGCTCCGCTTCCTCGTAGCCGTAGGGGCCATGGGCGGGATGCAGGTTCCACCGGCACACCAGCGGCCCTGGCCACAGTGCGCGCAGCAACGGAAGCTGCTCCTGCAATGGCGGCAGCTTGGGGTGCAGCCCCAGGCAGTAAGTGGCCCCGGCAGCGCGCAGGACCTCGACAAACTCGGGGGTCAGCCATTGCGGATCGCGCACCTCCACGGCCAGCACGCCGTCGGGTGCGGCCGGCGCGAGCGTGGGCAGGGCCAGCAGCATTGTGCGCAAGCGGCGCAGCGGCTCGGCCATGTGGTCCAGCTGGGCCAGCGGCAAGGGGCTGATCTGAAACACCAACGCGCCCAGCTTGCGGCCCAGGCCCTGCAGGGCGGGCTCCACAAACTCGCTGCGGGCCAGGTCTGCATCCAGGAAAGCCGGGTTGGGCTGGCGGCCTCGCCCGTCTTCAGTGCGCACCAGCGCATCGGTGACCAGGCTGGGCGCCTTGACCACGAAGCGAAAGTCGTCGGGCACCTGCGAGGCATAGCGCTCGTATTCGCTGACGGTCAGCGGGCGGTAGAAGCTGCGGTCGATGCTCACCGTGCGCAGCAGCGGGTGCTGGGCGTACACGGCCAGGCCATTCTTGGAAAGCTGCGCTGGCGAATGTTCCCCCTCCCAAACCAGACCCTTCCAGCCCGGGTAGGTCCAGGACGAGGTGCCCAGCCGCAGCCGTGGCGGCAGAGCGAGGGCGAGTGCTTTCAGGGCCTCGTCATCCGCAGCGGCTGAGACCACGCCCGCCGAGCGGCGGGGGCGCGCGGGTGGTGCGTCGGCGGCGCTTTCCCCGGGCGGCGGGGCATGCGGCTTGGCAGCGGGTGGGGACTCTGGCGCGGGGCCAAACAAATCGTCTTGCATGGGCGAGGGCGGAGCGAAGGGGCGGGTGCCTACAACCCCGAAAACAGCCCGCCCTCGTTGAGCAGTTCAAACGCAATCTCCGGCTGGCGCTCCATGCCTTTCTTGATGGCTGCGGGGATGGCCTGCCGCGTCTTGCGGCACAGGCCCTGCTGCTCGTGCACCAGGATCGTGATGCCGCGCAGCGTGCGCACCTCGTTCGGGCTGGGGGCAATCGACACGCGGATGCCCAGAAGCTGTTCCATGCGCTCCTGCAGGCGGCGCAGATCGGCCAGGCTGGTGATGTTCTCCAGCCGCTGCAGCAGCTTTTTCTCCTCGGCCACCGTGAGCTGCAGCACCCGGGCATCGGCCCCGGGCGAGGCGAGCAGCGCGTCACGGTCGCAAACGCAGGCGCCGGGCGGGCATTCGGTGCGGATGGGGAAGGGCAGGGCGTTCATGGGTGGCGGCTGGCCATTCTAGAAGGGGTAGGAGCCTGCGCAGCCTATGGCAAACTCGCGCGCTTCGCGTTTTGTTTGAGTGTCAGAGAGTTCGCCACACATGCAGCAGATCATCCGGCAGTTGGCCGCAGAAATCAGGGTCAGTGAACAACAGGTGCGGGCAGCGGTGGAGCTGCTGGACGGCGGCGCCACGGTGCCGTTCATCGCGCGCTACCGCAAGGAAGTGACGGGCGGGCTGGACGACATCCAGCTACGCGAACTGGAGGCACGCCTGTCGTACCTGCGCGAGCTGGAAGACCGCCGCGTGGCGGTGCTCAAGAGCATCGACGAGCAGGGCAAGCTGACCGATGCGTTGCGCGCCGCCATTGCCGCCGCGCCCACCAAACAGGAGCTGGAAGACATCTATCTGCCCTTCAAGCAAAAGCGTCGCACGAAGGGCCAGATTGCGCGCGAGTTCGGCATCGAGCCGTTGGCCGACAAGCTGTTTGCCGACCCCACGCTCGACCCCGCCGTGGAGGCTGCCGCCTTCACCAAGCCGCCCGAGGTGCTGGACGACGGCAAGCCAGGTGCCGATTTTTCCACCGTGCCGGCCGTGCTCGACGGCGTGCGCGACATCCTCTCCGAGCGCTGGGCCGAAGACCCGGCGCTGGTGCAAAGCCTGCGCGAGTGGCTGTGGGCCGAAGGCCTGCTGCGCAGCAAGAAAGTGGAGTCCAAGAACGAGAACGACCCCGAGGTTTCCAAGTTCCGCGACTATTTCGACTACGACGAGCCCATCGGCCGTGTGCCCTCGCACCGCGCGCTGGCGGTGTTTCGCGGGCGCGGGCTGGAGATCCTGGAAGCCAAACTGGTGCTGCCCGTGGAGCCCGAACCCGGCAAACCCAGCCTGGCCGAGGGCAAGATCGCCCTGCACCTGGGCTGGAGCCACCAGGGCCGCAAGGCCGACGATCTGATCCGCAAGTGCGTGGCCTGGACCTGGCGCGTCAAGCTCAGCCTCTCGACCGAGCGTGACCTGTTTGCCCGCCTGCGCGACGAGGCCGAGAAGGTCGCCATCAAGGTGTTCGCCGACAACCTGCGCGACCTGCTGCTGGCCGCACCCGCCGGCCCGCGCGTGGTGATGGGGCTGGACCCCGGCATCCGCACCGGCGTGAAGGTGGCCGTGGTGGACGCCACCGGCAAGCTGGTTGACACCGCCACGGTATATCCGCACGAGCCCAAGCGCGACTGGGACGGCTCGCTATTCACGCTGGCCAAGCTGGCCGAGAAGCACGGGGTGAACCTGATCGCCATCGGCAATGGCACGGCCAGCCGCGAGACGGACAAGCTGGCCGCCGACCTCATCAAGATGGCCGCCAAGGCCGAGCGCAAGATCGAGAAGGTGGTGGTGAGCGAGGCCGGCGCCTCGGTCTACTCCGCCAGCGAATACGCGTCGCAAGAGATGCCCGATGTGGACGTGAGCCTGCGAGGGGCCGCCTCCATCGCGCGCCGCCTTCAGGACCCGCTGGCCGAGCTCGTCAAGATCGACCCCAAGAGCATTGGCGTGGGCCAGTACCAGCACGACGTGAACCAGAGCGAGCTGGCGCGCACGCTGGGAACGGTGGTGGAAGACTGCGTGAACTCGGTGGGTGTGGACCTGAACACGGCCAGCGTGCCATTGCTCAGCCGTGTCTCGGGCCTGTCGGGCAGCGTGGCGAAGGCGGTGGTGCGCTGGCGTGAGGCCAATGGCGCGTTCAAGAGCCGCAAGCAGCTCATGGACGTGGCGGGCCTGGGCGCCAAGACGTTTGAGCAGGCCGCGGGCTTCTTGCGCATTCGTGGCGGCGAGAACCCGCTGGACATGACGGGCGTGCACCCCGAAACCTACCCCGTGGTCGAGCAGATCATGGAAAAGACCGGCAAGCCCGTGGCCGAGCTGATGGGCCGCGCCGACATGCTCAAGACCCTGAAGCCCGAGCTGTTCGCCAACGAGAAGTTTGGCGTCATCACCGTCAAGGACATCCTGGCCGAGCTGGAAAAGCCGGGCCGCGACCCCCGTCCGGACTTCAAGGTGGCGCGGTTCAACGACGGCGTGGAGGACATCAAGGACCTCAAGGAAGGCATGATCCTGGAGGGCACCGTGAGCAACGTGGCCCAGTTCGGCGCCTTCGTCGACCTGGGTGTGCACCAGGACGGCCTGGTGCATGTGAGCCAGCTGGCCCACAAGTTCGTGAACGACGCCCGCGAGGTGGTCAAGACGGGCGACATCGTCAAGGTCAAGGTCATGGAGGTGGACGTGGAGCGCAAGCGCATCGGCCTGTCGATGAAGCTGGGCGACGCGCCGCCGCGCCAGGGCGGCGACCGTGGGGCGCCGCGCGAAAACCGCTTTGAAGGCGCTGGCAGGGGCTATGCACAGCCACAGCGCCGTGCGCCCGAGCCGGTGCAGCAGTCCGCCATGGCCTCGGCATTTGCGAAGTTGCAACAGGCCAAGGGCCGATAGCATCTGCTTGGCCCGGCAGGAGAAGCTGGGGGCCATAATCCCCAGCACCTGAACCAACCACTGGCGCCCCCATGGAGTTGAACGCACTGCTGGCCCACCCCGTGGCATTGCCCAGCCTGCCGCGCGCCGTGGCGCTGCTGATGAGCGAACTGGCCCATGAAGAGCCGAGCTTGCGGCGGCTGAACCAGTTTTTTGGCATGGACCCAGCGCTGGCCGCCCGGCTGCTGGAGCTGGCCAACTCCCACACCTTCCAGGTACCGCGGCAGATCGCCGGCATTCCCGAGGCCCTGGCACTGCTGGGCGTGGCGCAGGTGCGCGCAATCGTCACTTCGGCGCCGCTGGGCACCACCTCGCGGTCGGTGCCTGGCGTGAACATGCAGCAGTTCTGGCGCTACAGCCTCAACACTGCCAAGCTCGCGCGTTCGTTGGCGGGCATCGCGCGGCAAAACCAGATCGCCGCGTACACAGCCGGTCTGTTGCATGCCCTGGGTGAACTGGCGATCCATCTGGCCGATCCGGAGCGCGTGCAGTCCATCAATACCCTGGTGGCGCCGTTTGACCCGCGCCGCGCCAAGGTGGAGCATCGGATTTTTGGCTACTGCTATGGACACGTGACCGCGGGCCTGGCCCGGCGCTGGCGCCTGCCCGAGGTGGTGGTCGATGCGCTTCAGTACCAGAGCGCGCCGTTTGACAACACTTCCTATGAACCGCTGGCGGGCGTGATCCACTTGGCGGCCTGGCGGGCCCGTGCCCGCGAGGCCGACCTGGGCGAAAAGGAACTGGCCGTGACCTTCCCGGGCGAAGTGGGGCTGGCGCTGGGCCTGGATATCGACATGGTGTTGCAGCAGGACCCGATCGACTGGACCGCGCGGCCCGAGGCGGCCGATTACGTGGTCTAAGAACGTGTTTACGATCTCTTCAGGACCGCGCAAGTACCTTGCCGGGATGGGTTGCAAGGCGCGGCGCTTGCCAATAGCTCGGCTATTGGCAAGCGCCGCAACTCCGCAGATCGCCCGGCAAGGCACTTGCCCGAAGGGTTGGAGTGAAATCGGGCGACAAGGCCGCCCCGGCTGCTTGCATGGGCACGAGCCCATGCGGCACATCCGAAGCATCCACTTCATCACGATGGCACTCCAACGCGGCCCCGAAAAGATCGTCAACACGTTCTAAGGGCTGTTCATCGATGAAAGCCCTGCGCATCCACGCCGGCCCCCGGGCCCTTCAACACCTGCAGCAACACGGCCTGCGGCCTGCCGATGTAGGCGTGATCCCGGCCGCGGCCGGCGGCCCCAAGGGGCTCATCCTGGGGCCGCTGGACCGTTTCATCTTCGGCGAATGGCTGGTGCAGTCGAGCCAGCCGGTGCACCTGGTGGGGGCGTCCATTGGCGCGTGGCGCATGGCTACCGCCTGCCTGGACGATCCCGTGGCGGCTTTCGAGCGGCTGGAGCACGACTACATCCACCAGCACTACGACCTGCCGCCTGGCAAGAAGCGGCCGACGGCGGCCCATGTGAGCGAGCGGTTCGGCCAGAGCCTGGCGGCCTTTTATGGCGGGCGCATCGGGGAAGTGCTGCACCACCCGCGTTTTCGCCTGCACATCGTGACGTCGCGCGGGCGGCACCTGCTGGGCCGCGAGCACCGCGTGGCCACGCCGCTGGGGTACCTGGGGGCCTTCTTGACGAACACGGTGCACCGCAAAGCCTTGGGGGCCTGGCTGGAGCGGGTGGTGTTCTCCTCGCCCGGTGCCGATGGCCTGCCCGCGTTGCCTTTTGGCACCCGCGACTACCGCACCCGGCAGGTGCTGCTGGACGAGCGGAACTTCATGCAGGCGCTGCAGGCCAGTTGCTCCATTCCCTTCGTGCTGCAGGCCGTGCACAACATTCCGGGCGCGCCGCGGGGCGCCTATTGGGACGGGGGCATCACCGACTACCACATGCACCTGGCCTATGGCGCGCTCCGTCAGGATGCTATGAATGTGATAGCTGCTGGCGCTTGTTGTACAAGCCCTATAGCCCAAAATGGCACGGAAGGGTCTGCATCGCTACCGCCATCGCCAGGCTTGGTGCTGTACCCCCACTTTCAGCACCGCGTGGTGCCGGGGTGGCTGGACAAGGGGCTCAAGTGGCGGCACCGCGCGACCCCCGCCTTGGACACCATGGTGGTCCTGTCGCCCGACCCGGACTGGGTGCGCACGCTGCCCAACGCCAAGCTGCCCGACCGCAATGACTTCACCCACTATGGCACCGACAGCGCAGCGCGCGCCAAGGCCTGGCAGGCGGCCACGCGCGCGAGCCAGCAGCTGGTGGACGAGTGGCAGCAGTGGCTGGCTCGGCCGGATGTGAGCCTGGTGCAGGCGCTTTAGAGCCTGTTCACGATCTCCCAGGGGTCGCGCAGCGGTCTTTGCGGGATGGCGTGCAAGGCGCGGTACGCAGCCAATAGCTCTGCTGTTGGCAAACGCCGCAACGCCGCAGACCGCCCGTAAAGACCACTGCCCGAAGGGTTGGAGCGAAGTCGGGCTGATGAACTCGGAGCTTTGACGCCCGGGCTGCTTGCATGGGCATGAGCCCATGCGGCGCATCCGAAGCACCCACGTCCCTCACGATGGCGCTCCAACGCGGCCCCTGCGAGATCGTAAACAGGTTCCTAACGCCGTTCACCCACCCCGAAGCCCGCCGCGCAGCGGGGAGGGGCCGGGGCCGCGCGCATCCTGCACCACCCGGGCAGCATGGCGGGCTGCATGCTTCCGCGCCCAGGCCAGCACCTCGTGCGACGGCATGGGGCGCGCAATGCCAAAACCTTGTGCGCGCTCGCAGCCCAGTTCCAGCAGCTTGGCGCACTGCTCGGCGGTTTCGACACCTTCGGCCACCACGTGCCGACCGAAGGCAGCGGCCAGCGCCACGATGGCGTTCACGAGCGTGAGGTCGTCGCCGTTCTCCAGCAGGCCGCCGATGAACGACTGGTCGATCTTGATCGTCTCGGCCGGCAGCCGCTTGAGGTACGACAGCGAGGAAAAGCCCGTACCGAAGTCATCCAGTGCAAAGCGCACCCCCAGCGCCTGGCAGCCTTGCATCATGTGGCGCATGTACTGCATGTCTTGCAGCGCTGCCGACTCCAGAATCTCCAACTCCAGGCGGCTGGCGGCGACCTCGGGGCAGGTGTGCAGGATGTCCTTGAGCCGCTCGACGAAATTGGGGCGGTGAAAGTGCTGCGCAGAGATGTTCACGCTCACCTCCCACAGCATGCCGGCGCCAGTCCACTGCCGCATCTGCGCCAGCGCCTGGCGCAGCACCCATTCGCCCAGTTCCGCTTCCAGTTCTGCGTCCTCGATCACGGGCAGCACGTGCTGCGGTCCGAGCAGCCCCTGCTCGGGGTGCTGCCAGCGCAGCAAGGCTTCCAGCCCCAGGATTTCGCCCGTGCGCAGGTTGACCTTGGGCTGGTAGTGCAGCACCAGTTCCCCCGCGTGCAGCGCGCGGGCCACGCGCGTCTGGCGGGTGTGCTGGGTCTGCACGGCATGGTCCTGCTCCACGTCGAACACATGCATCTGGTTGCGGCCCTGGCTCTTGGCCTGGCACATGGCTTGGTCGGCGTGGCGCAGCAGGGTGTCGGGGTTGGCCTCGTCCTGCGGAAACACGGCCACCCCGATGCTGACGGTGGTGTGCAGCACGCGGTCGTCGATGGCATAGGGGGCGGCCAGCTGCTGCATCAGCGTGTCCACGCGCGCCTCGATCGCGGGCAGGTCGGCCAGCTCGCCAAGCAGCAGCACGAACTCGTCGCCCCCCATGCGCGCCACGGCGTCCTGGGGCGTCACGAAGGCGCCCAGGCGGCGGGCTGTTTCCTTGAGGAGCCGGTCACCCACGCGATGCCCGTGCGTGTCGTTCACCGCCTGGAAGTAGTCCAGGTCCAGCACGCAGACGGCCAGCAGCAAACCCTTTTGACGCGCAACGAAGATGGCGTGGGTGAGCCGTTCGGCCAGCGCGGCGCGGTTGTACAGGCCCGTGAGCGGGTCGTGCCTTGCGTGCCAGGAGATCTGGTGGCGCAGGTTGCGGGTTTCGGTCACGTCGCGGAACACGAGCACACAGCCCACGGCGGTGCCGTCGGCCTTGCGGATGGCCGAGGCGGTGTATTCAATGGCGTAGCGCTCGCCCGATCGGTGAATCAGCACCTCCTGCGCGGCTTGCTGCAGCGCCCCAGGCACGGTCTCGCGCCACGATGCCGAGCCCGCGCTGCGGCTGGCGAGTTCCTCATACAGCCTGAACACATCGTCCAGCTGCCGTCCCACAGCCTGGTCGGCCGTGAACCCGGTCATGAGCTGGGCGGCCTCGTTGATGGTTTCGATGTTGCCGGCGAGGTCGGTGGAAATCACGCCATCCCCAATGGAGGCCAGCGTCACCTCGGCGCGTTCCTTCTCGGTGCGCAGCGCCTCCTGGGCCCGCTTGCGCTCGGTCACGTCGACCAGCGTTCCGATGGTGCCCGCCAGCGTGCCACGCGTGGTGGTAAAGGGCGCTTCGTAGTAGGCCATGTCGCGCGGCGGCTCGTGGTTGGCCGGAAAAATCCGGATCTCGTTGTTCTGCGCCTGAGCGATGCGGGTGGAGTTGCCGGGCGCCAGTTCAGGCGGATAGGCCGGAGAGGCTGGAGCGGTGCCCACGCTGGTGGCTGGATGAAAAAGCCGCTGCCACGCACGATTGACTTCGATGTACGCACCGTTCGCGTCCCGAACAAAAACAGGCAGGGGCAGGGCGTCGATCAGCTGTCGGGTGAAGTGCAGTTGCTCGCTTTGCAACTGCTGCGTCTCGCGCAGCGAAAGGACCAGCGACTGGATCTTTCCGGCCATGTCATTGAAGGTGGTGGCCATGGCGCGGGACTCGAGCGTGCCGGTCACGGCCATGCGGGTGTCCAGGCGCCCGTGGCGGAAGGCGTCGGTGGCCTCGGCCAAGCGGCGCAGCATGCGCGCATTGGCCCGCAGGAGCAGCGTGAGCAGGAACAGGATGGTGAAGATGTTCAGCGCCGAGATGCGCAACTGCACCACCACGGTGTTCCACACCTGTCCCAGCAGCGGGGCGGCCTGCAGTGTCACGGTGAGGCGTCCTGTGGACCCATCGGCCACCGCCTGCCCGAACTGCTGGGTGGGTGGGGCAATATCCGCCCATGTGGCAAACCAGGGCGGCGCAGTTGCGGGGACGCTGGGCGCAACTGCATCCATGGCGGGGCGGTTGCCCACCTGCCAGGTCAGCGCCTGGATGCCCGGCCCCAGTCGCGCCAGAGCTTCCTGCAGACGGGCGGCCTGGCTTTCGGTGTCCTCGGCAGGCAATGACGACAGGGTGGGCAGCAGCGCGTCAGCCACCCTGCGCAGTTCTGCCGCTGCGTGGCGGCGCACCTCGGCGGTCTCCGTGGCCACCAGCAGGTGGTAGCGCACGCCCGTGACGAGGGCAATGATGAGGAGGATGGGGACGTAAAGCCGGGGATAGGTGCCGCGCAGGAGCCAAGTGCTGAGATTTCCGGTGCGCATCGGACGTGGCCCTCCCCCGAAATCCCGGGTAATGATTGTTAATTAATGTAGCCGGGCTGAAGTCTAGCGCGGGCCATGCAAATGCACATCAGGGTTGGCGCAATCAGGAGAGGGTCTATGCCGGCACACGGACACGGGCAGGCGAGGCTGCGGCGAGCTGCCTGTGGAGGAGCGGGGCCAGGGCCAGGGCTCTCGGCTCCCCGCAGAAGTCGTGCAGATCGCCCCGGTCATGCAGGTAGTCACATCGACTGGCGCAGGATTTCGCGGTACTCCTCGGGCGTGGCAACGCGCGGGTTGGTCTTGTGGCAGTGGTCCGCCAGGGCGCCCTGGATGATGCTGTCGAACAGGTCGGGTGTGACCCCCATCGCGGCGAGGCCTGTGGGCAGCCCCAAGCGGGCGTTCATGTCGCGAATCGCCTCGGGGATGTCGCTCGCCGAGGAAAGCCCCATGGCGTGGGCCATGCGTTCCAGGCGCTTTTCCTTTTGCACCGATTCGGCGCCCGCATTGAAGCGGATGACCGCTGGCAGAAACATGGCATTGAGCGTGCCATGGTGCAGGCGCGGGTTCACGCCCCCCAGGCTGTGGCTGAGCGAGTGCACGGCGCCCAGGCCCTTCTGAAAGGCCATCGCGCCTTGCATGCTGGCACTCATCATGTGCAGGCGCGCGTCGCGGTCGGTGCCGTTATTCGTGGCTTTTTCAATGTTCGCCCAGCCGCGCATGAGGCCGTCCAGCGCTATGCCATCTGCGGGAGGGTTGAAAGCGGCGGACATGAAAGTTTCCATGCAGTGCGCAATCGCATCCATGCCCGTGGCGGCCGTGAGCATGGGAGGCAATCCGAGCGTGAGTTCGGGATCGCAGATCGCCGCCTTGGGCACCAGGTGCCACGAGTGGAACCCCAGTTTGCGGTGGTCATCCACGATGATGATGGCGCCGCGCGCCACCTCGCTGCCCGTGCCGCTGGTGGTGGGAACGGCGATCAGTGGAGCGGCACGGTCGGTGATGCGCGGCGAGCCGCCTTCGATGGTGGCGTAGTGCGTGAGGGGCCCTTCGTGCGTTGCTGCGATCGCAATGCCCTTGGCGCAGTCGATGGCCGAGCCGCCGCCCACCGCAATGAGGCCATCGCAACCCTGGGCCCGGTACATCTCGACGGCCGCGCGCACGGCGGCCTCGGTGGGGTTCGACGGTGTCTGGTCAAACACCGCCACGGCCATGCCGGGCAGGGCGTTGAGCGCTTTTTGCAGCACGCCAGCGGCTTTCACGCCAGGGTCGGTCACGACCAGGGGTCGCGTGATGCCCACGCGCTTGCATTCCTGCTTCAGCAGCCCGATGGCGCCAAATTCAAACTGGATCTGTGTGACGTAGTAGATGAAAGCCATGGTGCAACAGGATGTGTGAATAAAAGCGCCAGCGATTACGATAGCCCGCCAGCTCTGAGGACAAGTTCTCGGCAGGCCACTTTATAAACAGGAGACCCGCATGAACACGAAGCAAACCCTGATGGCGGCGGCCTTGGCAGTCACCTGCGTGACTGGTGCGCAGGCCCAGTGCCTCACCGATGCGCAGGCGGCCGACATGGTGGCGAACTACCTCGCCAAGACCCCGGCAACCAACCCCGAGAACCTCTCGGACGCCGATGGCGCTTGCACGCGCGGCAAGGTCAATGCCCTGCTGGCACAACGCCTGGGCAAGGTGATCGGCTACAAGGCGGGCCTGACCAACCCCGCTGTGCAGAAGCGCTTCAACACCGACAAGCCCGTGTGGGGCAAGCTGTATGCAGGCATGGTTCTGGAAAACGGTGCCGCCGTGGACGCGGCCTTTGGCGCCCGCCCGCTGTACGAGGCCGACATGCTGGTGCGCGTGAAAAGCGCGGCGATCAACCACGCCAAGACGCCCATGGAGGTGCTGGAGGCTGTGGACCAGATCATTCCGTTTGTGGAACTGCCCGATCTGCTGGTGCAGGCGCCCCCCAAGCTCAACGGTGCGGGCGTCTCTGCCATCAACGTGGGCGCGCGCCTGGGCGTGGCGGGCGCACCCATTGCAGTGCCTGCGTACCGCGGCGAGCGCTTTGCCATGCTGAAGTCGCTGGCCGACATGAACGTGTCGCTGACCGACAGCACAGGTGCGCGCCTGGGCGGCGGCAAGGGCAGCGACATCCTGGAGCATCCGCTCAACGCGGTGGTGTGGCTGGCCGGTGCCCTGGCGCAGGAAGGTCTGGCCATGCAGCCGGGCGACCTGATCAGCCTGGGCTCGTTCTCGCCCCTGCTGCCGCCCAAGTCCGGTTTGTCGGTGACGGCCACTTACGATGGCCTGCCAGGCGCGACGCCCGTGCGTGTGACCTTCAAGTAGACGGACCCAGCCTGCCCGCAGGGCGCGCGCCGCTGCACCTTGCGGCCGCGCCCCTGTTTTCCTGTTGCCGAGAGACCCCGACCGTTGACCGACCTGCACATCCACCATACCCGCCTGACTCTCCAGATGCGCAGCGTGCTCGAACGCATGGCGCGCGCCGGACACCCGCCGCTGCACACCCGGTCACCCGAGGATGCACGCAGGGCCTACCAGGCGGGAGCCGATGTGCTGGAAGTGCCCAAGGCGGCGCTGGCGCGGGTGGAGGACCTGCACATCCCCGCGCGCGACGGCCATGCGCTGCCCGCGCGGCTGTATGCACCCAGCACGGACGCGGGCCTGCCCGTGCTGATGTATCTGCATGGCGGTGGCTTCACCATCGGCAACCTTGCCACGCACGACATCCTGTGCCGCGAACTGGCGCGCCTGGCCGGCTGCATGGTGGTGTCGCTGGACTACCGGCTCGCGCCGGAGCACCGTTTCCCCACCGCCCACAACGACGCGTGGGATGCGCTGCAGTGGCTGGCGCGGCAGGGGCAGACATTGGGCGCGGACCCCGCATGCCTGGCCGTGGGCGGCGACAGCGCAGGAGGCACGCTGGCGGCAGCGAGCGCCATCCTGGCGCGCGACGCCGGGTTGGCGCTGGCGCTGCAGCTCCTCATCTATCCAGGGTGCGCTCCCCACCAGGACACGCCATCGCACGCCACCTTCGCGCGGGGCCTGGTGCTGGAAGAGCCTGCCATCAGCTGGTTCTTTGGCAACTATGTGCAAAGCCGCGCCGAGCGCGAGGACTGGCGTTTTGCGCCGCTGCTGGCCCCCGACGTGGAGGGCGTGGCGCCTGCCTGGGTCGGGTTGGCCGAGTGTGATCCCTTGGTGGACGAGGGGATTGAATACGCCGACAAGCTGCGGCTGGCCGGCGTGCCGGTGGACCTCGATATCTACCGTGGGGTGACCCATGAATTCATCAAGATGGGCCGCGCAATTCCTGAGGCGCGCAAGGCCCATGCCGACGCCGCCCGTGCTCTGCGCCGGGCATTTGAACTGGAGTGAGGATCACCACCATGCAACGCAGTGACTTCCGTTGTTTCCACCGCCTGCGCGTGCGCTGGGCCGAGGTGGACATGCAAAAAATCGTGTTCAACGCCCACTACCTCATGTACATCGACACGGCCATGAGCGACTACTGGCGCGCCTTGGCCTTGCCGTATGAGGCCAGCATGGAGACCCTCGGCGGCGAGATGTACGTGAAAAAGGCCACGGTCGAATACCACGCTTCGGCGCGGCTCGATGACACGCTGGACGTGGGTCTGCGCTGCACGCGCATCGGCAACTCGTCCTGCCTGTTCACGGCGGGCATTTTTTGCGGCGACCGGCTGCTGATCTCTGCGGAGCTGGTCTATGTGTTCGCCGACCCGGCTACGCAGACCTCGCGCCCGGTGCCGCCCACGCTGCGGGCCATCTTTGACGGCTTTGAAGCCGGGGCCGACATGGCCGAGGTGCGCACCGGCGACTGGAACACGCTGGGCCGCGATGCGGGCCGTGTGCGCACGGCCGTGTTCGTTCATGAGCAAGGCATTCCGGCTGAGATCGAAGCCGACGTGCAGGACGTATCGGCCCGGCACGCCGTGCTCTACAACCGGCTGGGCATGCCTATCGCCGCGGGCCGCCTCCTGCAGCCGCAACCCGGCGTTGGCCGCATCGGCCGCATGGCCGTGGACCGCTCGGTGCGCGGCGCCCAATGGGGCCGCCATTTGCTGGATGCGCTGGTCGCCGCCGCGCGCGCCCGCGGGGACGCCGAGGTGCACCTGCACGCACAGCGCAGCGCCGAAGGTTTCTACCGCCGTGCCGGGTTCACAGTGCTGGGCGAGCCGTGGGAAGAGGCGGGCATCGCCCACATCGCGATGGTGCAGAAGCTCTGAGCTCTGCTATCGATAAATGAGCTGCTGGCGCTTGTGGGATAAGCGCTAGAGCCTGTTTTGATCAAATATCCTCTAGCAGGGGATAGGGCAGGGGGAGCAAGGCCAGCGCCGCGCAGTTGTCCGCCCCCACTTGCAGGCTGCCTTCCTGCGTTGCGCTGATCTGCAGCGACACGATGGTGTCAAAGCCGCCGCCCGGTGCAGCAGCCACCTGCACCACCGTGCCGCAAGGCTGCTCCAGATCGGTGGTGTTGAACACCTCGGCGCCCACGGCAACTTCGGCCGCAGCGTGGGCAAGGTAGGCGCGGCGCTTGAGCGTGCCGCGGAACTGGCTGCGCGCCACCACCTCCTGGCCGGGGTAGCAGCCTTTCTTGAAATTCACGCCGCCCACCGATTCGTAGTTGAGCATTTGCGGCACGAAAGCTTCGATCACCGGCGTCGTGAGGGTTGCCACGCCGCTCTTCACTTCACTCCATTGCCACAGTGCGGCATCCAGCGCAGGGCCTGCGGGAGCGGGGTCGGAGGCGGGGGCTACCCACAACGCGCGGGGCTGGCCATCGGCGGGATACAGATGGACGATCGATGCGGCGCCGAGATCCGTCTTCGTCCATGCCGGCTGGCTGCCGCCGGGGACGGCTTCTCCGGCCAGGCCGAACAGGGCGAAGTCATGGGTTGCGTCGGTCAACTTGGCTTTGGCGCGCAATACGAACATCGACAGGCGCTTGAGCGTGGGCGGCAGCAGGTCGCGGCTGCAGACCAGCAGCACCTCGGTGGCGCTGCGCTTGAAGCCGATGAAGCTGGCCTGCATACGGCCTTTGGCCGACAAAAAGGCCGCGAGGCGGGCCTGGTCCATGCCGAGCAGGGCGAAATCCTGGGTGAGCTGGCCATGCAAAAACTTGGCTGCGTCGTCGCCTTCCACGCGAATCACGCCCAGGTGGGAGAGGGGGGCAATGCCATTCAGGGGGTAAGTCATCGCTGAATTATGATGCCCTGTTTCATACACACAGACGGCAGGGTTGTGCGACGTTTACTCGCTTTGATTGCGTTGGTTTTGATCGCATCCGGTGGTGCGGCGTTCTGGTGGCTGCACCAACCGCTGGTGACCGGCGGCGAGCCTCTGGAGCTGGCCATCGAGCCTGGTACCACCCCGCGGGGCATCGCTCGCGACGTGGTGGCTGCTGGCGCGCGCGTGGACGCCCGCATGCTCTACGCCTGGTTCCGCTTCTCGGGCCAGGACCGCGCCATCAAGGCCGGCAACTATGAGATTCCCCCTGGCACCACGCCGCGCGGCCTGTTGCAGAAGCTGGTGCGGGGCGAGGAATCGCTGCGCGCACTCACGCTGGTGGAGGGCTGGAACTGGCGCCAGGTGCGCCAGGCGCTGGCCAAGGAAGACCAGCTCAGGAACGAAACGGCCAGCCTCAGCGACGAGGCGCTGATGGCCCAGCTCGGCCGCCCGGGCGTTCACCCGGAAGGGCGGTTCTTTCCGGATACCTACGCCTATGCCAAGGGCTCCAGCGACATCGCGCTGCTGCGCCGTGCGATGCACGCCATGGATCGCCGCCTGGAGGCCGCCTGGGCCCAGCGGGCCGCCGACACGCCTCTCAAGTCTGCCGATGAGGCGCTGGTTCTTGCGAGCATCGTCGAGAAGGAAACAGGCCGCGCGAGCGACCGCGGCCAGATCGCGGGCGTGTTCGTGAACCGGCTGCGCGCAGGCATGCTGCTGCAGACGGATCCGACGGTCATCTATGGGCTGGGCGACAAGTTCGACGGCAACCTGCGCAAACGCGACCTGCTGGCCGATACCCCGTGGAACACCTACACCCGCGCGGGTCTGCCGCCCACGCCGATCGCCATGCCCGGCAAGGCCGCCTTGCTGGCCGCCGTGCAGCCCGAAGCCACGCGCGCCCTGTACTTCGTGGCCAAGGGCGATGGCTCCAGCCACTTCAGCGCGTCGCTGGAGGAACACAACCGCGCGGTCAACCGTTTTCAGCGCGGGCAGCAATAGATCCCTGCGGCCACGGCGGTGCGTTGTCGGCGGCTTCACGATTCAAACCAAGGTTTTCATGTCACGAACCGGACTGTTCATCACCTTCGAAGGCATTGACGGCGCGGGGAAGTCTTCGCACATCGAAGGCCTGGCGGCTGCCTTTCGGGCGCAGGGGCGCGCCGTCACGGTCAGCCGCGAGCCCGGCGGCACTCCGCTGGCCGAGAAACTGCGCGAGATGGTGCTGAACGACCCCATGGACGCGCTCACCGAGTCGCTGCTGATCTTTGCGGCGCGCCGCGACCATCTGCGCAACGTGATCGAGCCAGCCTTGGCACGTGGCGATGTGGTGCTGTGTGACCGCTTCACCGATGCCACCTTTGCGTACCAGGGGGCAGGGCGAGGCTTCGATCTTGGGGTGCTATCAACATTGGAGCGGCTTGCGCAGACGGGGCTTGCGCCAGAGGCCAATTTGATGCGCGAACCCGATCTGACCGTATGGTTTGATCTGGCGCCGGAAGTGGCCGCCGAGCGCTTGGCTGGAGCGCGCGTTCCTGATCGTTTCGAAGCCCAGCCGGTGGAGTTCTTCCGCCGCGTGGCCCAGGGCTATGCCGACCGTGCGGCAGCGGCGCCGCAGCGCTTCGCCCGTCTGGACGCCGCGCAGGATCGCCACCGGGTCTGGCAGCAGCTCACCAGCGTCTTTGTACGCAAGGGTTGGCTGGCCATCATGGTCGCGCCGCAGGGAGGGCCGCAATGAGCGATTCGGCCGGGACACTCGCGCCGTGGCTTGCCGCGCAACGCACGAGCTTGCTGGCGCAGCGCGGCCATGCGTGGCTGCTGCAGGGGCCCTCCGGGCTGGGCCAGTACCAGCTGGGCCTGGAACTGGTCCGTGCATGGCTGTGTGAAACCCCCGGTGCCTCAGGCGCCTGTGGCCAGTGCAGCAGTTGCCATGCCATCGACGTGCGCACCCATGCCGACCTCTGCGTGCTCATGCCCGAGGTACAGATGATGGCGCTGGGCTGGCCCCTGTCAGAGAAGGCCCAGGCCGAGATCGACGACAAGAAGCGCAAGCCCAGCCGCGAGATCCGCGTGGAGGCCATGCGTGACGCGGTGGAGTTTTCGCAGCGCACGTCTGCGCGAGGCCGGGGCAAGGCCGTGCTGGTGTATCCCGCCGAGCAGATGAACCACGTCACGGCCAATGCCCTGCTCAAGACCCTGGAGGAGCCGCCCGGCGACGTGCGCTTCGTGCTGGCCAGCGAGGCCGCACACCAGTTGCTCCCCACCATCCGCAGCCGATGCCTTGGGCACACCATGGTCTGGCCCGCGCAAGAGCAGATGTTGCAATGGATGCAGGCGCAGGGGCTGGCCGCCGAGGCGGCGTCTGCGTTCCTGCGTGCGGCTGGCGGACGGCCCGACGATGCCCTGGCGCTGGCCCGGTCTGGGCGCAGCCCGCAAGCCTGGGCTGCGCTGCCGCAGGCCGTGGCCCGGGGCGACGTGACAGCGCTGGGCGACTGGTCCCCGGCCCAAGCCATCGACGCGCTGCAAAAGCTCTGCCACGACCTCCTGGCCGCCAGCGTGGGCGCGGCACCGCGCTACTTCGCACCCGCCGACCTGCCCAAGGTGGCGCCTTCGGTGGGCGCGCTGACGCGCTGGTCGCGTGCCCTCGTCAAGGAAGCCCGCACGGCCGACCACCCCTTCAATGCCGGCCTCATGCTGGAGGCGCTTGTCGCCCAGGCGCGAAACGCCCTACACTCCAAACACTGAGCCGAACCGTCCATCCATGAGCAGTCCATCCACCGCGCCCCGTCCCAGCGTCATGCAGCTGGCCATCAAGGAAAAGGCGGCCCTCTATGCCGCCTACATTCCTTTTTTCTCGGAAGGGGGCATTTTTGTGCCCACCCAGCGGGATTACAAGCTGGGCGACGACGTGTATGTGTTGTTGACCCTGCCCGATGACACCCAGCGTTACCCGGTGGCGGGCCGCGTGGCGTGGGTCACGCCCGCACGGGCTGCAGGCAATCGCACCCAGGGCGTGGGCATCCAGTTCCCGAAGGACGAAAAATCCCGCCAGCTCAAGCTCAAGATCGAGGAACTGCTCGGCACGGCCTTGGGGTCGGACCGCCCCACCCAGACCATCTGAACCGGCTGCTGCCTGGTGCCGACCCGCCTTGGCGTGTCGGCTTTTTTTGTTGGCGGGCTGCCCGCCGCAGGCGGATGGCGTATCTTTGGCGCTGATCGATGGTGGCCGCCGTCGCGCTGCTGGCGGGGCTCCTCTATCCGACTTTTTTGAAACCGCATGTTCACCGACTCGCACTGCCATCTCAACTTTCCGGAGCTGGTGAGCCAGCTCCCCGCCATCCGAGAGGCCATGGCGCAGGCCCAGGTTACCCGCGCCCTGTGCATCTGCACCACGCTCGAAGAATTCGAGGGGGTGCACGCACTGGCCATGGCCCACGACAATTTCTGGAGCACGGTAGGCGTGCACCCCGACAACGAAGGCATTGCCGAGCCCACGGTGGAAGACCTGCTGGCCCGTGCCGCCTTGCCCCGCGTGGTGGCCATTGGTGAAACAGGCCTCGACTACTACGGCATGGAAGACCGCAAGGGCGGGCGCAGCATCGCCGAACTGGAGTGGCAGCGCGACCGGTTCCGCAACCACATCCGCGCCGCCCGCGCGTGTGGCAAGCCCCTGGTCATCCACACGCGCAGCGCTTCCGACGACACGCTCGCCATCCTGAGGGAAGAGGGCGAGAACGGCGAGGGCAACCAGGCGGGCGGCGTGTTCCATTGCTTCACCGAATCGATGCAGGTGGCACGGGCAGCGCTGGACCTGGGCTACTACATCTCGTTCTCGGGCATCGTGACCTTCAAGAGCGCCCAGGAGCTGCGGGACGTGGTCGCCTATGTGCCGCTGGAGCGCACCTTGATCGAGACGGACAGCCCTTACCTGGCACCCGTGCCCTATCGCGGCAAGACCAACAACCCTTCGTATGTGCCCTTCGTGGCCCGCCAGGTCGCGCAAACCAAGGGGCTTTCTGTGGAAGAAGTCGCCGCTGCCACCAGCCGCAATTTCGACACGCTGTTCAAGGAGGTGACCGCATGAGGTTCCATCGTCGCCATGTGCTGGCCAGTCTGGTGCTGGGCGCGGCTGCGCCTGCCCTCTGGGCGGGGGCCTACGAGGATTTCTTTGTGGCCATTCTGCGCGACGATGCAGACGCCATCACGGCCTTGCTGCGCCGGGGGTTCGACCCGGATACGCGGGATCCGAAGGGGCAGGTTGGCCTCACGATTGCCTTGCAGAACGGGTCTGACAAAGCATTTGCCGCATTGCTCGCTGCTCCGAAGATCAATGTGGACGCACGCAATGCAGAGGATGAGAGCCCCCTGATGATGGCCGCCCTCAAGGGCAAGCTCGACGCCGTGCGAGCCTTGCTGGCACGCGACGCCGACGTGAACAAGACGGGCTGGACCCCGCTGCACTATGCCGCCTCCGCAGGTTCGTCCCAGCATTTGGCCATCATCGCCTTGCTGCTGGAGAACCATGCCTACATTGATGCCACCTCGCCCAATGGCACCACGCCCCTCATGATGGCCGCGCAATACGGCTCTACCGAGGCTGTGCAGCTTCTGCTGGACGAAGGCGCCGATCCAACGCTCAGGAACATGCTGAAGCTCACGGCCGCCGACTTTGCCTTGCGCGTGAGCCGCACCGAATCTGCGGAAAGAATCGCCGCTGCCATCCGCAAGCGCCAGCCCAATCGCGGCCGTTGGTAGGCGTGGGCAAGGGCGGCGGGGCCGCCCGCGCTGACTTTGAACACGCTCTTGTTCAGAGCAGTGCGCCTGCCTCGCCAGACGCGGGCCGCGATTGCAGGCGCGCATACAGCCCGCCCGCCTCCATCAGCTGGGCGTGGGTGCCCTGCTCGGCAATGCGGCCTCGCTCCATCACGACAACGCGGTCGGCGTGTTCGATGGTGGAGAGACGGTGCGCGATGACCAGGGTGGTGCGCCCTTGCATCAGGCGCTGCAGTGCATCCTGCACCAGCCGCTCGGATTCAGTGTCCAGTGCCGACGTGGCCTCGTCCAGGATGAGAATCGGGGCATCCTTGTACAAGGCCCTTGCAATCGCCAGCCGCTGTCGCTGTCCTCCGGAAAGCTGCGTCGCGTTATGCCCCACCACGGTGTGGATGCCGCGCGGAAGCGCAGCGACATGTTCGGCCAGATTGGCTGCGGCCAGGCACGCCTGCACGCGGGCCTCATCCACCGCCCCTCCCAGCGCGACGTTGGCGGCAATGGTGTCGTTGAACATCACCACGTCCTGGCTCACCATGGCAAATTGCGAACGCAGGGAGCCGAGCTCCCATGCGGGCAGCGGTTCACCATCAAGCAGGATGTCGCCCGAAGCCGGCATCACAAACCGAGGCAGCAGGTTGACCAGCGTGGTCTTGCCCGCGCCGGACGGGCCCACAAGGGCCACGATTTCGCCAGGCGCCACGCGAAGGCTGACCTGGTCCAGTGCAGGTGCGTGGTCTGCGCCGAACGACACGGTCACCGCCCTGAGTTCCAAGGCCCCATCGGCGCGGTCCTTGCAGAACTGGCCACCCGTCTCCGCGCCGGTGTCGCCCAGCAGGGCCAGGCCGCGCTCCAACGCGGCCACCCCGCGCGTGACCGGACTGGCGACATCCGCCAGGCGCCGAATGGGCGCAATGAGCATCAGCATCGCCGTGATGAACGCCACGAAGCCGCCGACCGTGACATCCTTTGCATCCACTGTGCCGCGGCTTTGCCACAGGGCAATACAGATCACCACGGAAAGCGCCGCCGCCGCCAGCAGCTGGGTCAGCGGCGTCATGGCGGCCGACGCAATGGTGGACTTGATGGCCAGGCGCCGGAGGCTGTGGCTCAGGGTAGCAAACCGCGCAGCCTGACCTGTTTGGGCTCCGTGCAGCCGAACCATGCGGTGCGCCAGCACGTTTTCTTCGACCACGTAAGCGAGCTCATCCGTGGCTTGCTGGCTGCTCTTGGTGAGGTGATAGAGGCGCCGGGACAGCGTTTTCATGATCCAGGCCACACCGGGCACGACCACCGCCACGATCAGGGTCAGTTGCCAATTGAGGTACAACAGGTAGACCAACAGGGCCACCAGCGTGAAGCCATCGCGTGAGATCCCGAGGAGAGCCTGCACCAGCAAGGTTGCGCCGGTCTGCACTTCATACACCACGGTGTTGGACAGCGCGCTGGCCGACTGGCGCGAGAACAGCCCCATCTCGGCGCCCAGCACGCGGTCAAACAATGACTGGCGCAGCGTCAGCATGCCTTCATTGGCAATGCGGGCCAACGCATACTGCCCTACGAACTGGGCTACGCCGCGCACGAAGAACACGCCCAGGATGGCCAACGGCACTATCCACAGCTGCAGGGTTCCTTGGGTGAAACCACGGTCCAGGAGAGGCTGCAGAAGCGCTGGAATGAGCGGCTCTGTCACGGCGCCAACCAGCGTCGCGATCACGGCCAGGGTCCAAGCTGCGCGCTGGTTGCCGAAGTAAACGGAAAGCCGCCGCAACCGGGTAATGAGACTCGCTGCTGCAGGAGCAGGGGTGGAATCGGGCGCGGTGCCCGCGGAATCGTTGGCTTGCATGTGGCCGCGATTTTAAGGTCGCGTGCCAAGGGTGGGCGGCGCCGCGGCCAGGCAGTCCCGGCTTGTAGGCAAAAGCCGCCGTACGCCGTAGGGCACTGCACAGATTGTCACAGGGGCGCCTCTGCTGTGTGTAACATCCGGGTTTGCCCTTCGGCACTTGTTCGGCTACCGCTGGCTGCCAATGACCACAGATCGAATCTCTACTCCCTCCTCCTCTGCGGCTTTGCCGCACCCCCTGCGCCGTCATATGCTGGCGGCGCTGATTTCGACCCCCGCATTGCCAGCCCTCGCGCAGTTTCGCGTCGAGGTCACCGGAGTGGGCCTCACGCAGTTGCCCATCGCCATCGCTCCGTTCCGCGGCGAAGCACAGGCACCCCAGAAAATCTCCGCCATCGTCCAGGCCGATCTCGAACGCAGCGGCCAGTTCCGAGCTGTGGATGCCTCGGGAACCGCACTGGACGAAACCACGCGCCCTGATGTAGCGCTGTGGCGGCAAAAGAGCGCGGACTCGCTGGCCACTGGCAGCATCGCTCGCCTGGCAGATGGCCGTTTTGATGTGCGCTTTCGGTTGTGGGACGTCGTCAAGGGGCAAGACCTGGGCGGACAGAGCTTTGTGGTGACACAAGGTGATTTGCGCTTGGTGGCGCACCGGATCGCCGATTTCATCTACGAAAAGCTCACGGGCGAGCGGGGCATCTTCTCGACCCGAATTGCCTACGTGACCAAGACAGGCCCCCGCTACAGCCTTTGGGTTGCAGACGCTGACGGCGAGAACGCCCAGTCTGCGCTGTCGAGTCCCGAGCCCATCATTTCGCCCGCATGGTCGCCCAACGGCGGGCAACTGGCTTATGTGTCCTTCGAATCGCGCAAGCCCGTCGTGTACGTGCACGACGTCGCCTCGGGCCGCAGGCGGTTGATCGCGAACTTCCGCGGGTCCAACAGCGCGCCGGCCTGGGCGCCGGACGGCCGCTCGCTGGCGGTGACCTTGAGCCGGGATGGCGGCTCGCAGCTCTACACCATCGACGCCAATGGCGGCGAGCCGCGCCGCCTGATGCAAAGCGCCGGCATCGATACGGAACCGGTTTTTTCGGGCGACGGCCGCAGCATCTATTTCGTGAGCGACCGGGGTGGAGCTCCTCAGATTTACCGCGTGTCCGCTAGCGGTGGAAACGCCGAACGCGTGACGTTCACGGGCAGCTACAACATTTCGCCGAGCATCAGCCCGGATGGGCGCTGGCTGGCCTACATCTCCCGGGTGGGAGGCGCGTTCAAATTGCACGTCATGGACCTTTCGTCGGGCACGGTGAACGCCATCACCGATACCGCAGGCGATGAGAATCCCAGCTTTGCACCCAACAGCCGCCTCATCGTGTACGCAACGCAGCAGCAGGGCCGCGAAGCCCTGATGACGACCACGCTCGACGGCAAGATCAAGGCGCGGCTTGCGGGCCAGGCGGGCGATATTCGCGAACCCGACTGGGGCCCGTTCCAGAAGCAGTGAACTTTCCAATCCTTTCAGTTATCAAGTTTTCAGGAGAATTTCGGATGATCAAACGTTTTACCCTTGCCCTCACCGTTGCCGCCCTTGTTGCTGGATGCAGCTCCGGCGTGAAGCTCGACGATGTACCCGTCGAAGACAAGAACGCTACATCCACCATGGGTACCAATGGTGGCGCCAACTCTGGCAATACTTCTCAAAGCGGCGTGGCGGGCGTGGATCTTGGCCAATCGGCGCGTGATGCGGCTGGCCCCGTGGGCGTGAGCCGTGTCGTGTATTTCGACTATGACAGCTACGTCATCAAGCCCGAGTTCCAGTCGTTGATCGAAGCGCACGCCCGTTTCATCAAGGCAGGAAATGGTCGCAAAGTCATGATTGAAGGTCACACCGATGACCGCGGCGGCCGCGAGTACAACCTGGCCCTGGGCCAAAAGCGTGCGGAGGCCGTGCGCCGTTCGCTGGCGTTGCTGGGTGTGCAGGACAGCCAGATGGAAGCGGTGAGTTTTGGCAAGGAAAAGCCCGCTGCCCAAGGCAACACTGAAGACGTGCACGCGCAAAACCGTCGGGCAGAACTGTCTTACCGCTGATGCGCCCGTTTGCATTGTCTTATCCGCGCAAGGCGCTGGCTGCAGCATTGCTATCGGCAGCCTTCGCGCCCATGAGCCATGCCGCCCTTTTCGAGGATGCTGAAGCCCGCAGAGCTATCCTCGAGATGCGCCAGCGGGTTGATGGCTTGCAGATGGCTCAACAAAGATCGGCAGAAGAACTGCGCAGGATGGGCGAAGAAAATGGCCAGCTGCGCAGGAGCCTGTTGGAATTGCAGGGGCAGATTGATGCGCTGCGCACGGAGCAGTCCAAGCTCCGTGGACAAAATGAACAACTGCTGCGCGACGCAGCGGAGCTGCAAAAGCGCCAGAAGGACATTGCGCAGGGTGTCGAAGATCGTCTCAAGCAGTTCGAGCCGGTCAAGGTGAGTCTGGATGGCCAGGAGTTCCAGGCGGATCCTGCCGAAAAGAAGGACTTTGAAGCCGCCCTGGCGGTATTTCGCTCGGGGAAGTTTTCCGAGGCCAGCACGGCCTTCGCTGGCTTCGTGCGACAGTATCCGCGCAGCGGTTTTGTTCCGTCGGCGCGCTTTTGGCTCGGCAATGCGCAGTACGCCAATCGTGACTACAAGGAAGCGATCGGCAACTTCAAGCTCATGCTGTCCGAAGCGCCCGGGCACGCGCGGGCGCCTGAGGCCGCGCTGTCCATCGCCAACTGCCAGATTGAGCTCAAAGACGCACGCGCAGCGCGCAAGACCCTGGAGGACCTGCTGCGCGCATATCCCCAGTCTGAAGCTGCCGTCGCTGCCAAAGAGCGTCTTTCCCGTCTGAAATGATGGGCGCCGAAGTGTCGTCCCGGGACCTGCCCGTGGCAGAGGACCTGGAGGACTCTGCCGAGCGTCGCTTCGGCGGGTTGCAGCGCCTGTATGGCGTCGAGGGCGCGGCGCGCATTCGCGGCGCCCATGTGGCCGTGATTGGCATCGGAGGGGTCGGGTCCTGGGCCGCTGAGGCTCTTGCGCGAAGTGGCGTGTCCCAGTTGACACTGATCGACCTGGATCACGTGGCGGAGTCCAACATCAACCGCCAAATTCATGCGCTCACAGACACTGTGGGGCAGGCAAAAGTCCTGGCCATGCGGGATCGCATCGCGCAGATTCATCCCGGGTGCAAGGTCCACTGCATTGAGGAGTTTGTGGAGCCCGGGAACTGGCCTCAGCTCCTGAGCATGCCCGTTGATGCGGTGATCGATGCGTGCGACCAAATGCGGGCCAAGGTGGCTGTGGCAGCTTGGGCGCTCTCGGCCAAAGTCCTGCACATTGCGGTGGGTGCTGCTGGTGGAAAAAAACACGCGCACAAGGTCGACGTGGACGATCTCTCGCAAACGACCCACGATCCTCTGCTGGCCCAGTTGCGCTATCAGATGCGCAAACACCACGGTGCACCGCGCGAAGGCAAGCGGATTGGCGTAGCCTGCGTTTTCAGCAGAGAGGCTGTGGCACCACCCGACGCTTCCTGCAATATCGCGGGCGATGGCTCACTCAACTGCCATGGCTATGGGTCTGTCGTTTCGGTGACTGCAACGTTCGGTCAATGCGCCGCCGGCTGGGTGCTCGACAAACTTGCAACCGATTCCAGGTTCGGTCCAAAAAAGACGCTATAATTCGAGGCTTTGCAGCAATCGGTAGATTGATGCATCGGTTGGGACGTTAGCTCAGTTGGTAGAGCAGCGGACTTTTAATCCGTTGGTCACAAGTTCGAATCTTGTACGTCCTACCATCCATTCAAGGCCCTGTAGCAATACAGGGCCTTTTTCTTTGCTCGATTTTTTGTAGCGCCAGCACATCAAAACTCGCCCTCGTTGTTCCGCAATCCTGGGCGCTGTTCCGCAATCGCTCAACTTTCCTCCAATGCTTCGGCGCTATGCTTGAACGCTAATGGCGGGCGTTTCTAACGCCGCCAATTTGTTCAAGAATGAGGGGGAAGTAATGAGCAATGGATTTGACTGGGTCCCGTTCTATGAGGAGATGGCGGCTAAGTTGCTAGGCTTCCGCTCTGATCAGCAGGCCCTAGTTCGTGTACTTCAAACGAGTGGAGTGGGTGGCCTACAAGATCAGGACCCAAAGGGCACGTGGGTCGCTCTCACGGAAATGGATCCATTCACTTTTCTCACGTTGTTGAACAAACAGTCGCACGTGAAGCGGACCGAAATCCTAAAAATGGTTGGTTCCCAGCTCGGCATCTCGGCAACAGTACCCACAAGTTTTCTTGGAATACCGAAGGCAGATGCTCGGCAGGCCTGGCTCTTCCCTTATCGTTTCGAGCGAAAGCAAGGCGATGTCGACAAACTTTGGGATCTTTACGAGGCAGTCATTTCTACAAAGCCGTTGAGCGAAGACGTTTTCGCTGCGGCGCAGACAGTCAAGTACACGGGCCATGCAAAGCTAACCCAGGCAATTTTCCGGGCAGCTCCAAAGCGATTCTTCCCTGTAGACAAGCAGACGACTGGCTATCTGGCAGGGTTACGGCTGCCAAGCACCTTCAGCACTGCTCGGGAGTTTCAAGAGATTTGCAAACTGGTGTCCCAGCGTGTCAGTAAACCGCTTTACGAACAGTCCCACGATGCGTGGTACGCCAACCAGAGGCATCCAAACAGTGAAGCTGAGTACCAAAAGATCGCTCTTCAGCGAGCCGCCAAATCGACCGTGCTTTCTGAGCCATCCGGTGGGGTGCCGGTACCGAAGCTTCGTATGTATGGAGATGGTAGCGTTGGGTATCAGCGTAACCCGAGTGTTGCTGCAACAGCGTTAGGTCTCGCAGCATTCAGATGTGAAGTTGACCCACAACATCTAACTTTTGTGTCCAACGCCAAAGGAAAGCCGTACGTTGAGGCCCATCACTTAATTCCCTTCAGTAATCAAGCCAACTACGCTGTCTCTCTCGATGTAACTGCCAACGTTGTTGCTTTGTGCCCCCATTGCCACCGCCTGATGCATCACGGGCAGTTCAATGCAAAGAAGCAATATTTGCAAACGCTTCTCAGAGTTCGGAAAGTTAGATTGGCAGAGAAGGGATTAACGATCAGTGAATCTGAGCTCTTGAAGCTCTACAGAGGGGAACTCTTGGATGAGGATTCGTGAAGCAAATGCGCTGCCCCTCCGTGACGATTACCTCACAGGCTTCACCTTTTTCCCCACCTTGTGCCGGATGTAGTTTGCAGTCATCCCCTCGGTGGTGTGCCCCAACAGTGCCTGGGCTGACCGTGTTCCCGATTCTTCGTCAACCGCTGTTGCCGCGGTGGCGCGCAGATCGCGAAACTGGAAATCCGGTTTGGCGATACCCGCCGCGGCTCGTGCGTCGTCAAAGCGGTCCCGCAGCATATGCTTCGACAGCTGCTCACCCGACTCATTCACCAGCAGCGCCAGCGGCCGCACCTTGAACTGCGACTTGAAGGCTTGGATCTCCGCCAGCAGGCGCTTGAGTTCGCCCTCGATTTCAATGCGCAGCTTCGCCCCGGTCTTGCCCTGGCGCACGTGCAGCACGCCCCCGCTGATGTGGCTTTCGCTCATGCGCAGCACATCGCCCGGCCGCTGGCCGGTGAGGTCGGCCAGGCGGATGGCGAACTGCAGTGGCAGGCCCGCATGCTCCAGGATGCTTTGCATCATCTGGTCGCTCACCACCACATCGCGTCCTGATTCCTTGAACCCCTTGATGCCCGCGCACGGGTTCGGCGCCTTGGTGTAGCCGTTCTCCCTGGCGAAGTTCCACATGTGTGAGAACAGGGCCTTCTCCCTGTTGGCGCGCACCTGGCCCAGGGTGTCCGGGATGGGTTGTGCATCGCGGCCGGCGGCCAATCGCTCCGTGTTGTTCAAGATGGCCAGTTTCCTCGCCTCGATCACCCGCCAGTCCATGTACTGGCGCACGTGCAGCGGTTCAATTCCGTCCAGCGGCGCGGGTGGATCTCCGAAGAACTTCAGCAGCCATTCCAGCTCCTTGTCGTTGTCCGAGCGAGTGCGCGCGGCCTTAGTAGGGAACACCTTGGCCCGATACGCCACCGCCACGTCGACAAACGTGTAGTCCGCGCCGACCGGGCGCTTCGCGGCGGTCAGCTCGGCCCACTTGTGCACGGCCGCCACATAGTCCGACCCCAGCGGAATCTCCTTGCGCGGCTTGCCCCCAGTGTCAAGGTAGTAGTGGATCTTGTTGCCCCGCTCGCGCGCCCGCATCCCCCGCGGCAGATTGGTCCATCGTGTTGGTTTGCGGCCCATGTCAGCGTGCTCCCATCACGCGCGGGCTCCAGGCCGGCCGCTGCGCGGGCTCGGGCTTGCGGCTTTCAACCGTGGCGCGTGTCACCACCGGATGCCCAAGCGCATTAATGCGAAAGGGGATGCCTTCGCCACGCAGCCATTGAATCTGTTTGGATTTCAGCTTTCGGCCCGTCAGAACACACAGCTCATCGGGCTCCAAGAACATTGCAGGCTCCGCCATACCTTTTCCCTCAAGCCGCCTCGGCCATCGCAGCCATTGAATCCACCAGCTCCACCACCGCGTCGGCCAGGGCCTGCAGTGAGCCATCGTTCAGGAGGTCCGCGTCGGCCTTGATCGTGTGGTGCTGCTCGCTCACGTGCATGGCCGTGTCCTCTGGCAGCGCGGCCAGCTCTGGCCGATGCACGCGCACAACCTTCGCACCCAATCGGGCCAGCATTGTCCACTCCACCGGGTCGCGCAGATCCGTCACCACGATGCGGTTCCAGCCGCAGCCCAGCTGACGGCCTATCCAGCGTTCCACCAGCCGTGCGTAGTAGTCAGGGATGAACCGGCGCTTGAAGGATGCCCAGCGCTGCATCACCCAGCGCGGACTGCGGGGTTCGGTCAGGCTGTCGCCGCCATCAGCGATCCAGCGCATGAAGGCTGATTCACCACACATGCCGGCCGCCAGCGATGGAATAGGCAGCTCCTTCGTCGCCCGGGCCGTCAGCATGCGCGCGTCGATGCGCCATGCTTCGCACACCTCACGGCGCAGGGCATCAGCGAAGGCGATGCGGGCGAATCCCTGCTGTGGGGCGAGAACGTCCGCGATCGTGTCCTTGCCCACGCCAGGCCGGCCCGTCAGGGCGATGATGAGAGGGGTTTTCATGGTTCTCCTTTTGTTCGGGGTGATTCAGTCGTCGAGGTCGCCAGCAGCAGCTCGCTTGCGGTCAAAGCACAGCGGGCGCAGGGCAATGGGAGGGGCAGGGGGTGGTGAGTGGGCCGCCGCTTTCTCGGCGGCGATGCGCACCAAGAACGTGGCCTGCAAGCGCACGAGGCGGCTGCGCACCGGGTCAGCCATCACGGCTTCGTAGTCGGCGGGCCATTCACGGCACGCTGGCAGGTGCACGAGCGACAGCCAGGCCGCGCGCATGGCTTCTACAGAGGGCACGGTCAAGCCGCACCTCGTGCACGCTGGGGCATGGCCACCACCACAGTGGCCGCCGTGCTGGCCACGGGCTCCAGCTCCAGCGCCTGCTGCGCGTTATCCGCGTCCCGCTTCGCCTTGTTCATGGCGCGGCGGGCGCGCTTGAACGTTTCCGATATGTCCGTGCTGCTGGCGTTGCGATACCGGAAGCGCGGATTGGTGAGGCCCAGCGTGGGCATGGTCAGTTTTGCGGGCACGGTCATACCTCCTGCAGTGGTTCAGGGTTGAAAAAACTCGGGGGAAGGGTGGGCAGCGGGCCGATTGAGTGGCTGCTGCGGTTCGGGCTGCGGGGTCCAGTCCTCAATTTCGTGACGGCCCCGGCCCAAAAACGCCCGGCGTAGTTCGCCGGTAAGGCGCGCTCTACAGTTATTGAAACAAGTCCAAGGCGCCGACTTCGCGGCGCGGGCCTCGGGGTCCTGGCCACCATCGGCCACCCGGCTCCACGCCTGGCGGCGCGAAATTAGCCAGCGGCCCGACTGCAGCGCCAGGCCCACGGCCACCTTCTTTTCCACGTCCTCGCCGTAGCGGTTCGTGGTCTTGGTTTCGCGGTGCGCCACCGACATGGCCCACTCGCCGCGCTTGCGGCAGGGGCCGCCCATCAGCTCCATGAAGCGGCGCCAGTCGGCCTTGATGGCCCCCACCTTGTGCACGGCCCCATAAATGCGCCAGGCGATGGTGTCGCCCTCGATGCGGGCCTGCTCCACCTGGTCATGCGTCACCCTGCGCATCTCGCGCCAGGCCACCACGCTGGGCTGGCCAATGGGCTGGAACTGCCGAATGCCCCAGGTCGCGGCCCAGGCATCCACCCGCACATAGCCGGGCACCTCGCCCGCGTCCACGTCGAACAGTTCCCCCTGCGCATGGCCATCGGCCTGGCCGTCCAGATGGTTGATCTGGTACGAGCCGCCCACGTTCTTGGCCACGTATTTCGCGATGTAGGCAGCGGCGCCCCCAGCATCGAGCCACTTCACGTTCACGCGGTTCTTGCGGGCACCCGTCTCGCGCGTCATCAGCAACGAGCGCGCCTGCCGCCCCTTCACATCGGGGAACTCCCATTCCTCCGGCTTCAGCCAGTGCTGCTTGATGATGGCCGCCGCCCGCTTTGCGTCCGCGTGGGTCTGAAACCAGAACAACGAATGCCAGTGCGGGCACCCATCGTGGTGCGGCTCGGCCACGCGGAATCCGTAGAACCGAATACCCGCTTCGTCCAACGCCGTGCGCGCATCAGCCCACCGCTTGCGCAACCACGCCTGCCCCTCGCGCGGGCTTGATCCGTCATATTTCGGGTTCTTGCGCGACGGCAGGCGCGTGCCCTTGGGCGGCGCCAGCATGGCGTGGAACCTGCTGGGCAGCGTTTGCGTGAAGAACAGGCCCACATGGCCAGCCGCGTCGGCATATTCCTCGCAGCCGCGAATGCGCACCATCAGCTCGCCCCGCCGCACGTCGCGGTCGGACACGCCCAGCTTGGCCAGCTCGCCCAGGCGGTACACCTGGCCGGCTTCATTGCGTACCAGGGTGTGTTCCATCATGGCGGCCGCGCGGGCCAGCTGCTGCTGGCGGTTCTCCACCGCCGCGTTGCTGCAATAGCCACCCTTCTGGTGGTTCACCACGCCCAGCTTGATGGCCCCCAGCTCGCGTACCCGTGCCACCTTCTGGCGCAGGCGCTTGCGCCAAAAGGCCACGTCCTGGCCCTTGCCGATCACCCCCTTGGGTGTGTCGGCCTCGGGCGAGTCCACATCCAGCAGCTTGCATGAAGTGCACACCAGCGCTACTTGCTCGGCTTCAGTCAGCGGCTTGTGCGTCAGGTCTGCAACCGACGCGGGCGCGGCATCCGTGGTCGGTTCGTGCCACAGGTCCATCAAGCGCGCCACACCTTCGGCCACCGCCTGCGCGCGCTCGCAAATATCGGCGTCGCTCATGCTCCAGTGCAGCGCGTCGCCGTGCTCGGCCTTGAACTCTTGCAGGCGCTTCAGCCAAGCGCTGTTGCGTTGCCATGCTGGCGTGTCGGGTGGCGAGCGTCGCAGCTCGGCCACCCCCTCGGCCCATTGCGGGGGCAGGGTGGCGGTCAGCTGGGCGGCGAGTGTGTTGGCCTGCCACCGCTCGACTGTCCCCCAGTCTTGGAACTGATTGCGCTTGCCCATCACCACCGCCCCGTCAGCGCATGCAAGCGGCTGAACTCACGCCGCGCGAACCGGGCCTCGGCCTTCAAGGCCACGCGCTCGGGCTCAGGCAGCTCGCGCCAGTGGCGCTGGGCCAGTGCCCCCAGGTCGCCATCCACGCCGGCCAGCAGCATCAGCGCCATGCGGTGCGTCTCGGCCATGCGTCCCCACTCGCGGGACTCGGCATCCGACCAGCGCTTCTGGCTGGCCATCTGCACGAACTCGTCGCGCAGGGATCCATTGCCCACCCCGAACAAGCGCGCGTAGTGCACTCGCGCGATGGGCGAATGCAGCGGCTCGGGGCACGTTGCCTCGGACATGCTCAGCGGTCCTCCACCTCTCGGACGGCCGCGATGTACCAGGCGTCGCCGTATAGCTGCTCAACCCAGGCCACGGCCCCGGCGCGGTTCATCGCCTGCACGCGCATGCGCCGGCGGTGGTGGTGCACATCAATGTGCGTCACGCGAAAGCAGCTCATGGGACCACCCCCGCAAGCGCGGCCACCCTGGCCGCCAGGCCCACTATCGCCAGGGCACCCGCCAGCCAAAGCAAGGGGGCTGCACCCAGGGCAAGGCCTGGCGCGGCCAAGGCGCATGCCAGCAGGGTTACGCGGAAAGCAATCAAACGCATGGCAACTCCAAAAACACAAGGCGAACGAATCCCCGCGAGGCCCCAAAAAGGGGCACCGTCAGGCGAGAGAAAAAAGGGGAGAGGGGGAGGGCGCTACCCGGCGGCGGGCATCGCGGCGAAAAGGTCGCCCGTCACAAAGCCGCCATGGCGAGGCTGGTAGTCAGCCGATGGCATGGACTGCAACTGCTGCTGCAGCAAAGCGCGCTTGATGTGGGACGACATGGGCAGCACCACCGAGGGGTCGGGCGTCGCGCTGGGGGAAATCGTGCGGTTGATTTCCGTCACGGCACTGAACACGTGCCCGCACTCATAGTTGCGGCAATGGAAGATCGTCTCGCGGCTGGTGCTGGTCAGCTGGCCACTGTGGCGCGTGTAGGCGTTCTGTTTGCAGTGGGGGCACATCATGCGCATAGGGTGTCGTCCTCATTTGCCGCATTGGCTGTGAAGTAGTGCGCACAAACAGCACTTGGCTGCGCGCATGGCAGCGGCATGGCCAAGACAATGGCCACAAGGCGCAACCGCTTTAAAACGTGGATGCCAGGCACGGTGCGCTACGCGTCAGGAATTGGCAGCCAAGGCTGCGCGACGGCGCTTGTGTTCGGCCACGCCCAGCCGGTAGGCGTGCAGAGCAAAGCTGCTGGCGCTGCGGCTTTCTTCGCCCGCCAGCTGAAAGGCCTCATCACGCTCTGCCTGCGTCATGCGCAGGGCGATGGGCTTGTCATGCACCAGCCGGTCGGGCGCCAGTGCAGGACCTTGGCTGGGTTGGCCGGATGCTGTCGGGGTTGCGAGGGATGTGTACATAGTCAAACCACAGAGGAGCAAACCATGGAAGAAGTGAACTGGCCGGTGTTTCAAGCCACGGCCGCCTTGGTGGGTGCCAAGCTGGCGGCCAGCAGAAGCGAACGCATCGACATGGCTATCGAGAAAGACCTGCCCGATGTGTACCAAGCGCTTCTGCAGGCTGCCCAGCGCATTCACCAGCAGGTGCTGGAGGACAGGCAACAGGCACTTGCCGCGATGGGTCAGAGGCCCTCGATGGACTTGAGCGCATAGCCTCTGCACGGCGAAATACCTCCGAGGCCACACGCACCAGCGTGGCGCCCTCGGCCACTTCCATGTCAATTTCGGCCCCGGGCAGATGCTTGTGCACCAACTCTAGGAAGCCTTGCGACAACACGGCGCACAGTTCGACAAAGGCATTCAGATCAGCGGGTACAACGGCTTGGCCCGGGCGTATGGAGAAGCAAACCATGCTGTGCTGGCTCTGTAACGCCGCCGTCATCACTGTGCGTGGCTTTGCTGCGCATTTGTCATGCGGTGAATTGGTGGTGTCCATGTACTATCTGGAGTGGATTGGTTACAACGTAAACGCATTGTGGTGTCCATTTGGACGCTTGTCAATGAATTTGTGTCTAAATGAGCATTTTTTTAAGATTGCGCGAAGAGCGTGAGCGCCTGGGTTTGACGCAGGAAGCCTTTGGCACAGCCGGGGGTGTGCTCAAACGTGCGGTCATCAACTATGAGAAGGGCGAGCGCTTCCCCGATGTTTCGTTTTTGGCCGGCGTTGCCAATGCCGGTGCAGACGTGCTGTACATCGTCACCGGGAAGCGCGGGAGCGAGTCCGCGGGCGTGCTCTCGGAGGCGGAATCAACTCTGCTGACACGCTGGCGCAACGGTAGCCCCGTCTTGCGCGGCTACTTGCAAGAAGTTGGGCAGGCGCCGGTTGGGGGCGGACATTCCGTCACCATTGGCGGCGACGTGGGCCAGCAAGTGAACGGTGATCAAAACGTCACTTCCCCCATGACGTTCAATGTTGGCACCAAGCGAGCTAAGAACTAACCCGAGGTTTATAGGAGGGAGACTATGTCAGATAAGCCTATACATACACCGCCACCGCCACCGCCACCGCCACCGCCACCGCCACCGCCACCGCCACCGCCACCGCCACCCGGTTTCGGTGGCGATTTTCGCGATCACTCTGAGGTGAGTCGCAATACGTCGCCACCTCCTGCCCCACCAGCCCCGTCACGCAAATAGCCGCCGCCGAGGCATTCATGAGCGACCAAAGAAAGCCATCAGCCCCGGCTCGTCCCGGACCAACGCAGACCCCGTCGAAGACCAACAACGGCAGCGTGATCAAGAGCAACAGGGATCCCGGAGGTCCCATCGTCACACGTAATGTGGCCCCACCGCCGCCGCCGCCGGCGCCGTCCCGAAAATGAGAGCTGACCTATGAATGATCAAAAGAGATGCTCTTTGAAGCAAGATCTAGCGGATGATGAATCGACGGAAATAGGCTTTGCTGAGTGCACCGACATCCGGTTCTCTCGCGGTAGACATATTCAGTTCCCGACAAGTGACGAGGATTCTCTTGGGTTAATCGTTACCCGCAATGCCGCGCCGCCTCCTGCCAGCCCAACACCTCCACGCCCCAAAAGCTCTGATCGCTAGAGCAATTCGTTGCCCCTTGAATCGAGATGAACCACAATCCGCCTAATGAGCAGCATCCCAGCCACGAACGAACACCTCTCTGACGAAGCGTTTCAGGCGGTTTGGGCGCGCAGGTGTGAAATGCTCAACTGGGCTGGCATCACCTACCGCTATCATCGAAAGCGCCAACGTTTCTTTGATGTGATGGACAAGCTCACCCAGGCTGCAGCAGTGGGTGGCGGGGTTGCTGTTGCTGGAAAAACGTTGCCCGACAATCTCCCGCTTGTAGGCGGTTTCATCGCCTTCACCGGCTTGCTTGCTTTGGTCTATGGATATGGCGACAAGCGCCAATGCCATAAAGAGCTAGCAGAGCAAGCTATTCAACTGGCCGCGGATATCCAGGGACTTCCTGTCCGTCACGTCACGGAGGAGCAGTTGGGTGTATGGGAGCGAGTGCGCGGCTCGATTGATCTGCGCGAACCTCCCAACCTGAAAACGTTGGTGTCCAAGTGCGAATGGGAGCAGGCTCTTGCTGAAGGCCACAAGGATCATGCGGTCCGACCAGCCTGGTGGCAGCAAGCTCACATGCATTTTTTCTGACTCCCGCGCTTTTGATTTCGATCGCACTGATGTGCCTAGTCATCGGCATCGCCGATGGCGACACCATCAAAGCCAGGTGCGGCGAGCCCGGCGCCTACCAGCAGTTGACCGTGCGGCTGGCCGCGATTGATGCCCCTGAGAGACGTCAGCCATTCGGTTCCGCGAGCCGGCAGTACCTCTCAGTCCTCTGTTTCAACAAGCGTGCAGAGGTGCGGCCTAGAACACGTGATCGCTATGGTCGCGTGGTAGCCGATGTGGCGTGCGATGGCACGGATACCGGCGCAGCCATGGTTTCAAGTGGCATGGCGTGGGTCTATAAACGCTATGCAGACCCTACTCAGGATGCCGGGCTTTTCGCCGTCCAAACGAAAGCACGCGCTGCGGGTATCGGTTTATGGCAAAACGCCCATCCGGTGCCACCTTGGGAGTGGCGTAAATCAGGATACCCACCGCACTGATCTACATATTTCCTTTGTAAGGATTTATTAATAATATCCAACTCAACTGAGCAGGGGGGCATGTGCAAGGGAAGGTGTCAGTGGGTGGAAATGCAGGGCAAGTGGTCGCGGGCAATGCCGTGAACAATATCCAAAACTACAACAGCATTGGCCCTCGGCATGGCACGTTGCTGCTGGCTTTTTTTTGGGCGCGGTAGGCATTGCACTCTTGCTGCATGCTGTACAAGATAGGCAGCCAGCTTGCTGGTATGAAGGCAAGGCATATTCCATCGGTGCGGTAGCCAAAATGGCACTTGACATCCAAATGGCTTGCACGATTATCGCTGGGGAACCGGCGTGGGTACGTGATAAAACAGACTGAATTACGTGGGCTGATGATTATTTGCTGTTGTCCAAATATTATTTGGAGATGAAATTGACTCGTCTTTCATGTCGTTTTTTTCAAAGCATCAACTAATTTAACGATCTGTTCTGTTCCGTCGAATACTGATGGAATTGCAGATTCTGTCGCAACAATGCCGCTGAACATCATACTTTCGAACTTTGAAATGCTTTTTTGTAGATTGTCGTTTTTAGAAACAAACTCGGCATAACTTTCGAAAAATTGACAAATTGCCACTCGAAGGTCAATTTGTAGTTGTTGGGCTCTCAATGATTTGTGTGTTATGAGAACAATTCTAAAAAAATATATTAGTATTATTTGAATGGTTAGTGCTGGAAGGATAATTGCGACAAGTGGAGCGGCTTCGGTAAATTTAAACCCCTTGCTCATGAAATATAAAAACTCAAGACAGGGGACAACCAATAATGCTGCGCCAAATAGGATAAGATATTGCAAGGATTTTTCCGCGTCCTTTGACTTGCTGTCCAGAAGCCTCTGAAAGCCGAACTTCAGCGCGACAAATCCAGAGTTTATGCGCATGTTTTCTAGGTATTTTCGGTTCTCTTCGATTGCTTCGGTTTGCTTGTTGAAATTTTCATTCCATTCTTCTCTTTCCTTTTTTGCGGTTGCATTCAACTCCAGAATTTCTCGAATGGTGCGAAAGTCAGAATGATTTAGGTAATATCTAATTATATCTGCGCCAACGCATTGGTATATTCGAATCAACGATTCACGCTCTCCATTCTGCAATTTATCCAGATTTCTTTGAATCTCTCTTGCTGCATTGGATTGAATTTTAAGTTGAAACTCTCTTTCCAACAGGAAATAGTAGAGAATTGAAAGCAATCGAAGTCCGGCGACATCAGTGAATTTTTTTGGTTCTACATTTTTGAGTGTATTTTCAAGTTCGTTGCTGAAATTCAAAGCTGCGTGTGGAAATGCTTCACCGTCTGATTCTTTCACGGTCTGCAGTTCACGAATGGCTATAGCCAACAAGTTAAATATTGGTTTTGTCGCTATGAGGGGTTGTGAGCCGGAAGTAAGTGTTTCCTCAATCAGACTAAGACCCGTGAGAATGATGGGGGAACGAAAAAGGTGGGTTGTTTCTTCCATGTTGAGAGCGTCCCTCATTGCATTGTTTCGGTTTGCTACGAAACAGACATGGTCTCTAACTCAATGCGCGTAGTCAATCCGCTTTCGCCCAAGGTGTGGGTCAGCTTCACTACAAGCCAGGGAGTGGCATCAACCACATCCTTGAAACCCCGTAGAACCACTGGCGTCTGCGGCATTAGTTCGGGCCGGCCGAGCGCCAGTGTCAGCTCCATGGTGGCTTTGCCGCGCTCGATGCGCCCGCGCTCTGCCCGCGCGGCGGCCATCGCGTCGGCCTCGCTGCCGTAGGTGTCTTTCAGTCGCTTTTCGTTTTCTTGCTCGCCTACCAGCACGCTCTTTTTCTCGGCTGCGTTCGGGTCATGCCAGTACGCGCGCACCCCGCTGTAGGCGTTGCGGTCGGCGCTGTGGTAGCGGTGCTGGTCGCCATCGGCGCGGGTGATGGTGATGGTTTCGAGGTCTTCGCCGTTGGCGGCCTTGGTGCTGCCGATGGGCTTGAACACCAGGCGGCCTTTCTTCACCGTGGCCACCGCGTCGTGCTTCTTGGCCAGGCGGGTGAGGAAGTGCAGGTCACTCTCGCGCGTCTGGTCGATGTGTTCCACCGGCGTGTTTGCCAGGCTGTCGTCAATGCGCACCTGCAGGCCGTTGCGCTTTGCAATGTCGCCCACGATTTCGCCCAGCTTCTTGCCGTGGTAGCTGCGCTCCGCGCGGGTGCGCAGCTCGCGCCGCATCTCGGCAGATCGGGCGCGAATGCTGATGGTGTCGGGCGCGCCGCTGTGCTCCACCTCGTCCACGTCGAACGTGCCTTTGTCCTGCATGCCGCTGCCTTCCCAGCCCAGCGCCAGGGCCAGCTCTGCCCCCTTCGCAGGTATGCCCATGCAGCCGTCGCTGTCGTCAATCACCAGGTCCAGCTGGTCGGCTTCGCCGCCTCGGGCTTCGGTGAGGGTGAGCGACACCAGGCGCGCCTCCACCTTTTTGGAAATGTCCCGCCCGTCCACCACCAGCGTGAACGTGGGCGCGCGGTGCAGCTGGCTGGTCTGATGGTAGTCAGGAACAACAATCACAGCCACCACTCCCAGTAGTCATCCACCGGCCAGGGGTCCACCCCGCCCGATGGCTCGGCCCGCTGGTCATCCACGGCCGCCAACTGCAGGTCGAACTCGATCCGGCGCGCGGCGCCGTTGTCGATCAGCACAGAGCGGGTTTCGGTCAAGTTCTCGATGGTCCAGGCGCCGAACACTTCGCCCGCGCCCGACACCAGCGCCCAGGCCTTGCCGCTGTCGGCCATCTTGCGCAGCGCTTCCAGCGAACGCATGGAGCCCGCGAACTCAGGAGCCAGTACGCCCGACAGGTTGATGGTGTCATCACCCAGGCCCACGAACTGGCGGGCGGGCCTGGCCCCCACGCGCGAGTTGCTGGGGTGGCGCCAGGCCGTCTGGCGGCGCAGCTGGTCGGTGGGCAAGGTCTGCAGCCCGAAGGTGAACTGCCCCAAAGAAAACAGCATGTGTGGTGCTCCTACCCGTCAATGTCGCTGTACTGAGAATTCACCCGCGAGCGGTCGGCCTGTTGCAGTCGTCGCACCTCGGCCGCCACCGCACGCGCGAGGGCCTTTTCGTCCATGCCTGGCGCCGCGTTCACGGTAATGCTGATGGTGGTCCCGCCGCCCATGGGGGCGCCCATGCCCGCGCCGTGTGCCATCAGCGGCGCGCGGCTGTCGATGCGCAAGGCAGCGGCATCGGCCGCCATCGGCATGGTGGCGGTGGCCGCCGTGGCCATGGCCAGCGCTGCGGTGCGCACGGCGCCCTGGCCGCCCGCGATGCCCAGGGCTGCGCCCTCGCTGATCCAGCCGCCGTACTGCATGAACACCTTGGACGGCGATGCAATGCCCAGCTTCTCGCGGAACCAGCCGCCCACGGCATCGGCCACGCCCACGATGGCGTCGCGCACGGCTTGCACGCGGCTGGTGATGCCGTTCACCAGGCCTTGCATCAGGTCCGCGCCCGCTGTCATGAACCGGTCTTTCAGGCTCACCAGCGTTTGCCACAGGGCGGCGGCGCCTGCGGTGGCGCTGGCCCATAGGGCCGAAGCCGCGCCCGCCAGCTGCGCCCAGATGGCCAGCAAGAAGCCTTTCACGGTGTCCCAGTTGCGCCAGATCAGGAAGGCCGCCGCCGCAATGGCCGCGATCACCAGCACGATGGGGTTGGCCAGCAGGAACAGAGCCATGGCGCGCAATGCGCCCAGCAGGAATCCCAGGCCCGACACCAGCAAGCTGGCGGCCTTGCCGACACCCGGCAACAGGAAGGCCAGCCGGGCCAGGCCCAAGCGCATCAGAAGCATCGGCCCCATCACTGATGCGTAAGCCAGGCCGATGGCCCCCAGCGCGGTGGCACCAATGGCCAGCACAGCCACCACGCGCAGCGCCCATTTCACAACCGCTTGGTTCTCGCGCGTCCATGCGCCCACGGCGTTGGCCAGCTCGCCTAACTTGCCCACGATCAGCACCAGGTCGGGCGCAATGGTGGCGCCCATGTCCTTGAGCATGTTGGTGAAGCTGCCCTGGGCGGCCTCTACCGAAGCGCTCAGGGTCTTGAGCTGGGAGTCCACGCGCTTGCGCAGATCGGCCTGGGCTTCCATCTTGGCCGCCACCTCGCGGTAGCCGTCCAGGCCTTTTTCCATCAGGGTATTGATGACCTGATGCGTTTCCGCGTCGTCGCCGTAGAGCTTCTTCAAGGCGGCGATGCGCTTCACGTCGCTGTCCACGCTCTTGAGCTTGTCCAGCTGCGCGAACAGGTTGTCCAGGCCCGCGAACTTGCCGCCCTTGGTGGCGAAGTTCAGCTCGATGCCTTCGCCCGCCAGCATCTTGTTGGTCTTGGCCAGCTTCTCGGCATCCAGCGACAGCTGCACCACCTTGCGGATGGCGTTGCCCGCGGATTCCCCGGCCATGCCGGTCTGGTCCATCATCACCAGCAGCGGCGCCAGCATGTTGCTGGCCTTGAGGCCCTTCTCTCCCAGGAAGGGCATCACCGAACTCATCTTGGTGAAGCCCTGCAGCATATTGGTCGGGTCCACGCCCAGGTAGAAGGCGCGCTGGATCACGTCCATCAGGCCCATCATGTCGCCCTCTGCCGTCTGCGTGGCGTCCTGCATCTTGGCCGCGAACTCGGCCGCAGCCGTCACCGGCATGCGCAGCTGAATGCCCAGGTACGCGGCCGACTCGCCCAGACCGCCCAGGATGGCTTGCGAAGCCATGCCCTGGCGGCGCAGCATGGTCATCATGTCGATGAACTCGGCCGTAGTGCCCGGCAGCTTGTCACCCAGGCGCGTGGCCAGCGCCAGAATCTGCTGGAACTCCGGCCCCACCTCGCCTGCCTTGCCCATCATGGACGCGCGCAGCTGGGTTTCCGACACCTCGGCAGGCATGAACGCGCCCGCCACAGAGCGCAGCGGCCCCGCCATCTTGTTGCCCCCGGCCATCAGGGCTGCACTACCGGCGGCAATCATGCCGGTCTGCATCATTTCATTGCCGTGGCGCTTGCGCAGCTCGGCCAGCTTGCGCTGCTGCTCGCCGTTGGCCCTGAGTTTGGCCGTTTGCTGCTCGATGGTGGAATTGGCCGCCGCAATGTCGGTGCGCAGGCGTTGCGAGTGGTTGGCCAGGTCGCGCGTGCTGATGCCTGCGGCCGACAACTTGGCGCGCAGCTGCTGCAGCTTCCCCTGCTGGGCATCGTGCTGGTTTCCCAGCGCTGCCGCCTCTCGCTTGGCCCTCTCAAGCTCCCGCGTCATGGCCCGCGTGGGCTCGGCCGTCTGGCCGTACACGCGCGCCAGTTCGCCCACCCGGCCCCGCGCCTGGGCGAGCTTGGCCGCCGTGTCCTGCAGCTCGCCCTTGAGCGTGCGGAACTCGCCCACCTGGGCTTGCTGGGCGTTCAGTGCCTTGAGGCTTTCCTTGGCGGCCTTGAGCGCGCGGGCGGCATCGCGGCTCCCGTCGCTCACGCGCTTGAGCGGCCCCAGGGCGCGGTCCACGAAGTCGAGGACAACGCGCAGACGCAGGTTGTCAGCCATGGCGGCCCCCACGGCCGCCAGCGCAATGGATCAGGCGGGGAAGTCTTTGCCCAGGATGCGCCGGGCCTCGGCCATGTCGGCATCGGCCGCGCGGTCGCGCGCCAGGGTCCAGACGTACACGGGCAGCATGAACACGGCCAGGGCCGCAATGGCCAGGGCAGCGATCAGCAGGTACGCAAGGGCGGTAAAGATCATGATTCATTCTTGCACATCCAGGGGCGCGTGGGTGTAGGCGCTATTCCTGGCGCTCGTGGCGTTCGCGCGCCCGTTCGCGCCACTCCATCAGATCGGCCACGCTCATGGGGTCCATGTCGGCGGGCCGCCAATGGAACACCATGGCCAGGTCGGCCATGGCGTCCTCTACCCGGGCTGGAACGCCTCCCGCTGCGCCTTCGGCACCAAAAAACCCACCACCTCCGTTCCCAGGCTCACCAGGTCGGCGGGGTCCAGGGCGGCCACTTCCTGTTTCAGCAGGGGCGGTTCGGTCACACGGGGCAGCAGGGTTTGCAGGGCCGTCACGTTCATCTGCAGCACTTCCACCAGCGACAGGCCGCGTAAGGCGCCCGCGTTGGGCTTGCGCACCTGCACGTGGGTGATGGTCTGGCCGCCGCGCTGAATGGGCGTGTCCAATGGGATGCCCACGGGGATGCCTGGAGCTGCAATGGCGACAGCGGGGGCCGCGGCGGCGGCATTGGTGTTTTCGGGTTGGGTGTTCATGGCTATCGATCAGGAATAGGGGGGATGGGTAGGGGGCACGGCCCGCGCGGGGCCGCTACGTTGTTGCTGTCGGTCAAACTCCCAGGGCGGCGCGCACCTCGGCCAGGCGGTCCACGCCGTTGACCATTTCGACCATGTTTACCGCGTCGATTTCGATCAGCGTTTCACCGTTGATCGTCAGCTTGTAATAGCTGAGGGCGGCCTTGTATTTGATGGCGGTGGCTTCGCCGGCCTTGGCGCTGCCAGGGTCGATTTCTTGGAGCCGGCCGCGCATCACCACTTCCATGGCGTCCACGCTTTCGCTGTCGTCGCCCTGCAGCGCGCCAGCAAAGCGGATCATCACGCCATCGTGGCGCAGCGTGCCCCAGCTGGTGAACAGCTCTTTCATGTAGCCGGCGGCCGTCAGCTCGGCTTCCATGCCCTCCATGCCGAAGTCGGCCTTCACGGGGGCATTCATGCCGCCGCTGCGGTAATCCTCCATCTTGCGGGCCAGCTTGGGCAGGCTGACTTCGGGCATTTCGCCCACGTAGTTATTGCCGTCCACGAAGGTGGCGAAGTTCTTGATCTTGCGGGGCAGTCCCATGGTGTTCTCCTGTGGTCAATCGGTCGGGTTGGCGTGGCCTTATTCGCCGGTGCCCACGCGCAGCGCGAAGTCGGCGTAGTAGCGGTCCGTGATGCGCTGCTGGAACGTGAGGTCTTCCAGCGGCGGCACGGGCGTGTAGTCGTAATCCAAGGTCAACTTGCCGTTCTTGAGCGTGGCCGACACGTTCACCTCCTCGTCGTACCAGGCGCGGCCGTCGAGGATGTAGCCCAGGTTTTTCAGCTCGCGGAACTTGGCGTTGATGCCTTCCAGAATGTCTTTCACCAGGCTGGGGTGCAGCGGCTTGTCCACCGCCCAGAAGTGGCCCTCGGCCATGGTGTCGGCCAGGATTTGCGCGGTGCGCGTGGCGCTCTCGAAGGCGAACAGCTCGTCGGTGGCGCAGGTGCGCGAACCCCAGAAGCGGAACCCCTGATTGCGGATCAGCGTGGTGATGCCGGCAGCGTTGAGCAGGCCCGCATCGGTGTCGGGGTTCTGCAAGTCCCAAAACACATCCTTGTCGATGCCCAGCACGCCATTCATGGGCACGTTGGAAAGCGTCTTGTGCCAGCCCTGCTCGGCGTCGATCTTGGCGCGCAGGCCCATGGCATAGGCCACGGGCGATGCGTCCACCACCACGCCCGTGCCAGGCGTGGCCACCTTCACGCGCGGCCAGATCATCATCAACTCGCGGGCGTCGAAGTTCTGGCGGTAGTCCATCACCTCGGACACTTCCGCGCCGTGGCCTTCGGCGTACACGAACGCGCGCAGCTTCTGCGCCACGGCCACCAGGGCGGTGGTCACAGCCTGGGTGTCCAGGCCCGGCGCGCCCAGCACGCGGGGCTGCACGCCCAGCTTGGCCTTGGTGGCCAACAGGGCCTGCATGCCGGTGTACTGCGAGCCCACGGCCGTGCCGATCACTTTCCCGTTTTGGTCGGTCAGCTTGGCGGCGGCGTCGGCGCCTTCGCCATCGGCCACGCGCACCACCACCACGATGGGGCGGGCTTGGTCGCGGATGGCGGTCAGCGCGCCGGCCAGGGTGCCCAGGGTGCCGGCCTTGGCAATGGCGGCGTCCACCTTCGTGACAAGCACGGGCGTGTTGAGCGGGAAGGCGGTCGCGTCGGCGTCGCTGGCGGTGCAGATCAGGCCCAGCACGGCCGTGGAAATGATGCGGATATTGCGCTGGCCTTCGTTGATTTCGACAACGCGCACGCCGTGGTGATAGTTTGCTTGGGTAGCCATTGGGTTCTCCTGAGGATGGTTGGGTCAGTTGCGAAGGTCGCGGGGTTGCTGCAGGCGCCGCTTTTCGGATTCGTAGGCGCGGGCGCAGTGGTTCGGGTCGAAGAAGAACAGCGCGTCGATGGCGGCGGCGGTCCACCCCCACCAGCGCTGCCCCTTGGCGCGCATGCGGTGCGCGCGGCTCGATAGGGTTTCGTCGGGCGCACCCGCCAGCAGCACGTTGCCCAGCTGGTCCACGGCAATGGCCAGGTTCAGCAGCCAGGCTTTCATGCGGCGGCCTCCGATGGCACGGCGCCCAGGATTTCGTCGGCGCGTCCGGCGGCCAGGATGCCCGCCAGCTCCAGCGCCTGCACACCGGCGGCCGTGGCCGGATCGTCCAGGCTCACGACAGTGGCCAGCGTGAAACGGCGCATCCAGGCATCCATGGCGGTGCTGGCGCGTGCTGCGGCCGTCATGGCCTCCCACTCGGCTGGCGTGAACCGCCGGATGAACTGCTCGTGCGTCAGCAGGCGCGGCGCGGGCACGGGCACCGCGTCAGGCGCCCAGGTGAACGCCAGCACGGCCGCCGCATCGGTGAGGGCCAGCACGGCCGCTTCGGCGGCGTCGCTACTGCGGCGCACGGCCTCGCGCTCGGCCAGCACGGCGGCCAGGTCCGCCAGCTGCGCCCAGCCTGCTTTCTCGCGTTCTCGGGCGCGGTCCAGCTTCCAGTCAGTGCGGGCCAGGTGCGCGGCGGCCTCGGCCTTGATGGCGGCGATGCGGCGCGCCTGCACGCCCGCCAGCACCAAGTGCGCCACACCCGCTTCGGCGTCGTATTCCACGCTGGCCAGGTCGCCGTCGAAGCCCTCGGGCGCGTCCACCAGGTGGTAGCCGTTTGGATCGTCGGGGGTGGTGGTGCCGATGATGGCGCCGTCCACGATGATGAGTTTGGTTTTCATATTCCGGCCTTACTGCATGACCACGTATCGGATGGTCGAATTGACACCGGCCCCGCCGCATCGGTGGCATAGGCCGGACACACGCACGTTCCGGTCGATGTAGGTCACGCTGTTGGTGGTGTAGGTATCCACGCTGGCGCCTGCGATGGAGTTCAGGCTGGTGCTGCTCGCCTTCTGCTGCACCAGCACGGCCCGGGTTCCAATCCCCATGTTTGGCGGGAACACGAACGCAACGCTGCCGCTTGCTGTGTGCTCCTGCGCAATGGCTGAAATCGCGTTCCGCCCGTTGACCGATGCGATGAACAGCGCCCACGCGGATTCGTGGTCATAGAGCGCTGCGCGGGCAGGGGCGCTGGCCAACAGCACCCCCGGTGCCGTGGCGCTGCCTACCAGCGCCGTCATGGCGGTTTTGGAGTTGAGCAGTGCAATGCGGCCGGTGTCGGTGTCGCGCAGGCTGGCCAGGGCGGTGGCGCTGCCGACCACGGCCGCCACAGCGGCACCGCCCGCGCAAACTGTGCTTGCCCCCACCTGAGTGGAAATCAGCCGCTGGAAGGCCGTCAGGTTGGCGTCGGTAGCCAGCCAGGCTTCCAGCTGCGCACCCGTGGGCGGAACGGTCGCAAAAAGGTAGTCCAGGGCAGCACCGGCGCTGTAGAGCTGGCGGAACTGGCGGCGCAGCTCGTAGGCTTCGCTGTAGGTGGGCGCGATCAGAGCTTCGGACATTTACGCCTCCGCGACTGCATAGCCACTCACCCGGCCCGCGCCGTCATAGGCGTAGGTGGTGGTGCGGGTGTGGCCCGCCAGCGTTTCGGCCACGGTGTTCACCCGTCCGGCGGCGGTGTAGGTCAGCACGGTGGCGCGCTCGCCCTGGGGCAATGCCTCGGTGATGCCGGACACCCGGCCGTTCCCGTCATACGTGACGGTGGACGCGCTCGGCCTGGCGGTGGCCAGCGCAATGGCGGCGGCGCGGGCTGCGGCTTCGGCCGTGATGGCTGCAGCGCGCGTGGTGGCTTCTGCCTGCACGGCCAGGGTGATGGCCTCGCCGCGCGCCTGTGCTTCGGCCTCGATGGCGTCGCCAATGGTCTGCTCCATCTGCGTTCGCGTGGCCAGGTCGGCCACGTTGCCAATGGCCGCCTCCAGCTGGTCGCGGCGCTCGCGCAGCAGCTCCAGCATGGCCGTCACTTCGGCCATGGCCGGACCCACCAGCGTGTCGATGCGCTGCAAGCCGAATTGCGTCAGCTCATCGACCACCGCCTGCAGATCGGCGCGCCGTTCTTCCAGATCGGCAATACGCGCGTCAATGTCCCCAAAGATGGGGTTGAAGAAGTCCTGGGACAGCGGCGTCACGCCGTCCCGCATGCGGTATTTCTCGAACCGAATTGGCATGTCGGCCCCGCTTACAGCGCCAGGTCGTAGCGCTCGGCCACGTGCCAGGGGTTGGTGCCCGTCACGCCCGCGCCGTCGATGCGGATGCGATAGGCCCCGGTGTCGGCGCCCAGCGTCCAGCGGAACTCACGCCAGAAGCTGCGGCCGTCCACCACCTCGTCGCGGTGCGATGTGGCCGCCACCAGGGCACCGCCAACGATCAGGCGGCAGTCCACCGTGTGGCCCTGCGCTGGGTTGAATTCCTCCAGCAGCAGGCGAACCCGGATGGTGTCCGATGGCGTTCCCAGCACGCGCTCGGTGCTGATGTGCACAAATGCGTTGCCGCGGCGGCTTACCGTCACCTCCGCTGTGCTCGGCCGCAACGCAGGCATCAGGTCTTGCGTGCCGATGAACACCGCGCGCAGCGGCACCAGGGCCGCGCCGCCGAACTGGGGCGAGCTGTCAGACGTGATGGCTCGCCACTGGCCGCCCGTCTGGTATTCCCAAACCAGGCGGCAACCTGCGGGCACGGCCGCGTCGTACAGCATGTTCAGCTCTTGGATGCCGCCCGCTAGCTGCAGCGGCTGCATCTGCACCACGGCGCGGGGCGAGTTGAAGCGCGCGAAGTTCAGGCGCAGCATCAGGTCGCGCTCTGCCGCCTGCGTGAAATAGGCGCCATCCTGGGCATACATCAGGATGCCCTGGGTGTATTCCGTGCCCTCGCAAAAACCCACGCGGTGGCCCGCGCCCGACACCAGCACCAGGGCGTAGCGCTTGCCCGACTCCACCAGCACAGGGTCGGTAAAGGGCACCTTGAGCCAGCCCGCCGTGACGGCGCCGGGGGCGAGCGTGGCGCGGGCCAGCACCTTGGTCACATCGGGCTGGCCCAGCGCGGCTTCGGTCAACATCACCGTGAGGCCGCCCGCCGGGTCGGCGGTGGTGACAAAGATTTCCGCGCTGGTGAGCCAGCCGGTCTGTGCCATGAGGACGGTTTGCGCCAGCACGGAACCCTGCACCACGTTCTCGGTGCTGACCACGTCCCAATAGGTTTCGTCCCAGGTGTCGATCCACAAGCGCGTGAACCGCAGGAACTTGTGGTTGATGTTGGCCAGGTGCATGTGCGCTGGATCCAACTGCCACGTTTCACCGTCGCGGCGCAGGATGCCCGTTACCGGGTCATAGACCCCCGACTGCCAGAAGGACGAGTTGGTGCAGCGGGTCACCTGTTCACCGAAGCGCACCCGCTCGCGGCTGATGGTCTTCTGCACCGCATTGAACGTTTGGTATTGGTATTGGTTGATGGCCAGTTCACCGGCGCGCGCTTCCATGCGAAGTCTCGTCACTTCGTCATAGGCAGGCAGCATCAATGCGCCCGAGCTGGTGCGCGCCTCGGGGTCCATGGGGTTGAGCAGCGACAGCACGCCGGTCTGCGATGCCACCACCACGGGCCGGGCGCCTTCGTTGGCTTCTGCCAGGTAGTCGGCGTGCGCCGTGTCGCTCTCGTCGTCGGTCAGGAAGTGGTCAGCGCCATAGAACACGTAGTCGTCGGGGATTTCCAGGCGTTCTTTCACCTTCGCCATGTCCAGGGCCATCTGCACCAGGTTGTCGATGGTGGCGCGGTTCGCCATCTCCGCGCCCAAGCCCGCGATGTCGCTCATCAGGTGGGCAATGCGTGGTTCGGCCGCCAGCATCCAGCCTTCGGCCACGCGCAGGCGGGCGTCCACGCGCTGCAGGTTGGGCAGGCGGCGGCTATCGGCCAGCACCACCTCTTGCACCCCGGTGGGCGACAGGCGAACGTGGGCGATCAGCGTATAGCCGGTGGGCGGCTCGGGGCGCTCTGGCGTGGGCGATTCCAGGCCCTGGGCAATGTGCACGGTGGCCACGCGGCGGCGCTGCATGGCCACGGCCTCGGGCTCCACCTCGCGGGTTTGCAAGTCGATCAGGAAGTCGCGCGGCTGAATGTCGGTGTCTTCCTCGGCACCGAACACGCTCACGGCCACCCACTTCTGGTCCTGCAGCGGCAGCATGGCGAACACGCTGTGCACCTGGGCGGGGTCCAGCGCGAACACCTTGCCGGTGGTGCCGTCATACAGGCGGCCCGCGGCCACTTCAAGCTCGGTGGCGCTGCGTGCTGAAACCGTCATGCCGGTGAACTGGCGCTCGCCCGTGATGGCGTCCGTGACGATGTGGCGTTCGGCTTCGTCCCCCCATTCTTGGGAGTTGTTGAGGTCGCTTGCCTGCAGTTCTTGGCGGTCGCGGAAGATGACTTTCTTTTCCATGGGTTTAACTCCGGTTGATGGTCTGGCCTGCCAGCACGGCACCGGCCTTGTGAATGCGGCTCGCGCGCGCTGTGGCGTGCAGGCGGGTGCGGATCAGCACCTTGTCGTGCGCGGCCCGCGCCCAGTCCATGGCGTCCAGGGCGGGGGCCATGCGCTCGCGGGCATCGCCCACGGCCAGCGCGGCGCGCATGGCAGTACCCGCCATGGCGAAGGGCTGGCGCCGTGCGGGCATGCGCACGTGGGCCAGGGCCACAAACGGCGGGCTGCTCAGGCGGGTGAAGCCCAGGTACGCGGGGCCGTGCTTGGGCACGTTGGCCACGGCCGGGTCGTGCAGCCGGATGCGGGCATGCATTCGCCGCGCGCTGTCGCTGCGCACGGTGAACCCGCCCAGCGGCAGGCCAGCGCACAGCACATGTGGGCGCGGCGCGCGCTCGGCCACGGGTTCGGCATCGGGCGACAGGGGCGCTAGCGACGGCGCCAATTGCTTGAGCGTGAGCAGCTGCAGGCGCTCGCGGTAGTTCACGGTCTGCACGCGCCAGTAGCGGTTGGATGCATCGGCGCGGCTCATTACGCCCGCGAGCGGCTGGCCCAGGTGCTGGCCACGGGTCACGGCGCGGCGGGCCAGGTCCACGGTGGCGGTGCGGTCCTCGGTGAGGTCGGTCCAGCCGTGGGTGGTGAGCGGTTGCACCTGGCCGGTGGGGTAGCGGATTTCCGCGCGGATGGCAGAGCGCGCCATGGCGCTGGTGCGTGCCGGTGGCTCGGCCTGGGCGCCCACAAAGCCTCTGCCCAGCATCAGCCCTTCGCAGGGTGCCCGGTCGCGCTGGCTGTAGATGCGCATCTCGGGATGGGCGGCCAGCCATTGGGCGCGGCTTTCGGCGTCCCAGTAGCCCAGGAAGGTTTTGGCGGGCGGCATTTCCAGCCGCTCGATGCGGGCGCCGCCCAGGCGGGCCAGCTCGCGCAGGCCGCGCGGGGTGCCGATCAGGGCATGCAAACGCGGGCTGGCCTTGATGACGGCGCGGCGCTCGGCCTCGGCCTGGGGCCACACGGGCACGTCTTCGGCCAGGCCCATGTGGGGCAGCAGGTGGGCCGGGATGCGCGCCGGGTCTTGCAGGGTGGACAGGGCAGCGTCGCCCACGGTCCACGGCCCCATGGCAGACGATGCCGCGCGCTCCAGGGGCATGGCGTTGGGCGGCAGCAGGTGATGGCGGTCAGTCATGGCGCGCCTGTGGTGTGACGGTGATGGATGTGATAACGGGCACTTCACCGGCGCCGGCCGCGATGTCGGCGGCGGGCGTGGCCAGCACCGCGTCGCGGATGCCTTCGCCCATCAGGGCGGCCACCAGGGCGGCGCGCGTCATGTCCACGCGGAAGGCGGCACGCAGGCCCAGCTGGCGCACGCGTTCGGCGGCAGCGGCGGCAAGCACGGCGCCATCGGGGCCGGGCGGATGCACCAGCGTGGCGGCCACGGCCAGCGGCAGAATGCGCGCGGCCGTCACGTCCACATCCACCGTCAGGGGGCGCACGTCTTCGGCCAGCAGCGCGGCCTCGGTCTGACCCACGATGGCGTCACCCGGCGCCGCAACCCGCCAGCACATGGAATTGGCCCCGGCCTCGGGGTGGTCGCCAAACAGGGCGCGGCCGATGGCTTGCTGCTGGGCGTCCACGTCTTCGACACGCGCGGCCACGCGGGCCAGCAGGCACACCTTGACGCGGCCGGGGCGGTCGGCCCACACGTCCACCTGGCGCACGTCCACCGATACCGACAGCGCGCGCAAGCGCCAGCTGGTCGGGCTTCCAGCGGCCGACAGTGCGTGGTAGCCCATCAGCACGCGCTGGCGCAGGCGTTCGTCGTCTTCACCGGGCAGGCGTGCCAGGTCGTAGCGTGCGGCCAGGTTGTCCAGATCGGTGCCCACGGCCCAGCCCAGCATCACGGCGCTGGCGGCATCGTTGATGCGGGCGCGGATCAGCAGCTCGCGGTAGGCGGCCACCTGCAGCAGCTTGATAAGCGGCTCGCTTTCGAGGTCGATCACCTCGGCGGCGGCCGGGTACAGGCGCAGCAGATCGGCGCGCAGCTCGGCCAGCACGGTTTCAAAGTCGAGGGCTTCGACAACAGCGGGGCGGGGCAGGGCGGAAAAATCCATGTTGTTCATGCGGCGCGTCCCGTCACGGATACGTTCAGGGATAGCGGGCCGACACGGCCGCGCTGGTCGTAGGTGCCGTGCAGGCGAAACAGCACGGCACCCGGGCGGTCGGCCTCGCGCAAGGATTCGATGCGCGACAGGCGAAAGCGTGGTTCCCAGCGCATCAGGGCGCTGGCCACGGCGGCATAGACGCGCACCTGGGTGGCCAAGTTGTCGGGGTGGTCGATCAGCTCGGGCACCAGCGAGCCGTATTCGCGGCGCATAACGCGCGAGCCAATGGGCGTCGTCAGAATGTCGCCCAGGGACTGGCGCAGGTGGTCCAGGCCGGTGATGGCTTTGCCGGTGGTGCGGTTCATTCCGGCTTCTCCGTGCGGTCGGAGCCCTGCTCGACGCCGGGGTGCACATGGTTCACCAGGCTGATGCCCTGGGCCAGCACGTCCGGCGTGACCCGGAGCCCTTCGCCGTTCAGGGTCGCGGTCGCGCCCCCGGCCTTCATACTGATTTCGTGCTCGGTGATGGTGATGGACGAACCCATGCACTCGATATGGATGGACGCCATGGCTTCCAGGCGGAAGTTGCCGTTGATGGCGTCGTGCTCCATGTACGCGCCGCCCCCGAGGTCCATTCGGAAGAAGGCGGGGTTGTCGCCGTTCTGGGGCATCTTGTCGCTGAAAGCGCCGGGCATCACCATGGCGTTGTTGAGGTCGCCGCCTGGCGCGAGCATCAGCACCTGCTCACCTTTGACCGGCGGCCACCACACCGAACCGGCGGCACCCCCCGCGCGGCCAGCTACCCAAGGTAGCCATCCGGTAAGGATGTCGCCGCAGCGAACGCGGCACCGCGCAGGCTTGGCGGTGCGCACTTCCTCGATGGTGCCCACACGCGCCACGTTCTCCAGACGGCGCAGGATTTCAAAGGGGGATTCGGGTTGATCTACGGGGCGATCCATGCGATTGATGGTGCCCGCGCGTGCGCGAGAAAGCACGCGGTTTGCCCTGTGTGCGCGATGCACACATTCAGCAGATCAACCGCCGGCCAGGTGTGAAAGCAGGCGGTCCTGCAGCCGCTTGGTGAAGTCCTCGGAAATGCCCAGCAGAGGACGCGCCGGGTAGTCGTATTCCGGGCCGCCAGGCTTCACGCTGTCGCGCAGGCCGAAGTGGTGCACACGGGCGATGCGCTCGGTTCGGCCCGCGAAGCCCACCACCGCGTCGCCGCTATCGACCTGGGCGCGCAGGTGCTTGGCGCCCGCCAGCTTGGTGAACATGTCCTGCGCCTTGCGCTTGCGCAGCTGGCCGCGCTGGTCGCGCATCGGGTTTTTGCGGGGTGTCCAGGCTTCGCCGTCTGGCCCGTGCTGTGCGCGGATGGTGGCGGCGCTCTCGCGGCGCAGCTCGCGCGCAATGTCGAGGGCCAGTTTGCGGCGCTCGGCATCGGTCAGGCGATCCAGCAGGGGTTGCAGCCAGCCTTCGAGCTGCATGAAGTCGTCGGCCATCGGTCAATCTTCCCCACGCTGGCGGGATCGCACCCAGCGGCGCCAGCGGCCCCGCACGCGCTGGTAGCCCTCCCACAGCAGAAAGCAGGCGGTGAACAGGTATTTCATCGTGGGGCGTATTCCCACTCGGCCAGCAGTTCGTCGCGCAGGTACACCTCCCAGTGCTCGGCCTGCAGGATCGCCAGCGGTGGCGGTGGTTCTTTGGGGTGGATCAGGTCCAGAGCCCCCGCAGGGCCGTTTGCACGTGGGCGCGCGATCACACGCTCGGTCAGTTCCAGATCAATCTGCAGGTCGATGGCCTTGGCGTTCAGATACTCAGCCTCGAAGCGGATTGCGCGAGCGCGCTTTGCTGGATCGTCGAAGACCTCCGGCTGGTTTCGCTTCATCCACTCCACCAGGGGAGCCATCACCGCGTCGGCATGGCCCGCATAGTCCAGCAGCAGTGCGCGCAGGGTGTAGGCGTACTCAAACGACAGTGAATCGGTGCCGGTGTGGATGATTCGGCCACCGGTGATGAAGATGGCCAGCTTCTGCGGGTCTTTCTGGACGGCCGGAAGGGCCTTGGTCAGCGTATCGCGCAGGCTACTCGGCTTTTCCATTTTGGGCGGCCTCGATCATGGTGCGGGCGCTGTCGTAGGCGCGCTCGCAGGCGAGCCCACGGGCGCGGGCGGTGTCAGCAACGTGCGCGAGTTCTCCCGCTCTGTCGTCTGCGCGTCGGAGCATGTCGGCAAGCAGATCGGCGGGGGCGGTGTCTGGCGCGCACTGGCCGGCAGCGGCGCGAGCCTGGGCGGCGGCACGGTGCTGGGTGAGGTAGTCGGCAATGTCGCGCTGCAGCCGGTTGCGAGCATCAACAGCGCGAGCGCGGCCAGTGTCAGCAGCAGCAACGGCGGCCTGTGCATCGGCGTCGATTTGGGCGAGTTCGTCACGGTGGTTCCCTTCCAGTTTGCGATAGCGTTCAGAGGCTTTGAGCGCAGCCCGCGCGGCCGTGGTGCGCTCGGTCTGCAGGGTGGTTTCGGCGTTGGCGGTTTCGAGCTGGGCTTCTGCCAGGCGCAGGGTCTGCATCACCAGGGCGAAGCCCAGGCCCAGCCCCAGGGCGATGGCGGTGTATTTCCAGGCGTTGGCGCGCAAGGTTGTCAGCATGTGCGCTCCTTTGCAGCCGCGCTGGAACGGTTGATTTCGCGCACGCGGGCTGCGGCGTGCACCAGTTCTTCGGCCACGGCCTCAGCATCGGCCGCCCCCATGGCAATGACGAGGTTTGCACCCTTGCCCTGATAGCAGAGTTCCACCAGCGCCGGCCGCGCGGGCTTGGCTTTGTTTCTCGCCCGCGAGCTGGTCACAAACACCTCGCGGTGGTGGGCGGCCAGCGGCTCGATGTGTGGGGCCTGGCTCATTGCATCGCCATGCAGTCCGCATGCCTCTTTTGTTGCCGGGTCCACACGCCCTTGCAGCCCTTCGGCCCCCAGTTCTGCGGCAGGCGGCAATCCCGGCCGGCCTGAAAGCGCCACAGCAGCAGCGCCTGGCACGCGCCCACGTAGTCGCCGCGCAGCAGCCAGGTGCGCGGGGAATTGGGTTTACGCCAGTTGCCGCTTCCGAACTGGCCGACGAAGTCCAGATAGAAGTCGTATTCACCGGGATAAAGCAGCACACCGGGCAAGCTGGCCTTGAACCGGGCTTCTTCCTCGCCGTGCAGGTTGCGCGCCAGCTGCTCGGCCCGCTGGCGGGTGATGGGCGGATCGGTCAGGCGCACGGCCGTGCCGTCCTCGTACCGGGTGGACCCGTGGCCGATGGTGGGCACGTCGCCCGCCGTTGGCACGTAGGGGTGGTGCACCACGGCACCATCGGCCCGCACGCTAGTGGGGCCGTCGCCTTCGCTGGCCTTCCATGTGGCAAAGCCGGCGGCCGACAGCGACAGCAGCGCCACTGCGATGCGCTGGCGGGTGCTGGTGGTCATTCCGGCACCTCGCAGGCGTCGCGCTTGGCGTTCCGGTCTTGGCGTTCGTTGTGCCACTTCCATGCCAGGTACGCGATTTGAAGCACCAGATAAATGCAGGTCAGGGTCGTGATAGGGCTCAGGGTAAAAAAGCCGCCTTCTTGCTTGGCCGCTGCGGCAACGGCTGGTGAGGCTTTCACGGCCTCTACGCCTGCGGCCTTTGCGATGTGGTGTGCGCTTTCGCTCATGGTGGATCAGTCCCACAGGTTGATGGTTTTGGTTTTGGCTTGCTTCGGCGGGACAACGATTTGCACCACCGTGCCTGCGGGTAGGCGCGGCCCCAGCTTGGCAAGGCCGGGGTTTGCGGCCAGCGTGGCCTCCACCACTTCGGCCGTGGCGCCCGTGGTGCGGCGGCAAAGTTCGTCCAGCATTTCGTGCTGCTCTGCGATGGCGCGCATCAGATCAGCTCCACAGTGCTGCGCGGGCGGCCCAGCAGGTCGGAGATAGCCCACCGGAGCTTGCGGCGGTGTTCGTCCACCTTGGCTTCGATGCGCTCGCGGATGCGCTCGGTTTTGCTGTCGTTGTGCGGGGTGGTGTCGATTTCTCTGTACGCCTCGGCCAGATCGGCCTGCACATGGGCGTGGATAGCGCGCAGGTAGCGGCCGGCCTGGCGGCCGTCGCCGGCTTCCGCCAGCGATTCCACGCCCTGTGCGAGCTGGTCCGCCTTGTAGCTGCGCAGCTCTGCATTCACCGCGTCGATGGCGCCCGCGATGGCTTCAGCCAAGCGTGCGGCCGTCACGGTTCCGTCCAGCAGGCAGGCCTCGCGGACCTTGGGTGCGTCGATAGCTGGAAACCACGGGTCGTTTTCGACCTGGGCGTCTTCGGCTTCGATGGGCGGATTGGCGGTGGCGACAAAACTCACGGGCGGGCCTCGGGGCGGTGGGGAGTAGGTCGGCGGTGGTCCGGGTGCGTTGGCCGATGGGCTTGCGCCCTTGGTCGCGGCACCCGGAGCCGCCGGGGTGCGGGGTACGCTCGGTCAGGAGGGCGGGGCGGCGTTCTTCAAGCGTCGCTCCAGCTTCTCCATGTCTTTTTTTACGCCGACTTGCGCGAACAGTTCGTTCGCGCGGGTGAACTGCGCCATGGCCGCGCGGGCCTTGGTTTCATCCACTTGTGTGTAGTCCGGCGTGTGGGATGGGGTGCGGCCGATGAGGGCATACCCAATGGCTTTGAACAGCTTGGCGCGGGCTTGGTCGGGGGCGTCGTGTCCCTCGGTGAGCTGCGCCACTTCGGCGAGCACGCGCACAGCTTCGTCGCCAAACAGCTTGCCCTCCAGCGCGGCGGTCGCGGCCGTGTCGATCAAGATCACGGCCGGCGTGCGGGAGTAGTCAGCCGGCATGGCCAGGCCATTGGCGATGACGTAGCTGGCCAGTTCCAGCGCGCGCATCCACGAGCCCGTGTCCATGTGCCAAACCATGAGCGTGACCAGCACCATGTCGTGCCCGCCCTGGCCGCCCGCCAAGGCGCCAGACAGGTATTCGTCGTACACGTGCAGCAGCTCGCGTTTTGCCTCGATCTTTCGTTCAACCGACTGGATGCCGCGCAGCAGGCGCTTGTGCTCGGCAAGCTGACGCAGCATCAGCTCGTAGGCGCTGCCGCGTACCTCTTGGCCATGCGGCGCGGCCCTGGCCGCCAGTTCGGCCAGCACGCGCATCTTGTGGGCTCGGGCGGGGGATGTCATGCCGCACCTGCTCAAACCAGCTCGATGTTTTCCAGCAGCACCGCCTTGCCCACGTTCTCCACCACGTAGGCTTCGTTGACGCTTTCGTAGTTTTCGTAGCGGTCGCGCTTGGCGTTGTCCGTGAACAGGCGGCGCCGGGTTTCTTCTTGCCAGTAGATGGAAAGGTTGTCCCAGCTGGTGATGAGGATGGATGCGCCTGGAAAGAACGGCACAGCCGCCGCCGCCACGTTGCCGATGGCCTTCTGGCTCATGATGACCTGGGCGGCCAACTGCTCGGTGGGTGCCTGCGTGACGTTGACCATGGGGAAATACTTGTCGTGCAGAAGGTCACGGCCGACCATGGCAACCAGGCTGGTGTCGTTGTGGAACCAAGGATCCAGCAGCGTGAGCGCGTCCATCACCAACGCGTCAAGGTTCTTGTAGTCGGCGCCAACGGCGTCGCCAACCTTGATGACACCCGATGCCGCCACGCCTTCGGCCATCACTCGCTCGGGGGCGGTCTCGCGCAGCTGCTGCAGCCAGCCCTTGTTGACGTCCTGCAGCATGGGGTTGGCCGCCAGGTCGGTCTCCACTGCGGCAGAAGTGCCATTGAAGCCGACCATGATGCGGTCGAGAGCCTGGCGCTGGATCAGCGCATTACGCAGGCGGGTTTGGAAGTCCTTGAACTTCGCCCACATGTCGATCTTGGAATACTCCAGATGGGTGTCGAAGTTGGTCTGGAAGCAGTGGTACTGCGTGGAGTCGAGCGAGGACAGGTCGCGGGTGGCGCGGTCCTTCAGCTTGGTGTTCGTGCGGCTGGCCGCGGGGCCGCCGACGCCCAGGCCCAGCTTTTGCCCCTGCTGCTCGCGCACGGGCACGATGTTGATGCGCTTGAGAACGTCCGAGGATTCTTGGATCTTGCTTTCCAGGGTCTGCGCGATGGATGGCGCCACAGTGAACTTTTCGTCCACGCGGTCCACGCCGTTGAGGGTGGCGATCTGGGCGCAATAGGCCTGTACGGCGCGACGGGTTGCGATGTGCATTTGGCTTTCCTGTTGGGTGATGGGGGTGAGGCCGTAGGGGGCGGTTTCGCTTGGGCGTGGGCTCAGCAGTCCGTTTTCACGCCGCCATCGCCGCCGCTAGCGGGGGGGCGTGCGGTGAAGCCGGACTCGGGCGTTTCTTCCAGGCGCTTGAGCAGGGCTTCGTGTTTGCCGGACAGCTCGGCGAACTGCTTGGCCAGGGCGTCGTGCTCGGTCTTCAAGGAGTCGTGCGCTTCTTCCTGGGCCTCGGCATATGCGCCGAAGGCTTCGAAGCCCTTGAGCACCTCGGAGAAGCGAGCGTCGTCGTCCTTGGTCTTGCCGGTGAAGCGCTTCACCAAGCCGTCGAGCACCGCGCCGAACTTGGAGCCTTTGGCCTCGGGCTCGGTCGTGTCGTCTTCTTCAAAGATCAGTTCCGCGTGCACAGCTTCACTGAACAGCGCGTCGGCGTGACTCTTGCGCTTGGTAAAGGGGCTGGTTTCCGGCTTCTGCGCGGCGAAGGTCAGCACCTCGGTGCCCAGGCTGGCCGGGCTGTCGGTGACACCAAGGCCCGTCATGTATGCCTCGCCCGTGTCCGCGAACTTGGGGTGCATCTCGATGCTGGTGTAGATCTTCTGGCCGGCCTTGTTCATGGCCACCAGCTCGGGCAGTGGCTTGATCTGCGCGAATAGAGCGCGCTTGCCGTCTTCAACGTCGCGCGCTTCGACGGCCGTCACATCGCCGTGAGCGCGGAACGGACTGTCGGAGTACAGGCCGCGAATGTGTTCCACCCACACGCGGGCGCCGTATTTGCCTGGGTCGAAGTTCTTCGCCATCTGGTCGATTTGCTCGCGGGTGATGGCGCGGCCGTCCGTGGTGGCGCCTTCGGTGGCCACGCGGAAGAAGCGCGACTTCAAGGGCTTTTCCGCCGGCTTGTCATTGGATTTTTGAGCCATGGTGATGGGGTTCCTCGATTGCGTTGAGTGCGATGGTTTGCGGTAGTCGCCATCGTCTCGCCGTCGCGCGAACCCATCAATGAATGCCGCATGTGTGTGCGTCGGGCACATGCGGTAGGGCAGGGGAGCGTGTGCTTTTTCACGAGTGGGCGGCCCAAACTTGGCTCCATGCCCGCAGACGCAATCGCCAAGTCCTTGCCCTTTTCAATCCTGCCCGCTGACGGCCTGGCGGCCGACAAGCGCCGCGCGGCGCGGCACCTCTATTGGCAGGGGTGGAAGGTCACCAACATCGCGGCCTATATCGAGGAACCGCGCTCCACGGTGCAGGGGTGGAAGGATGCCGAAGGTTGGGACAAGGCGCAACCCGTGGACCGGGTGGAGGCGGTGATTGAAACCCGCATGGCGCAGCTGGTGATGAAGGACCACAAGACTGGCGGCGACTACAAGGAGATCGACCTGCTGGGCCGCCAGATGGAGCGCCTGGCCCGCGTGCACAAGTACGAAAAGACGGGCAAGGAAGCGGACCTGAACCCCGCGATCAATCGCCGCAACGACAAGCCCAAGAAGCAGCCGGAGCGCAACCACTTCGATGAGAACGAGCACCAGCAACTGCTGGACTGTTTTGCTGGTTCGCTGTTCGGGTATCAGAAGACCTGGCGCGCAGCGCTGGATCAGCGCACTCGCTTCATCCTGAAATCGCGCCAGATTGGCGCAACCTGGTACTTTGCCCGCGAAGCGCTGGCCGACGCGCTGGAGACTGGCCGCAATCAGATTTTCCTGTCGGCTTCGAAAGCCCAGGCGCACATCTTCAAGCAGTACATCATCGCGTTCGCCAAGGAGGCCTGCGGGGTGGAGCTGTCGGGCGATCCCATTGTCCTGAGCAATGGCGCGACGCTTTACTTCCTGGGGACCAATGCGCTGACGGCGCAGGGCTACCACGGGAATTTCTACTTCGACGAGTGCTTCTGGACACGCAAATTCGACGAGCTGAACAAGGTTGCGTCGGGCATGGCCATGCACAAGCACTGGCGCAAGACCTATTTCTCCACGCCCAGCAGCATCCAGCACCCGGCCTATGCGCTGTGGAGTGGGGACCGCTACAACCGCAAGCGCGCGAAGGCCGACCGCATCAATCTGGATCTGTCGCACTCTCATCTGGCGGGCGGCTTCACGGGCGAGGACAAGATTTGGCGCCAGATCGTCACGATCTTGGACGCGATGCATGGCGGGTGCAATCTGTTCGACATCGAGGAGCTGCGCCACGAGTACAGCCCCGAGGAATTCGCCAACCTGCTGATGTGCGGGTTCATGGACGACACCTTCAGCATTTTTCCGCTGTCGGAGTTGCAGGCCTGCATGGTGGACAGCTGGGTGGAGTGGAGCGATGTGCACCAGCTCACGGCCCGGCCGTTTGGCTATCGGCCGGTGTGGGTTGGGTATGACCCGTCGCGGTCGGGCGACTCGGCCGGGCTGGTGGTGCTGGCGCCACCTTCGAAACCCGGGGGCAAGTTTCGCGTGCTGGAAACGCAGCAGTTTCGGGGCCTTGACTACGAGGCCCAGGCCGATGCGATCAAGAAGATCACGGAGCGCTACAACGTGGCGCACATCGGCATCGACACCACGGGCATGGGCCGGGGGGTGTATGAGCTGGTGAGCAAGTTCTACCCCGCGGCCAAGGCGATCAATTACTCGGTCGAGGTGAAAACCATGCTGGTGCTGAAAGCGAAAAGCATCATCAGCAAGGGACGATTGGAGTTCGACAACGGCGCCACGGGCATTGATCTGGCGCAGGCGTTCATGTCGATCAAACGCACCCTGACCGCCAGCGGTAGCCAAGCCACCTACACCGCCGGGCGCACCGAACAAACAGGGCACGCGGACCTGGCGTGGGCCTGCATGCATGCCCTCGATAACGAGCCGTTGGAAGGTAGTTCCGGCGCAAACCAATCAAGCATGGAGATCTTCGGATGACACCTGGCGACAGCCTGGCCGCCGACGCGGGCGCGAATGCGTCCTCGCGCATCGAGGCCTTTACCTTTGGCGAGCCCTTGCCGGTGATGAATGGCGAGCTGCTGGACTACGTGGAAAGCTGGATCAATGGTGAATGGTACGAGCCGCCGCTGAGCTGGGATGGCCTGGCCAAGTCGTTTCGCGCCAGCCCGCATCACGCGAGCGCGCTCTACGTGAAGCGCAACGTTCTGGCCAGCACCTTCATCCCCCACAGGCTGCTGGACCGCGCGACGTTCAGCAAGTTCGCGCTGGACTTCCTCACGTTCGGTAATGCCTACCTTGAGGGGCCGCGCAACCGCTTGGGAGGCTCGCTGCCGCTGCGGCACAGTTTAGCCAAGTACATGCGGCGTGGCGCGAAGCTGGACCGGTATTACTTCGTGCACGGCGCCAGGACCGAGCACGAATTCAGGGCTGGGTCGGTGTTCCATCTGATGGAGCCCGATGTGAACCAAGAGGTGTACGGCCTACCCGAGTACCTGGCGGCGCTGCAGTCGGCATGGCTCAACGAAAGCGCCACCCTGTTTCGGCGCAAGTATTACAACAATGGTTCGCATGCGGGCTTCATCCTGTACCTGTCGGACGCCGCCCAGCAGCAAGGCGACGTGGACGCGCTGCGCGAGGCTTTGAGGAAAAGCAAGGGGCCGGGCAATTTCAAGAACCTGTTCATGCACGCGCCCAACGGTAAGAAGGACGGGATTCAAGTTATCCCCTTGTCCGAGGTCGCAGCGAAGGATGAGTTCTTCAACATCAAGAACGTGAGCCGCGACGATCTGCTGGCGGCCCATCGCATCCCGCCCCAGCTCATGGGCGTGGTGCCCAGCAATACCGGCGGCTTCGGTGCCGTGAGGCCCGCCGCCGAAGTCTTCGCGCGCAACGAAATCACGCCCTTGCAGGCACGGTTCAGTGAGCTGAATGCGTGGATGGGCGATGAAGTTGTGCGCTTCGTTCCCTACACGGTCGGGGATGGGGCGGAGAATGCTACGAAATAGATAGCATCTAGCGCTCTCACCGCAATACGTTGCGGGCAATCAAGGCCACTCATGCGGTGGCCTTTTTTGTGCTCGTGTCGTGCTTGCCAACGGCGCACCTACCCAAACCCCTGAGCCTGCCTGTGTGGCCTGTGTGGCCTGTGTGGCCTCTGTGGCCTCTGTGGCCTCTGTGGCCTCTGTGGCCTGTGTGGCCTCTGTGGTCTCTGTCTCCCCAATCAGCCGTTGCAGAGGCAATCGGCAGGCCCCGGTGCCACAGTCCAGGACCCAAAACCATCTCGGCGCGCAGTCGAGACCCCGCCGCGCCTACTATCTTGAGTGACCATTTTTGCCGACCCTGCCGACCTCGGTCAGCGCAAGGCCCGGTGCGGGCTCGGGCCCGGTTTCGGCGTAGTTCCACATGACGTGATTCGACGGGTTTTCCCTGGCCAAGCATCTGCGGTGCAGTCATTCGGAGCATCCAGGCGAAAAAAAACCGCAGCCCTTTTGGACTGCGGTTTTGCTCCCTGTCGAGATTCACCCGCGACTTGACCGGGGGTCATTGCCGTGGCTATCTTTTTGCCCAATCTGCCCATCCTTCTTGTGGATTACAAGCTCGGATTTCTGATTGCGGCTGATTTCACGAGCTACGTCGACCGCCTCTCGTTTGGTTTCGGTGTGTTTGATCGCACGCTCACCTCCGCTCACCTTAACGTCCCAGCCACCATTTTTTGATGGCACTACATGATGCGACTTAGTCATAAGCTATCTCCAAAGTATCAGTAGGCCTGGGCCAACGGCCCAGGACTCTTTCTCCTCCGGCCCTACTGGCCGGCACTGGGCGCGCCCAGGCAGATGGTCCCCGGTGCTTTAGGCGAACATCTCGCCTTGCCCCGGTGATGACCTCCAGTGGGCACATACAAATTCCAGCTTCCCACGGCGGGTGCGGGTGTATGCGCTCACGTGAACGTCTTTTACGTGACGTTGAGTCATGGCAATTCCTTCCATGTTGTGTCCGTTCGCCTGTCTCAGGCTTACGGGTTGAAGGGATTTGGCTTGCCCAACGCAACGAGGAGTGATACTCTTCGATGTCTTCCCCAAGACGTGCGTTGGTGGTCAGGAGTCCCTCGATCACCTTCACCAAAGGCTCTCAAAGTGTTGGTAGCACTTTGGGAGCTTTTTCATATCTCGCCCTTTTTCCTCAAGTCGGCCAGGCGAGTCGCTGCTGCAGCAGGCGATACCCCAAAGAAGTTGCTTATAGCTTCAGCTGTGCGGAGCCCACGGGCACGAATTTCCCTCAAGGGCATCGTGAACTCCGCAGCGAAAGTATTTGCCTGCCATTCGCTATTGCAATACACCGGCACTTCACCCACCTGACGGTTGTAAGTGCGTCGATGTGCCAGCACTGCATGCCCGAGTTCATGGCCAATCGTGAAAACTGCACGTTGGCCCCCCTTTGCCATCTGGTCGTAAACGCTGTCTCGGATGTAGATGGTCATGTCCTCCGGTACATAGCATGCTTCAACTGCCATTGGTACAGGCGCGGAGTGCTTGTCAAAAATATCGTAGTGCACACCAAATTCCGCTGACAGAACGTCCAGCAGCCTCGGGCTATCCAACTTGCCCGACGGAAGTTGGAGCACATCCCTGGCATTTTGGGCGATTGCGCGGATGTCGGCACGTTTTCTGGGTGCGACGGGGAACCCCTCATGCAACGGCATCTCCATTACATTTCCCTCTTTTTAAGGTTGCAAAGTAGCTGCTGAAATCGGTGTAGCTCCGTCTCGGACATATTTACCCGAGCGAATCCCGCCACCAGCATTTGCTGGGCAGGGTCAAGCCCTTCGAGATTCACCGATTTGTTTGCCACATCAGCTAGTTCCCGCAAACGTACGCTCGTCCCTTTTCGCGCGAAGTAGGACTCAATAAGAGCCACCCAGGAGTCGGGGATTTTTTTCCGACCCATCTCCATTGCACTCAAGAAGCTAGGTGTGGTCCCGAGTTCTTCTGCCATCGATGCAAGAGTTACGTCGGCATCGATTCGCGCCTTGCGAACCGCCTTTCCGAACTCTGTAATTGCCATGTGTACCTCCTCATGCCTGGATGAGTTTCAAACTAATAACCTCTATTCTAAACCAAATTGGTTGCGATGTCAAGTGCTGCTGGTGTTTTTTTGTGGACTTCTGGTCCATGTATTGCGCTGTTGGCCATCCAGATTCGTTCAAGCTCTGGCGATTGGCACATCCTCCCACCGGGTCGTGTAGTACGGCGTTCGGCGCTCCTGTTTCATGCCCCATTCCCTGGGGGCCTTGCTGCTGCCCCCCGTGGCCGCTGAGTGCACAGTTCCTTTGCCATACCGCGTATTGAGCGTATCGATGGCTTCCATCAGGCGGCTGCGGTCGCGGTGGTCTTCATCTTCCAAGTCCAGCTCGCCTTGCTGCACGCTGGCTGGCACCAGGTCCAGCAGCATCACCCCGGCCTTGGCCATGCGGTATCCAGGCTCGTACATGCGGCGCATGCCGGCCGCCGCCGCCCAAACCAACTTGCCAGTGTCGGCCGTGGGCCGACGCAGGGGCACCACCACAGACTTGTTGAAGCGCGGACCTGGGCGAAAAGGCGAGGTGTGGCAGAACACCAGCAGTTGGCTGGACAGGCTGTTTTGCTTGCGCAGCTTCTCCGCCGCGCGGCTCGCGAACTCGCTCACGGCCTCCACCAGCGGGGGCAGGTCTGTGATGGCGGTGCCAAAGGCCCGGGTGCAGGCGATTTCCTTTTTGGGCGCTGGCGCGTCGTCCAGCGCAATGCATGGCATACCCTGCAGTTCGCGCACCGTGCGCTCCAGCACCACGCTCCAGCGTCGCCGCACTGTGGCCGGGTCCAGCCGTGCCAAGTCCAGCACGGTGTGGACGCCACCTTCATGCAACTGCGCGGCGATCCGGCGGCCCACGCCCCAAACTTCCTCCACCTGCGTGGCGGCCAGCACATCGTCCAAGTCCTGGGCCGGCAGGGTGGTCAAGTTGCACACCTGGGCCAGCTCGGACGGATAGCTGCCCGGCTTGCGCTCGGCTGTCTTGGCAATGTGGTTCGCCAGCTTGGCAAGCGTCTTCGTGTGACCGATCCCAATGCCACAGGGGATGCCCACCCATTGGTGGATGCGCTCGCGGATGACGTGCCCGCGCCGGGTTAGGTCGCCGCGCACGCCCTGCAGGCCGATGAACGATTCATCGATGCTGTACACCTCCTGCGTTGGCCCCAGGCCCGCAGCCAGGCTCATCATGCGGTCGCTCATGTCGCCGTACAGCGTGAAGTTCGCGCTCAGAGCCACGAGGCCGTGGGTTTCCTCCATCTGGCGGATCTGAAACCACGGAGCGCCCATCTTGATACCCAGGGCCTTGGCCTCGTTGCTTCGGGCAATCGCGCAGCCGTCGTTGTTGCTCAGCACGACCACCGGGCGGCCGTTTAGCGAAGGGCGAAACACCCGTTCGCAGCTGACGTAGAAGTTGTTGCCATCGACCAGGGCGTACATGGAACTGCACTCGTGGCGCCCTCGGTTCAGCTGGTGGCGAAAATCTTCACGCACCCCCGCACCACGCCCCACACCTCAATGGTCTGGCTGTCACGCGGCACGATGTCGGGATAGGTGGGATTGGCTGCGCGCAGCTTGATACGGCCGGCGCGCTGGTACAGGTACTTGACGGTGCACTCACCGTCCACGAGGGCCACAACGATGCAACCGTGCTTTGGCCGGAGCGCACGGTCCACTACGATGATGCTGCCGTCATCAATGCCAGCGTTTAGCATGGAGTCGCCCCGTACCTTCCAGAAGTAGGTGGCCTGGGGGTGCTTCACCAGCAGCTGCATGATGTCCAGCCGCTCCACCACAAAGTCATCGGCCGGTGATGGAAACCCGGCCCGCACGCTGACGCCGCACACTGGCAATGCGAGCGCCTGCACGGCCGCGTCATACGGCACGGGCAGGGGAGAATTCCAAAAACTGTACATATTTACAGTATAGCGACCTGCTGCCAGAATGTTGCCATGTGTACCTACTATGAGGTTCCGGGCCTGAAGCAGCTGGTGCTGCACTTCGGTGACGTTCCCGAGGAGGAATGGCGCGACAAGATGAGCCCGCTGTACCGTGGGCCGTTCCTAAGGGCGAAAGGCGAAGAAGGGCGCGAGCTGGTAGTAGGGCAGTGGGGCATGATTCCCCCAAACTCCAAATCGCGCGTCCCGACGGGCAAAGATGGCAAGCGCCTGAGCACAGTAAATGCCCGGCGCGAAGGCATGGCCAAGTCTTGGACCTACGGCGGCCCCTGGCGCAAGGGGCAGCGCTGCATCATCCCAGCGCAACTGTATGTAGAGCCCTACTGGGGAACCGGAAAGCACATCCCGTGGCAATTCGAGCGTGCGGACGGTGAGCCCTGGGGTCTAGCTGGTCTGTGGAGTGAATGGACCGACCCGGCCACGGGCGAGGTCCTGCCCAGCTACACCATGATTACGCAGAACTGCGACGACGTGCCCGTGCTCAACATGATGCACAGACCGGACCCCAAGTGCCCGCCCCAAATGCAAGACAAGCGTACCGTGGTGCCTCTGGAAAAGGATGACTGGGATATCTGGCTGCATGGCACTGTGGGCCAGGCAGAAGCGCTGATTGTCACGCCACTCTTGGAACGGCTTGTGCATAGGGCCCAAGATCCCCAACTTTCGACGCAGCTGAGTTCGATTCAGTTGAGCTCCTCCTGCTAAGAGCTGGCGTTAATACGAGAAATTCGCTAGCCTGGGGCTCCGAACTATTGAGGAGGATGCATGCGAATACTTATTACGTTGCTCATGTGTGCTGTTTTGTCGGCGTGCACAAACAAGCCTGGGGGCGTTAGTGTGGTAGACGTTTCGCCGGACACCAAGAATGACATAGCGGCATGCAGCATGGGGATTTCTTCAAGTGTTGAGCTCAAGGTCGGGGCCTCGATCGAAAAGACCAAAGGTGGAGAGATGAGTGCGTCGTTAAAGGACGAGTTGCAGGGCGCCTTCGTTTCTAAATTCGGTCAGGCAGACGCGCTAAAGGCTCAGACCGAGTACCTTACTTGCATGAACAAGCGATACGACGATCGAAGATCTGACAAAAAAACTTCCGAGATCTCTGCATGCAAAACAGCTTGGACGTGCGACATGAACTTGGCAGCAGGAGTTTGCGTGTGTAGACACGCGGTGGCCGAGGCTGAAAAAAAGTACGGGTGGACACCCTTAAAAGCTGCGCAAGAGTACGTGAAACACTGTAACCAGCCGGCAAAAGCGTTTGAACAGTGTTGGCCTGGCAACGAGACACTGCAAAGTGCTCGTGCTCGATGCGAGACGATTCTGAGCGAGGCAAAGCTGAGCCTTCCAGCATTGAACTCTCATACCTGCGCAGTAACTCCAGTGACCGCAGTGCTTTAGACGGGATATGGCTCTGGCATCGCGTCTCCCGGCAAGGCAACTGCTGTTCCGCAATCGTTTTGCGCCTCTAATGTTTACGAGGGACGCACCACCCCATCAAGCTCGATTTTGCGGAACACTAATGGCACTAAGCGATTGAGAGCAAAGGGTTTCTTCCTGGCCTTTTAATCCGTTGGTCACAAGTTCGAATCTTGTACGTCCTACCATCCATTCAAGGCCCTGTAGCAATACAGGGCCTTTTTCTTTGTCCGGATTCAGGGCGGGGATGAGTGGTTGTCCACGCTTGGTGCAAACAGGTCCCAGGTCGCAATGAACAGTGCAGCGATCACCGGGCCGATGACGAAGCCGGTCAAGCCGAACAATGCCATGCCACCCAGGGTCGAGATCAGGACGACGTAGTCCGGCATTTTTGTGTCCTTGCCGACCAGGATAGGGCGCAGAACATTGTCAACGAGGCCAATGACGAAGACGCCATAGGCAATGAGGATCACGCCCTGCCACACACCGCCTGTAGCGATGAAATAGATGGCCACGGGCAGCCAGATAAGCCCTGCGCCCACGGCAGGGAGCAATGACAGGAAAGCCATCAGCACGCCCCATAGCACCGGCCCCTGAATGCCGAGGATCCAGAAGATCAGCCCGCCCAAGGCGCCCTGTGAGGCGGCCACCACGATGTTGCCTTTGACCGTGGCGCGGATGACCGTCGTGAACTTGTCAACGAGTTGACGCTTGTGGGCGTCATCCAGCGGCGTCGCTTGCCCGATGCGCAGGGCCAAGCGGTTTCCGTCGCGCAGCAGGAAGAAAAGCAGGTACAGCATGATGCCGAAGCTGACCACGAACTCCAGGGTGTTCTGCCCAATGCTGAGGGCTTGGGCGGCCACGAACTGGCTGGCCTGCACGGCAACGGACGAAAATTTTTCCTGCAGTTCGGCGACGGAGGTCAAGTTCAGGCGCTCCAGCAGATTCACAGCCCAGGCGGGCAGGGCTGCAATGACCTGTTGCAGGTAAAGGCCGAAGTTGAGTTGTCCGGAGCGCACGCGTTCGTACACCACTGTGGCTTCCTGGATCAGAGAGATCGTGATGGCCGTCATGGGCAAGATCACGATCACCAGGCACAGGCCCAGAGTGCTCAGCGCTGCCAGGTTGGTACGCCGCGGCATGCGCCGCAGCAGCTTGCGATGCAGGGGGGCAAACAGGATGGCCAGGATCACGCCCCAAAAGACTGCTCCATGGAATTGCCAGAGGATGGCGCCGAAGGCGATGGTGACCAGGATCAGCAGGAGAAGGAAGGCTTTGGACTGGAGGTGGGCGGGTGTCATGTTGTGCGTGGCGATGGGATACCCGCAATGTAAGGGATGGCCTGCCTAACTTGCGCAGTCAGTGCTCAAGGCCGGTGATGGCGCGCCTGGGGCGGTTCGCTGTGTCAATTTGCTTGTCGGTAGCCGGCCGTTGGTTGTCAAAAGGCGTCTTGCGGCCTACTCTGATCGCACTACCTTCCTCGCGAAGGGATGCAAGCATCCCCTCGGCGTGGCTTGTGCCGTGCTACGGCTGTCGGGTACTTTTGTGAACCCGAAAGAACTGCCAAGTTGGGTGGGCGGCGGATCAGTGGCACAATGGCGCCCGCAACCCAGGCCCTTCCCCAGCCACAGTCGCATCCGCCAACCGGTTCAGCCGTGTCGCGGAAGGTTTTCTCAACCAGCTAATGCTTTCTCAAGGAAAGCGGAGGTCAGCGGAATATGAGCGATACGACATCCGTCTATCAAGCCTACCAAGGCAACACCTACCTCTTCGGCGGCAATGCGCCCTATGTCGAAGAGATGTACGAAAACTACCTTGCTAACCCGGGTAGCGTGCCAGACAACTGGCGCGAGTACTTTGACGCACTTCAAAATGTGCCTGCGGTGGATGGCAGCAATGCCAAGGACGTTCCCCACCTGCCCGTCATCAATGCCTTTGCCGAGCGCGCCAAGCAGGGCGGCACCAAGGTTGTCGTGGCCACCGGCGCAGATTCTGAACTGGGCCGCAAGCGCACCGCCGTTCAGCAACTGATCGCCGCCTACCGCAATGTAGGCCAGCGCTGGGCCGACCTGGACCCGCTCAAGCGCACGGAGCGCCCCGCAATCCCCGAGCTCGAGCCTTCCTTCTACGGCTTCAGCGATGCCGACCAGGAAGTGGTGTTCAACACCAGCAACACCTTCTTCGGCAAAGAGTCCATGACGCTGCGCGAGCTGATCAACGCCCTGCGCGAAACGTACTGCGGCTCCATCGGCGCCGAGTACATGTACGCCACCGAGCAGAACCAGAAGCGCTGGTGGCAGGAAAAGCTCGAAACCATTCGCAGCAAGCCCAATTTCGGCGCTGAAAAGAAGAAGCACATCCTGGACCGCCTCACGGCCGCTGAAGGCCTGGAGCGATTCCTGCACACCAAATACGTCGGCCAGAAGCGTTTCTCCCTCGAAGGGGGCGAGAGCTTCATTGCCGCCATGGACGAGCTGATCCAGTCCGCCGGCGCCAAAGGCGTGCAGGAAATCGTGATCGGCATGGCCCACCGCGGCCGCTTGAACGTGCTGGTGAACTCCCTGGGCAAAATGCCCAAGGACCTGTTTGCCGAGTTCGACCACACGGCCCCTGAAGACCTGCCCTCGGGCGACGTGAAGTACCACCAGGGCTTCAGCTCCGACGTGACGACCCCCGGCGGCCCGGTCCACCTGTCGCTGGCGTTCAACCCGTCCCACCTGGAAATCGTGAACCCCGTGGTCGAGGGCTCGGTGCGCGCCCGCATGGACCGCCGTGCCGACCCCCACGGCAAGCAAGTGCTGCCCGTGCTGGTGCACGGCGACGCTGCCTTTGCCGGCCAGGGCGTGAACCAGGAAACCCTGGCGCTGGCCCAGACGCGTGGCTACTCCACCGGCGGCACGGTGCACATCATCATCAACAACCAGATCGGCTTCACCACGTCCGATCCGCGCGATGCGCGCTCGACGCTGTATTGCACCGACATCGTCAAGATGGTCGAGTCGCCCGTGCTGCACGTGAACGGGGATGATCCCGAAGCCGTGGTCCTGGCCACCCAGCTGGCCCTGGAATTCCGCATGGAGTTCAAAAAGGACGTCGTGGTTGACATCATCTGCTTCCGCAAGCTGGGCCACAACGAGCAGGACACGCCTGCCCTGACCCAGCCGCTGATGTACAAGAAGATCGGTGCTCACCCCGGCACGCGCAAGCTGTACGCTGACAAGCTGGCCACGCAAGGCCTGGGCGAGACGCTGGGCGACGACATGGTCAAGGCCTATCGCGCCGCCATGGACGCTGGCAAGCACACGGTGGACCCTGTGCTGACCAACTTCAAGAGCAAATACGCCGTGGACTGGAGCCCGTTCCTGGGCAAGAAGTGGACGGACGCTGGCGACACGGCGATCCCCCTGGCCGAGTGGAAACGCCTGGCCGAGAAGATCACGACGATCCCCGAAAGCGTGACGCCGCACCAACTGGTCAAGAAGGTGTACGACGACCGCGCGGCCATGGGCCGTGGCGAGATTCCGGTGGACTGGGGCATGGGCGAGCACATGGCGTTCGCGTCGCTGGTGGCCAGCGGCTATCCCGTGCGCCTGTCGGGGGAAGACTGCGGCCGTGGCACGTTCACGCACCGCCACGCCGTGATCCACGACCAGAAGCGCGAAAAGTGGGATACCGGCACCTACGTGCCGCTGCAGAACGTGGCCGACAACCAGGCTCCGTTTGTGGTGATCGACTCCATCCTGTCGGAAGAGGCCGTGCTCGGCTTCGAATACGGCTATGCGTCGAACGATCCCAATACCCTGGTGATCTGGGAAGCTCAGTTCGGCGACTTCGCCAACGGCGCCCAAGTGGTGATCGACCAGTTCATCGCCTCTGGCGAAGTGAAGTGGGGCCGTGTGAACGGCATCACGCTGATGCTGCCCCACGGCTACGAAGGCCAAGGCCCTGAGCATAGCTCGGCCCGCCTGGAGCGCTTCATGCAGCTGGCGGCCGACACCAACATGCAGATCGTGCAGCCGACCACGGCCAGCCAGATCTTCCATGTGCTGCGCCGCCAGATGGTGCGCGACCTGCGCAAGCCGCTGATCATCATGACGCCGAAGTCGCTGCTGCGGAACAAGGACGCCACCTCGCCACTGTCCGAGTTCACCAAGGGCAGCTTCCAGACGGTGATCCCCGAGCAGGACGAGGCCATCGTGAAAAAGGCCGCCAAGGTCAAGCGCGTGATCGCCTGCTCTGGCAAGGTGTACTACGACCTCGTGAAGAAGCGCACAGAGCGTGAAGACGACGACGTGGCGATCATTCGCGTGGAGCAGCTCTACCCGTTCCCGCACAAGGCTTTTGCGGCCGAACTCAAGAAGTTCCCCAATGCCACCGACATCGTGTGGTGCCAGGATGAGCCGCAAAACCAGGGCGCCTGGTTCTTCATCCAGCACAACATCCACGAGAACATGCTGGAAGGGCAGAAGCTGGGCTATGCCGGCCGTGCCGCCTCTGCGTCGCCTGCCGTGGGTTATGCCCATCTGCACCAGGAGCAGCAAAAGGCGCTGGTGGATGCTGCATTCGCCAAGCTCAAGGGTTTTGTCCTGACCAAGTAAGGCCAGCTACCCGAACGAACACAGAACAGAACCCTACTGAAAGAATTCAAAATGGCTATCGTAGAAGTCAAAGTCCCCCAGCTGTCCGAATCCGTGGCCGAAGCCACCATGCTGACCTGGAAGAAGAAGGCCGGTGAAGCCGTGGCCGTGGACGAGATCCTGATCGAAATCGAGACCGACAAGGTCGTGCTGGAAGTGCCCGCGCCCGCCGCTGGCGTGCTGTCCGAAATCGTGCAAGGCGACGGCGCCACCGTGGTGGCGGACCAGCTCATCGCCAAGATCGACACCGAAGGCAAGGCCGGTGCAGCCGCTCCCGCTGCAGCACCTGCTGCTGCACCCGCCGCGGCGCCTGCTGCCGCTGCAGCTCCTGCCGCTGCCGGCGGTTCCAAGGGCGATGTGGCCATGCCTGCCGCCGCCAAGCTCCTGGCTGAGAACAACCTGTCCGCATCGGCCGTGGCCGGCACGGGCAAGGACGGCCGGGTGACCAAGGGCGACGTGCTGTCCGCCGTGGCCGGTGGCGCCAAGCCTTCTGCGGCTCCGAGCGTGATCCCCACCGGCGTGCCGACCAAGGCGCTGCCCCAGGTGGCAGCACCGGCTGGCAAGGAAGACCTGAGCGGTCGCCCCGAGCAGCGCGTGCCGATGAGCCGCCTGCGCGCGCGCGTGGCAGAGCGTCTGCTGCAGTCGCAAGCCACCAACGCCATCCTGACCACGTTCAACGAAGTGAACATGGCGCCGGTGATGGACCTGCGCAAGAAGTTCCAGGACAGCTTCACCAAGGAACATGGCACCAAGCTGGGCTTCATGTCCTTCTTCGTGAAGGCCGCCGTGCACGCTCTCAAGAAGTACCCTGTGCTGAACGCTTCGGTGGATGGCAACGACATCGTCTACCACGGCTACTTCGACATCGGTATCGCCGTGGGTTCGCCCCGCGGCCTGGTGGTGCCCATCCTGCGCAATGCAGACCAGATGAGCTTC